>WBZP01000140.1_pt3 | contig 75291 bp, 73 predicted proteins | sample 5204301 | NCBI WGS metagenome assembly WBZP01 (sample SAMN12412401, study PRJNA552823) | activated sludge metagenome | isolation source: activated sludge from nitrification reactor of wastewater treatment plant... | place: USA: Pennsylvania | collected 2017 | reverse complement strand
GCGCACACTCGACGAAGCCAGCGCGGCGTGGACGAGCGCGATCGCCTCGTCGGGGTGCCGCTCGATCAGCTCGTAGTCAAGCCGGAGTACCCGCAGGCCGAGCGCCCTGAGTCCCGCGTCCCGCTCTGCGTCGCGTCTTCGTGCCGCCCGACCGCGGTGGTGCGGGCCGTCGATCTCGACGACCAGGCCGGCCTCGGGCCAATAGAAGTCGACACGGATCTGTCGAGGTGGCGAGCCGATCACGAACCGCCGCTGAAGTTCCGGCCTGTCGATCGCCGCCGCGAGAAACAGCCGCAGGGCGAGTCGCTCGAGTTCGCTGCCTGCCTCCGCTGCGCCGAGACGGTCGACACCCAGCGCGCGCCTGAGGTTGCGCACTCCGCGCATCCGATCGATCGACTCGGCGACAGCGACAACCTGCGGGATGTCGAGTTCCTTGCGGAACTCCGCCCGCTCGATCGCTCGCTCCAGCGCATAGAACTCGAGCGCCGACGCCAGGTCGCAGATCGTCCGAGACGGTGAGGTGCAGGCGATTCCATCGCGAACAATCCGGTGCTCGGGTTCGAGCGAGGCCAGCCGCATCGATCTGAGGTCGGGCCGTCGTGGGTGTCCGGCAGGCACAGCGACCTCGATCGTCCCGTCCGGCTCGGCCTTGGCGACATAGCCGAGCAGCCGTCCGGCCGACCATCGCGCCAGCAGCGCCTCCGGCCCTGCCGCCATCACCGCCGCCAACCAGCGGCTCTTCTCCGTCAGCGCCGTGTGTCCGACCGCGAAGACGTCCTGATGCAGCCTGTGCAGCCGACCGCCGGTTACGGCACGACCAACTGCTGGGGGGTCGTAGCCGAGATCACGCAGCTGAACCCCGCTCACCACGCCGTGTTGCCGGTTTGCGATCCGCGCGATGCTCTGCATCCCTCGGTTCTCCCAGACAAACTGCGACCTGTCTGTCGTCGAGTGTGCCGAGAGTGCGTTCATTCGCAATCGAAAGCACACTCGACGGGGCGGTGCGCGCCCTACACTGGCCGCCATGAGCGAGTATGGAGCGGCGGGGAGCGCGTTCGGCGGCGAGCGCGTCAGCACGGCGACGATCTTCGGCCAGGTGATGAGCCTCGTCGGGCTGACGCTCGGTTTCCTGGCTGTCGGCGCCTTCATCGGCCAGGACATCGCGTTCGGGACGGCGCGGATCCTCAGCTTCACCGCGCTCGGGATGCTGTTCGCCCAGATGGTGCCGGCGCTCCGTCAAGGCGCGATCGGGATCACATGGCTGCTCGCGATCGGCCTCGTCATGGGCCTCGGGCTCGGGCCGTACCTGACGAGCGTGCTCGAAGCCGAGCCGGACGCCTTCATCCAGGCCGCCGGCGGCACCGCGCTGATCGTGCTGATGATGGGCGCCTGGGGGCTCGGCACCTCGAAGGATCTCGTCCGCTGGATGCGCCCGCTCGCGTTCGCGATGTTCGGCCTCTTCGCGCTCAGCCTGATCGGCCTCTTCTTCGCGCCGGGCATCAACGCGAGTCCGATCTTCAGCCTCGCGGTCATCGGCATCTCGGCCGGACTGCTCGTCGTCGACTTCAACTACGTGCGCAAGCACGCGGACGAGGACGACGTCGTCTGGATCGCGACCGGCATCTTCGTCTCGATCGTCAACATCTTCCTGTCGCTGTTGAACCTCTTCTCCAGCCGGTAGTTCGCTGAGCGCCCGGCTGACGATCGCCTACGACGGCTCCGCCTTCGCCGGCTGGGCCGCGCAGCCGGGGCAGCGCACCGTCCAAGGGGTGCTGGAGGACGCGCTGTTCCGGATCGGCGGCGAGCGCGAGCGTTATCCGCTGACCGTCGCCGGCCGCACCGATCGCGGCGTCCACGCGACCGCGCAGGTCGCGAGCCACGCCGGCGCCGCGCTCTCCGCGCGGGCGCTCAACGCGATTCTGCCCGAAGACCTCAGCGTGCTTGCGTCCAAGCCTGCCGCCGAGGGGTTCGACGCGCGCCGCGACGCGACCTCGCGCAGCTACCGGTATCGCGTCCACACCCGACCCGAGCACGATCCGTTCGAGCACTTGCGAGCGCTCCACCATCCGCACACGCTCGACGACGATGCGCTCACCGAAGCCGCGTCGCTGCTCGTCGGCGTCCACGACTTCACCGCCTTCACGCCGACCGAGACCGATCACGTGCGCTTCGAGCGCGACATCCATGCCGCCGGCTGGGCGCGCGAGTCCGAGCACGTCCTCGCGTTCACGATCACCGCCGACGCGTTCATGCGGAACATGATCCGGATCCTCGTCGGGACGATGCTCGAAGTCGCCGGTGGCCGGCGTGACTTCGGCGACCTAGAACGGCTCTTGACCGGACGCCCGCGTCCGGAGGCCGGACCGACGGCGCCGCCGCACGGGCTGTACTTCATCGCCGCGCACTACGGCCGGCCCGCCGGGTGACCACCTAGCCTTCGGCGCCCGATGCGGGTCCTGCTCACAAACGACGACGGCATCGAAGCGGCCGGCCTCCGACGGATGCGCCAGGAGCTCCTGGCAGCCGGCGGTGTCGACCTCGTCGTGATCGCGCCGGACGGCAACCGCTCTGCGGTCGGCCGCGGAATCAGCTTCCGCAGGCCGGTCCACGTGGCATCGTTTGCCTTCGACTCCGGACCTGCAGGGTGGTCGGCGGACGGCACGCCGGTCGACTGTGTCAGGTTGGCCGACCTCGGGCTGGCCGGCGGCGCCAAGCCGGATCTCGTCGTCTCCGGAATCAACCACGGGGCGAACCTCGGCGACGACATTGCCTACTCCGGCACGGTCGCAGCCGCGCTCGAGGGCGTCGTCCTCGGAATACCGGCGATCGCCGTCTCCCAGGACTGGACGCGCGCGCGGCCGCCGCAGGACGAATCCGACCCCTTCGGACAGGCGGCGCGTTTCGTCGCCCGGCTCGTAGGGCAGCTCGAATCGGTGCCGCTCGATCCCGGGACGATGCTCAATGTCAACGTGCCGACCGTCCCGGCGACCGGCGTCGACGTCTGCTCGATCGGGCGACGCGTCTACTACGACACGCTCCAGGCCGAGGGCGAGATCGGCGCCGACGGAGCCGGGCGTTACGTCCTCTACAACGCCGAGCCCGGGTTCCACGAGGCCGAGGGAACCGACGTCTCCGCGGTCGCCGCAGGCAAGGTCGCGATCACGCCGCTGCACCTCGACCTCACCCACCACGACGCCGTCGGCCCGTTGACCGAGGCAGCGCTCGGGCGGCTGCTCGACGACCGATGAGCGCCGATCCTCGGGCCCGTGTCGCGGAGCTCCGCGACGAGATCGAGCGCCACAACGAGGCCTATTACGTCGCTGACGATCCGCTCGTCACAGACGACGTCTACGACGCGCTGCTCGACGAGCTGCGCGCGATCGAGGCCGGTCATCCCGAGCTCGTCACACGCGACTCGCCGACCCAGCGGGTCGGTGGCCGCGCCGTCGAAAGCCTCGCGAAGATCACGCATCTGCAGCCGATGCTGTCGCTCGCCAACGCGCGAAGCGAGGAGGAGCTGACCGCATGGGTGCAGCGGATGCGCAACCACCTCGCGCGGGAAGGCATCGACAGCCCGGCGTTCACGTTCGTCTGCGAGCCGAAGATCGACGGCCTCGCGATCAGCCTGCTGTATCGCGACGGCGTCCTCGAGCGGGGAGCGACGCGCGGCAACGGTGAGGTCGGAGAGGACGTCACCCACAACCTGCGCACGATCGCGACGATCCCGCAGCGACTCGACGCCGCGAGCGTCCCGCCGCTGCTCGAGGTCCGCGGCGAGGTCTACCTGTCGCTGCCCGACTTCCAACAGGTCAACGAGCGGCGCGCCGAGGCCGGCGAGCCGACGTTCATGAACCCGCGCAACGCGGCCGCCGGTGCGATCCGTCAGCTCGACCCGCGCCAGGCGGCTGAGCGCCCGCTCTCGTTCTGGGCCTACACCGTCGGCGTCAGCGAAGGCCTTTCGTTCACGAGCCACCGCGAGGGACTGGCGTGGCTGGCCGAGCACGGCTTCCCGGTCAATCCCGATATCGTCGTAGAGGACGGCGCCGACGCGGTGATCGCACGTTGCGAGGACTGGCAGGAACGTCGCGGCAGCCTCGACTTCGAGATCGACGGCGTCGTCGTCAAGGTCGACGATCTCGAGCTGCAACGACGCCTCGGTGTCTCCGGACGCGACCCGCGCTGGGCGATCGCCTGGAAGTTCCCGCCGACGACTGCGATCACCACGCTCCACGCCGTGATGTGGAACGTCGGCAAGTTCGGGGACCTGCGGCCGTTCGCCTCGCTCGAGCCGGTGCACGTGGGTGGCGTGACGGTCAAGCTCGCGACGCTTCACAACGAGGAGGACATCGTCCGCAAGGACCTCCGCCCCGGCGACGAGGTGATCGTGTTGAGAGCGGGTGACGTGATCCCGCAGGTCGTCTCGCCGGCTCCACACGCGGTTGAGAAGAAGGGGCGCGCGGCTCCGGTGGAGCCCCCCGCTGCATGCCCGGCATGCGGCACACCGACGCTGAAGCCGGAGGGCTCGGTCTTCACGATGTGCCCCAACAACGCCTGTCCCGGCAGGCAGTGGCAGCTGCTCAAGCACTTCGTCAGCCGCGGTGCGATGGACATCGACGGGCTCGGCGAGGAGCAGATCACCGACCTGATCGACGCGCGCTTGATCTCGACCGCCGCCGACATCTACCGGCTGACCGCCGAGCAGCTCGCATCGCGGCGCGGTGAGAAGGACAAGATCACCGACGGCAAGCTCGCCGCCGCGGAGAAGCAGCGTGCCGCGATCGAGCGCTCGAAGGAGCAGCCGTTCGGCCGGGTGCTGTTCGCGATCGGCCTCGAGGAGGTCGGCGCCGTCACCGGCCGCAGCCTCGCCCAGCAGTTCCGGACGATCGACGCGCTGCTCGCGGCGTCGCCCGACGAGATCCGCGAGGCGCCGGGCGTCGGCCCGATCATGGCCGAGCGGATCGCCGCTCAGCTCGCCGATCCGCAGATGCGCTCGCTGATCGACGACCTTCGTTCGCTCGGCCTCCGCTTCGAGGAAGAGGGGCCGTCGCCCGGCGAGGGCGTGCTGTCGGGCAAGACGTTCGTCCTGACCGGGACATTGCCCACGTTGACGCGCGAGCAGGCGACCGAGCGCATCGTCGCGGCCGGAGGCCGGGTGACCGGCTCGGTCTCGAAGAAGACCGACTACGTCGTCGCCGGTGACGCGGCCGGCTCGAAGCTCGCCAAGGCCGAGCGGCTCGAGGTCGCGGTGATCGACGAGGACGGGCTCGTGAGCCTGCTGGACGGCTAATCGAGACGCGAGCGGCTGGCTCAGTCCAGGCGCGCGATCGCGGCGGTGATCCGGTCCTCGGTCTTCTTCGCCGAATAGGTCGAGACGCCGTTCGAGACGATCGAGAAGGCGACCTGGCGGCCTCCGCGCGACGTGCAATAGCCCGACAGCGACGAGACGCCGATCAGCGTGCCGGTCTTCGCGCGGCAGCGCCCGGCGGCCGCGGTGCCGCGCATCCGCTTGGCGATCGTGCCCGACAGCCCGGCGATCGGCAACGACGCGCGGAACTCCGTCGCCGCGCCCGACTTCCGCATCCCGGCCAGCAGCGTCACGAGCTGGAGCGGTGTCGTGCGGTTGCCGCGCGAGAGCCCGGAGCCGTCTACCAACCGCGGCTCGATCGAAAACGGCCGGATTGCCGATGAGACAACGCGCAGCCCGGCGGTTGTGCTGCCGGCGGCGCCGGCCTTCGCACCGAGCGCCTTCGTCAGCATCTCGGCATAGAAGTTCTCGGACGGGACGTTGATCCGTTGCGCCAGCTCGGCGACGGTCGGCGAGCGCCAGGTCGCGACCACGTTCGCCTTAGCAGCGGCAGCACCGCCGCCGGACGCGGCCGGCATCGTGCCGACGGCGGGTGCGCGGGAGTAGCGGACGCCCGCGGCCTTCAGCGCCCGCCCGAACCGCGTCGCGGCGGCGAGGGCAGGGCTGCCGTTCCGCGCCGACCCGTGTGCCCAGACGAGCGCACCGAGCGCGCCACCGAGGTCATAGTCGTAGCCATAGCCCGAATCGGGGCCACCACGGAGCGCGTCGAACGCCGATTCGTCGCCACGGACGCCGCCGGCGAGCCGCCGCACTCCGGCCTTGCGCACCCGCCGGGCCAGGTCGGTCAGCGCCGCCTCGCCGAGCGTCGGGTCGCCGGCGCCGATCAGGTACAGGTTGCCGTCGAGCCGGCCGTCCTCGTCGAGCGTCGCCGATCCGGCGACCGCGGCCGTGGTGTCGAGCGTCGCGGCCGGGCCGAGCTTCAGCAGTGCCGCGGCCGTCACGTAGAGCTTCTCGTTCGAGGCCGGAACCAGTGCCCGCTCGGCGCCGCTCGCGAAGAGGGTGCTCGCCGAGCTGAGATCGACGACGATCACGCCGGAACGCGGGCCGAGCTTGCGCTGCTCGCGCGTGATCAGCCGGTTCAGCTCCGGTTCGCCGATCGCGAGCGCGGGCGCTTCGGCTGCGCCGAGCAGGGCGGCGACCGCCGCGAGCGTCGTCAGAGGCCGCCGCACGCCGTCGAAGCTAGCGAACGCTGCTGCCGAGGGCGCCGGGCGCGATCCGCTCGAGCCGTGGCGGGGGATACCATTGAGAGGTGGGCGATGTCGTCGACATCAAGGGTCGTGGCAAGGAGCCGCAGCGCGCGGCGGCCACTCCGCAGCGGCGCCGCCGCAAGCCGCGCGGTCGCTCCAAGACTGCGCTCGTGCTCGGCGGCGGCGGGATCACCGGCGGCGTCTACGAGATCGGGGCACTGCGCGCGCTCGATCTGCTCTCGGTCAACCACACGATCAACCAGTTCGACGTCTACGTCGGGACCTCGGCAGGCTCCGCGGTCGCCGCGATGGCGTCGAACGGGGTCACGCCCGAGGAGATGATGCGGGTCGTCCACGGGGTCGGCCCCTCGCCGTTCCCGGACATGGACCTCGACCTGATGCTGCGGCCGAACCTGATCGAGTTCGTACGCAAGAGCGTCGCGCTGCCGTGGCGCGCCGTCCAGGTTGCGCGCGAGCTGGCCCCCCGGATCGGGCAGGTGTCGCTGATGGACATCGCCGTCGGCATGGCCGAGGCGCTGCCGTCCGGCCTCTACTCCGGGTCCGGCATCGAGGAGTACATCCGCCTCGTTCTCTCCGACCCCGACCGCACCGACGACTTCCGCTCGCTCGAGAACGAGCTCTACATCGTCGCGACAGATCTCGACACCTGTGAGCGGGTGGTCTTCGGTGAGCCCGACTGGCAGGACGTCCCGATATCGCGGGCCGTGCGCGCGTCCACGGGCCTGCCGATGGTCTACAAGCCGACGCGGGTCGGTGACCGCGAGCTCGTCGACGGCGGCCTCGTCTCGACCACCAACCTCGATGTCGCGGTCAATGCGGGCGCGAAGCTGATCGTCGTCGTCAACCCGCTGGTTCCGTACCACAACGACTTCGTTGGCCAGATCTCGACGCTGCTCGGATCGCGCGCCCGTCGCGTCAGCGACATGGGCCTGCCCCAGATCGGGTACCAGTCGTTCAAGATGATGGCCCACCAGCGGCTGCACATGCAGGCCCGCTACTGGCAGGAGAAGTACCCGGGCGTCGACATCGTTCTGATCGAGCCCGACGTCGACGACGAGCTGATGTTCCAGACGTCGATCATGAACTACACGAAGCGGCTCGACATCGCGCGCCACGGCTTCGGCTCGGTCACGTACAAGCTCGCCGAGGACTACGAGCACTACAAGGAGATCTTCGAGCGCCACGGCGTCAAGATCTCCGCCGACCGTGTCCGCGACGTCGTTCGGACGGTCGCCGCTCAGGAGACCAAGCAGCGCGCCTGGGAGCGCATCCTCGAGCAGACGACCGGAACCCTGCTGCGCCAGGTCGGGCGCGGGCAGGGAACCGGTCGCGCCGGAGCCTGACGGCTAGGCAGCCGAGACGGCCTCGCGGCGATGCGGCGGCAGCGCCGCCTTGACCGACGCCATGTAAAGCGTCTTGTCAATCCGCCCTTGGAAGATCGGGATTCCGTGCTCCATGCACGTCGCGATCACGTCGCTTCGCTCCACACCGGCCTCTTGGGCGAGTTCGGTCGGTGTCAGGTGGTTTGCCATGCAGCTTCCTCCTAGGGATACGACTGTCGGCTCACCGTACCCCCGGGCGCGGACCGCTCGCAACCACCACTGGACGCATCTCGCGAGGTTTTAGAGGGCGCTTAGATCGGGTTCGCCACGTCGATCGGGACGTGCCGCACGCCGAACCGCTCGGCGAGCAGCTCGCCGAGTCGCTTGACGCCGAAAGTCTCCGTCGCATGGTGGCCGCCGGCGATGAAGGTGATGCCGGCGTCACGAGCGATCCCGAAGGCGCGCTCGGCCGGCTCGCCGGTGATGAAGGCGTCGCAGCCCGCCTCTACGGCGGCGAGCACGTCGTCGCAGGCGGAGCCCGTGACGATGCCGACGCGGCGGACGAGGTCGGACCCGCCGGCGATCACGAGCGGCTCCCTGCCGCCGGTCGCTGCGGCGACCCGCCCGGTCAGTTCGGTCCGCGTGATCGGGTGCTCGCCGAACCCGGCGATCAGGCCGATCTCGCGACCCCCGTGCTCGGCGAACGTCCGCTCCGGATCGGCGCCGATCGCCTGGGCGAGCAGCGCGTTGTTGCCGTGCTGAGGATGCGCGTCGAGCGGCAGGTGGTAGGCAGCGAGCGCGAGGTCGTTGCGATACAGCGGCCGGAGTCGGGAGTCCATCAGCGGAGTGATCTCGAGCGGCTGCCCACGCCAGAACAGCCCGTGGTGGACGACGAGCAGGTCCGCTCCCTGGACGACCGCCTCGGTGATCAGGTCGCGGTGGGCGCTGACGCCGGTCGCGACGACCTCGATCTCGCGCTTGCCGGGAACCTGCAGTCCGTTCGGCCCGTAGTCCGAGAACGCCGAAGCATCGAGCAGCTCGTCGAGGAACGCGATGATCTCGGCGGTGGCGGCGGCCATACGGGCACGCTACCGCCGACCAGCCAATCGGGGCGCCCGGATTCGAACCGGGGACCTCACCGACCCGAACGGTGCGCGCTACCAGGCTGCGCCACGCCCCGAGAGGCCGGGCCAGTCTAGCGACGCGGCTGATCTTGCCGGCGGGCGAACGAAGGCGACTACTTCGTCCGATGCTCGGACGTAGCCCGAGCACCCGCTCAGCCGATTCTCAGCGCGAGCTGAGGGCCGGTGGCGATGGTCTCTCCAAGGTCCCCGACCGAAGGAGAGAGATGTACGACAAGCGAAGGCGGATCGTGGCCGTGCTGGCGTCAGCGGCGCTGACCACGGCCGGAACCGCGGGAGTCGCCTCGGCCTGTGACGGCAGCGGCGGTTCCAGTGGCGACTACCCGTCCGACACGTCGGGCACGTACCCGAGCGACACGACCTCGTCGAGCTCGAGCACGGCGTCCGCCGCGTCGACGAAGAGCGCCACGCGCAAGACCCGCAAGGCCCGCAAGGCCGCCAGGCGGGGCTGATGGGGAACGGGCGCCGGCGCGCCAGACGCGGTCTCGTGGCGGGCACGATCGTGCTCATCGCAGCGGCCGTGCTGCCCGCGGCGGCGCCCGCCCTCGTCGTCGGGCTCGGTGACCAGAAGCCGGGCGTGTTCTCCGACCAGCGGCTGCGCGGACTCGGCCTGCGCACCGCCCGTCTGACCGTGTCTTGGGACGTGGCGACACGGGACCCGCAGGCGGTCCGGACCTGGCTCGGAGCGGTTCGCGCCGCCGGCCTCGAGCCGCAGATCGCCTTCGAGCACCTGCCGAACGAGCGCTGCCCAGCCTCACCCTGCAGGGCGCCGAGCACCGCGGAATACCGGTCGGCCGCCGCACGCTTTCGCGCGCTCTTCCCCGAGGTCACGACGCTCACGACCTGGAACGAGGCCAACCACCAGAGCCAACCGGTCTCGGCAGACCCCGAAGCGGTCGCCTCCTACTACGGGGTGCTCCGCGGCCTCTGCCAGAAGTGCACGATCGTCGGCGCCGACGTGCTCGACTCCGGTCGCTACGTGCGCTGGCTAGAGCGCTTCCGCGCCGCCGCACCGGAGGCGCGGCTGTACGGGCTGCACAACTACGGCGACGTCACCTACGGCACGACAGCCGGCGTCGACGCCGTGCTCGCAGCCGTTCCCGGAACGCTCTGGATCGAGGAGACCGGCGGCATCGTGACGCTGCGCAACGAGGCCGGCCGGATCACGCTCTCGACCAACGAAGCCCGCGCCGGCGCGGCGATCGAACGCGCGTTCACCAGCGCGCTCGCCCGGCCGCGCGTCACGCGGCTGTCGGTCTACCAATGGACCGCTCCCTCCGGCTCGCGCTTCGATGCCGGTCTGATCCGTGCCGACGGCAGCGAGCGGCCGAGCTACGCCGCGCTGAGACGCGGGCTCGCGAGTCTGCCCGCGTGGAGCGGCCCGGTTACGATCTGGACGGCCCGCCTCCAGCGCCCGAACCGGCGACGGCTGCTCCTGACCGCCTCGTGCGACGAAGCCTGCAGCGGCAGGGTGACGGTCACGATCCGAGGCCGCCGCGTCGCCACGCGGCGGTATGCGACCGGCTCCTCGCAGGTACTGCGGATTGCGATTCCGCGGTCGATCCGGGGCCAGCTACTGCGCTCGTCGCAGCGCCGCGCCGTGATCCGGACAGATGCCGGCATGCGGTCGGTCGTCACGATCCGCCTCCGCTGAGCGTGCCGCCCGCAACCGCCGGTTGCAGGCCGGTCTGCCAGAATGCGGGCCATGGATTCCGTGCTCCTCACCCTCCACCTCTTCGGCATCATCTTCTTCGTCGGCGGCCAGATGGCGATGGTCGGCGCCGTGACACCGACGCTCGGCGGGCGTGAGGGGAACACCGAGGCCGTCCGTGAGATCGCCAAGCGGTTCGGCATCGGCAGCGCGATCGCGCTCGTCGTGATCGTCGTCACCGGCTCGATCATGGCGGCCGACGACAACCTGTTCTCCGAGCCGATCCTCCACGCCAAGATGGGGCTGCTCGCGCTGGTCCTGCTCCTGACCGGCCTGCACACCAAGGTGCCCTACACGCGCGCCATCTCGCTCACGATCTTCGTGATCTCGCTCGTCCTGGTCATCCTGGGCGTGCAGCTCTCCGAGGTCTGAAGCCGCCTCAGGAACCCGAAGCGAGCCGTGCAGGCACCATCCCGCGCACCGCGTTCACGACATACAGCTCGCGGGCTCGCTCGAGGTCGGCGAGCGTCAACATCCGCGGCTGCGGGCGGACCATCTGGTGCATCGTGGCGATCCCGATCGACGGCAGGATCCGTCCGTCTGCGACCGGCGTGACCAACTCGCCGTCGAGGTCGGCGACGACCGACCAGCGCGAGGCTTCGAGCACCGTGCCGTCGAGGTCGCAGAAGAGCGGCTCCGCTGGGGCCGTTCGCTCCTCCCAGGCCACGACGAGCCGCCGGTCGGCCCACTTGTGGGCACCGAGCCCGCCGGGAAGGCAGACCGGGGTGAGCGACACCGTCTCGGCGGCCGTCTCGATCGTGAACGCCTCGATCGTTACCTCGCCGTTCGGAAGCACGGTCACGCGCAGCCGCTGCTGATCGAAGCTCGATGCGGCGGCATCCCTGATCCGGCGTGCGATCCGATCCGGCAACCTTCTTCCGTAGAGCTCCCGCGAGGATGCTTCGAGCCGGGCCAGGTGCTCGGTGACGTGAAGCGCCCGGCCGCCGTCGGCGAGCAACGTCGTGAAGACCCCGGACCGTGCGCCGGGTCGCGGCAGCGGCGTCGGGCCGAGCCGCTGCAGCGGTGCGCCGGGGTGTACGCCGGCGACGCCGGCCGGCGGTTCGGCGCCGAGCGCCCGTAGAACCGGAGCGGCCTTCGCGAGGCACTCCGCCGCCTCGCTCGCCGGGTCTGACGCCGCCGTGATGCCGCCACCGACGTCGAGCCAGATCTCATCGCCTGCCATCTCGAGCGTCCGGATCAGAACGCTCATTTCGAGGCCACAGATCGGGGAGCAGAGAACGGCGGAGCCGCAGAAGGCCTGTCGTTCGACGCTCTCGAGCTCGGCGATCACCGACAGCGCGGCCTGCTTCGGCGCCCCGGTGACCGAGCCGGCCGGAAGCACCGCGGCGGCGACCGCGTCATCGCCGGTTCCCGGGACCAGGTCCCCGGTCACCGTGCTGACGAGATGCCAGACGCCGGCCATCGCCCGGACCTCGCAGACCGGTCCGGCCTCGACCGAGCCGGGCACGGAGACCCGGCCGAGGTCGTTGCGCATCAGGTCGACGATCATCACGTTCTCGGACCGGTCCTTCTCCGACGCTCCCAGCTCTTCTCGTAGCTGTTCGGACCGGTCGGGGTCGCTGGCCGGGTTCGGGCGTGTGCCCTTGATCGGCTCGCTTCGCAGCGTCGCCGCGTCCCGTGCGACGAGCAGCTCGGGCGAGAGGCTCGCGATCGCACCCCAGGAGCCGACGACGAACGCGCCACGCTGCGGTGAGAGCGCCGCGACGCCGGCCTCGAAGACCGACGCCGGCGTCGTCGTCAGCGCCGCACGCAGTCGGAGCGCGAGGTTCGCCTGGTAGAGGTCGCCGCAGGCGATCCGCTCGCGGCAGGCATCGACCGCCTGCGCATGTGCGCCGACGCCCGGCGTCGCCGACCAGGCTCCGGATGCGGCGCCGGTGGCGGTCGCAGCGGGAGCGCCGGTCAGGGCGGCGAGCCTGTCGGCGAGCAACTTCGAACGACGGCGCAGCTCGGCGTTACGCGCCTCGGTCCAGAGCATCTCGAACCACCACGCGCCGGCGCTGTCACGCACGAGCAGGTGGTCGTAGTAGCCGAGCGCCAGGTCCGGGAGGCGCTCACGTGCCGGCGGGTGGTTCAGCTCAGGGTCTGCGATTGCGGCCGCCGCGCGATAGCCGACGAACCCGAGCCAGCCACCGCCGACCGCGACGTCGTCAGCACCGCCGCGCAGGGCGGTGGCCCGCCCGAGCGGAGCGCCGGCGCGGCCCCGATCCACGACCTCGAGCGGCGCCGAAGCGACGATCACCGTGACGCCGGCCCACTCGCCGCAGAGGACGACGGCGCCCTGATCGCCCGCAACGAGTCCGGCCGCGCGCGCTGGATCGACGTCCCCCGTGAGCGCGATCCGCCGCGGCTCGGCGGCGGGCATCTCGCGGGCGGGCTCGGACTCCATCGCGGGCAGTCTCCCGCATGCAGCTCGAACCCGGCGCTCTGCGTGCGAGACTCCGCCGATGGCACGACCGATCCGCCGCACGATCTCTGCCGGTGCCGCGGCAGTCCTGCTGGTGGTCACGGCGTGCGGGTCGGGCGCAGCCTCCGAGCGTGAGACGACGACGCCGGCCGCGCGCGCGTCCGTTACGGCCGTTCGCCTGGTGCGGGTCGCGGTGCTATCGGCGCCGACGGCGATCGCCGCCGCTCCCGCCGACAATCGGCGGGTCTACGTGACCGAGCAGCGCGGCGTGGTCCGGGTGGTCCGCGGTGGCCGGCTCGTCGCGCGCCCCTTTCTCGACATCTCCGGCAAGGTGCAGAGCGGGGGAGAGCAGGGCCTGCTCGGGATCGCGTTCCCGCCCGACCACGCGGCCAGCGGCCGCTTCTACGTCTACTACACCGCCAAGGACGGCCGCCAGGTGCTCGAGGAGTACCGGCGCCGGAGCGCCGACAGCGCCGACGTGTCCTCTGCCCGCCGCCTCTTCGCCCACGCCGACGCGGAGTCCAACCACAACGGCGGCCAGCTCCAGTTCGGGCCGGACGGCTTGCTCTACATCGGCACCGGCGACGGGGGCGGCGGCGGTGACCAGCACGGGGCGCGCGGCAACGCGCAGGACCTCGGGTCGCCGCTCGGCAAGATTCTTCGGATCGATCCGAGCGCATCGGGCAGCAGGTCGTTCACGATTCCGTCCGGCAACCCGTTCGCCGGCCGCGATGGTGCGCTGCCGGAGATCTACTCCTACGGGCTTCGCAACCCGTGGCGGTTCTCGTTCGATCGCGTGACCGGCGCGCTGACGATCGCCGACGTCGGGCAGGACGAGGTCGAAGAGATTAACCACGTCGCCAAGGGCGGCGCCCGCGGTGTGAACTTCGGCTGGCGGCCGTTCGAGGGTGACCGGCGCTACACCGACGAGCCCGCGGCCGGCGCCCGCAAGCCCGAGCTTGTGCTCCGCCACAGCAGCGGCTACTGCTCTGTCACCGGCGGGTACGTCGTGCGTGATCGCGCGCTCGGCGGCCTCTACGGGCGCTACGTCTTCAGCGACTACTGCAAGCCGGGAGTTCGCAGCGTGCGGCTGCGGCCGGGCCGCGCGAGCGGACTCCAGACGGTTGCGGGTGCGCAGGCGATCGGATCGGTCTCGACGTTCGGCGAGGACTCGTCGGGCCGGGTCTACGTCGCCTCGCTCGAGGGTCCGGTCTACCGGTTGGCGGCGCGGTGACCAGCAGCGAGCGCGAGCTGCTGGCGGCGCACGACGTGGCGCGCGTGCGCGCGGACAATCCCGGCCCGTTGACGCTGACCGGCACCAACAGCTGGCTCGTCGGCCGGGACCCGTGCTGGGTCGTCGACCCCGGCCCGGCGATCGGCGGGCACCGCGACGAGCTGCTTGCCGCAGCAGGCGCCCGCGGCGGGATCGGCGGGATCGCGATCACACACGACCACGGCGATCACGGCGATCTCGCCGCCGAGCTGGCGGACACCGCCGGCGGCGTGCCGGTGCTGGCCGCGCGGCACGAGGCCGCGACCGGGCGGGTCGGGGACGGCGACGCGGCCGGCCCGATGCGCGTCTTCGTCGTCCCCGGCCACGCGCCCGATCACCTCTGCTTCGGCTTCGGTGGCGTCTGCTTCACCGGCGACGCCGTGCTCGGCGAGGGCAGCGTCTTCCTCTGGCCCGACCCCGGCGCGCTCGGCGGCTATCTCGATGCGCTCGCGAGGCTGCGAACCGAGCGATTCGAGCTGCTCGCCTGTGGCCACGGGCCGCTTGTGCAGGACCCCGACGCCAAGCTCGCGAGCTACATCGCCCACCGGCTCGAACGTGAACGCAGTGTCGTTGCCGCGCTCAAACGCGGCACGCGCAGCGTCGAAGGCATGCTCGACGAGGCATGGAGCGACGTGCCCGAACTCCTACGGCCGGCCGCCGCGCTCACGCTCGCCGCTCATCTCGACAAGCTCGAGGACGAGGGTCAGCTCCCGGACGGCGTCGAACGGCCGCACGTTCCGACGCTCTAACCTGCCCGCCGTGGGACTCGCCCCGTCAGACATCTTCACGATGGTCATTTTCGTCGGCGCGATGGCGTTCCTCTTCTACAAGGTCCGGCATCTCGACCGGTACCGCCGCGAAGAGGAGGCCGCGCGCGAGTTCTTCGACCGGCACGGGCACTGGCCCGACGAGACGCCCGAGCAGGCCGCCGCAGATCGCGAGCTGCTTCAGCGCGCCGGCGACGAGCACCTCGCGGCGATCGCGACGCCCGACGCCGACAACCGCGTCTGAGAGGGTCAGGGAACGGCGACCGGCGTGGTCGCCTTCGTCGGGTCGATCGTTGCGCTCGTGGTCGCAGTGCCGGTCGACGCTGTCGCAGGAGGCTGGTCGCCCGGCGCTTCCGCCCCACTCTTGACCGGGGCCGGGTCGGCCGTCGGCAGAGTCACGTCCGGCGCGGCCGTGGACGGGTCGGCGAGGTCGTCCGGCGCCGCGGTCCCGCCGGTGCTCAGTGACTCTTCGTCGGGTGTGTTGATCGCCTCCTCGCCGGAGGCGGCGAAGACCGTCGTCGCCGGCACCGGTGCGGGGTCGGGCTTCGCGGCGGCGGCTCGTTCGGCCGTCTGCTCGCGCTGCTGGCGGCGGGAGACCTCGCGGACCTCTCGGACGAGTTCGAGCGGCGCCGATGCTGCCGGAAGGACGATCCTGCTGTTGGACTCGGAGCCGGTCGCCGGGCGCTCCGGGCTCGCCGGCGTGTGATGGGTCGCCTGGACCGCGCCACCGCCGACCACGACCGCGGTCGCGACCGCGGCGGCGACCTTGGCGGTCGTCGCGCCGAGGAAGCCGAAGCCTCCGACCGCGCCTGCGCCGCCACCGCTCGCCGCGGCTGCACCGCCGGCCGATCCGAAACCGAGCAGTTGCGCGAGCCAGGCGACCGGCGCCGGGCCACCGTCAACGGCGGCAACGGCGCGATCGAGCGCACGGACCCGGTCGTGGTGGTCACGGCAGTCGCGACAGGTGACGAGATGGCGCCGCGCAAGCCCGGTCATCCGCACGCCGCGGCGGCGAGCGTCGTCGAGCCCGGCACGGACCTCGACGCAGCTGGTGTCCTCAGCGGCCGCGGCGTCGACGAGGCCGACGCGGGCGCGCACGAGCAGCGATTTGACGGCGGGCACGGTCGTGTCGAGTGCGTCGGCCACCTCCTGATAGGAGAGCCCCTCGAGCTCGCGCATCAGGAGCGCCGAGCGCTGCTGACCGGGCAGCGCCTGCACGTCGCGGACCAGCCGGCGCAGGCTGTCGCGGCGCTCGGAGTGCTCGACCGGGTCGATCGCGGCCGGGCGGTTGAGCGCATGCACCTCGGCCTGGTCGACGACCGGCCGGCGGGTCGTGTCGATCGCGCGGTTGTGCGTGACGCGGAACAGCCACGCTTTGACCGGGAGCTCGCGTTCGTCGTTTCGCAACGACCGGTACGCACGCAGGAAGACGTCCTGGAGCACGTCCTCGGCGTCGGCCGAGCTGCCGAGCATCCGACGCACGTAGCGCAGCAGCTTGGCGCGGTGCCGGTCGAAGAGGACGGCGAACGCGTCGTTGTCGCCGGCACGGAACTGCGCAAGCAGTTGCTCGTCGCTCCGGAGGGCGGTCAACGTTCGCGACGGGCGCGGGGAGCGCCGTTGCGCGCGGAACGTCGTGTTGGGCAGCGTGACTACGACCATTGAGAGACCCCTTTCGAGAACCCTAACGAGCTGGATCTCGGAGGGTTGCGGGCTTTCTCACAATGCCTTCAGACGACGTTCTGTGACATCGGGACGTCGTCGGAATCGGGAACAGGCCCTCGGCCTGTTCCCGTCCTGGCAGGGGCCGTTACTAGCCGAGGCTGACCATCACGTGCTTGATGTTCGTGTAGTCCTCGAGCGCGTACATCGAGAGGTCCTTGCCGTAGCCCGACTGGCCGTAGCCGCCGTGCGGCATCTCGGCGGCGAGCGGGATGTGGTCGTTGACCCAGACGCAGCCGAACCGCAGCGCGTTCGCGACGCGCATCGCACGGCCGACGTCCCGCGTCCAGACCGACGAGGCGAGACCGTAGGGCACACCGTTGGCGAAGGTGATCGCCTCGTCCTCACCGTCGAACGCCTGGACGGTCATCACCGGGCCGAAGATCTCGGACTGGATCATCTCGTCGTCCTGGCGCATGCCGGCGACGACGGTCGGCTCGACGAAGAAGCCCGGGAGGTCGGGCCGGCCGCCCCCGGTCGCGATCTCGGCGTGGCCGGGGGCGCGGCCGAGGAAGCCCTCGACGCGGTCGCGCTGCTCGGCGCTCGACACCGGCCCGAGCGTCGTCTCCTCGTCGTCCATCGCGCCCATCACGTAGCTCTTGGCCTGGCCGGCGAGGCCCGAGACCACGTCGTCGTAGACCTCCTTGGCGGCGAGGATGCGGCAAGCGGCGGTGCAGTCCTGCCCGGCGTTGTACAGGCCGACGGCCGCGATCGTCTCGAGCGCGGTCTCGAGGTCGGCGTCGTCGAACACGATCACCGGCGCCTTGCCGCCGAGCTCGAGGTGGACGCGCTTCAGCGAACTCGAAGCCGACGCGGCGACCGCCTTGCCGGCGCCGACTGAGCCGGTCAGCGAGACCATGTCGACGCCGTCCGAGGCGACGATCGCCTTGCCGGCCTCGTCGGTCCCGCAGACGACGTTGAAGACGCCCTTCGGGAAGAACTCGGCCGCCAGCTCGGCCATCCGGATCGTCGTCACCGGCGTGTTCGGCGCCGGCTTGAGGACGACCGTGTTGCCGGTCGCGAGCGCCGGCCCGATCTTCCAGGCCGCCATCATCATCGGGTAGTTCCACGGCGCGATCTGGCCGACGACGCCGACCGGCTCGCGCCGGATCATCGACGTGTAGCCCTCGAGGTACTCACCGGCGGCCTTGCCCTCCATGCAGCGCGCCGCGCCCGCGAAGAAGCGGATCTGGTCGGCCATCGCGCCGATCTCGTCGCCCTTGACGGCGGCCAGCGGCTTGCCGGCGTTCTCGGACTCGAGTACGGCGAGCTCGTCCGCGTGCTCTTCGATCGCGTCGGCGAGCTGCAGCAGCGCATGGGCGCGTTCGCCGGGCGTCGTCGTCGACCAGCCGCCGTCAAAGGCGGCGCGTGCGGCAGTGACGGCGCGATCGACGTCCGCGGAGGTCGAGGCTGGGGCCTGGCCGATCTCCTCGCCGGTCGCCGGGTTGATGATCGCCGTCGTTTCGCCGCTGGCGGCGTCGACCGCCTCGCCGTCGATCAGGTTCTTCAGGGTCGCGGACGCTGTGGCACTCATGGGCCGACGCTACCAACCCCATAGTCTCCCTGCCATGACCAACGTCGTGATCACGTCGGCCGCGCGCACCGCGGTCGGCTCGTACGGGAAATCGCTCGCCGGCGTCTCGCCGACCGAGCTCGGGACGATCGCTGCCAAGGGCGCGATCGAGCGCGCGGGCATCACCGCCGACCAGCTCGAGCATGTCGTCTTCGGCAACGTGATCCACACCGAGCCACGCGACGCCTACTGCGCGCGCGTCGTGGGCATGCAGGCCGGTACGCCGAAGGAGGTCCCGGCCTTCACCGTCAACCGGCTCTGCGGCTCCGGAGCCCAGGCGATCGTCTCGGCGACGCAGACGATCGAGACCGGCGAGGCGCGCGTGGCGCTGGCAGGCGGCTGCGAGTCGATGAGCCGCGCGCCGATGTGGCTGACGCAGGCCCGCTGGGGCTCGAAGATGGGGCCGGCGCCGGTTGTCGACCCGGTCCAGGGCGCGCTGTCGGACCCGTTCGACCATCAGAAGATGGGGGTCACCGCCGAGCGGCTGGCCGAGCGGATGTCGATCTCGCGCGAGGAACAGGACGAGTTCGCGGTCGAGTCGCACCGTCGCGCGGTCGCCGCCCAGGAGGCCGGCAGGTTCGACGGTGAGATCGTCCCGGTCGAGATCAAGGTCAAGCGTGAGCTTGTGGCGTTCGACAAGGACGAGCACCTTCGCGCCGACGCGAGCGTCGAGTCGATGGCGAAGCTGGCGCCGATCTTCCGCAAGGACGGCACCGTCACCGCTGGCAACGCATCCGGGATGAACGACGCCGGCGCCGCGCTCGTGCTGATGGACGAGGCTCGCGCGGCCGAACTCGGCGCGCCGGTGCGGGCGAAGGTTCTCTCCTACGCGTCCTGCGGCGTCGACCCGGAGATCATGGGCATCGGTCCGGTTCCGGCCGTCCAGCGTGCGCTGTCGAAGGCCGGCGTGACACTCGACCAGGTCGGCGTGATCGAGCTGAACGAGGCGTTCGCCGCCCAGGCGCTCGCGGTCATCAAAGACCTCGATCTCGATCCCGCGAAGGTCAACCCCAACGGCGGCGCGGTCGCGCTCGGCCACCCGATCGCGGCGACCGGCGCCGTGATCACCGCGAAGTGCCTGTCGGAGATGGAGCGCGAGGGGCACGACTACGGGCTCGTCACCTTGTGCATTGGTGGCGGCCAAGGAATCGCGATTCTGCTCGGCAAGGCCTGAGGCTCATGGTCGACGGCCCGGCGATCTCGGTCCGCGACCTGGTCGTGGAGCGCGGTGGCCGGGTGGTTCTTCCCGGGCTGAGTCTCGACGTCGATCCGGGGACGGTCTGCGGCCTGCTCGGGCCCAGCGGCGGTGGCAAGTCGACGCTGCTGAGGGCGATCGTCGGGACCCAGGTCCTGACGTCGGGAGACGTGAAGGTTCTCGGCCTGGCTGCAGGTTCGGCCGAACTGCGCCACCGCGTCGGCTACATGACGCAGTCCGGCGCCGTCTACGCCGATCTGTCCGCCGAGGACAACCTCCGGTTCTTCGCATCGGTGCTCGGCGTCCGGCACGACCGGGTGGGGGAGGTGCTCGCGCTCGTCGACATGGCCGACGCCGCCGGCCAGCGAGTCGACGAGATGTCAGGCGGCCAGCGGGCGCGTGTGTCGCTTGCCGCGGCGCTGCTCGGGGGTCCGGAGGTGCTGGTGCTCGACGAACCGACGGTCGGACTCGATCCGGTGCTCAGGCGCTCGCTCTGGGACACGTTCAAGCGGCTGGCCGGTGAAGGCGTGACCCTGCTTGTCTCCAGCCACGTGATGGACGAGGCGCGGCACTGCGACGAGCTCGTTCTGCTCCGGGAGGGCGTGGTTCTGGCTCAGGGCTCGCCCGAGCAGCTGTTCGACTCCACCGGTGCCGCTGACATCGAGGCCGCCTTCCTGGCGCTCGTCGACGAAGGCGCGCCGGCGTGAACGGGCCGAAGGCGATCGCGGTCGCGCGGCGCGTGCTGCGGCAACTGCGGAACGACCGGCGCACCGTTGCGCTCCTGTTGCTCGTGCCGCCCGCGCTGACGACCTTGCTCTGGCTCGTGCTCGACGACGAGCTCGTCTTCAACCGGGTCGGCCCGCAGCTCGTGGCGATCTTCCCGTTCACGACGATGTTCCTCGTCACCTCGATCACGATGTTGCGCGAACGAACGTCCGGGACGCTCGAGCGGCTGATGACGATGCCGATCGCTCGTCTCGACCTGGTCGCCGGGTACGCGATCGCGTTCGGGGTGATGGCTTCGCTCCAGGCGACGATCACCGCCACGGTCGCGCTCGGGTTGCTCGGCCTCGACGTCGCCGGCGCCGCTCCGGCCCTCGTCATCACGGCTGTCGTCGTTGCGCAGCTCGGGACGGCGATCGGCCTGCTCGTCTCGGCGTTCGCGCGCAGCGAGTTCCAGGCGGTGCAGTTCCTGCCGCTGACCGTCCTGCCGCAGCTGCTGCTCTGCGGCCTCTTCGTTCCGGTCGACGAGCTGCGTGGCTGGCTGCAGGCGATCGCGCGCGTGTTGCCATTGCGCTGGGGCGTCCGGGCGATGGAGGACGCGGCGGCCGCAGGCCGAGGCGCGGAGCTGGCGACCGACATCGCTGTGCTGGCCGCGTTCATCGCCGTCGGTGTCGCACTCGGCGCGCTGACACTGCGCCGCCGAACCTCCTGAGCGCCCGCGGTCGTCCGTCGGCGCCGCGGCACCGCCGGGGCGTTGGTCCCAGAAAGCGACGTATTGCGTCGTAGATCGGGACCAACGGGCGGCACGCCAATCGTTGGTCCCAGAAAGCGACGTATTGCGTCGCGGATCGGGACCAACGCGCGGGTAACGGTGGCGCGCGGACGGGCGCATGACGGAACGGCCGGATAGGGTCAGCGGCGATGGCGAGCTATGACGGAGCCGAGGCGGTCTACCAGGAGCTGGGCGGGGTGCTCAGCACCGTGCTCGAGAACGCCGAGCGCCGGGAGGCGTTGCAGAAGACCGCCAGCGTCTTCCAGTTCGCGCTGACCGAGCCCGAGGCAACGATCACCGTGCTCGCTCGGCCCGGTGCACCGGCCGCGGTCGGCACCGGTTCGACCGAGGTCCCGGTCGAGCTGGTCTTCGCGATGACCGCCGAGACCGCGAAGGCGCTGCTGCTCGGTGAGCGCAACGCGATGTCGCTGCTCGCCGCCGGCGAGATCGCCCTCAAAGGACCTGCGGCCAAGCTGCTGATGGTCCTGACCGCGCTCGTCGGCGCGTCGGATGTCGCGTCAACGGCCGAAGCCGACGCTGCGCCTTCCGTTGAGCCCGAGCCGGAGCCCGAGCCGGAGCCGGAGGATGAACCGGCCGAGGCGGAAGACGAGCCGGCCGGCGACGACGACGCTCAAGCGTCGTAGCCCGGGTCGCCGGGCAGCAGCACGCGCACCTGCTCACCCTGCATCTCCACCCGCGGCTCGACCGGGACGACCTCGCGGCCGCGCGTAGCCTCGAGTAGCGCGTCGGCGCTCGCGAACGCTTCGAGCTGCTCGAGGTGCTTGATCGTCGGGAAGACCATCGGCAGCGTCCCGGCGCGGTGCGCCGAAAGTGCCCCGCCCGGGGTTAGCCAGGTCGAGTCGACGCACTCGTCGCCGTCGATCTCGACAGTCGCTCCGTCCGGCATCGGCGCCAGGAAGAAGTGCGTGTCGAAGCGCTTGCTGACCTGCTTCGGCGTTACCCAGCGTGAGAAGCGAACGAGCGCCGACGGGTCGACGCCGGTGATGCCGGCCTCCTCCTCCAGCTCGCGGAGCGCGGTCACGCGCTGCGCCGCGTCGGTTTCAGGGTCGCCGTCCTCGGGGTCCACGGCACCGCCGGGGAAGACCCACATCCCGCCCATGAACGTCTGGTCGGGCGTGCGCTGCACGAGCAGCACTTCGAGGTCGTCGGATCCGCCACGGAGCACGATCACCGTCGACGCGGGACGCGCGAAGACCGGCTCGGCGACTTCCTCGATCCGTCCCTCTGGCGTCTCCACGCCGGCGACCCTACTCGGTCGATAGTGTCCGGCGCGATGAGCGACGCGCAACAGAAGTGGATCTGCGAATCCTGCGGCTTCATCTACGACCCCGCCGAGGGCGACCCCGACGGCGGCATCCCGGCCGGCACCGCGTTCGAGGACATCCCGGACACCTGGTACTGCCCGGTCTGCGGCGCGCAGCGCAGCGAGTTCGTCCCGTACGAGGGCTGATCCGGTTTCGGCTGACCGGCCGCGCGCAGGCGGCCCAGGACTCCGGCTCGGGGCGCTCGTCTTCACGGTCGGGCTTGCGACGCTCGGCGCGGAGATCGCTGCTGCGCGCTTGATCGCGCCGTGGTTCGGCGCCTCGACGATCGTCTGGGCGAACACGATCGCGACCGTCCTCGTGGCGCTCTCGATCGGCTACTGGCTCGGTGGCCGGCTCGCCGATCGCGACCCGACGCTCGCCGGCCTGTCGCGGCTCGTGCTCGCCGCCGCGCTGCTGCTGATGGCGGTGCCGTTCGTCGCCGGCCCGTTCCTGCGGGTCTCGGTCGACGCGCTCGATCGCGTCGAGGCGGGTGCAGCGATCGGGTCGCTGCTCGCGGTGCTCGTACTGATCGCGGCACCGGTGCTGGTCCTCGGCTGCGTAGCGCCGTGGGCGCTCCGGCTCGCGATCACCGGCGTCGAGGAGGCCGGCACGATCTCGGGGCGCCTGTCGGCGATCGCGACCGTCGGCTCGCTCGCCGGGACGTTCACGAGTGCGCTGCTCTTGATCCCGTTCATCGGCACGCGCCGGACCTTCCTCGTCTACGCCATCGCGCTCGCGGTAGTAGCGGCGCCTGGGCTCGCTCGGAGACGATGGGCGGTCGCCGTCCTACTGCTGGGCGCAGTGCTTGCCCTCGTCCCGGCCGGCACGGTCAAGGCCGGCGGCGGCCGCGTCATCTGGGAGGCCGACACGGAGTACCAGTACGCGCGCGTCGTCGAGGATGCGGCCGGGGCCCGCCGGCTCGAGCTGAACGAAGGCCAGGCGGTCCACTCCTACCTGCCGGCCGATCGCGGTGTGCTGACCGGCGACTACTGGGACGAGGCGCTCGTCCTTCCGGCGGCATCGCTTGGGCGGGCACCGCGCTCGATCGCGATCCTTGGCGGCGCCGCCGGGACCGTCTCACGCGCGTACGGGCGGCTGCTGCCAGCGACGCGTGTCGATGAGGTCGAGATCGACGGCGAGCTGACAGATGTGGGGCGCGAGCGGTTCGACCTCAGCGGTCCGCGGCTGGTGACGCACACAGCCGATGCGCGACCGTGGCTGCGCCGGACCTCTCAGAGGTTCGATGCGATCTTCGTCGACGCGTACCGCCAGCCCTACATCCCGTTCTATCTCGCCACGCGCGAGTTCTTCGCGCTCACGCGCGAGCGCCTCGAGCCGGGCGGCGTCGTGATCGTCAACGTAGGTCATCCGGAAGGCTCCGATCAGCTCGAGCGCGCGCTGACCGCCACGATGCGCGAGGAGTTCCTGCACGTCGCGCGCGATCCGGCGCAGCCGACGAACACGCAGCTGGTCGCGACGACCGGCGAGGCGCCGTCAGCGGAGCGCCTGCGCCGCGCGCAGCTACCGGCGGATCTGCGCCCGGTCGCCGGGCGCACCGCCGACCGGCTCGCGCCGCCGCTGACGGGCGGCCCGGTCTGGACCGACGATCTGGCGCCGGTCGAGTGGCTCGTCGACAGCTCGATCCTCGAGGTCGCGGCGCGCGGCGAGCGCTGACCGTCAGCGCCCGCAGCAGCGCTTGTACTTCGCGCCCGATCCGCACCAGCACGCGTCGTTGCGGCCGGGCGGCCACGGCACACCGCGAGCGGGGTCATCACGGAGCGCGGCCGCCGCGACCTGGTCGTGTGTCACCGGCCAGTCGGGCTGCCAACCGTTGTCCGCCGCGAACGCCTGCGCGGAGTGGACGCCGATCGCGACGAGTCGCGGATTGCGCCCGGTGACTCCGGAGGCGCCGTCCCGCAACTGGCGCTCGAGGCCGAGCACGTACGCGGAGTAGTCGGACGCGCCGCCGGCGAAGTCGCTGCCCCAACTGGCGAGCGCATCGGCGAACGCGTCCCGATCGAACCAGGCGACGGCGGGTGCGTGCCGGGCGAGGGCCTCACGTGCACGGTGGTCGACGTCCTCCGGCGGCCGGCCGCGGGCGCGCAGCGTCTCGAGGCGCTCGTCGGCGACCCGGCGCAGCAGGGTCTCGTCTGAACCGCCGCTCAGTCCGAGGTCGAGCGACTCGGCGAGCAGCGGCAGCGCCTCGTCGTGGCGGTCGTCCTCGAGCAGCGCCGCGGCCTCGAGGTAGGGGAGCCCTGGGTCGCCCGGGCGCTCGGCACGCAGGGCCGTCCAGATCTCGTCGGCTGCCGCCGCGTTGCCGGCGCGCGTGTGCATCCAGGCGACGTGCCAGCGCACGTCCTCGCCGGTCTCGGCGGCGAGACGATCGAGCGCGACGATCGCATCCTCGTAGCGGCCGGCCTCCTCGAGCGCGTCGACGTCGGCCTGAGGATCGGACCCGCTCACCGTCCGGTCCTATTCGAGGACGACGAGGACGTCGCCCTCGCTGACCGCCTGGCCCTCTTCGCAGAGGATCTCCTTGACGGTGCCCTCGTCCTCGGCCTCGACCGGCATCTCCATCTTCATCGACTCGAGGATCGCGACGGTGTCGCCCTCCTCGATCGTGTCGCCGACGGCGCACTCGATCTTCCAGACGGTTCCGGTGATGTGGGCTTCGACGTTCGCCATGAGGCGGCACTGTAACCAGCCGCGCTGCGGCAGGTAATCTGGGTGGATGGCCGAGCCGCTCGTGGAGATGAAGCCGCAGGTCTACGTGGACCCGCGACCGCCGGAGTACTTCACGCGCTTCCACGAGCGCGCACGGACTCGTCGCCCCGACCTCGTCTACGAGGCGGTCCGCAGCGTCACATCGCTCTACGCCTGGACGGCGTTCCGGCTGCGGCCGATCGGAGCCGAGCTCGTGCCGCCCAGCGGCCCGGTGATCCTGGCTCCGAACCACTTCTCGTTCATGGACCACTTCTTCCTCGGCGCCCCGATCCGCCGCAAGGTCCAGTTCATGGCCAAGTCGCAGATGTTCGCCCGGCCGCTGCAGTGGATCTACACCCACGGCGGCGTCTTCCCGGTGCAGCGTGGACGTCGCGACGAGGACGCGATGTTGACGGCGCGGACCGTGCTCGAACACGAGGGCTGCATGGCGATGTACTGCGAGGGCGGACGCTCGCGCAGCGGCGATCTCGCCGAGAAAGCCAAGCCCGGCATCGGGCGGCTCGCGCTCGAGACCGGCGCGACGGTCGTCCCTGTCGCGATCCACGGGTCGGCGCGGGTCCGCAACTGGAAGCGGCTCGACTTCCCGAAGATCACGGTTCAGTTCGGCGAGCCGTTCCGGTACGAGCGCACAGAGGTCTCCGAGCGCGGGCAGCAGCAGGCGGTCGCCGACGAGATCTTCGAGGCGATCCGTGGCCTGTACCAGGGCCTCGACGCGTACGGGCGCAGCGGTGTCATCGCCCGCGTCCGCGCCGAGCGCCGGCGCGCGCGCCGCGCCGCCAAGCGCCACGTCCCGGCGGTCTGAGCCGATGCTCGAGGGCGGACGTGAGCCGCTGCTCGTCCGGGTCGCCGTCGTCGCCGCGGCGATCCTGGCGATGGTCTTCCTCGTCTCGAAGCTGAACCCGTTCTCGGAGGAGACGATCGACCGCAGCCAGCCGGCGGTGCTCAAGTCGATCGAGGACCTCGGCGAGCTGAAGGCGGCGAGCGCAAACCTGCAGGTGATCGTCGACGTCGAGAAGGACGTCAACAACATTCCCGACTGGCTCAAGGGCGAGCGGACGCTGTTCGTCGCCGCCGGCAGTGTCGACGCGGTCGTCGATCTCAGTCAGATCGGCAAGGACGACATCGACCTCTCGTCGGATCGCAAGTCGGTGACGCTGACGCTGCCGCGGGCGAAGCTGACCGACGCCCGGCTCGACACGAAGCGCTCGCGCGTCTACGACCGCGACCGGGGCATCCTCGACCGCGTCGGTGATGCCCTCGGCGACGGCGCGGGGACCGACCAGGAGGTCTACGAGCTCGGCACGCGCAAGCTCGAGGAGTCGGCCGCCGCCGACCCGGACATCCTGCTGCGCGCCGAGAAGAACACGAAGGCGACGCTCACGAGCCTGCTGCGCGGGCTCGGCTTCGAGCAGGTGACGATCCGCTTCGAGGGCCCGGACCCGCCGAAGCTCTAGGGTTGCGGCGGTGAGCGCGCGCTTCGATCTGCAGTCGCACTCGGTCTGCTCCGATGGCGAGCTTTCCGCCGCCGAGGTCGTTGCCGCCGCGGCCGGCGCCGGCATCGAGGTGCTTGCGCTGTCCGACCACGACACCGTCGACGGGGTCGCCGAGGCGCTGGCAGCCGGGCGTGAGCACGGCGTCGGGATCGTGCCGGCGATCGAGATCTCGGCGCTCGACCCGGAAGGCAGCGACCTCCATATCTTGGGCTACGGGATCGACCACGAGGACGCCGGCTTCGGCGTCGCACTCGAGCGCTTCCGCGCCGACCGCGGCCAGCGCGCTGATCGCATGATCGCCGCGCTGCGCGAGTGCGGGTTCCAGCTCGACACGGCGCCGCTTGAGCGGCGTCGTGCAGACGGCGGCTCGATCGGCCGGCCGCATCTGGCCGAGGCGGTCTTCGCGCACCCGGCGAACGCGGAGCGCATCGCCGCGGAGGGGCTGGCGCACCCGAGCGCCGTGCTCGAGGCGTATCTGCTGCCGGGCACACCGGCGTTCCGGGCGCGCTCGGTCCCGACCGTCGCGGATGCCGTCACGGCGATCCACCGCGCCGGCGGACTCGCGGTCTGGGCGCACCCGTTCTGGGACGTCGACGCGCCCGAGGAGGTGGTCGCGACGCTCGAACGGTTCAAGCAGCTCGGGATCGACGGCGTCGAGGCGTTCTACACGACCTTCGACGAGCCGCAGACCCGCCTGCTCGCCGAAACCGCCGCCCGCCTCGGCCTGCTCACGACCGGCTCAGCCGACTTCCACGGCCCCGGCCACGACCGCTTCAACAGATTCGGATCGTTCTCGACGTACGGACTCGAGCCGGACGTCGGGCGCGTCCTGGCGATGGCCGCATAACCTGACCCGCGCCGGTGTCGACCGTCGGGTCAGCCGACCGGCAGCGTGTACGTCAGCCACTGCGATCGCTCGCCGCCGACGCGGTCGTACACGGCCTGCGCTCGCGCGTTGTCGAGCGCGGTCTCCCACTGGAGCGCGACCGCGCCGTGCTCGCGCGCGCGTGACCGGCAGGCCTCGATCAGCGCCTCGGCGGCGCCCGAGCCCCGCGCCTCCGCGGTGACGAACAGGTCGTTCATGACCGCCAGCCGTCCCGGCCCGCTCGTCGTCGACCAGGTCCAGTAGACCGTCGCGAACCCGACCGCGGTGCCAGCAGCGTCGCGCGCGATCAGCTGGATGCCATCACGCTCGGGGTCGGCAAGCAGCGCCCGTGACAGCCCGATCAGGGCCTCGTCACCCGGCGCCACCTCGTAGAAGGCGCAGTAGCCGCGCATCAGCGGGAGGAGGTCGTCGAGATCCTCCTCCCGCACCAGCGACACGCCACCTGCGAAGGCCATCTACCCCCGCATACCGCCGAACAGCCCGCCGGTCACGTTCAGCACCTGACCGTGGACGTAGTTGCTCCACGGCGAGCAGAGGAAGAAGACGCCACCGGCGGCCTCCTCGGGCGTCGCCGGGCGGCCGATCGGGATCATCATCGACGCCATTCCGCGCATCTGCTCGGGGATGCCGAGCTGGACTTTCTCGCCGTCGATCTCCATCTGGTTCTCGTCGTCCTTGGCCTGCGTCAGCCGGGTGTCGACGAAGCCGAAGGCGACCGCATTGACGTTGACCTTGAACTGGCCCCATTCCTTGGCGATCGTCTGCGTCAGGCCGACGACGCCCATCTTGCCGGAGCTGTAGTTCGCCTGGCCGGCGTTGCCGAACACGCCCGAGGTCGAGGAGATGTTGACGATCTTGCGGAAGACCTCTTTGCCTTCGGCCTTCTCCTGCTTGGCCGGCTCGCGCAGGTAGGGCGCCGCCGCGCGGATCACCTTGAACGGGACCGTCAGGTGAATGTCGATCATCCGCTCCCACCAGTCGTCGGACAGCTTGTGCACCGGTGCGTCAAGCGTGTAGCCGGCGTTGTTGACGATGATGTCGACCTTGCCCCAGGCGTCGATCGCGGTCTTGATCAGCTGCTCGGGCGCATCGCCTTTCGTCAGATCATCGGAGAAGACCGCGGTCTCGCCGGCGATCTCGCTCGCGGTCTGCTGCGCGACGTCGCTGTCGAGGTCGTTGATCACCACCTTCGCGCCCTGCTGGCTGAGCAGCTCGGCGGTTGCGCGGCCGATGCCGCGAGCCGATCCGGTGACGATGGCAACCTTGTCGTCGAGTACTCCCATGAGAACTTCTCTCCTCCGGCGGTGTTTTGGATGACCGGCGTGGGACTGTAGTCGAGAAGAGAGGATCGGCCGATGCCCCGAGGTTCACGTTCCCTGCTGTGCGCCGCGATGGCTTGCGGTCTGCTCGCTGCGCCGCAGGCGGCGGGCGCCGATGGCGTCGCCTATCTGAAGGGAGGCGAGGTCTGGGCCTCCTCGTTCGACGGCAGCACGAAGGTCCAGCTCTCTGCCGGTGAGGGTGGGTGGAACGCGGTCGGGCAGAGCACTTCGGGCTCGGTCGTCGCGACGAGACGCGCCCCAGGGGCGGCAGCAGGCACGACGACCTTCACGATCTGGAACGGGTCCGGGAACGTGACCGACAGCGGCCCGGCGAGCCCCGGCAGCTTCGCCACCGGCCTTGCGATGCCGTTCAGCCTCGACCTCGCCAAGACGAACAAGCTCGTGGTGTCAGGCTTCTCGAACAGCGTGTCGGGGGAGACGGCGAACGGCTACGCGCTGCTGCCCTCGGCGACACGCGTGGTTCCGGCAGGGTCGACCTTCACCGGCACTGCGATCAGGTACCCGACGCTTGCGAGCGAGCGGCTGCTCGGAACAGCGGACGGCCTGACGCTCTCGATCCAGGACGGAGGCGGGTACTCGTCGCGCACGTTCAACCCATGGATCACCTTCAGCTCGGTGCTCGGAGTCGCCGTCCGGGCCGGGCACGCCTCCGATGACGGCAAGGTCGTCGCGGTCGAGCTCGCGACCGAAAGCCCGGCCACCGAGCGGATCGCGATGGTGCCGGCCGCCGGTCTCGGCGAGGCGATCCAGACCGGTGACTGCTTCCTGCCGGCGACCGGCCTCGCGCCGTCTGCCGACGTCTCCGCCGACGGGCAGACCGTCGCCTGGGCCGACGCCGACGGGCTCAAGATCGGAGGCCGGCCGGACTTCGGCGGCGCCGACCCGTGCGCGCTGGTCCGGCCGGCGCAGCTGATCCAGGTCGGCGCCTCCGACCCGGCGCTCGGGCCGCTCGACGTCGCGAAGCTCTCCGCCGCCCGCACGAAGCTCGCGACGCGGCGCCGGGCGCTCACCCCCGCTCCGGGCGCCGCGCCGACGATCGTGCTTGCCGACCCGTTCCGCGTGTCGTCGCTGAAACGCGGGCGGGCGACCGTGTCTGTCGGAGCCGGCCGCGGTGGCACGGCATCGGTCGTGCTGTCGGTCAAGGGGCGCGTCCTCGCGCGCGGCTCCGGCCGCCTCGCCGACGCCGGCGCCGTCACGCTGGGGCTCCGTCCGACCGCGGCAGGTCGCAAGGCGCGTGCAGGCGCCCGCGCGACGCTGAAGATCGCGGCCGGTGGCACGAAAAGGTCGGCAACAGTCAAGCTGCGCTGACCGGTCCAGGCTGCGAGACTCCCCGCATGGCCAGGCTTTCTCGGATCCTCGCAGTCGGTGCGCTCCTCATCGCCGGTTCGGCGGCGACCGCGCAGGCCGCCGGCGTCGCTTACCTCAAGGACGGGCAGGTCTGGGTCTCGTCGCTCGACGGCTCGAAGAGCGTGCAGCTGTCGACCGGTGACGCCTGGTGGAACGCGGTCGGGCAGAGCAGCAGCGGCGGCATCGTCGCGACGAAGAACGAGCCGGGGAAGATCGCGCAGCTAACGCAGTTCGCGGTCTGGAATCCCGACGGCTCGATCAAGGACCAGGGGCCTGCCTCGCCCGGGCTGAACTTCAGCGGCTCGCTTGCGGCCCCGCTCGGCCTCGAGCTGACCGCGGACAACCGCGGGATCATCTACGGCTTCTCGGAGTACGTGTACGGGTTCCCGGTCGGGACGCTCACGACGGGCTACGCGCTGCTCCCGACCGACACGCGCGTCACGCCGACGAAGACCCTCACGAACACGATCATCGATTGGCCGACGCTCGTCGCCGGGCGGATCATCGGCTCGCCGGACGGGCAGGCGATGACGCTCGAGAACGCGGGCGGCAACAACACCGGCGGCAACAACAACGCTGACTTCACTGCCTGGCCGGGCATCGCGATCACCGGCGTGCAGAACGGCAAGATCCACCGCATCCACTCCTCGGATTCGGGCGCGTTGCTGGCCTTCGAGATCGACATCCACGACGCGAACAACTCGGCCGCGGACACCTCCCGGATCCTGATGATGAAGACAGGCGGCCTGCTCGGCGCGTACGCGGACGACTGCTGGCTGCCGGTGACGGGCAAGGCGGAGTTCGCCGACGTAGCCGCCGACGGCTCGTCGGTGGTTTGGTCCGATGCGGACGGTGTGAAGATCGCCGGGCCGCCGGCCTTCGGCGGCGAGGCCGACTGCGTGCTGACCCGCCCCGCGACGCTGATCGCCGCTGGTGGCAAGTACCCGGCGGTCGGCCCGATCGACGTCGACGCGCTCTACGCAGCCCGGAACCCGGCACCGCCGGCGCCAACGACCACGACGCCCACCCCGAAGACGCCGGCCAAACCGGTCCTGAAGGTGCCGGCGGCGAACAAGCCACCGGTCGCGGCGCTCCCGGCCGAGACGACGGCGGCGACCCTGATCGCTGGAACCGGCACGGTCGAAGTGGCGGCAGGCAAGGCAGGCAAGGTCACCGTCACGGTGACCGTCACCGCCAAGTCGGTTGGGCGCAAGGGCAAGGCGATCGTGATCGCGACCGGGACCGCGAAGCTCGGGAAGGCCGGTCAGATCACCGTCAAGCTCAAGGCGACCAAGGCCGGTAAGGCGCTCAAGAAGAAGCTGAAGGGCCGCAAGGTCACGCTGGTGATCAAGGCCGGCGGCAAGACCACGCGCAAGACCGTCACGCTCAAGTAGCGCGATCGAGCCGGCTGACGAGCGGCACGCTCAGGAGCACGGCCAGCGAGCAGACCCCCCAGACCGCCTGATAGCCGGCGGTGCCGGAGAAGATCCCCCCTCCGGTGGCCTCGATCGCGACCCCGGCGAGAAGCGGGCCGAGCGCCGCGCCGATCCCGCGGCTGACCGAGTACAGACCGGTCTGCAGGCCGTGGTCGCCGTCATCCATCAGCGGGATCATCAGCGCGTACGGGAGCGTCATGACGACCCCGCCGCCGAACGCGAACACCGGGGCGATCAACGCGACGACGGTCGTGTCGGCGAACAGCATCGGGATCGCCAGGCCGATCCCGTAGGCGATCAACGCGCCGCGCATCACGCGTGTCGCGCCGTAGCGGTCTGCGAGCACGCCGCTGACCGGTGCGCCGACCGCGATGAAGACCGCGGCGAACGTCACGCCCAGTGCCGCCGCCGACGTTCCCATCCCGAGCCCGATCGTCAGGTAGAGGATCACGAACGTCTTCAGCGCGCCCAGTGAGAGCTCCCAGAGCGCATTGGCGACGACGAACGCGCGCAACTCGCTGCGGGCCATCAGCACGCGGCGGAGCTTCGGCAGGTCGTGCCGGAAGACGGCGCGCAGCGAAGGTTCGGCCTCGCGTACCCGCTTCGGCTCGGGATGCCGCTTGACACCGCGCAGGAAGACCAGCACGGCGGTCGCCGACACCACGGCGCCGGCGACGAACGGCACCGGATCGCCCAGCGCGAGCAGCGTGCCGCCGGCGCCGATCGCGATCACCGTGCCGGCCCCGCGCCACAGCGCCTGGGTGCTCTGCGACCGGCCGACGATCTCGGGGTCGACGAGGTCGGGGTAGAGGGCGCGATAGGGCTCGTAGGCGACGAAGTAGCCGCCGAAGAAGACGGTCGTGATCACAAGCGCGAACGCGAGGTTGCCGGCGAAGCCCATCAGCGCGAGGGCTACGACGAGCACCGGCGTCGCGAACACGACAAAGGGGAGACGGCTGCGGACGCGGTCAGAGAGTGCGCCCGCCGGGACGGCGAGCGCGAGCGCCATGATGCCCTCGATCGCAACCAGCAGCCCGACGAGCGTGCTCGACTCGGTGAAGTCCTCGGCGAGCACCGGCAGGTAGGTCGTGGCGATCGTCGTCGCGAGCGCGTACGCGAACGTCGGCAGCCCGAGGACGGCCAGCAGGCGCCACTCGCCGCGCTGCAAGGGGCGCTCGCGGCCGGCGTCGGTTTGCGCTCTTTCGCCGGGCGGCACGGAGGAAGTCCTACCGCACGGGACGGAGTTGAACCGCGCTGGCGTCTCTGCCACGCTGTCCTGGTCGTCCGTCAGGAATCCAGCATGTCAGCACGTGTCCTCGCCCTGTTTGTCACCTTCCTGCTCCTACCGGTAGCCCAGGCGTCGGCGCAGTCACCCGTCAACATCGGGCTCTTGGGGGTCAACAAAGCGTTCGACCACCAGGTCGCGGTGACGCTGCGATGCAACGTCCCGGAGCCTGCGGCGTGCCGGGCGAAGATCGCCGTTCGGCTCGCGGCCGATGCCGCTGATCTTCGCCGCGGCGCGCTGCTCGCACAGCGGACACTGCTCGTCCCGGCCGGAGGGCCGCGGGTCGTCTGGCTGCGCGGCGTCGACGAGGACGCGGTCGCGGCGATTCGCGACGGCAAGTTCGGCGTGCGGGTCCAGGGGTGGGTGGGGTCACGGCGGATCGCCACGGTCGTGCGATCGCGGCTCAACCGGATCCGCATCCCGGGAGGGCTGCCACGGTTCGCCGGCGGCGCCCCCGACGCCCGGCGCGTCGTTGGGTCGGTGCAGTCCGGGGGCTGCGGCTCCGTGTTCTCCCTGGCGCAACTGGCCGAAGACGATTCCGGCGTCGAGATCGCCTTCGCCGCCGACGCCCGGGAACTGCCCGCCGACTCGGTCTGCAGCGCGGACTTCCGGATCGAGTGCATCGCCGTGACGCTCGCTGCGCCGCTCGGCGAGCGCGCGGTCTGGCAGCGGGTCGGCGGCGTCCTGCAAGCGTTCGCGCTGCCTGCACCCGAGACGCAGCAGGGTGCGGTCGGCCGGTGCCCTGAACTCGCGCCCGGGGGTTCGGTTGTCGCGTAGAGGAACTCGCCGGGGCTAGAGGCCGTAACTACGGCCTATGACGTCGAGCATGATCTCGTCGGTGCCGGCGCCGATCCGGTTGAGGCGGAGGTCACGCCAGCTGCGCTCGACGCCGTACTCCTTCATGTAGCCGGCGCCGCCGTGGATCTGAATGCACTCGTCGGCGACCTCGACTGCGATCCGCGACGCGTACAGCTTCGCCATCGAGATCTCGCGCACCGGGTAGTCGCCGTTCTGGACGCGCAGCGCCACGTTGTAAACCATCTGCCGCGCGACTTCGATCTTGGTCGCCATCTCGGCGAACTTGTGGCGGATCACCTGGAAGTGGCCGATCTCGCGGCCGAACGCCTTGCGCTCGAGCGCGTACTTCATCGTCTGGTCGAAGCAGAGCTGCGCTCCGGACACCGAGCCGGCCGCGCCGATCAGCCGCTCGCCCTGGAGCTCCCACATGATGTGGTAGAAGCCCTTGCCGACCTCGCCGAGCACGGCGCTGTCGGGCACGCGCACGTCCTGGAACGCGAGCAGCGCGGTGTCCGAGGCGTGCATGCCGAGCTTCTTCAGGCGCTGCTCGCGGATCACGCCCGGCGTGTCCATCGGCACGAGGAAGAGCGTGAAGCCGCCGTAGCCGGCGTTGGGGTCGGTCTTCGTGACGAGCACGATCACGTCGGAGCGGTGGCCGTTCGTGATGTACGTCTTTGAGCCGTTGATGACCCACTCATCGCCATCCTTCACGGCGCGGGTCTTGATGCCCGAGACATCCGATCCGGCATCCGGCTCGGTGATGCCGAGGCAGAGGATCTTCTCGCCGGCGATCGCGGGCGCCGCCCACTGCGCCTTCTGCTCCTCGGTGCCGAACGCGATGATCGGCGGCATCGCCATGTCGGTCTGGACCGCAACGCCCATCGCCAGGCCTCCGGAGCGAGCGTGCGCCATCTCCTCGGCGAAGACGATCGCGCTGGCGTAGTCGCCGCCCTGGCCGCCGAGCTCGACCGGCTTGTCGAGGCCGAGGAAACCTTGCTCGCCGAGCTTCTTGAAGCACTCGTCGGGGAATGTCGTCTCCTCCCACTCCTCCGCGTGAGGGGCGAACTCGCGGGTCACGAAGCCGCGGATCGACTGACGAAGCTGCTCGTGCTCCTCGCTGAAGAGCGGATGGCGCGCGGCGGCCGCGTGGTCGGGCTTGAGGACATCTTCGGTGGTGGCCATGCCGGCGACGCTATCGGGGAGCGGCCGAAAAGTAAACAGTTGTACGTCCTACTTTCAGCGGCGCCGGTAGTCTGGCGGGCGTGCCGACGGTCGATTACCGCGTGGAGGACGGCGTCGCGACGCTCGCCCTCAACCACCCCGAGACGCGCAACGCGCTCTCCAACGAGCTGCTCGACGAGCTGATCGCAGGCTTCGAGCGCGCCCGCGACGACGCGGACGTTCGCTGTGTCGTCCTAACGAGCGCCGACGAGAAGGTCTTCTCGAGCGGCGGCAATCTCGGCGGGTTCGCCGCCGACGTGCCGCTCGTGCACAAGCACCACGGCATCGCGCGCTTCCCGGAGCTGTTCACGCTGATCGGGGAGCTCGGCAAGCCGACGATCTGCGCGGCGAACGGCCACGTGCTCGCCGGGGCGCTGGGGGTCGCGCTCGCCTGCGACCTGATCGTCGCGAAGGAGGGCGTCACGTTCGGGACGCCGGAGATCAACGTCGGCGTCTTCCCGTTCATGATCATGGCGCTGATCTACCGGAACGTCGGCCGCAAGAAGACGAACGAGCTGCTGCTGCTCGGTGAGCGGATCAGCGCCGAGGAGGCCGAGCGGATCGGCATCGTCAACAAGGTCGTGCCGGCGGGCGAGTTCGACGCCGCGGTCGCCGAGTGGGCGGGGAAGCTGGCGTCCAAGTCGCCGATCCTGATGCGGCTCGGCAAGGACGCGATGTTCCGTCAGCAGGACCTGCCGTTGCGCGCGGCGCTCGAGCTGCTGCAGCACAACCTCACGCTGGCGCTGTCGACCGAGGACGTCGTCGAGGGCGTGACCGCGTTCTTCGAGAAGCGCGATCCGGTCTGGAAGGGCCGGTAGGCGGACACCTCCCTTCGGTCGCCTGCTCGCGGCGCATAGACTCGGCCTCGTGGAAGGGGAGCTCAGCGTCGTAGCACTTGTCTGCCGGACGTCCGACCGCGCGCCGCAGGGTGCCGCGGCGGCCGAAACGCTCGCGCACGAGATCGCCCGCCGCGCAGGCGTTCCCGCTCGGGTCGTCGGCTCGTCCGAGCCGGTAAGGGACGGGCAGTGGAGCGACGACCTCCGCGACGGGCGCGGCTGCCTGCTAGAGGCGGGCGGCCAGGTCTCCGACGCGCTCCGTGCCGGGCTCGTCCCGGTGCTGACGGCGGCCGACTGCTCGATCTGCATGACGACGCTCCGGGAGGTGGCGCGCGAGCGCCCCGGAACGGTCGTCCTCTGGCTCGACGCGCACGCCGACTTCCACAGCCCGCAGTCAACCGAGTCCGGCTACCTCGGTGGCATGTGCCTAGCGGCCGCCTGCGGTGTCTGGGAGGCCGGGCTCGGGAGCGCAGACCCGTTCGCGCCGAGCGCGATCGTGATGGCCGGGGTCCGTGACGTCGACGCCGGCGAGCTGCCCGCGCTCGACCAGCACGGCGTGATCCGCGCGACCGACACCGACGGGGTGCTCGAGCAGGTATCCGACCGCGACGTCTTCATCCACCTCGACCTCGATGTGCTCGACCCGGACGTGCTGCCGGGCGCGAGCTTCCCGTCGCCGGGCGGGCTCGACGGCGATGACCTGCTCGGACTGCTCGACGCGGTGGTCGAGGAGTCGGCGTCGATCGTCGGGGTCGAGATCACCGGCCTCGGCACGCCCGAGTACGCCGCGATCGTCGCGGATGGGGTGGCAGCGCTGCTCGGGCTCGGGATGGACGCGGCGGCCGAGTAGTGCGCACCATCGCCTCAGGCGAGGCGGTGCGGATCGAGCTTGCCGGCGATCTCGCCGCGGCAGAGGCGCCGTGGCTGGAGGCCGAGACCGGCTGCACGAACGTGTTCTCGAGCTACGAGTACGCGCAAACCTGGTGGCGGCATTTCGGCGCCGGGCTCGAGGCTGAGATCTGGGTCGTGAAGAACGCGGACGGCGGTGTGGTCGCGGTGCTGCCGCTCTACCGGACGCGGGTCAGGGGGTTGCCCGCGCTCCGGTTCATCGGCGGTGTCGTCGCCGATGAGCTCGGACCGGTCTGCGCCCCGGCCGATAGCGATCACGCGATCGCCGGTCTCCTGAAGGTGATGGCCGCCTCGCGGGGCGTGGTGCTGGTCACCGAGCGGACCACCGTCGAGGACGGCCTCGCCCAGCGGCTCGGCTCGGTCGAGATCGAGCGCGAGCCGAGTCCGGTCGTCGACCTCGACGGTCTCGATTGGGACGGCCTGATGGCCGGGTTCAGCAAGAACCTGCGCCGGCGCCTGCGGCGGATGGAGAACAAGCTCACGCGTGAGCGCGGACTCGAATACGTGCTGACGAGCGAGCCGGCCGATGTCGCCCGCGACCTCGCGGCGGTTGTCGCCCTGCACCGGCTGCGCTGGGGCGCAGTGTCCGGGGCGTTCGACGGAGCCAAGGCCGGGTTCCATGCCGACTTCGCACAGGTCGCGTTCGAGCGCGGCTGGCTGCGCCTCTGGATCGCTCGGCTCGACGACGAGCCCGCTGCCGCGTTCTTCGGCCTCCGATACCAAGGGGTCGAATGCTCTTACCAATCCGGCCGCGACCCCCGGTTCGAGCAGCCGTCGATCGGCCTGCTGCTCCAGGCGCACGTGATCCGGGACGCGGCCGAAGCAGGCTGCGACGAGTACCGGCTGCTGCGCGGCGACGAGGCGTACAAGCTGCGGTTCGCGAGCCGTGACCGGCCGGTGCAGAGCGGCGTTGCGAGCACGCTGCCGGGTGCTCGCTGCGCCCTGGCCGGGGCGGTGGCGGCGCGGCGTCGGCTGATCGCGTTCCGTGACCGGCTTGACGGTGCGGCAGAGTAGGAAGTAATACTTCCTACTTCTATGAGCACCGACGCCCCGACATCACTGCTCCGGCCCCTCGTCGAAGACCTTGCCGAACGGCGCGCCACCGCCAAGCTCGGCGGCGGCGAGGAGAAGATCGCCAAGCAGCACGCCCAGGACAAGCTGACCGCGCGCGAGCGTATTGACCTGCTCTGCGACGACGGCACCTTCACCGAGATCGGCATTCACGGCGGCATCCACTTCTCGGTCCGGGGGCTCGAGGGCAAGGAGGCGCCGGCCGACGGCGTCGTCTGCGGCTACGGCAAGATCGACGGCCGGCTCGCCTGCGTCGTCGCCTACGACTTCACCGTGATGGCCGGCTCGATGGGGATGAGCGGCGAGCTCAAGGTCGGGCGCATCCGGGAGATGGCGCTTACCAAGCGGATCCCGATGATCTGGCTGCTCGACTCGGCCGGCGCCCGGATCCAGGAGGCGGTCGGCTCGCTGTTTGCCGGCTCGGGCTACCTCTTCCACGAGGAGGTCGTCGCCTCCGGCGTGATCCCGCAGGTAGCGGCGCTGATGGGCCCGTGCGCCGCCGGCACCGCGTACATCCCCGGCCTCGCCGACTTCGTGCCGATGGTCAAGGGCCGCGGCTCGATGGCGCTCGCCGGCCCGCACCTCGTCCGTGCCGCCGTCGGCGAGGACGTCACCCAGGAGGAGCTCGGCGGCTCGCGCGTGCACTGCCGCAAGTCCGGCGTCGGCGACCTCGAGGTTCCCGATGACGAGAGCTGCATCCAGGCGATCAAGGACTACCTCTCCTACATGCCGTCGAGCAACGGCGAGGCGCCGCCGGTGCGCGAGTGCAGCGACCCGATCGAGCGTGCCGAGGAGGCGCTGCTCGATGTGCTGCCGGACTCGAACCGCCAGCCCTACGACATGCACGAGGTGATCGACAGGATCACCGACGACGGTGTCTTCTTCCCGATCAAGCCGCAGTGGGCGAAGACGCTGATCACCGGCTTCGCGCGCTTCGGCGGCCGGCCCGCCGGGATCGTCGCCAACCAGCCCAAGCAGCTCGGCGGCATCCTCGACAACGACTCGGCCGACAAGGCGGCGCGGTTCGTCAACCTCTGCAACGCCTACGGAATCCCGCTCGTCTTCTTGATGGACGTGCCCGGCTTCATGGTCGGCACGAAGGTCGAGGAGGCGGGGATCATCCGGCACGGCGCAAAGATGCTGCACGCCGTCGCGAACGCGACCGTTCCGAAGATCACGGTCATCACGCGCAAGGCCTACGGCGCCGGCTACTACGTGATGAACGGGCGTGCGTACGAGCCCGACCTGATCTACGCCTGGCCGAGCGCGGAGATCAGCGTGATGGGAGCCGAGGGCGCGGTCGAGATCGTGATGCGCAAACAGGTCGAGGAGGCCGACGACCCGGCGGCGATGAAGCAGATGCTGATCGACAACTACCGCAAGCTGATCGACGTCTACATCCCGGCGAAGAACTCGATGATCGACGACGTGATCGACCCGCGCGAGACGCGCGAGGTGATCTGCCGCGGGCTCGAGATGGCGTCCGGGAAGGTCGTCGAACGTCCTTGGAAACGCAACGGCGTCGTGCCGGTCTAGGAGGCCTCTGATGAGCATGGAAGATCCGGTTGTCATCACCTGCGCGATCAGCGGCGCGATCGCCAACCGGGCGCAGTGCCCGGCGATCCCGTACACGCCCTCCGAGTACGCCGCCGAGGCGCGGCGAATCGTCGACGAGGGCGGCGTCCACATCCACATCCACGCGCGCGACCCGGAGAACGGGCACCCGTCGATCGAGCCCGCGCACTTCGACGCGATCCACGACGCGATCCGTGCCGAGGTCGGGGATGCGGCGATCGTCAACTACTCGACCGGCACGATCGGCGTCCCGGTCGAGCCTCGGGTCGCTTACCTAGAGTCGCGTCCGCCCGAGGTTGCGGCGCTGAACATGGGCTCGATGAACTACGCCAAGTACTCGGCGCGGCGCAAGGAGTTCGTCTTCAAGATGGTCTTCGCGAACCCGTTCGAGGAGATCATCGAGCTGCTCGAGGCGATGAACCGGCTCGGGATCAAGCCCGAGCACGAGTGCTTTGACCTCGGCCACATCGGCTCGCTGACGCCGCTGATCGACATGGGAGTGCTGAAGACACCGCTCCACGTCGACTTCGTGATGGGCGTCGTCGGCGGCATTCCACCGAGTGCGCGCAACCTCGCCGTGATGGCCGACAACCTGGCCGATGTTGGTCCCACCCACCCGTCACACCACTGGGGCGTGATCGGCATTGGAAGGCAGCAGTGGTCGTTGGTCGGCGCGGCGCTGTCTTTGGGCGGTTCGATCCGGGTTGGGCTGGAGGACAACCTCTACCTGCCCGACGGCTCGATGGCGACGTCGAACGGCGATCTCGTTTCGAAGGCGCGCGAGATGGTCGTCAACGCCGGCCGGCGGCCTGCGACGGTGGAGGAGGCCCGTCAGCTCCTGGGTGTGCCGGCGCGCTGATGCGGGCCGATGGCTACCTGAAGATGAAGGAGCTCGCCGAGCGCGCCGGCGTCTCGGCGGCGACGATCAAGCACTACCTGCGTGAGGGTCTGCTCGGCGACGGTGCCGGCGTCGACCGGACCTCGCGCAACATGGCCTGGTACCCGCCTGAGTACGTGGAGCGGCTGCGGATGATCAAGCGGCTCCAGGAGGACCGCTACATGCCGCTGCGCGTCATCCGTGAGCTGCTCGACGAGGGACCGGAGCGCGTGCAGAGCGTGCTCGAGGCCGAGGACAGGCTGATCGACCACCTTGCAGGCATGGAGGACGGGGCACGCGTCCCCGCGGCCGAGCTGCGAGAGCGTTCTGGTGTGCCGGAGGTCGTCCTCGACCGGCTCTCCGAGATCGGCGTCCTGTCCCCGGCCTCGGAGGGCTACGGCCGCGAGGACGTGGCGATAATCGGTGCGCTCGTGGGCTTCCGGCGCGGCGGATACGACGAATCGATCGGCTTCACCGTCTACGACGTGCTGCGCTACCAGCAGGCACTCGAGCCGCTCGTCCAGGGAGAGGTGCGGGTCGTCCTCGACCGGCTGACCGGAGCGATCAGCCCCGAGCGCGCGGGGGAGATCATGGAGGCTGGGACCGAGCCCGTCGGGCACCTGCTCGGCGCGCTCTACACGAAGCTGCTGGCAGCCGAGCTGCGGCGGGTGCGGGACGCCGCGTAGGGCGCGGCAGGCGCCCTGCTGGGACCGTGGCGTTGGTCCCGATTCGCGACGCGGCACGTCGTGATCCGGGACCAACGCGGTGTGGGGTCGGGGCGCCCTCGGCGTTGGTCCCGATTCGCGACGCGGCACGTTGTGATCCGGGACCAACGCCGGGGGTTGGAGTTGCGCAGAATCGTCGCGAAGGTGCCAGCAGATCGTTGAACCTGCATGCTCGCGGGTCGCAGGTTGGGTGCCAGGCTCGTCGGGTGTCCAGGCGCGAAACTGACAGGGTGATCCGGGCAGCTGCGAGTGGGCGCCATGGAGTCGTCTCGCGACGTCTCCTGCGACAGTCGGGCGTTGAGGACCGAGCGATCGACCGGCGGCTCGCGGACGGCTTCCTGCACCCGGTTCAGCCCGGTGCCTACGCGGTCGGCCGCCCCGACCTTTCGGCCGATGGTCATCGCCTCGCGGCTGTCATCTCATGTGAACGAGACGGCGGGGGAGCGTGGCTCAGCTACCGGGGGGCGTCGGCCGCATTCGAGATCCACCTCGATCGGCTGCCGGGACTCGACGTCACGATTCTTCGCAATCGTGGCGGCATCCAGCGGCCGGCCGGTGTGCGCGTGCATCACCTCCGCACGATGGCGCCGACCGATGTCACGGTGCGTGACGGCGTTCCGATCACGACCGTCTCGCGGACGCTTGTCGATCTCGCCCAGGTGCTGCCGGCTAACGAGCTCCGGCGCGCGGTTCACGAAGCCGAGGTCAAACGATTGCTCGATCGCCGCGAGGTGGCTTCGATCCTTGCGCGCATGCCGTCGAGACGAGGTGCCAAGCGGCTCGCCGAGCTCCTCGGTTCGTCGGCGCCCGACCCGACGAACAGCGAGTTCGTCGCGCTGTACGTGCGACTTTGTCAGCGTTGGTCCCTGGAGAGGCCGGAGACGTCCGTGTACATCGACGCGGGACTCGGCTGGCCGACTGAGATCGACCTCCTCTACCGCCGTCAGCGGGTGATCATCGAACTCGACGGCGCCCATGTGCACATGACTCGGCAGCGATTCGAAGCCGACCGGCGCCGGGACGCGGCGCTGCTCGCGCTCGGGTACGTGACGATCCGCGTTACATGGCATCGCCTGACCACTGACGGCGAGGCCTTGGCTCGTGAGATTCACGCCGTCCTCGCCTCCCGCGCGAACCTCGCTGGTCCCGGATAGCGACGCGATGCGTCGCTATCCGGGACCGAGCTCCGGGCGACTCGGCGTTGGTCCCGATTTGCGACGTGGCACGTCGCAAATCGGGACCAACGCCCGCGCCTCGCGCCCGCGCCTCGCGCCGCGCCCGCGCCTCGCGCCCGCCGCGCGCCTCGCGCCCGCGCCGCGCCGTGGCGCCCGCGCCCGCGCCCGCGCCCGCGCCCCGCGCCCGCCCCGCGCCCGCCTGGCGCCCGCGCCCCGCGCCACAACGACAAGCGCCCCGCCGAAGCGGGGCGCTCGCCACTCACACACGCTCGCCGACGGAGATCAGCGAACGAACAGCATCTCCGAGTACTTCGGCAATGGCCAGAGGTCGTCGGAGACCAGCTTCTCGAGGTCGTCGGCCACGCCGCGCACTGCGGTCATCGCCGGGATGCCCTTGTCGCGCATGTACTTCGCCCACGCGATCGGCGGGTCGTCGACCTGGTTCTCGGCCTTGTTGACCTCTTCGAGCGTCACGATCGCCGCGTGCAGCTCGGAGACGAGCGGCTCGAACTCGGTGACGAGCGCCTCGACGCCGCCGTCGCGCAGGCGCGCGAGGTGGCGCACCGCAGCCGGCAGGATCATCGTCCGCGCCATCTCGGCCGCCGTCTCGCACTCGATGTTGAGCTTGACCGCGTACTGCTCGGCGAAGACCTCGAACCGTGCGTCGAGCTCGCGCTCGGACAGCACGTTGTAGGCGCCGAACGTCTTCACCGTCTGGCGGTTCGTGATCCACGGCAGCGCATCCGGCGTCGTCCGCAGGTTCTTGAGCCCGCGCGCCTTCGCCTCCTCGTGCCACGCTTCCGAGTAGCCGTCGCCACCGAACACGACCTGCTTGTTCGAGGACCAGACGTCCTTGACGACCACCGAGACCGCGGCCGTCACGTCGCCCTTGGCCTTCTTCAGCTCCTTCTCGAGCTGCTTGGCGAGCTCGTCGATCGACTCGGCAACGATCGTGTTCAGAACCGTGTTCACGAAGCCGAGCGACATGCTCGACCCGAGCGCGCGGAACTCGAACTTGTTGCCGGTGAACGCGAACGGCGAGGTCCGGTTGCGGTCGCCGCCGTCCTTCGGCAGCGTCGGCAGCACCTCGGCGCCGAGTCCGAGCAAGCCCTTCTTGACGCGCTTGCCCTTGCCGGTCGCGACCTTCTCGAACGCCGTCTCGAGCTCTTGCCCGAGGAAGATCGAGATGATCGCCGGCGGCGCCTCGTTGGCACCGAGCCGGTGGTCCTGGCCGACGTTGGCGACCGACGCGCGCAGCAGCGCCTGGTGCTTGTTGACCGCCTTGATCACGGCCGAGCAGAAGAACAGGAACTGCGCGTTCTCGTCCGGCGTGTCGCCCGGATTGAGCAGGTTCTCCCCGGTGTCGGTCCCCATCGACCAGTTGTTGTGCTTGCCCGACCCGTTGACGCCGGCGAACGGCTTCTCGTGCAGCAGGCAGACCATGCCGTAGCGGCGCGCGACGTTCTGCAGCACCTGCATCGTGAGCTGCTGATGGTCTGAGCTGACGTTCGAGTTCTCGAAGATCGGCGCGAGCTCGTACTGGCCCGGCGCGACCTCGTTGTGGCGCGTCTTGACCGGGACGCCGAGGGCACGCAGCTCCTCCTCGGTATCCATCATGTAGGCGAGCACGCGCTCGGGGATCGACCCGAAGTAGTGCTCGTCGAGCTCGTGGCCCTTCGGCGGCTTGGCGCCGAACAGCGTGCGGCCGGTCGTGTAGAGGTCGGGCCGCTCGAAGAAGTACTGCTCGTCGACGAGGAAGTACTCCTGCTCGGGGCCGACCGTGGTGAACACGCGCTGGGACTCGATGTCGCCGAACAGGCGCAGCGCCCTGATCGTCGACTTCGACAGCGCGTCCATCGAGCGCAGCAGCGGGATCTTGTGATCGAGCGCCTCACCGGTCCAGGAGACGAATGCGGTCGGGATGCAGAGGAACGTCCCGTTCGGGTTGTCCATCAGGAAGGCGGGGGAGGTCGGATCCCATGCCGTGTAGCCGCGTGCCTCGAAGGTCGCGCGGATGCCACCGGTCGGGAACGACGACGCGTCCGGCTCGCCCTGGATCAGCTCCTTGCCGGAGAACTCCGCGATCGTGCCGCCGTCTCCGTCGGGGTTGTAGAAGGAGTCGTGCTTCTCGGCAGTCAGGCCGGTCAGCGGCTGGAACCAGTGCGTGTAGTGGGTCGCGCCGTTCTCCATCGCCCAGTCGCGCATCGCCTGCGCGACCTGGTCGGCGAGCACGGCGTCCATCGGCCTGCCGGCGGCGAGGGTCGCTTTGAGCGCCTTGAAGGCCTGCTTCGACAGGCGGCGCTGCTGCTGCTCGATCGTGAAGACCTTGGAGCCGTAGGACTCGCTGTCGGCCGTGCGGTCGTAGCTGCCGAGGGCGCTGCCGTTCGCCTCCCACTGGGCGGCGGTGACGTTGTGACGTCTCGTGCGGGCGGTCATTTGGTGGTTGATCTCCGTGTGCGTGTGCGTGTGTGTGGTGACGACCGGGAACCGAAGTCGCGCGACCAAGACTAATCCGGGGCCGAACCGAGCGGGTGTCCGTCTGTCCAAACATCCCTGCCGATCTTTCGACGGAGGGCGAAGGACGGATCGCCGGACCGCACCGACACTTCTGGGCATCAGTCCGACTACGGAGGTCCAATGACTCGTTCGATCCTTGCCCGCGCGGCCTTCTTGGCGGCGGGCGCAGCATTGGTGGTGCCATCGGTGGCCTCGGCCGATATCTACGACTCGAGCTCGCTACCGAACAGCGTCGGCATCAACACGATGTGGGTCGTGTTCGCCGGCGTGCTCGTGATGTTCATGCAGGCCGGTTTCGCATTCCTCGAGATCGGGTTCTCGCGGGGCAAGAACGCCGGCACGATCATCGCCAAGATCCTGATGAACTTCTCGATCGCCGCGATCCTCTACTGGGCGGTCGGCTTCGCGTTCGCCTTTGGCGGTGAGACCGGCAAGATCATCGGCACCGACGGGTTCTTCCTTCGGGGCTACGGCGACCCGGCCGAGGCGTTCCCGATCATGGGCTTCTCGGACGCGACGATCGAGGCGAAGTTCTTCTTCCAGTTCGTCTTCTGCGCCGTGTCGCTGGCGATCGTCTGGGGGACGACGCTCGAGCGGATCAAGTTCGGCGTCTACGCCCTGTACGCGATCGCGTTCTCGGCGTTCATCTACCCGCTGTTCTCGGGCTGGGTCTTCGGCGGTGGCTGGCTCCAGGCGAACCTCGGCATGCAGGACTTCGCCGGGTCGACGGCCGTCCACCTGATCGGCGCGACCGGCGCGCTCGCCGCGCTGCTCCACCTCGGGCCGCGCAAGGGCAAGTACGCGGCCGACGGGAAGCCGCGGGCGATCCCGGGCCACAACATGCCGCTCTTTGGGCTCGGCGTGTTCATCCTCTGGCTCGGCTGGTTCGGGTTCAACCCGGGCTCGACCCTGAACGCTCTCGACGGGCGGTTCGCGGAGGTCGTGCTGACGACCAACCTCGGCGCTGCCGGCGGTGTGCTCGCGGCGATCGCAACCGCGTACTGGAAGACGAAGGCGATCGACATCGGCATGGCCGGCAACGGCGCGATCGCCGGGCTCGTAGCGATCACCGCGCCGTCCGGCTACGTGATGCCGTGGGCCGCGCTCGTGATCGGTCTCGTCGCCGGCGTGATCGTCGTGCTCGGCGTGTACGCGATCGACAAGAAGATCGACGACCCGGTCGGCGCGCTGTCGGCGCACGGCCTGGCTGGCATCTGGGGCACGCTCGCATGCGGGCTGTTCACGCACCCGAAGCTGGCGGAGTTCAACACGGTCGGTGACGGTGGGCTGTTCTACACCGGCTCGCTGCATCAGCTCGGCGTCCAGGCCCTCGGCGTCATCGTTGTGTTCGCTGGCGTTCTGATCACCTCGTACCTCGTGTTCGGCGCGATCAAGGCGACCTATGGCATGCGGGTCAGCGAGGAGGAAGAGGACGCCGGGCTCGACATCTCCGAACACGGGATGTACGGGTACCCCGAGCAGTTCATCCCGCAGAGCGAGCTCGTCGGCTACGGTGCCGCGAGCACTGTGGCGACCGGATCGGCCGGCGCAAACATCGAACAGCGTGAGGTGACGGCATGAAGATGATCGTGGCGTACGTGCGGCATGAGGCCTTCGAGCCGATCCGCGCTGAGCTCCTGAGCCAGGGATTCCCGTCCCTCTCGATCACCGAGGTCAAGGGGTCGGGGCGTCAGAAGGGCATCACCGAGCGATATCGCGGTGCCGAGCTGACGAACTACCTACGGCCGAAGATCAAGATCGAGTGCGTCGTCTCCGACGACGCGGTCCAGACGATCGTCGACGGCGTGCTGAAGCACGCCCGCACGGGAGCCGTCGGCGACGGCAAGGTGTTTGTGATGCCCGTTGACGAGGCGTACCGCGTCCGGACCGGCGAGTCCGGCGAGGAGATCTGCCAGGCGCACCAGGAGGAATAGGCGTTCGGCGCTGGTACCCGCTGCCTGCCGATATGGCGGTCATCGGGTACCAGCGCGTTGGCCCCTCGGCGTTGGTGCCGGCTGCCTGCCGATATGGCAGTCACTTGGCACCGGCGTGCGGGGTCCGAGCCGCGAGGACCGCTCGAATCTCGGCGGCGAGCGTGCCGTCGTCCTCCATCAGCCGGCGCCACGTGACACGAATCGTCACGTACCCGCGTGCGAGTAGCGCGGCGTCACGGCGACGGTCGGACTCGAATCGTTGTCGCGTCAGGTGAACGCCCGCGCCATCGAGTTCGACGATCACGCGCTGTGCGCGAAGGAGGATGTCGAGCTCGGTCGGTTTCGCGAACCCCGCGTCCACGTACACCGACGTCTCGGGGTTATCCAAGCCCCAACGCGCGCAGTGCGCCACAAACCGGGCGACGAACTCGCCATTCGTGGGGTCGGCCGCGGACGTGCCCAGGAGTTCGGCGAGGCGCTTGACGCCGCGCCGAGTCGACATCCGCTCGATGATTGCCTGACCTCAGCCCGGTTGAGTTGCCGAGTGACTTCGGCCTCGTGGACCGCTCGCCGGAGCTCGTCGTGGGGGAGGATCTGGGCGAGGTCGACGAGCGTGCGGGCGACGGTCGTGTCGAGACGTCCAGTCCTGGAGACGTGTCCGCATGTACCGAGTAGAAGGCGCCCGAAGCCCGATAGCTGAGCGGGGCGCCGCGGCCGCAGGAAACGACGGCGGCCAGGCGCCTAGTGCCACCTGCCTGCCGGTATGGCGGTCATCGGGGACCAGCGCGAGCGCGTCTCGGCGTTGGTGCCAGCTGCCTGCCGATATGGCGGCCAGGTGGGACCAACGCCCGGACCGCGGCTCCCGCGGACGGCCGCGGGCGTCCGCGCCTACTGAGCGCTCGCGCCCTACTCGCCGATCGTGACGTCGAAGGTGCCGCCGACGTCCTCGCCGGAGCCGTCGACGACGCGGGTCGTGCCGTCGACGCGGCCGCCGAGCTGCCAGCGCAGCTGGTGGTCGCCGCGGCGTACCGGCTGAAGCCTCCACCTCAGCTTCAGCGTCCGGCCGGCTGCGATCGGCCCGGCCCGGAAGACGCCGGAGTCGGCCGTGACGGAGTTCAGTGGGATCTCGTCGACGATCCAGACCGGGCGGTTGGGGTCGCCCGCGCCGGCGCCGCCGGTCTGCGACCCGAAGCCGGTGCCTGCGACGCCCTCGCCGTCGGGGGCGATCGCGACCGTGAACTGCTCGACCGGCTCGTTGCCGGGGTTGCGGACGACGAGCTCGAGCGACTCCTCGTGCGCGAGCCGCTGCTTCTTCGCGAAGTCGGCGGACACGAGATCGATGTTGACGACGTCCTGCTGCGCGGACCCCTCGTCGTCGCCGCAGGCACCGATGCCGAGCACGGCGAGAACCGCCAGCGCTGCCAGTGAGCTCCTCCCCGGGGCGTCCACGCGCCCAACGTACCAGCTGACGGTGATTTCAGGCGGCCGTAATGCGGACGCAACATTCGCCCGCGCACGCGCTGCCCGTGTTCCCGTATGCTCACGGGCGCGCTGGCGTCAGTGTCGTACGTCACGCACGTCGTACCGAAACGGGGAGAACCAGACTCGCGTGGCACAGAACGTCGCTGAACGGGCATTGAGGCCCGCGAAGAGCTTCCTCGAAGAGGTCGGGGACATGATGATCCTGACCGGGAAGACGATCGTCTCCGCGGTCAGGCCGCCGTACCCCTACGGCGGTGAGTTCATGGGGCAGTTCCTCTTCGTCCTGCGGCTCTGTTGGCTGCCGCTGATGCTCTCGACGGTCGCCGTCACCTACGGCGCCCCGGGCCTGCAGGCGCTCGGCTTCCTGACGACGGTCGGCACGCCCGACCGCCTCGGCTCGTTCTTCAACCTCGCGGTCACGCGCGAGTTCGCACCGCTCGTCTGCGCGATCATCGTCGCCGGCGTCGCCGGCACCGCGATCACCGCCGACCTCGGCGCCCGCAAGGTCCGCGAGGAGCTCGACGCGCTCCAGGTGCTCGGCGTCGACCCGATCAAGAACCTCGTCGTCCCGCGCTTCCTCGCGCTGATGATCGTCACCGGCCTGTTCGACGTCTTCACGATCATGTTCGGCATCACCGGCGGCCTGCTCGCCTCGATCGTCTACGACCAGCCGCTCGGCCCGTTCTTCGCGACCTTCTTCCAGCAGTCGTCGATCACCGACCTCTGGGGCTCGGTCGTCAAGTGCGTCATGTTCGGCGCGATCACCGCGATCGTCTGCTGTTACAAGGGCATGACCGCGTCGGGCGGCGCCGAGGGCGTCGGCCGCGCCGTCAACCAGGCGGTCGTGATCGCCTTCCTCGCGATCTTCGCCTTCAACTACGTCTTCACGCAGACGTTGCTCGCGACCAACCCCGACATGCTGATCATCCGATGACGGGGGAGGGCTCAATCGATGCCTGAGGTCCTCCGCGGCTGGCTCGGCTCGGCCGGCGACATGGGCAAGTTCTTCGCCCGGATCCTGCGCGACATCTACGGCCTGCGGATCCTGCGCTTCACCGGCGAGGTTCTGCGCCAGTGCGGCGTTCTGATCTTCGGCTCGACGATCGTGATCTGGACGCTGGCGTTCGTCCTCGGCCTCCAGTGCGGCATCGAGGGCGCCTACCTGACGAAGGCGCAGGGCGCCTCGGCCTACGCGGGAGCCTTCACGGCCCTCTGCGACCTGCGCGAAGTCATCCCGTACGCCTTCGGCTACATGATGTCGGCGAAGGTCGGCACCGGCATCGTCGCCGAGCTCGGCGCGATGCGGATCAGCGACGAGATCGACGCGCTCGAGGTGATGGGCTTCGACTCCGTTCTCTTCCTCTGCGCGACGAAGCTGCTCGCCTCGTGGCTCGTGCTGCCGTTCATCTACGCGGCGGCGATGGGCGGCGGCTTCTTCGCGAGCTACCTCGCGGTCGTGGTCCAGATCGGCGAGGTCTCATCGGGCGGCTACCTGCTGATCTTCTGGATGTTCCAGAACCCGCCAGACCTGTTCTTCAGCGTGATCAAGGCGATGACGATGGCGACCGCCGTCGTGCTCGTCGGCTGTTACTACGGCTACCACGTGACCGGGGGACCGGTCGGCGTGGGCACGGCCACCGCCAAGTCGATGGCCCTGAACATCGTGCTGGTGCATCTCATCGGCATGCTCGGCACCCAGATCTTCTGGGGCACCAACCCACGAGCGCCAATCGGAGGTTGAGCGTCATGGACGAGAGCAACTACCCACCCGAGGAGACCCCCACCGAGGCCAGCGTCGTGCGCGAGGCAGCACCTGCTCGCGACGAGGAGGACGAGTACCGCTGGCACACCGGCATGAACCGTCCGACCGGCGTCCAGGACGCGGTCGAGTTCGTCGACGTCCATAAGGCATTCGGCCGCAACAAGATCCTCCGCGGCCTCAACATGGGCCTGCCCGAGGGCAAGATCTCGATGATCCTCGGCCCGTCGGGCACCGGCAAGTCGGTCTGCATCAAGCACATGGTCGGCCTGCTGTACCCGGACGAGGGCGACGTCCTCGTCCACGGCGAGTCGGTGCCGCACATGCACGACGACGAGCTCTTCGCGATGCGGCGCAAGTTCGGCGTGCTGTTCCAGGACGGCGCGCTGTTCGGCTCGATGAACCTGCTCGACAACGTCGCCTTCCCGCTGCGCCAGCACACCGACAAGAGTGAGGAGGAGATTCTCTCGATCGTCGGCCGCCGCCTCGGCGAAGTCGGCCTCGGCGACTCCGGCGACAAGATGCCGAACGAGCTCTCCGGCGGCATGCGCAAGCGCGCCGGGTTCGCCCGCGCGCTCGTCCTCGACCCGTCGATCGTCCTCTTCGACGAGCCCGACTCCGGCCTCGACCCGGTCCGCACGGCGCTGCTGTGCGAGCTGATCCAGGAGGTCCACGAGGAGAACGGCGGCTGCTACTGCGTCATCACCCACGACATCATGAGCGCGCGCCGCGTCGCGGAGTACATCTGCGTCCTCTGGCGCGGCCGGATCGTCGAGGCCGGCCCGGCCGAGGAGTTGTTCGACTCCGACAACGCGTTCGTCCGCCAGTTCCTGTCCGGAGAGGCGACCGGCCCGCTCGGCATGGAGTAGATGCAGCGGCGCGGTGACATCCACGCGCAGGGCCTCGGGGGCGTCCGGTGACGGCCGGCCGCGCCGTGGCTGCGGGTTCGCTCGCCGTCGTGGCGATCCTCGCCGTCTGGCTGGTCTTCTTCCGCCAGACCGGCCACGAGTACACGTTCCTGTTCCAGAATGCGGGTCAGCTCGTCAAGGGCAACGAGGTCCGGGTCGCCGGGCGACAGATCGGCAAGGTCGAGTCGATCGGCCTGACCGACGACAACCGCGCCCGGATCAAGGTCACCGTCCAGGAGCCGTACGCGCCGCTGGCCCGCGGCACCACGGCGACGATCCGCGCCGGCTCGCTGTCCGGGCAGGCGAACCGCTTCATCGCCCTGTCGCTCGGCCCCGACAACGCCGAGAAGTACGAGGACGGCGTCACGATCGGCACCGAGAGGACGACCACCGCGGTTGACCTCGATCAGCTCTTCGCGACGCTCGACGAGAAGACCCGCAAGGGCCTCCAGAACGTGATCATCGGCTCCTCGCAGCAGTACGGCGACAAGGGCGAGAAGGCCAACGAGTCGCTCAAGTACTTCAACCCCGTCGTCCAGTCCTTCACCGACCTCGCCGCTGAGATCAACAAGGACCAGCAGGCGCTCGCCGACACGATCGTCAACGCCGCGAAGGTGTCCTCGGCGCTGTCCGAGCGTCGCGACGACCTCTCCGGCGCCGTTCGCAACACCGCCGCCGGCCTCGGCGCGATCGCGGACGAGTCGGACTCGCTCGACCAGGCGCTGGCCGAGCTGCCGGCGACGCTGCGGGGCGGAAACACGACGCTCTCCGAGCTGCGTGCCGCGCTCGACGACCTCGACAAGCTGACGGCCGTCTCGAAGCCGGTCGCACCGAAGCTGAAGCCGCTGTTCGAGGAGCTGCGCCCGCTCGTCGAGGGCGCCGACCCGGTGATCGAGGACCTGCGCCTGATCGTGACTCGGCCCGGCGCAAACAACGACCTGACCGATCTGCTCCAGAACCAGCCGCGGTTGACGAAGATCAGCGGTCCGGCGCTCAGCAACTCGATCGAGAGCCTGCGCAAGAGCACGCCGGTCCTGACCTTCCTGCGGCCGTACGCACCGGACCTGTTCGGCTGGTTCCGAGGCTTCGGTCAGACGACGGCCAACTACGACGGCAACGGGCACTTCGCGCGCGTGTCGCCGGTGACCGATGCGTTCTCGTACACGCGGACCGGCGAGACGACCGCGACGCTGACCGCCCGGAGCCCGGCCGACCGCCAGACGGCGCTCGAGAACGGCAAGGGCAAGCGCTGCCCGGGCGCCGCCGCCGCACCACCGGACGACGGCTCGGCGCCGTACCGTCCCGACAACCTCGACTGCGACCCGGCGACGACGCCGCCCGGCCCATGACGCGCCGTCGGCTGACAGCCCTCGTCGTGCTTGCCGTTACCGCGGTCGCGGTGATCGCCGGCGTCAGCGCATGCGGTGGCGATGACGAAGGCGCCGGGTACAAGGTCCGCGCGATGTTCTTCAACGCGTTCACGGTGATCCCCGGCGCAGACGTCAAGTCGGCGGGCGTCGTGATCGGGAAGATCGAGTCGCTCGACGTCGAGGACCGCAAGGCCGCGATCGTCCTCAACATCACCGACCCGGCGTTCCAGGACTTCCGCGACGACGCGCTCTGCCAGATTCGCCCGCAGTCGCTGATCGGTGAGCGCTTCATCGAATGCCAGCTGACGAAGAAGCGCGCCGCCGGCTCCACGGAGGCCCCGAAGCTGAAGAAGATCGAGGACGGACCGGGCAAGGGCCAGTACCTGCTGCCGGCGACCAACACGGTCAACCCGATCGACCTCGACCTCGTCAACAACACGCTGCGGCTGCCGTACCGCCAGCGGCTCACGATCATCCTCAACGAGCTCGGTGTCGGACTCGCCGGCAACGGCAAGGCGCTGAGAACGGCCGTCCGGGCGGCCAATCCGACGCTGCGCTCGCTCGAGGACGTGATCGCGATCTTCGCCGAGCAGAACAAGGTGCTGGCGCAGATCGCCGACGACGGTGACCGGGCGCTGCAGCCGATCGCCGCTCAGGCCGACCGCGTCGCCGGCGCGATCGAATCGATGAACACGGTCGCCCAGGCAACCGCCGAGCGCTCGGATCCGCTTGAGCAGGGGCTTCAGAAGCTGCCGGCGACCCTCAGAGAGGTCCGCCCGACGATGGCCGCGCTCAACGACCTCGCCGAGCAGATGCAGCCGGTCGCGGACGACCTCAAGACCTCCGGCAAGGACATCAGCCGCACGATCGTCGGCCTCGGCGACGCAGCGGCCGTCGGCACCGAAGCGTTCGAGAGCCTCGCCGACACGCTCGATATCGGCCGCGACGCGCTGCTCGCCTCGACTCCGATCCTCGAGGATGGGCGCGAGATCGGCAAGACCGTGCGGCCCGGCGCGAAGAACCTCGCCGACCTGACGACGAGCCTGAAGGAGACCTACGGCATCGACGGGCTGATGCAGCTCTTCTACTTCACGGCGATGTCGACCAACGGGTACGACGAGGACGGGCACTACCTGCGCTCGCTGCAGACCCTCAACACCTGCGTCGCCTACCAGAAGGGGCCCTGCACGGCAGGCGCGCGCTTCACGGTGACCGCGAAGGCGCCGCCGGCGGGCCAGCCGACCGCGTCGGCCGCGGCCAAGAAGCGCGCCAAGCCGGTCGTGCTGCCGAGCGCGGTTCTGCCCGGCGCCGACGCCGTGAAGGCCGGTGCGCAGACCACGGCAGGCGGCGGCAAGACGACGAAAACGGACGGCCGTGAGGCCGTTCTCGACTACCTGATGGGCGACTGATGCGCCGGAACGCCATCACCGCCAACCCCGTCCTGATCGGCGCCGCGACCGCGCTCGTCGTCCTCGTCGCAGTGCTGCTGTCGTACAACGCGAATCGCGGCCTCCCGTTCGTCCCGACCTACAGCTTCAAGGTCGAGTTGCCGTCGGCGGCGAACCTCGTCCCCGGCAACGAGGTCCGGCTCGGCGCCAACCGGATCGGGCTGATCGACGGCATCACCGCCAAGCGGCTCGACGACGGGCAGATCGTCGCCGAGGTCTCGGTCAAGATCGAGGACCGGCTGCGGCCGTTGCCGCAGGGAACCCAGACGCGCGTCCGCTTCAAGTCGGCTCTCGGCCTCAAGTACCTCGAGCTGACGCGGCCCGACCCGGCCAAGCGCGCCGAGCTGCCCGACAACGCGTTCGACGACCTGCCCCAGGGCGGCCTGCTGCCGCTGTCGCAGTCGAACGTGCAGGTCGAGTTCGACGAGGCGTTCGCCTGGGCCGACGAGAAGACCCGCGCGAACAGCCAGAAGCAGCTGACCGCGATCGGCGACGCGCTCGCCGGCCGCGGCGAGCAGCTCAACGACACGATCGCCGGGCTCGCGCCGCTGCTCGAGAAGGCGCGGCCGGTTGCCGAGACGCTCGCCGATCCCGACAGCAAGCTCGCCGAGCTGCTTCAGGGCTTCGCCGCGCTTTCCGGCGAGATCGCCCCGGTCGCCGACCAGCAGGCGAACCTCTTCGTCGGGCTCGACGACACCTTCTCGGCGCTCGCCTCTGTCGCGCGGCCTTACCTCCAGGACTCGATCACCGAGTGGCCGGTGCTGGAGCAGACGCTGATCGACGAGCTGCCCAAGCAGCGGCCGTTCCTACGCCACTCGACCGAGCTGTTCGCCGAGCTGCGGCCGGCGACCCGAGCCCTCGCCAAGAGCTCGAAGGACATCGGCGACGCGGCGGAGCTGGCCGGCCCTGCGCTCGAGCAGTCGATCACGCTCAACGAGCGCCTCAAGCCGACGCTGCGTGAGCTCGAGGCGACCTCGAAGGATCCCCTCGTCCGCCTCGGCATCCGCGATCTCCGCCTCACGACCTCGATCCTCGATCCGCTGCTCGCTCACGTGACACCTGTGCAGACCGTGTGCAACTACGGCTCTCTGTTCTTCCTCAACGCCCAGTCGGCGCTCAGCATCGGCGACACGGTCGGCACTTCGCTCTGGACCCAGATCGTGATCCCGCCGGATGGACCGAACAACGAGCTCGGTCCGGCGCCGTCCCCGGCCAACGGCGGCGGCACCGACCCGAGGAACTTCCTGCACTCGAACCCCTACCCGAACACGGCGGCACCCGGGCAGGAGAAGGAGTGCGAGCCGGGCAACGAGCCGTGGACCGGACGGGTGACGATCGGCAACCCGGTCGGCAACCAGGGGACGACCACGCGCAAGACCACGAAGGCGGACCTCGGCTGATGGCCCGCCGCCCCAAGCCAGACGCGCCGCGCCCCGCCCGCAAGGACCGGGTCGGCATGGACCCGGTCAAGGCCGGCGTGATCCTGATCGTGCTGCTGCTCGTCTTCACGTGGTTCGGGTTCTCCAAGGACATTCCGGTCACGAAGGACTTCGAGCTGAAGGCCGTCGTCACCGACGCAGTCTCGATCCGCAAGACATCGCCGGTCCGGATCGCGGGCGTCAACGTCGGCACCGTCAAGGGCGTCGAGCCGTACGGCGACGGCCGGATCAAGCAGGCATCGCTGATCACGATGCAGATCGAGGACGAGGGCCTCCCGATCTACAAGAACGCGACGATCAAGATCCGGCCACGGATCTTCCTTGAGGGCAACTGGTTCGTCGATCTCAAGCCGGGCAGCCCGACCGAGCCGAAGCTCGAGAGCGGCGACCCGCCGTTGCCGATCACGCAGGCATCTGCGCCGGTGCAGTTCGACCAGATCCTCACGATGCTGCAGAGCAACACGCGCGAGGACCTCAAGGCGTTGCTCGACGGCTACGGGACCGCGCTGACCTACAAGCCGCTGGCCGCCGACGACGCCGACCAGGATCCGATGGTCCGCGGCAAGTCCGCGGCTCAGGCGCTCAACCTCTCACTCGACGACGCCGCCGACGCCCTGCGCGGCCAAGCCGTCGTCAACAAGGCCCTGCAGGGCGAGAACACCGGCGACCTGTCGCGCCTGATCGACTCGACGGCGCGAGTCACCGAGGCGCTCGCCCGCGACACCAACGCGCTCCAGGGCCTCGTGACCAACCTCAACCGCACCTCGGCGGCGCTCGCCGATGAGCGTGAGAACCTGCGCCGGTCGATCGCGCTGCTCGGCCCGACGATCAAGAACGGCCGGACGGCGTTCGAAGCACTCGACAGCGCCCTGCCCGAGGTTCGCGCGCTCGCGCTCGAGCTCGTGCCCGGAGTCAAGGAGTCGCCGGAGACGATCGACGCGTCGATCCCATGGATCCGTCAGGCGACCGGCCTCGTCGGCAAGGACGAGCTCGGCGGCGTGACGGCGCAGCTGCGGCCGGCGACGAAGTCGCTCGCCTCATTCTTCGACGAGAACGGCCGCTTCAACAAGCAGGCCGACCTCGTAGCCCAGTGCGTCACCGACTACGTCCTTCCGCTCGGCGACATCAAGGTCCAGGACGGCACGTTCACGACCGGTGTCGAGAACTACAAGGAGTTCTGGTACACGCTCGTCGGCTTCAACGGCGAGGCCCAGAACTTCGACGGCAACGGCGACTACATCCGCTTCCAGATCGGCGGCGGCGAGTACGCGTGGGCGACCGGTCCCTACGGCCCCGACACCGCCGACACGAACGCCCAGAAGCAGTTCTCCCGCTCCAACAAGCCGCCGCTCGGTACCCGTCCGGCGAAGCCGAGCAAGAAGCCGCCGCTCGTCTCCGACAAGGCATGCAAGGACCAGGCGCTGCCTGACGTCAACAACGCACGCCAGGAAGGGCCGGCAGACGGCAGCGGCACCGGCGGCACCCCGGCGTTCCTGTATCAGCCGGACGCTGCAACGGCTGCCGGTTCGACGACTTCGGGCTCGACGAAGGCCAAGAGCAAGAGCGGCGACGCCGAGGTCGTCGGAGGACTGATCGACAGCCTCAACCCGTTCCGCGCCGAGGACGGTGGGAAGCCGTGAGGAACGCGATACGCAAGTACCGCGCACCGTTCCTCGCCTTGATGGTGACGATCGGGCTCGGCCTCATCATCGGTGGCTACATCCTCTCCAAGCAGCGCTTCTACCTGCCGGGCTGGGTACCGGCGATCGGCACCGATTTCGTCGACTACTCCGCCGAGTTCTCGACCGCGCAGGCCGTGACGCCGGGTCAGGGGCAGACGATCAACATCGCCGGGGTGCCGGTCGGCGAGATCGCGTCGGTGAAGCTCGTCGACGGCCGTGCCGTCGTCGGAATGAAGATCCGCCGCAAGTACGCGACGATCTACAAGAACGCCACGGCGTTGCTGCGGCCGAAGTCGGGGCTCAATGACATGCTGGTCCAGCTCGACCCGGGCACCAGGGATGCCGGTGAGCTCGACCCGGGCACGCCGATCCCGGCATCGCAGACCGAGCCGAACGTCAACCTCGACGAGATCCTCGCCTCGATCGACACCGACACACGCAACTACCTGCGGCTGCTGATCGCCGGCGGCGGACAGGGCCTGCGTGGGCAGGGCGAGGACCTCTCGGCGGCATTGCGCCGGTTCGCACCGATCAACCGCGACGTCGCCAAGATCAACTCCCAACTCGAGACCCGGCGCCGCCAGATCAGCCGTTCGATCACCAACTTCGGCAAGCTGATGGAGGCCGTCGGCAGCAAGGACGACCAGCTCGCACAGCTGATCGACGCCTCGAACGCCAGCCTGCGTGCGTTCGCCTCGCAGGACCAGCGGATCCGCGAAGCCCTGCGCGAGCTGCCGGGGACGCTCGAGGAGACCGACGAGGCGCTCGGCCGGGCGACCAAGCTCGCACAGACGCTCGAGCCGGCCGCGAAGGATCTGCGTCCCGGTGCCCGCGCGCTGGCCGGAACGCAGCGCAAGCTGCGTCCGTTCCTGAAGGACACGACGCCGATCATCCGTGACCGCCTGCGTCCCGTCGTCAAGGAGATCCTGCCTCCGACGAAGCTGATCAAACCGATCGCAGCAGATCTCGACGCCGCTGCGCCGAACCTGACGAAGTCGTTCTCGGTCCTCAACTACACGCTCAACCTGCTCGCGTACAACCCGCCCGGTGACGAGGAGGGGTACGGCAACTACCTCGCCTGGGTCAACCACATCGGGCCGCAGGTCTTCGCCGGCCAGGACGCCCACGGGCCGATCCGTCGCGGCGCGATCCTGATCGACTGTGGCACGCTCGCCACCGCCGAGCTCACGATGAAGGACAACCCGGGGCTGGCGGCGATCCTGGGGCTGATCAACCCGGTCAGCTCGACGACGCCGGTCAAGTACGATCCGCAGCGCTGCGCGCGCTACCAGGGCGATCCGAACGGGATTCTGGGGCGGCGATGAACAAACAGATCCCGAGCTTCGGCAAGATCTTCGTGATGGTCGCCTTCGCGGGGCTGTGCTTCGTCCTGCTCCTGTGGCTGTGGCTCACCTTCGGCGGTTCGGCGCCGCTGAAGGCCAATGGCTACCGGTTCACCGTCCCGTTCGGTGAGGCGACACAGCTCGCCAAGGAGGCCGACGTCCGCATCTCGGGTGTCAACGTCGGCAAGGTCAAGGGCCTCGAGACCGACAAGCGGAGCGGCCTCTCGATCGCGACGATCGAGATGAAGCCCGGCTTCGCGCCGGTGCCGGTCGACACGAAGGCGACGTTGCGCCAGAAGACCCTGCTCGGCGAGACCTACATCCAGCTCACGCCCGGGACCAGCGGTGCCAGGGCGATCGCGGAGGGCGGTGCGCTCGCGAAGGCCCAGGTGTCGCCGACCGTCGAGCTCGACGAGATCCTGCGCACGTTCGACCCGAAGACGCGCAAGGAGCTGTCGAACTGGATCGAGCAGCAGGCGATCGCCTTCACCGGCCGCTCGGCCGACGTCTCCGAGCTGATCGGCAACCTGCCGGGATTCGAGGAGGAGCTGACGAAGACGCTGACCGTCCTCGACCAGCAGTCGGCCGCGCTCAAGGAGTTCTCCGGCTCGACCGCAGACGTGCTCGCCGCACTGACCGAACAACAGGGACAGCTCACGTCGCTGATCTCGAACTCCGAGCGTGTGTTCAGCACTACCGGGCGTCGCAACACCGAGCTCGCGGAGGCGATCAAGGCACTGCCGACCTTCCAACGCGAGCTGACGGCGACGACGAAGCGGCTCACGAAGTACGCCGAGAACACCGATCCGCTCGTCAAAGAGCTGACGCCCGCTGCACGCGCTGCGACTCCGGTCGTCCAGTCGGTCGCGAAGAGCGCTCCCAACCTCGCGGCGCTCGCGCGAGGCGTCGGCCCGCTCGTCGATGCGTCGGAGAAGGGGCTGCCGGCGACGACCGAGTTCCTCCAACAGTTCCGGGCTTTCACCTCGGAGCTCGACGCTCCGCTGTCGCAGCTGGCTCCGGTCCTCGATGGGGCCAATCTCTACAGGCAGGAGATCACCTCCGCGATCGCCAACGCGTCCGCGGCGCTCGAGCTCGAGCAGCGGGTCAACGACGACCCGAAGACCAAGGCGCACGTGTTGCGGGTCACGACTCCCCTCAACCCCGAGGGCCTGTCGCTCTACAGCAACCGTCTGCCGACCAACCGGCAGAACGCCTACGCGTTGCCCGGGGCCGGCAAGGCGCTCGGTACCAAGCCGGTCTACGACGCTCGCAGCTGCGGCCCTGATCTGACGATCACCGCCGAGGGATCCGAGGCGAACATCGACCCGACGCTGCTGCAGCAGATCATCAAGTACGCGCTCAACGGCGGCGACGTCAGGGCTCCCACCTGCAGCCAGCAGCCGCGGTTCGACCTCGGCGGCACGATCACCCGCTTCCCGCAGGTCCGCGCCGATCCGGCCGGCCTCCGCGCCGGCCTGCCGGTGCCCTAGCGGGCGCCCGCGATGACGCCGGCCCAGAGGATCGCCTCGCGCCTCGTGCGCTTCGGAACGACGCGGCCGCGCGCGGCGGTCGCCGGTGCGCTTGTGCTCGCCCTCGCAGGGATGCTCGCCCTGATGCGGCTCGACACCGACACCGGAGCCGCGACCCTGGTCGGGACCGGCAGCGAGTCGTACGCGGCGACCGAGCGTGCCCAAGACAAGTTCGGCTCCGATGCCGTGCTCGTCCGAGTCGCCGGCCCGGTCAAGAACCTCGTCCTGACCTCCGATCTCGACCGCATCCTCGGCCTCGAGGGCTGTCTCGCCGGGCACCAGGGCCAGGCCGGTGGTCCCTGCGCGCGACTGGCCGGGCTTCAGCCGGCGCAGGCGGTGATCGGACCCGGCACGTTCATCAACACGTCCGCGAGCCAGATCTCCGACGAGTACGCGCGCCGGATCGCGGCCGCTCGCCGTGACGCCCGGCGGGCAGCCCGCGCCGCCCGCACGCTGGCCCGCGATCGCGGCCTCAGCGACGCCGAGGGCGAACGGCTCGCGAAAGCGGCTTCAGAGGCGGCCCAGCAGCAGGCGCTGCTGGAGCTCGCGCAGATCGGCCTGCGCTTCGGGATCCTCAAGCCGCCGACGATCAACGACCAGAACTTCGTCGCCCAGCTCGTCTTCGCCGGCGGCAAGGAGGCGGGCACCCCGAAGCAACGGTTCGCGTATCTGTTCCCCGACAAGAACACCGCGCTGATCTCGGTCCGGCTCAGGTCCGGCCTCAGCGAGCAGGAGCGGGCGCAGGCGATCGACGAGATCCGGGCAGCGATCGAGATGCCGCAGTGGAAGCTCGAGAACGGCGGCCGTTATGCCGTCACCGGTGCGCCGGTCGTCCTCTCGGACCTGACCGGCGCCGTCAGCGAGGCGCTGCTCGTGCTGAGCCTGATCGCGATCGTCGTGATGGCGCTGACGCTCGCGCTCGTCTTCCCGGTCGAGCGTCGCCTGACGCCGTTGGCGGTGGCGCTCGGGGCGGCGGCTGTGACGTTCGGGCTGCTGTCTCTCGTCGGTGCCTCGCTGACGATCGCGGCCGTCGCGGTCGCGCCGATCCTGCTCGGGCTCGTCGTCGACTACGCGCTGCAGATCCAGTCGCAGTTCGCCGAGCAGGGGCCGGCGGAGGTCGCGGGCACGGTTGCGGACAGGGTCGGCACGGGCGGTGCGACGACGATCGCGATCGCGGCGCTGACGACGGCCTGCGGCTTCGTCGTGCTCGTGCTCTCGCCCGTCCCGATGGTTCGCCAGTTCGGGTTGCTGCTCGTCGCCGGGGTGCTGGTCGGCCTCGTCGCTGCGCTCGTCGTCGTCCCGGCGGTCGTGTCGCTTCCCAGCGCTCGCCACCGGCGCCTCCCCGGCAGCGGTACCTTCGCCGGGTCGGCACGCGGGGCGGCGGAGATCGTGCGCGAGTCGCGAGCGGCTCGTACGCTCGTACGGGCCGGCGCATCGCTTCGCATGCGCGCATTCCAGGCCGCAGGCAACCGGCCGCAGCGGCTGCTCGCGATCGGCGCGGTGATCGCAGCGCTCGGGCTCGCCGCAGACGGCCTTGTGCCGGTCGAATCCGACGTGATCCGGCTCGCGCCTCAGGGCCTCGACTCACTCCAGCAGCTTCGTGCGCTCCAGGAGTCGAGCGGGATCGGTGGCCAGATCGACTTGCTCGTCGAAGGCCGCAAGGTGACCGACCCCGCGGTCGTCCGCTGGATGTCGCGCTATCAGCAGCAGGTGCTCCGCGATGCCGGCTACAACGCCAAGCGCGGCTGCGGCGAAGCCGACCTCTGCCCGGCCTTCTCCCTGCCGGACCTGCTCGCCGGGTTCGCCAAGCCGACGCAGAAGCAGATCGAAGCTCTGTTGAAGGTCATCCCATCGTCGTTCAGCCAGAGCGTGATCACCGCGGACCGCCGCTCGGCGACGGTCGCGTTCGGGATCCGCCTGATGCCACTCTCCGAGCAATCGGAGGTGATCGAGCGGATGCGCGACCAGCTCGATCCGCCGAAGGGAGTGCAGGCGACGCTCGTCGGCCTGCCGGTGCTGGCCGCAGACGCCAACGCCGCGATCGCCTCGCCGCTGCGGCGGATCCTGACGCTGCTGGCCGGGCTGCTCGTGGTCGCGGTCGCGCTTCGGCTGCTGCTCGGCAGCTGGCGGCGGTCGCTCGTCCCGATCGTCCCGATCGCGCTCGCAGCCGGGTGGGCACCTCTGCTGCTGCTCGCGAGCCGGGTACCGCTGAACGCGATGTCGGTGACGCTGAGCGCGCTCGTGATCGCGATCGCGACCGAGTTCAGCGTGCTCCTGTCCGAGCGGCACCGCCGCGAACGTCTCGCCGGCCGTTCGTTCGCGGACGCGCTGACGGAGACCTACCGGACGACCGGTGTCGCGATCCTCGCGTCGGGCGCGACCGCGATCGCCGGCTTCGCCGTGCTGATCACGAGCCAGATCCGGATGCTGCGCGACTTCGGCCTCGCGACCGTCCTCAACCTGGGGGTTGCGCTCGCCGCCGTGCTGCTCGTGCTTCCGGCCGCGCTCGCGGTCTTCGGCGAGCGCGGGGAGCCCGCCGATGAGCGCTGACGACGGCGACCACGAGCCCCCGGGTGGGCGTGGATTCAGCACACCGAGCTGGTCGTGGTTGCTCGCCGCGGTCGTGCTCGTCGCGTTCGTGGTGATCGGATTCACGTTGCTTCGCGGGGCCTTGTCGGGCGGGGAGGGGGAGCGCGGCGCGCGCGGGCTCGAAACCGGGACGGTGATCCCGCCGTTCGCCGCGCCGCTCGTCTCCTCCACCGTCGACGGCGACGTGAACCTCGCGCGCAAGGCCGATTCCGGCGGTGCCGGGAGGGTGCCCGCTTGCTCGGTCAGGATGCGCGGCGTCGTCACGAGCTGCCGTCTCGTCGCGCAGCGGCCGGTCGTCCTGATGTTCGCGACCACGACCGGCCGTTGCACCGGTGCGCTCGACACGCTCGAGCGAGCCCGCCGGGCCATCGGACGCGACGTCCAGGTGGCGGCCGTTGCAATCCGCGGCGACCGCGAGCGCTGGCGCGAGCTGGTGGCGCGCTGGCGCTTCCCGGTGCTCTACGACCGCGACGGCGGGCTGACGAGTGCCTTCGCGGTCGAGGTCTGCCCGCAGACGACGCTGATCGAGCGCGGCGGCCGCGTCGCGGGGACGATCATCGGCGAGGTGCCCGCGACGGAGCTGGTCCGGCGTGCGGCAGTGCTCGGCGACGGCCGTAGCATGGGTCGGCGATGAGCAAGCGCCGCAAGAAGACGCCGCGGCCGAGGCCGCCGGCCGCCCGACCCGCGGCCGAGCGGACAGAGCGGCCGGCGAGCAACGAGCGTGATCTTCCGAGCGTCAAGTCGAGGCCGGAGGAGGCGCCACAGCCTCCGTGGGCGCCGCTCCCGCTGACCGAGCTCGTGATCCTGCTCGGGATCGTTGTCGCCGCGATCGGTTGGCTCGCCGCCTCCGGCGACCGCCGGACGGCGATGCTGATAGGCGGCATCGGGCTCGTCTCGCTGGCCTCCGCTGAGCTGGCCTGGCGCGAGCATGTCGCGGGCTACCGCTCTCACACGCTGCTGCTCGCAGGCGTGCCGGCCGCGCTCGCGGCCGCGCTCAGCTGGTGGCTGTGGGAGCGCTTCGCCCTGTATCCGAGGCAGGCTGTCCCGGTCCTGCCGTTGATCGTCTTCGTGCTCTGCGCCTGGCAGCTCCGCGAGCTCTTCAAGCGTCGCAGCGGCGGCATAGGCTTCCGGGTATGAGCGAGCACGACCAGCAGCCCGTGGCGGCCGAGCACGAGGCCGGAGAAGCGGGCACGGAGCCGCGCCGGATGAGACTCCAGGGCCTCCACCACGTCACGGCGATAGTTCGCGACCTAGACCGGACGACCGCGTTCTATCGCGACCTGCTCGGCCTCGCGCTACTCGAGGCCGGGCGCAACGAGGACGACCCGGACGCGCGCCTGTTCTGGTTCGGCGACGGCGTCGGCACGCCGGGGACGCTGGTCTCGTTCATGGAGTACCCGTCGATGGAAGAGGCCGCCCAAGGCCGCGGCGGCGTCCACCACTTCGCGTTCCTGGTCAGCGGCCGCGAGGAGCTCGAGGCCTGGGCCGGTTATCTCGAGCAGGGCGGCGTCGCCGTGTCGGAGATCTACGACCGCGGGCGCTTCAGCTCGCTCTACTTCCGCGACCCCGACGGGCATCTCGTCGAGCTCGCGACGCCGCCTGCCGCTTGAGGTCGAGTGTCGCAGTACCCGTGCCCTGTCACGAGTAATGCGACACTCGACTGCGGGCCTACGCCGCCAGTCGTGACGCAAGTTCCCTGCGCTGGCGCTCGGTCATCGTGCCGACCGGCTTGTGCTCGGGCACCGGGATCGCCTGTAGCGTCCGGCGGCAGCGGGTGATGCCCCAGCGGCGCTGGCTCATCAGCAGCTCGGCGACCGGCATCGACTCGGCTTCCCACGGGCAGTCGAGCACCACTTCGGCCACGGCGACCTCACCCTCTGCCACCCGTCGCTTGAGCTGGGCCCGGGCGAGCCGGACCTCGTTCGCACGTGCGAGCGCACGCAGGTGCTGGGGCTCGCCGGTGCGGCGGATCGGGGTGGGGTGGGTCAGCGTGGCTGCAGACATCGAGTCTCCTTCCGTCCGAACTGCGATGGACGGCTCAAGGGGGTTTCAGGGGGAAGCGCGCAGGCGCGGGCGCTCGCACGGCGAGACAGAGACCACTCACCCCAGCGACCTTCTGGTCGTTCGGGTGGGGGCTCTCCAGCTCCTCCGCCGGGCGCCGGGCCTGCGCGCAGCGCGCAAACTAGGACAGCACCGCGGTGTTCCGCAACCGCTTCTGCGAAGAAGATGCGCTCAGAGCACGAATTTCCTCCGCAGGTCGTCCGGCGGGCGGGAAGGAATCACCCTCCCTGGGGAGGCGAGAGGGTCAGTGACCGGACGGAAGCGGGCCGTGTGATGTTTCGAACTCGCGTCTGACCGATTCGAACGCCGCGAGCGCGCGGTCGAGCGTCGCGTCGTCATGGGTCGCCATCACGCTCGTCCGCAGCAGCGCGCCCCCGGGTGGAACCGCCGGGTGGAGCGCGACGTTGACGAAGACGCCGGCGTCGTAGAGCGCGCGCCAGAGCAGCGCGGCCTTCCAGTCGTCGCCCACGAGCACCGGCACGATCGGCGTCTCGCCGGTGCCGATAACGGCGAACCCGAGCTCGCGCAGGCCCTCGCTCCAGCGGCGCGCACGGTCGAGCACGGCCGCAAGCAGTTCGGAGCCCTCCTCCGAGCGGACGATCCGAAGCGCCGCCAGCGCCGCGCCGGTCGCCGCGGGGACACCCGAGGCGGTGAACAGGAACGCTCGTGATGAGAAGCGAAGGAAGTCGATGACGTCCGCCGGCCCGGCGACGAAGCCGCCGCAGGAGGCCAGCGACTTCGAGAAGGTGCCCATCCGCAGGTCGACCTCGTTCTCGACGCCGAGCAGCTCGCTCGCACCCGCACCGCGGGCGCCCAGCACGCCCGCGCCGTGGGCCTCGTCGACCATCAGCCGCGCGCCGTAGAGCTCGCAGAGGGCGGCGATCTCGGGCAACGGCGCGATGTCGCCCTCCATCGAGAAGACGCCGTCGACGACGACGAGCACGCCGCCTCCGTCGCCGGCCGCGCGCTCGAGCATCCGCTCGAGCTTGTCGAGCCGGTTGTGGCGGAACGGCCGCAGCTTCGCCCGGCTGAGCAGGCAGCCGTCGAGAATCGAGGCGTGGTCGGCCGAGTCGGCGATCACGGTGTCCCCGGGCGCGAGGATTGTGCCGAGCGTGCCGACGTTGGCTTGGTGGCCGGTGGTGAAGACGAGCGCGTCCTCGGCCCCGATCCAGTCGGCGATCTCGCGCTCGAGCTCGACATGGAGGGCGCACGTGCCGTTGAGGAGCCGCGAGCCGGTCATGCCGGTGCCGTAGCGCTCGAGCGCGTCGCGGGCGCCGGCGATCACGCGCGGATCCTCGGTCAGGCCGAGGTAGTTGTTGCCGCCGAGCATGATCCGCTCGGCGCCCTCCATCGTCACGACCGGCCGCGCAGGGGACTCCATCTGCCGGAAGTACGGCAGCAGGTCGTGCTCGCGTGCGGCTGCCAGCATCTCCGCGCGCTCGTGCGTGCGGGACTTCTCGAACACGTCAGCGGCAGCGCGGAGGCTCATCGGGCGAGGATAGTCTTCGCGTGGGTGGCAGCAGGCGTCCAAATCCGCACAGCGAGGTCGTTCCGCGAGGTGGGCGCGTTCATCGACCTGCCGTACCGCCTCCACGCCGGCACGCCTTGGGTGCCGCCGCTGCGGATCGAGCGGCGTCTGTTCCTGTCGCGGCGCTTCGGCACCTATCGGCGGCGGATGGATTACGAGCTGTTCTGCGCCTTCCGCGGAGGCGAGCTCGTCGGCCGCATCAGCGCCCACATCGACAAGGCCTACAACGACCACCACGGTGCGCGCTGGGGCTGGTTCGGGTTCTTCGAGACGATCGACGATTCCGAGGTCGCGAGTGCGCTGCTGGACGCGGCCGAGGCATGGCTGCGTGAGCGCGGGATGGAACGGATGGTCGGCCCGGCCGACTTCACGGTCAACGACGAGAGCGGCATCGTCGTCGAGGGCCACGACATCCAGCCGATGATCCGCGAGCCCTGGCATCCCCGCTACTACCAAGGCCTCGTCGAGGGCTCCGGGATGGAGAAGGTCGTCGACCTCTACATGTACGACCTCAACGTCGCCGATCGCTCGCAGGTGCTGCCGGCCCTGTTCGAGGTCGGCCAGGCCGCGCTGGACGAGCACGGCGTCGTCATCCGCAACATGTCGCGGCGCAAGCTGCGCAAGGACTTCGACGTGTTCGCCGAGATCTACAACCAGGCGTGGCGGAAGAACTGGGGCTTCGTCCCGTACGACGAGCACGACCTCGACGAGTACGCGCTCGAGATGCAGCTCGTCTACGCCCGCGAGTGGTTCATGGTCGCCGAGATCGACGGTGAGACGGTCGGGATGGCGATCACCGTGCCTGACATCAACCGCGCGCTGAAGGGAATGAACGGCCGGCTGCTGCCGCTCGGCTGGTGGAAGTACCTGCGCCGCAGCACGGTCATCGACCGCGTGCGCGTCGGCTTCCTCGGCGTCAAGCCCGAGTTCCAGCACACCGGTGTCGCGGCAGCGCTCTATCTGCACCACTACGACGTCTGCGAGGCGGCGCCGATCATCACGGGCGGTGAGACCGGCTGGATCCTCGAGACGAACACGAACATGAACCGTGGTATGGAGGCGATGGGCGGCGTGATCATCAAGCGCTATCGGATGTACGAGCGGCTGCTGGACGACGACGCCGAGTACCAGCACCTCGCCAGCGGGGCATGAGCCAAGCAGGTGGCGGGGAGGTGCTCGGCTCCGCCGAGCATTGGACGAAGGCTCCGCCTTCGTCCGGCGGTAAGGCCATAGGCCGTCCGCAGGGAGCGATCTTGTGGTCGTGACCGCCGCCGCGAGCGAAGGATCGTCGCCAGACGCGACGGCTCACGCCCCGCTGGGCGGAGGTGTCGGGCCGATGCGCGAGAATGGGCTGGTGGAGACCGCTCAAGAGACCGCCGAGGTCGAAGTCGTGGACGCGGAGCCGGTTCCGTCCGGCGTGCCGACGGCGGTAGGTGATGCTCCGAGGACGGTCACGCTGCGTCTGCCGCGCGGGTTCGCGCTCGTGCTGCCGGCGCGCGTCGCGCAGGGCGCCGCGCTGGCGCTGACCGGCTTCACGGCCGGCGCCCTGACGACCGTGCTCGGGCGGCGTGGGGGTGGCCGCAAGCTGCTGCGCAAGCCTGGGTCGAAGGTCTCGGGCCGCGTCGTCGGGACGCGGTCGTTCGTCGTCGACGTGCACCTGCTCGACAAGCGCTGACGTGCGGGCTCCGTGGGCCGAGGAGCTGCGCGCCGAGGTCGCTCCGGTCTGGCCGTTCAAGTTGTCGCGTGGCGGGGGAATGGACGGCGTGCTGCGGCGGCGTGGCGGTGCAATTGTCGAGCGGGCCGTCTGGGTCGGCGAGCGGCCGGCCGTCGTTCGCGTGGCCCAGCCGTCAGCGGGGCGGGTCGTGTTCGGCGCTCGCGCCGATGATCGAGGCGTCGCGTCGGCGGCGATCGCGCGGATGCGGCGCGCGACCGGCGTCGACGTCGACCTGCGGTCGTTCCACGACGCGCACAGAGCGGACGCGTGGATCGGGCCGTCGGTCAGGGCACGGCCGCATCTGCGGCCGAACGGCCGGCCGGACGCGTTCGAGGCGCTCGCCTGGGCGGTTTGCGAGCAGCTGATCGAGTACGTGCGTGCGGCGGCGATCGAGCGCCGGATCATCGCCCGGTTCGGGCGCCGCTGTCCTGACTGGGACGGCACCGGCACGCTGGCTGCACCGCCGTCGGCGGCGACGGTGGCCGGGCTGGCCCCGGCCGAGCTCCAAGCGCTCGACCTCGCCGGCAGCCGCGCGCGGGCGCTGATCGCGGCCGCACGCGAGGTCGCCTCCGGTCGCGTCGACCTCGAGGACCCCGCTGCGGCCTGTCAGGAGGCCGGCTGGCGCCGCCTGCGGGCGATCCCCGGGATCGGGCCCTGGACGGTCGCTGTGACGGCGCTGCATGGCCAGCAGCGCTACGACCAGCTCCCGGCCGGCGACCTCGCGTACGTCAAGCTCGTCGGGCAGCTCCTGCGCCCGCACGAGGGCCCGCACGCCCGCGCGGAGCTTGAGGAGGTCGACGAGGTCTTCGCGCCGTACGTGCGCGCCGGCTACGCCGGGCTCGCGGGGTTGCACGCGTTGGGCGTGCGCGCGACGGGTGGGGGCGCCAGCCTCCGCTTTGCGGCCTGAGGCACCACCAACGCCCTGAGCGGCGTGTGAGCCGAGCAGGTGGCGGGGGTGCTCGGCTCCGCCGAGCATTGGACGAAGGCTCCGCCTTCGTCCGGCGGTAAGGCCATAGGCCGTCCGCAGGGAGCGACCTTGTGGTCGTGACCGCCGCCACGAGTGACGGATCGTCGCCACCTGCGACGGCTCACACGCCGCTCAGACGCCGCGGCCTGGGAGGAACTCGTTGGTCAGCGACGTCGGCGTGGGCGCGGTCTCGATCAGGTTCTCGCGCAGCATCCAGTCGCCGTAGCGGCGCCAGTCGCGGGTGTCCATGAAACCCCAGGGGAACCTTTCATCCTCGGGGCGGAAGACCGGCAGCGTCGCCTTGACGCTCGCGGTCGTGGCCGCGCGGTCGAGCGCCGGCGCGGCACGGAGCAGCTCGTCAACCGCGGGTGTCTGGTCCTGCTCGAGCGCCGACGAACCGTCGGCGACCGCTTGCATGAAGCGACGCATGACCGTCCCGTTCGTCTTCAGCTCGTCCATCTGGCCGACGAAGATCAGCTCCTGGTAGGTCGGCACGCCGGCCTCGTCGACCGGCAGGATCCACGGCTTCTTGCCGCGCCGACGAAGCTCGACACCCTCGACGTTCCAGAACGCGCCGAGCGTCGCGTCGACCTTCTTGCCGACGAGCGCCGCGGACAGGTTGAAGCCGACGTTGACCTCCTTGACCTTCGAGCGCGGAACACCGGCCCGGCGCACTATCGCCCGCAGGTACGCGGACTGGTACGGGATCCCCGCGGTCCCGACGGTCTTACCCTCGAGGTCGCGCACCGAGCGCACGTCTTTGCTCAGTGACATCAGCGAGGTGAGCGGCTTCTGCACGAGCGCCCCGACCGCGGCGACCTTGAGCCCCTTGTCGCGGGCGAGCAGCAGGTCGGGCTGGTAGCTGATCGCGAGGTCGACCTTCTTCGCGGCGACCAGTTTCAGCGCGGCGGCGGGGTCGCTCGGTGTCCGCAGCTTCACGTCGAGCCCCGCGCGCTCGAACGCGCCTGACGCGATCGCGGCGTAGATCGGCGCGTGGTCGGCGTTCGGCGTCCAGTCGAGCAGGACCGAGAGCCTCTTGCGCTCCGGTGTGCCCGCGCCTGAGTCGTCCTTGGCGCCGCAGCCGGAGGCGAGCAGAGTCAGCAGGCCCGTCGCGAGCAGCAGGGCGGGGCGGGGGAGGCGGCGCATGGTCAGCGGTCCTTTCGAGGGGCGGTCCAGGGGATCAGGCGGCGCTCGGCTGCGCTGATGGTGGCGACGCAGCTCACCGCGAGCGCGGCGAGCACGACCACCGTAGCCCAGGCCAGATCGGTCCTGAGCTGGGGGATCGAGGTCAGGAGCAGGTGTCCGAGCCCACGGTCGGAGCCGGCGTACTCGGCGAAGACCGCCGCGATCGAGCCGACGGCGACGGCGACCTTCGCGCCCGAGATCGCGGCCGGCAGCGCCGACGGCAGCTCGAGCCAGCGCAGCTGCTGGCGCGGCGAGGCGCCGAGCGTGCGCAGCATCGTTCGCTGTTGCGGGTCGACGCGGCCGAGCGCGTCGAGCGTCGTCACGGTCACGGGGAAGAAGCAGATCAGCGCGACGATCGCGACCTTCGGCAGCAGGCCGAAACCGAGCCAGGCGACGAGCAGCGGCGCAATCACGACGATCGGTATCGCCTGGCTGGCGATCAGCAGCGGGTAGGAGCCGCGGTGGAGCCGCGGCCAGCGGTGCAGCGCGAGCGCGATCAGCAGGCCGCCGGTGACGGCGACGGCGAGACCGCAGACGACCTCGGTCGCCGTCACGACGAGGTCAGATGCGAGCGCGCTGCGCTCGGTCCAGAGCGCGGCGGCGACGTCGGTCGGCGGCGGCAGCAGCAGCGGGTCGATGCCCGAGATGCGGGTGTAGGCCTCCCAGCCGCCGATCAGCAGAGCGAGCGTCAGGAGCGCGACGATCACGCGACGACCGCCTCGCCGAGCGCCGCAAGTGCCGCCGTGCGCGCCGTTACGACCGCCTCGTCGGTGACCGTGCGGCCGCCGTCCGGTCGCGGCGCGGCGACCGTCAGCTCGGCGGTGACACGGCCGGGCGTGGGGGAGAGCACGACGATGCGGTCAGCGAGCAGCGCTGCCTCCTCGACATCGTGCGTGACGAGCACGACGGTGCGCGCCTCGCGGGCGAGGACGCCGGCGAGCCAGCGCTGCGCCGCGGCGCGCGTGATCGCGTCGAGCGCGCCGAACGGCTCGTCGAGGCAGAGCACCGGCGCGCCGCTGAGCAGGGTGCGGGCGAACGCGACGCGCTGGCGCATTCCACCGGAGAGCTGCCACGGCCGCTTCGAGGCGGCAGCGCCGAGTCCGAGCTCTCCGAGCATCGCGACGGCGCGGGCGCGCGCCTCACCGGAGCCGATACCGGCGATTCGCAGCGGCAGCGCGGCGTTGCCGGCAGCGTCGAGCCAGTCGAGCAGCGCGTCGTGCTGGGGCATCAGTACCGCGCGTTGGCCCGCAACCGTCCCGGCGTCCGGGGTCCGCAACCGGCACAGCAGCTCGAGCAACGTCGACTTGCCGCAGCCGGACGGGCCGACGATCGCCAGCACGTCGCCCGCTCCGGCGGCGAGCGCCACGTCGTCGAGCACCGTCACGCCACCGAGGCGGCAGGTCAGGCCGGTGGCCGAGATCGTCGTCAGCGTTGCGCTCCCTTCGCGGGCATTACCCCGACAGGTTCGAGCGGTCGGGGCCCGCGTGACCCCATCTCAGCCGGACGTACGCTCCAGCCCCCGCGTGTCGCTCGAACGCTACCGACGACACGCCCTGCACGTCGAGTGTGCGCTCAGTAGCGCTAGGCGCTACTGAGCGCACACTCGACGCACGGGGGGTGTCAGCGGCCCTTGACCAGCTCGCCGACGAACCGCTCGAGCTGCGGCACCGTCCAGCACTCGTACGCGTCGCAGTGCGCGGCGTACTGGCTGATCACCGAGTCGCCATAGTTCCAGTAGAGCGCGGGCTCCGGGTTGAGCCAGAAGGTGCGCCCGGCGCTTTCCGCGAGGTCGGCGAACAGTTCGGCGCGCGGCGGGCGGCCGTTCGAGCGCGCGTCGCCGAGAACGATCACGGTCGATCGCGGCCCGAAGTCGGCGGCGACCAGCTCGTGGAACTCGGTCCAGACGCGTCCGTAGTCGGTGTAGCCGGAGATGTCGGCGACGCCCGACTGCTGCGCAATCGCCTGCGATACAGCCTTGAAGTCACGCTCGCGCTCGAAGATCTCAGTCACCTCGGCGACCCGCTCGATGAACACGAACGAGCGCATCTTGCGGAACGAGTCGTGGAGCGCGTGCAGCACCGACAGGAAGAAGACCGACGAGCTGGTCACCGAGGTCGACACGTCGCAGAGCACGAAGATCTCCGGCCGCCGTGGCCGCACCGGCCGCATCTTCACGTCGACCGGGACGCCGCCGTACGCGAGCGATGCGCGCATCGTCCGGCGCATGTCGACATGGCCGCGTTTACGGCGCCCGCGGCTCTCCTGGCCCTGCGTCTTGAGCTTGCGCTTGAGCTGCTGCGTGACGCGATGGACCGCCGCGAGGTCCTGGAGCGGGCCGGACGGCAGCGTGCGCGCGAGGTCATTCAAAGGCCGCGCCGGCGGCAGCTGCCCGGTCCGCTCGATCTGCGCGCGCTCGAGCTCGGTCCGCAGCATCTGCTCAAAGCGGCGCAGCTCGTCGCTCGGCAGCCCCTGCGCGCGCGGATCATCGGACGGATGGCCCTCCTGCGGCTCGCTGCGCAGCGCCAGCCGGCGCCGGATCCGCTGCACGTCGACGCCGACGACGCCGGTCCCGACGCCCTGCTGGCCGAACGCGGCAATCGCGAGCCGCGCGAACTCGGCCATCGCCGCCTCGTCACCAGCGGCGATCGCCTCGGCGACGGCGCGCCGCAGCGCGTCCTCGTCGATGTCGAGCGATTGTCCGGACTCTCCGTCATGGCCCTCGCCCGGCGCCCCGGAAGACGGCTGTTCGGTCACGCCCTCCTCGAGGGCCGACAGCTCGGCGGCACGGAAGAAGAAGCGGTCGAAGACCTTGTCGAAGACGACGCTGTCCTCCGGCGACTTCGCGAGCGTCGCCGACAGCGCGCCGCGGAACTGCTCGGGTGTGTTCCAGTCGACGAGTCCGAGCGCTGCCAGCCCGTCGAGGAGCTCGGAGGTGCCGATCGCAACGCCCTCACCGCGCAGCTCCTCGGTGAACTCGGTCAGCCGCCCGACCATCCCCGGCCGCGGGCCGAGCCCGCTGGTGTGGACCCCAGCTGTCCGTCTAGCTGGCGACGCCATCGCTCGAAGCCCCAGCGGCGAGCGTCACGCCGATCTTCTCGGCGACGAGATCGAGATCGGTCCGGTGCTTGACGATGATCGACATCGTCTCGCGGAAGACGTCCTGGTCGATGTCGCCGGCGCCGAGCAGCAGCAACGCGCGCGCCCAGTCGACCGACTCGGCGACCGACGGCGCTTTCTTGAGGTCGAGGCCCCGGACCTGAGCGATCACGTCGACGAGCTTGCGGCCGACCTCGTCGTCGAGGTCCGGCACGTGCAGCTTCACGATCGCCAGCTCGTGCTCGAGCGACGGGTAGTCGAGCCAGAGGTAGAGGCAGCGCCGCTTGAGCGCCTCGGTCAACTCACGCGTGTTGTTCGAGGTCAACAGCACGATCGGGTGGGTGCGTGCGCCGACCTGGCCGAGCTCGGGGATCGAGATCTGGAAATCCGAGAGAACCTCGAGCAGCAACGCCTCGAACTCCTGGTCGGTCTTGTCGATCTCGTCGATCAACAGCACGACCGGCTGCTCAGAGGCGATCGCGGTCATCAGCGGCCGCTGCAGCAGGAACTCCTCGCCGAAGATGTCGTCCTGGACGTCGCTCCAACTGGTGTCGTCGGCCTCGGCCTGGATCCGCAAGAGCTGCTTGCGGTAGTTCCACTCGTAGAGCGCCTTGGCCTCGTCGAGCCCTTCGTAACACTGGAGCCGCACGAGCTCGCGTCCGGTCGTGCGGGCGAGCGCCTTGGCCAGCTCGGTCTTGCCGACGCCGGCCGGCCCTTCGACGAGCACCGGCTTGCCGAGCGAGATCGCGAGGTAGGCGACCATCGCGGTGTGGTCCTCCGGCAGGTACCCGGTACCGCGGAGGCCGTCCGCAAGATCACCGGCGGTCGCTGGCAGCTCGGACATCAGCCTGAGTCTAGGCGGGGTCGTCGGGGCCCGGCTTGTGCAGGCCGCCTGTCGCCCGTCCCGCGTCGTGCAGGAGAAGCCCTGATCCGACCAGCGCGAAGGCACAGAGAAGGCCGCAGAAGATCCCCCAGGACAGGCTCCACTCGACCGTCGTCCCAGGCGCGGGCTCGGACGAGGGGTGGTCGACGAAACGCCAGAACACGAGCAGCACCGACCAGGCGCCGGCGCCGGTGACGAGCATCCGGTCGCTGAACGGCAGCACGACGTTCGCGCCGACGCCGCGCAGGACCATCAGCACAATCACGGCGATCGTCACCAGAACGATCGAGGCCTCGATGAACGACGGGACGAGCACGGCGGTCCTCGAGTCCGCGGTCGTCGTGACCTCAGGGTTCGGGAATCCGTTCGCGAGGCTGATCTTCGTGACGGTCGTCGTCTGCGTGTACCAGGGCAGCAGCAGCGACCCGAGCAGCAGCGCGGCGCAGGCCACGACCCGGCGTTGGTCGGCGTGAAGGGCGCGCAGAGCTGCGATCAGGCGGTCGCGCATTTCAGAGGATCGGGATGTCCGATGACTCCGGCGCCTCTTTTTCCGGCGCCGGCAGCTCGGCGGTGTCGAGTCGTTCGAGTGCGAGGTCGAGGATCCCCCGGACCAGCAGCAGCACCTGGCGGATCGTCTCGCGGAGCTGGTCCTGGAGCTCGTCGGGCAGCAGCTCGCGCAGCGACCTGAGCGCGTGCAGCAGGGCTTCGATCTCGTCGGCGTTCGGCTGGTGGTCGTCGCCGTGCGCGGCCCAGCCCTGCGGCGGGACGTCGCGCGCGAAGCGCTCCGCCGCCTCCTGAGTCGCCCGCAGGCGGTCACGCAGCTCGTCGAAGGTGCTGCCACCAGCGGCGGTCACGGGGTCGCTCCAGCAAAGCGGATCTCGAGCAGGCCGTCTTCGAGCTTGGCGTCCTCGGGCTGCAATCCCTCGAGCGCCGGCGGCAGCAGCATCGTCCGGCGATGGTCGGCCACGCCGACGACGAGCTCGGCTCCGACCCGCTTGAGCGTCAGCTCGCCGCGCTCGGCGAGCGGCAGCGAGAGCCGGAGCCGTGCGGTGCCGTCTTCGTCGAGGACGAGCCGCTCGGGAATCTCGCCGTGCAGGCGAACGCCGGCATCGACATCGGGGAACAGCGCGTCGCCGAGCCGCTCGAGCAGCGGGATGCCGACGACCTCCTCCTCGAAGTAGGGCGCTTCGAGCACCGGCACTGGCGCGAAGCCCTCGATCGCGGCGGCGAGCTGCGCCTGCTGGCGATCGCGCCAGGCGGCGAAGTAGTCGCCGGTCTCGGCGCCGAACACACGGTTGACGACGACCGCGTCGGTCAGGTAGCCGTAGAGGTTGAGGTAGGTGAACGTACGCCGAGCCTCGTCGACGACCATCTTGTCGGGCGTCATCACGAGCCGCACCGATGACCGCTCGGTGTCGGAGAGGATCTCGTGCATCCCGATCAGGTTGCGGACGAGGTGCTCGACCTCGGCGATCGCCTCGTCGCCGGGCAACGTGATGTCGAGGATCGAGCGCGCCAGCGGCCGGACCGCGTCGAGCAGTCGTCCCTGCTGCGGGAAGACGCGCTCGAGCCACCAGCGCGCGACGTCGGGGAAGGCGAGCAGCCTGAGCGTCTCACCGGTCGGCGCGCAGTCGACGAC
>WBZP01000241.1_pt1 | contig 75334 bp, 70 predicted proteins | sample 5204301 | NCBI WGS metagenome assembly WBZP01 (sample SAMN12412401, study PRJNA552823) | activated sludge metagenome | isolation source: activated sludge from nitrification reactor of wastewater treatment plant... | place: USA: Pennsylvania | collected 2017 | reverse complement strand
GAGTGCGCCTGATTACCCTTTCCGGCATACCGCATGCCCCAAATAGGTCGCAAGACCGACCAGCGCGAGAGTGCGCCTGATTACATTCGTTAGTGCTTACGCACAACTTTTTGGTCGCAAGACCGACCAGCGCGAGAGTGCGCCTGATTACGCATGGCGTTTCCTTTGAAAAGAACGATGTCGCAAGACCGACCAGCGCGAGAGTGCGCCTGATTACCAAAGCGGTTTTTGTTGAAGGACATTAGGTCGCAAGACCGACCAGCGCGAGAGTGCGCCTGATTACTATTACCTGGAGTTCTTCCATTTTATTTGTCGCAAGACCGACCAGCGCGAGAGTGCGCCTGATTACTCGTTTCATGAGTTTCTCCTTGATGATTTGTCGCAAGACCGACCAGCGCGAGAGTGCGCCTGATTACTCGATAGTCATTTCAATCTCCTTGTGTGTGTCGCAAGACCGACCAGCGCGAGAGTGCGCCTGATTACACGGAACCCATTGCGGTTCCTTGGTTGGTGTCGCAAGACCGACCAGCGCGAGAGTGCGCCTGATTACGCGTAACCCTCTTTGCCGGTGAAGACTGCGTCGCAAGACCGACCAGCGCGAGAGTGCGCCTGATTACCGGAAAGAGGAGCGATATTGCGTATATCGGTCGCAAGACCGACCAGCGCGAGAGTGCGCCTGATTACTGTCGCAAATCAGAGCAAGAACTGACTAGTCGCAAGACCAGCCAGCGCGAGAGTGCGCCTGACCCGCTGTTGGAGCGAAACAGGAGATGGCAGGGGACCGGCGGGACGGATGATCGCCCCGGCAGGCCGGGCGAGGACAACGTCAACTTGCGGACGCCCGTCGAACGGCGGCAGCGACTGCACGTCACCATTCACGTGCGGCGAGGCGCTGACATTCCACTTCAGTTACTTTATGATTCTGCCATCTTGTTTCACTGGCCGGCGTCCGCTGTCGGTCAACACATTGCGGGGAGAAGCATGTCATGCGCACTCAACAGTTCATCGACTTCGCCGACCAGGTCACCGGTCGCGATGCCATCCCGGGTGCGCGCGAGAATACGTTGGTCGAGCGCCTCCGGTTTGCCATCGTCGCTCATCTGTTCAGCCCGCCGGAGCGCGATGGCAGTGCCGGGGGGCTGGGACTTGATCTTGCCGCCAGCGTCGCCCGCTTCCGGGCTGAACTGGCTTTTTCCGGGGGGTTGACCGCAGTCAATCGCGAATTGCCCATCGCCCTCGGAATACTTGGCACCGATGATCAAGACAAGTCGGAAGAGGCGTGGACAACAGCTTTTGTCGTCAGCGTCCATGCCATCGCCGGAGTGGTCGCACTGCACCATTACCGTTGCAACCTTGGCAGTCCGGATTACGAGGACGAGGACGAGGACGAGGACGAGGACGGGGACGGGGACGGGGACGGGGACGCCGATCAGGCGAGTTCCTGGGCATCTCTCCCCGGCGCACCGATACTTGATGCCATTCGCCCGCTGGCGGACTGGCTGAGGCGCAACCGCGCATTCCGTTCGGCCCCCGAGACCAGGGAATTCGCGGAAGAGCCTGTCGCAAAAACCGGGGAATCGGCAATAAAGGCCAACGAAGCAAAGAAGGCCGAAGCAAAGAAAGCGGCGGACTTGGGCCCCCGCGCCAAAGTGCTCGCCAAAGCCATGATCAGCGCGGCGATCCTCGCCTCCGACAGCCACTTCAGGACGAAGAGCATCAAGACATCTGGCCGGGATGGCGACCCATTGACCTTGGATTGCATCATGTGCGCGGAACCCATGACGCTGCGGATGATCCGCATCTTCGCGGCGGTACCCCACGCATTCACGCTGCAACCCCTGTCGCGGCCGGCCTCCTACCCCGGTCCGCGGGAGTCCGTCACCCGCAAAGCCAAGGCGGACACCACTACGTCGCGTTATCTCGTGAAATGGAAGGTGCGCACCCCATTTTTGGAGCATTTTGCCAGTGCCTGTCACACGCCGGATGCGCTCACACTGATGCGCGAGGCGGTCAATCTGCAGCAGGCGGTGGGCTGGCGAGTCAACCGCCGGCTGATGGAATGGGTCCGGATCATGGCGTGGTTTGACAGCTCGACGAAGAGCGCAGAGATCCCCGAATGGATGGCAGCTTTTTCCCCAAGTGTTCTCGAAGCGCTTGAGGCCACGCTTGAGGCCGGTGAAACATGGACGCCGGCAGAGATCCAGATTGGTCGTCTGCTGACGGCCCATTCGGCAGGCTCCGGCGATCCCGAAGCGCCAATGGTGCTGGCGCGGCAGTACAGGAAGAAGTTGACGGAAGGATCCCGGGACAAGAGACGCTCCACCCGCCAGCCCAACCCTTTCGCAAACCCGCTGGTGACCAGCGTGTTCTCCGCCCTGGGACTCGACGAGCCCGAAGCGCAAGCGGCGGAAAAGAACCGGTTCTTTCTGGCCTGGTTCGCGGATTTCCGGGGACGCATCTATGTCGACACGCCTTGGTTCAGTCCGCAGGGTGCGGACGTGCAACGGGCCATGCTCGAGTTCGCGGAGGGCCAACCCCTTACCGAAGAGGGACGGCGGAACCTCAAGCGGCATGGCGGTGGACTCGCGAAGCGCTCTCTCGTCCTCAAGGATCTCGGGATCGTCGGAAGGAATGTCGTGGCGTTCGATGAGCGTGAGCGCTGGGTGGACACGCACGTCGACGCGATCCGCGCCAGCGCCCGGAATCCGCTGGCTCACACCTTCTGGTTTCATGCCAGCGGCGACCCCTTCCAGTTCCTTGCCTTTTGCATCGAGTGGGACCGCCAGTGCTCCGATCCCCAGGCACCCTGCCACCTGCCCGTGCAGATCGACGGGAGTTGCAGCGGTCTGCAGCACATGTCGGCGCTCTGTGGTTCGCTGCCTCTGGCATTGGCGGTCAACGTGATTCGCCGCCCGGATGGTCTGCCAGCAGACATCTACAGCGAACTCGCGGAGGCCGTGCGCGACCGCCTGGCCAGCCAGCGGGAGTTTGAATCCGCGCCAGCAGAGCCTGCGCCAGTTCTGGGCGATTCCAAAGCGGATGTCAGGACTATCGCCTACGACATGCTCCGGGAGCGACGACACTGGATCACCCGTGACACAGCAAAGAAGGTCATCATGACCGTTCCCTATGGGGCGGGACTGTTCAGCCAGGCGGGCCATGTGCTCGATGGCCTTATCGACGCCCAGTGCCCGTTGTCCGAAACAGACGCTACTGCGTTTGAGGCGCTCGGACAGCTCATCGTCGATTCCCGGAAGGCGAAGAAGACAAAGGCTGCGGGAAAGGCCGGCAGCGAGCCCGCCCGCACCGCAGATACGGAGACGCTCGTCTGGCTCGGATTGCGCCGCGTGGCCCAGTGTATCACTGACGAACTTCGCCTGGCTCTTGACGAGAGATATCCTGCCGCGACGCGCTTCAAGGAGACTGTTACCCGAATTGGCGAGGCCGTACTTCGCAACCGGGGGGCGGGCGCCTTGGCGAAGACACTTCCTCCCCGCTTGCCGCTGGCCTGGCCGGCGCCCTCGGGCCTGGCGGTGTGCCAGCCAGGCTTCCTGACAAAACCGGCGCATCGTTCCATTTCTCTGGTTGGAAGAAAGAAACCAATTTCGGTGGGCTTCATCGAGCATCTGCCCGAAGTTGACCTCGTCAAGCAGGTGAACAGCCTCATGCCGAACCTGATCCACAGTCTGGATGCAACCCATCTGCTGCGCTCGATTCGCGATCTCGCCGGCCGCGGAATCCGCTCTTTCGGATCCATACACGACTGCATCCAGTGTCTGCCCAACGATCTCCCCTTGATCCAGGGGGTCATCCGGGATCAGTTTTTCAAGCTCTATGCCCCCACGCCGGGAGATCGCAAAGACGTGGCAGGGCTGCCAAAGGTGCTGGCCGACTGGTACGGCTGGATGGACCTTCTTTCAAGGGTGGCGCGGGAACCCAACGCGAAGTACCTGCGCGGCGAGCTGATTGGCCGCCGCCCAGCGATGGGCGGACGCACGGTGTCTGAAGCTCTTCTGGTGGAACTCAGGTCGCTGGGGCCCTCACGGCGCGCAATGATCGATCGGTTGATCGGCGCGCTGGCGGATGAGCCTGCGCCTGACGCTGCGGATCTTCGCCCGATGCGGCCTTTTCCGGCCCTAGGTGATTTTGCGGTCGACCGCGAAGGTGGGCTGGATTTGCATTCGGTGTATGACAGCCCCTACTTTTTTGCTTAAGTGAACCCCCTGTGCGGAATCTTATTGTCTCCTTTATCGGCAACACTGATCTCAAGCTCGCCGGCCTGGCGCCTGATGAGACACCCAGCAAGCCCGACGAGCAGCCCCCCCTGTTTCGCGTCGTCAACGACCTGGTTAGCAGAAACCTCTTCGGGAAGGACGATGCAATCCTGATCCTCGACGACCGTGCGGCCAGGGGGGATGACCGGGGCAGGCGGTTCTGCGCGATGCTCGAGCAATCGGTCGCCGTACTGCTCGACGTTCCTTCGATCCAGGTTACGCCCCTGCCGATTGACATCAGTAATCCGACCGACCTCGACCGGCTGCACAAGGAGGCAGTGGCAGCGATCAAGGGTACTGCAGACGACCGCACGCAGGTGATCTTCAACCTGACATCGGGAACCCCTGCCATGCACACGACCCTTGTCCTGGCCGGATCGTACCTGCCGCTCGCGCGACCCAGGTTCTTTGAATCATCGCGCGAGAGACAGGTCGTCGAGATCAACCTGCCCTACATGGTCTATGTGCGTAGCCGCATCGAGGTCGCGCGATCCCCAAACCGGCAAGTGCGGCAATTGATGAAGAAGGGCGATCCGTTGCGAGGGATCAAGCTGCCGCGCCTCACATCCGTCGCTGACGCGGCGGTTGCGGCAGTGTTCGGCGCGGTCGCCAAGGCGCGCAACAAGGAGTTCCCCGTCACCGTTGCCGGCGTGACGGGCAGTGGAAAGGCTTATGTCGCCCAGGCGGCCGGCCTTAACGCCGGACTTTCTGTTTGCGTGGTGGATGCCGAGTTCGCCCGGAAGTTGCCTGAAAAACCCGGGACGACGGCAGACAGCACTCATCTGAATATCATCCTCAGGCACTTGGAGTCAGCCAGCGATGAACTGTTGTGCGATATTGGGCAGGCGCTCGACCGGCATCCGGACTGGCGATGGACCGTGACCCTGCGCAGTGACCGGGCGCCGCGCGCGAGCGATTCGCCGCTTTACACCGCGCTGCGGCGGCGGCTCGCGACCGGAGGTGAGTTCCTGATGCCGCCGCCCAATCTGCGCACCGACGTGGTAGAGCTTGCGGAACACATGTTCGAAGAGGCTGGCCAATGGCCGACGAAGGTCAAGGAGCGCTTCCAGTACGAGCTGGGCTCGGCAGTGCTGGCTGACGGGCTGCATGGACTGAGACGCTGGGTGAATAACGCCGCGGGCCTGGCGCCGACCCGCCATACCGACGAGTCTGCTTTCAAGGCTGCCCGCAAGCAACTTCTCGCGGCGGATGCTATCGATGTTCTTCTGCGCGCTACAGCGGTTCTCGCGGCCGGTGGTTGCGCTGGTTTTTCGGTACCCCGCCTGATTCAGGTTGTCGAGCACGCAACCCAGTTGATCGCAGAGGCGGGAAACAGAACCCAGGATGAACTGGCCAGCCGCATGGGCTACGCGAACCGTACCACGTTCGCCAACCGCAAGGCGGCGTCTAGTGACGCATACCACCAGTTCGTTCACCATCTGGCGCTATCCTCCGGCGGACCTGCCGAACCCGGCAACTAGCAACGATGGCGCGTCCCGATATTCGTCGAGAACCGCCATCCGTCAAGGGTCTTGATGAGCTTCTGAAGATATGGAATTCGGTACCCATGGGTCGCTTGTCGATCGCCCTCGACCGTCTCCCGCAGGGAAGGCATGAGGCCCTGAATAACGACATCCGCACCCGTTGCTGGCACGAGTTCTGCTCTCGATGCCGGCAGGCGCCCGGTTGCGCGACTTCTCCCTGCGCAAAGTTAACGAGTGAGCCTCGGTGCGCGCAGCCGCTGGACTGCCTCGCTCACAAGCTGTTTCCCACGCAGGCGGTTGACGAAGCCAGCGGCGAGCGCCGTAACCGTGGTGCCTTCCTGCCCACCGTCCATTGTCGCTGGCTCCCGGAAGCCGGCGAAATGGTTCTCTGGCTCTTCGGTATGCCAGCGCTGGCTGCGGAAGAGTTTGTCCTGGGCGTGGTCAAGGAATGGCACGGGGCGCCGCTGCCGGCAGTAGACCGAACCCATGGAACACTGGGGTCGCTGTTGCCGGCTGAAACCGGTGATTATCGACTCAACTTGGTGACACCGTGGATTCTGTCGTCTGGAGCGGTCACCGGAAAAGCACCGGGAGATCTCGGTTCCGAATTCGTCGGCAAGTTGCGGACCGGGCTCAGTAGCCGTGCCCGGAAGCTGACCAACACCAGTATCGTGCAGTGTCCGGAAATGGCCGCAGCACCCCTTTCCGTCCGCATACTGCTAGGATTTGCGGCAGAGCATGTGGTAAATGCGGTTTGCGATCGCCCCGGCGGCTTTGAAGTCGTTGGTCACGAGTTGACGTCTCTGAAGTGGCCGCGCTTCAGCGGACGCACCCGGAAGACATTCGACGAGAGGGGTGTGACCGGATGGGTGCACCTCAGGGCTAGTCCCGAGGCGGCACACTTGCTTCCACTCCTCGCGGTTTTCGGGGCAGGCGACAGCCCCGACAAGGCTTACGGCAGCGTCGAAGTCACCCGGGTCGACGGGATACTGCCGGCTAACCGACGATCGATCCAAGCAAGTCGTTGATCCTCTGGCCGGCAACTGGCAAACCACGTCGAGCACTGCTGTCCAACCCGATCACGTCGACGCCCTGAATGCGCGAGTCATCAACCCGTGAACCATCCAGTGATTATTGCCGAATCCTAGGATCGGTATCCGCCAGATCACAGCAGATGACAAAACGGCTGCGTTCACTGAAAGCTTGTTTGAACTGCTGCACCCGGCTTTGGATCTTCACCACACCCCCGGTTTTTCCGGACTTGCATTCAAGATGGAGGGCGCTGCCTTCCCGCAACAGATCGCGCCGGATATCACCAGCACCAGACGCTTGGTCATGTTCCGAAGCCATTCTTCCGCGAGGCATCGGAATGGGCTTCACGCACCGATCTCGCAACACGAAGTTCGGATTGGCCGCCATTGACCAATTCCTGTGACAGGTAGGATTGGGCGTCGCTGTCGAGGCGAAGGACTTCAAGGGTCGGTGCCAATGCTTGTTCGAGAATAAGCTTTTGCCGCAGGGCGGCTTTAATGCACTCGGTCATGTCGACAGCTCTTTCTTGCCAGGACACAGCGCTGTCAATCGTCACCGCGACGCTACCCATGCCGAGGGGCTTGCCATGACCGAGGCGCAAGCCGAACCGGCGTTCGAGACCGCCGACAGCGATGGCGGGAACATCTGCCAGGAGCCGCCGACACTGTTCTGGCAGGGCGTCTTCGACGCTAGCAATCAAGTCTGGATTCAGCGCCACGGCGAGCGCCCCCAGTTCCGCAGGAAGCAGATCACGAAAACGGACCGTGAAGCCTAATTCCGTGCCGGGTCGCGAGACCCGCAGGGCAACCGCGGCCTGGTCGGAAAGCAGTGCCTTGCGACGATCGACCGCGCCTTCAGGATCCGGGTTCCCGGCCTTCTCCCGGGCAGCAATGAATGCCGGTAAATCGTAGTGGGTTTTTTTATGTGGGTCGCCAAGCGTCGCGCTGTGGTGTAGATAATGCTTGGGGCCAAAGCCGGTCGTCGCAAGATTCTGGACCTCGATGAATTTCTTGCCGGGGTCTGCCACGATGCCGTCACCGAGCGTTCGCAGCGGTTTCCCAGTGCCGTTGCCCTCGTTGCCTGGAACATATCCCCGGGCCCATGACGGTCCCTTCGGACTGGCTAGTGGTTGGAGCCAGACGTCAAATCCGGTGCCGCCGGATCCGTCGATGAAGCGTTCGGTCAGTTCGGCACCTGGCTTTACCCGCTCCAGCGCGGAGTTCACCGAAATGCGGCCGGCGAGGGACAGCGTCCTGCCGCTTAACATGTTCTGCAGCGCATAGAGGCCATCCTTCGCGGGCCCCTGGGGGTCGACGAACTCGGGGCGCGGCTCGGCCCTCCAATCCTTGCCGTCCCATCCCCAGGCGATCTTCGTGACCGAATCCACATGCCGCCAGCGGTAGTAGTAGTTCTGGCCGCAACTGATGATCTTGCAGTCGTGGAGATTGATACGGCGCTTCGGGTCTATGTCCCGGAGTCTGTTGCAGGCGTCAGAATAAGAAAGAGATTGCGGCAGCAGTAGTTCGAAGAACATCAGGTCGTTCTCATGAGGCAAGGGGTGCTCCCTGAGGGGCCGACGGACCTTGCCTGAGATCGGATTGTCCTTTGTCAAGTGGCCAGTCTCCTCATCTTTTGACACCGCATGTTCTCGGCTTGTCTTGAAGTTCTTAACGACAGCATGCTCGACATTAAGGGTGCCCCGAACGAAAAGACTCTCGGGAACGAGTGCCTGTTCATGCTTTTCATGGGCACCCAAGGGTGGTCCCTTGTGCGCTTGATGCAGTTCTTGCCCAATATCCAACCCGTAGCGAACAGCTAGCAAGCGCCCTCGGGCGCCGGTTCTATTCTGTCCTTGTCCCCTATCCTTCCAGCGAAACCGCGCACTGGCGGCATATCCTTGTTGGACCCGGACTTTTTGGCCGAAAGTGGTTTTCGCATCAATCCAGTCCCCAACTGCACAAGGAGTCGCTGTACCCGTAACCTGGAGACGGCTCCCATGCACCCACTCGATCTTGCCGATATCCACGATCGGTTCGATCTGAAGATCGAGGCATTCTTTGGTCATGTTCTTGATCACTCGTCCGGCGATGGGAATCGTCCGCAGCGGCTGGTTGGGCGGTGGTAACTTGGCATTCGGCCGCGACGAATGGGTGGCCTCGCCCACCCGGTCCAGCGGCGCTCCGGTCAGACTGCCGATCAGGTGCCTGAGCATCCCCTTGATTCCCTCCCCAGGGATCACGACCTGTGCGGTTGCGGCGCCACCAAGTTGCAGCGGAAACAAGACCATTTTGTTCTGCGGAAACTTATCGCATTGGCTATTGATGTCGTCCTTGGTCTTTTGTTTCCGCCTTTGCAACTGGGGTAGGTCTTCATTGTTTCTTTTGCTGAATGTATCGACGAAATTGAGCAGTCTCGTGCGCTCCCGTTCGCAGAAATCCTCGAGTTGACGCTTCATGCCATTGCTCAGCTTTCCGACCTTGACTTGCTGGTTCGCGACCAGCAGCGGGCTGAGGGCAGTCAGCGTGCAGCGCAGCTCGCCCGACAGGCGCTGGTCCTGATCAGGATTGGCGCCGTGGTGGAAGGTCGGGCCGCTACGCTGGGCCACAGGGCGCCGTGCTTTTTCGCGGCCCTTGACCAAGGCGAAGTTCTCGGCGTCCACCCTGGCTTCAGTGACCTCCTCGGTTGGAACTGGCACGTGCCGGTAGGTTGATTTGTAGGGCATCACAATCCTTCCTGACCTCGATGTGGCAGGAGCACAAGCGCACCGGATGCGTGCACTCGCACCTGCGGGCCAGCCTCCGAATCCCGCAGCGGGACTCTGTGCCAATGGCTATGGCTTTCGTGCCGCTGCCAGATCCAGCGAAAACCATTGTCTCGTTCGGCGAATATCGCGACTTCGAGGATCGTGTCATTTCCCGCATCCCAGAACAGGTGGGCCTCGAGGAACGGTTCGCCTGCGCCGTCAGTCGCGGCGAGGCCGGGGAAGCCGCTGCTGCCCCACGGGGCCTTGCACCTTGCCTTGCCCGGCATTGGGCGCGGATCCCACGTCCAGGCACAGTGATCGATCCGGTAGCCAAGACTGGCGACCGCACTGGCCAAATCGGTACAACTTCCGCGTTGCCAGCCGACGGGCGGGTCACCATGACGGGACGGCGCAACCGGATCGGCGGCACGCTCCATACTCGATGCGGCCCCGGCGTGACGGTTCGGGAGTGGGCGCAACCAGGCGAGCATTTTCTTCAAAATGCCGCTCATGACGCGGTCTCCACCATGAAAGTCTCCTTCATCTGCCAGTCGGGGTCACCCGCGCGCGCCTGTTCGCGGAGGACAACGCTGAACGCGAGGTGGCCGTGACCGCGCGCTTCGCCGCCGCCAAAAGCGATATGCGACGACGATGTGGCCTTCAGGAAGGATTCGACGAACGAGATCATGTTGTCACGTTCCGGGGACTCCGCATCCAGTTCGAGTATCAACTGCCACTCGAATTCCGCGCCGAGCAGAACATAGCGGTTGAACTTGGCGCCTGCAACCGGATTTTGCCGATACGGGTCGAGAGCAACCCGTTCCTGGCACGTGGCCGACCATGCATCGCGCGCTGTTTCGGAAATGTAAGCTTCACGGAACAGCAGCGAACTTGCCAGCCGCCTGGTGTCCGAGCCGCTGCCCCGGCGGGTACCCAACAATAGCTCGACGCAATCGAGATCGCAAGCCGCGCCCGACTCCCGGTAATCCGACTGAGCCACCGGATCCCAGATGCCTTCTCCTTCCGTACGCAGCCTGCGGGAAAGCCAGTGCCGGAACGATCCGGCCAGCGACGTTCCGGGGATGAATGGCTCGAGCGTCGGCTTGTTGTCCTTGCCCAGCCGGCGAATCATGGCCAAGGCCATATCCGGCTTGATGTCGTCGAGCCCTGCCGTGCCGATTTCATCGCTTGCAACAAAATGACCTTTTCCGAATTCCTCGTGAACCATGTAGTGGGAGCCATGGCCGCCGATCTCCAGCGTGTCGAGCCCATAGCCGGGGCCTTCGTCATCCGGGCGATATTCTCCTGCGCGGGCGGTGCCGGTCCAGCGCAAGTAGTGGCGCACTGGAACGTAATGCTGCGGTTCTGCGACTTGGGTGATGAAACAATCGAGTTCGATTCCGGACACGCCGAGAGTCCTGAGCTTCGTGATTCTGTCCGCAAGACTGGGGGCGGATGAGTCGGGCCAGGAATCGACCTGCCCGCTTCCCAGGCGGAACACGTCGCACTTTGTCAGGCGCATCCAGCCGAGGCCACGCGCCACCTTGCGCCCCAGCCAGCACCGACCTTGCTCCCATTCGCGCAACGCACGCGCCGCGACGATGTCATCCCGCGGCGACGTGGTCGATTTGGAAACGGAACGCGTGAGGTCGACGTCGAGTACGAAGCGCCAGACCTGCCCGATAGGCGGAAGAACCTCGATGTCATGCAGCCCGGTATCCGCTGCCGTGCGCCTGTCCTGGCGATGCGGGGAACCCGGGCGCAGTTCCGGCGCCGGAGTGGGCATCTTTTTCTTTACGACGAGGAAAGCGTGCTCGAAGATCCATGTTGAAGGGAGCCCCGCGTTTTCGCGGCTGATGCTTGGCGGCACGGTTCCAAATACTGTCCCGGCCGTGGCAACCAGGGCGCCGGCAAGCGAAGAGCCCCGGATGAAGAAGTCACCGTAACCATCACGCAGGAGCGGCATGTCGCTCGGTCCTGATTCATCGCTGCCGCCGATGCTGAGCGACGAACATTGCTCAAGGTCGCAGATAAAAACCGTCCGATATGGGCGGTGTTCTCCCATTCCGTCCCGACTTTCAGCGGTATTCATCCTTCTCCCTCTTCTCGCCTTCTGTGACCTGCTGTGGGGCCCGCTGCACATGCTTCGCCGCTTCCACTGCGAAGCGTTCCAGAAGGCGCAGCACGGAATCATCTGGCGATCCCTCTTTAGCGGCAGCCTTCTCCTGGAGTAACCGGATCTCCTTGAGCAGGGATTCGCTCGTCTGTTTCTTGGCGCGCTTGATTGCCCTGTCCGCCGCATCGGACCAGTCCTTGAACGCACCGGGGTGCCGTACCGCATGGCGCAGGGCCTGCAGACGGGTGGCACTGAAACCGAGTTCCGGTTTCAGGCAACCTTCGTGCTTGTCGAGCAGCGCTTGCACCTTGCACAACAGCGCTTCTTCGTCGGACGGGCCGGCGAGTTTGGAGGGTTTCTCGACGGTTGTGCAAACTCCTGGCGCGAAGTCTATCCGGAACCTGCCATAACCCTCGGCACAGCGTTCGCCAAGACCTTCAAACTGTCTGGCCTCCAATAGCTTGCGCAAGCTGTCTGCATCTTCCTTGCTAGACATGGTCAGTACCGCGGCGCTTCCCCGACGGATGGCGATCGCCGGCAAGCGCTTCGCTCCTGTCATGACATTGAAGCCGTGAACGATGGTCGGCTCTGAAAGATCGTCAATGTTCGCGATCGCTGCCGATTGAACATCGAGGCCACCCTGGCTGAACACGTCCTCCAGGCACTCCCTGTCCAGTTGCGTATGAAAGCTTTGGGCACTGCGGCGGGCGATGAGGTCGGTTTCGAGGAACAGTCGGATCGTCGTGCCGATTTCATTGGCCGTGCCCGCCGGCAAGCCGACCCGGCTTGCCTGTTCGATGCGGACGGGCGTACCCCCACGGCCCGCGAAAAGCCACTCCCCGAGCCTGATGCGTTTCTCCAGCCAACCTTCGAATGCTTGCAAGGCATCCGAGTCAGTAGCCTGAACGCGAAGCTTGCACAGGAAGACGGTATCCTCCGCTATCTCTTCCTGGGAGAACAGCGCTTTTTCCGCCCTGAACCCGCGTTGCACTTCCCCTGCATTGTTGCGAAGCCTGATGCCAAGGTGGGCGTCGTTTCGCGCCCAGGTCTTGCCGCCGTCATCGCTGACGAGATACGTGTGCATCCCAGGGCGCTTGAGTTTTTCTCCGGTTCTATTCGCCAGAACGTCCTGCGGCGCGCGTGGCGCCGCCGCGCTCATCCACCACGGCCACTCTTCGGCCTGAGCTTCTGGTTTCGCGGACTGATAGCTCAGCGGGTAAGGAAGCGCATCGGCCTGGGCGACGTCGAATTGCTTCATCGACCCAAGTGGATATGATGCGCCGGGCTCGATGCGGCCATCAAAGAACATCCGTGCTACCTTCTCGTCATCCTGCAGTGCCGCCGCGGCCAATAGGCCGAATGTCCCGGACTGAGAGATGAAACTCGTGCCAGGAATAAGGTTGCCCGGTGCCAGGGTCACCGCAAGGCACGCCGGGTCGAGAGCCCGGATCGCCAGCCGGTAATGCTGCCAGTCATTGACCGGTCTTGCAACGCCACCGATCCCTTGGTCCGTTTGCGGGGCTTCTTCGATCGGCGCGAACTCCATGCAGATCCTGCCGTCGCCCTTCGTACGGCCCTTCCCAAGGCAATCCACCCGCCGCAACAATACCTTGAGAAACTCCGCAGCCGTCTTGCCATCGTTCAGGTGGATCAGTTTTTTGCCCTTCGGCACCTGGATCAGGCTCTCGAGAACTGTTCCCGCCTGCAAATATTCGACGCGTCGCAGCGTGTCGTCCTCGGGTACGCGCGAGCCGGGTTGACGGGCGCTGCTGACATAGACCTTCACCCTTGCCGTATTGCCTCGCACCCGCAGACTGGTTCCACGGACGGCACTGCGTCCGGGGGATTTCCCGAATGCAAGCGGAGTGCCGAACAACTCGTTCAACAGCTGTGAACTATCCAAACCCATTGCCCGTTGCCGGTCTACCAGCGCCTGCTGCAACAGCCCGCGCATGTGGGTCCAGCGCACGGTGGGCAAGCCGCGGACGTCGCGTTCAAGGACTGCGTCGACATCGGCGCCGCCCAGTCCGCTACCGGCGTGCAGATCGGACAGCAAGGTGAACGTGAGTTTGAAAGTCTCCACGCTCATGATCCAGTCTCCCGCAGAACAGCAGATTCATCGGCAGCAGACTTCGCCGTGCTCTTGGCGGGCGACCCAGCCCGACCACGGCCCAGATTGCGAATTTCGAGGATCTCGAACAAGTCCACGAGCAATGTCCGATATCGCTTGATGCCGTCCTCGCTGCTGAAGGCACGCCACGGGAAAGCCCCTTTGTGCGCTTCAGGAAATTCATTGGTAAGATCCTTCGCCAGGAGGGAGCATATTTCTTCTGGCAGATCTCGCGCTGCGAATAAGCCAGCGTGGTAGCCTAGCCGGAGATTGGCAGGGAAGGCTTTCATCTGCGACCGCGCCGCTATCGATTCGCTTCCCTTGCCTTTCTTGCCCAAGGCATCTGCCGAAGCAAGCAAGCGCTCGAGTGACCAGTCGCTCCCCGACCTCGCGAGAATCGGATAGGGCTTCGCGGTCAGCGCCAACTGCACTTTGCCCCCCCCTTCGAGGTCACGATAGCAAAGTGACTCGAAGCGCCGGCGATGCCCGGCAACACCCATCGCCGCGAATTTGGACACCACCATCCAGTCGATTACCGATTCGCCGGGCGGCGCATCCGGGCGGCGGGCAATGCGCTTGGCGCTTTCCGCCAGTTCTTCCGCCAGGTTGTGCATCGCGTGAAAACGAAATGTCGGCGGGCAGATCGCGACCCCAACGCCGACACCAAGCGGGTCTCCATCCGGTAGTTTGTTGGTTTCGGCCTCTAACGCCTTGGCATACTGAAATGAAAAGCGCAGTGCATGGCTGGCGCGGCACATAAGCAGCAGGTCGTCGCCGCCCAGCATCAGCAACTGATATGGCCTGGCCTTGGTGGATGGGAAGTCGTTCCCTTTGAAAGTTTCGCTGAGTGCCTCGACCAGCGCTTTCCGAACGGCCACGCGCATGCCGTGGAAGAACGTCTCCCCCTTGGCCTCGGCCACCAGCCAGGCATCGATGGAATCCGGCTTCCCCTCGCCCCGCGCCCTTGAGGAACGGGTGCCAACATTGTTGCCATCGGCATGGATCAGGGCAATGTACCGGCCATCGTCGCCGGCGAGCTCTTTCAACTCGTTGGGTACCGGCAAATCTGTCATCGGCAATTTGCCGGCACGCCCGAGAAGGCTGACTATATCGCAGGCTCTGCGATTATCTTCTCCGCGATCTGTGCGGCGCGCCTTGAACGATTCGCCGGCATCCCACTGTTGCTTCACGCGCCGGCTCACCCGGACATCCCCGATTTCGGGCATACGCACCGTGTCGGTCGCCAAGCCATCCCCTGAGAGCTTGCAAACTGGTAGCGATGGCGGCAGTAGCAACGTGGTGGCCGCCCCCGAGTGCATGGCGATTTGCTGCCACGGCGGGTCCATCCCGTCCGCCCAGTTCTCGACCTTTATCTCGAAAACGATGCCGGGAAGTTCGAGGGCCACCTTCCTGGCCAACTCGCTGGCGAAGTCCGTGGCGCAAGTCTTCTCTCGGAACAGGGCCTGGAAATGGCCGCCATCCCGGGTCAGTATACCTTTCGCGTATGAGGCTGCCGGATTATCGGTGTGCCAATCGAAGTCACGGACTTGCGAAACACCATTGAGCGGATCTTTGTGGTCGGCACCCGGCGCGCCGGATTTGGCATGATTCTCGGGCGCACACGCGTTGAATTTTTCCCCGATGGCCAGTTCAGGGCAATGGATCCGGACGAATTCACCGAGGAGCGTGTTGGCCCCGAGAATTGTCTTCAGTTTGGGTACCAGGAACAGCCAAGTCTGAATCCTCTTCAGTTCCAGCCGGACCCTAAACCATTGAATCCCGTCAGAGCGCATCTAGGCATCCGGTCGCCGGTGCCCGAACCTTCTCGAGCAGCCCTTTCAGCACTCCTTCAAACTCGTCTCGAAGGTCGTTATGACCCAGTGGCCTGAAGATCTTTGACCAGCTCTCTACACCAAGCAAGGTCAAGGCGCCGTCATCATTCTTGATGAGAGCCTGATCCAGCAATATCGCTTGCGCCTCGGCAAGAGTGGCTTGGGATGGACTATGGTGAACGAACTGATTCCGTAATTCTCTGCATTTACTGACGGAGGCATATCGACGGTACAGGGCACGCAGGGTCGTAGCTGCCAGAGTGAGATGGGCTACTGGTCCACAACGGTTAAAGATAGATCTTTCCATCCACGTTAGCCACTCTGGCATTTCAGAATATGTGTTGCGGACACGGGCTGTGAACCGTCCAGTCCATTCGAGCAAGGGGGACTGTCTGCCACGAGCAGGCCCGGCAAATAGTTCGTTGGCCTCCATCACCTCCCTTTTTAGAGCGGTACGCTGCTGAATCCCACCAGCGATTTCAAAAGACCTACCACTAGGCTCCCAAGTTATTCCGGGTCTCCCTAAAAGCGGATGTCGCTGAAGCAGTTCGCCGTGCAAGGTTTCAAACAACGACCCCAAGTGCAAGAGTGCCCCCTTGATATCTTTCTGTGCCAAGGCGGCCTCGCAGCGGTATGCCACGAGCTTGCTTCCGGTGAGCGGGCAATCCTGGACTGGTATCCCCGGCGGATTCGGCAATAGACAAAGCGGTGCAAGCGTTTGGATTACGGCGACGCTCCATCCCTCATTGCGCGTACTTGGGACGGTGCACAGAGAACTTGCAAGGCCGAACGCGGCAATCAATTGTCGCTGACGCAATGCTGTGGCACATGCCACGCGGACACGATCCCTGTCGCCCCATCCTTGCGACTGTGCGAGAGGCTGTTCTTGGATGTCCCCGCTTCGTTCCGGTACCGTCAGGACAGTGACCCGCCCTTCCCCAAAGTACGTCTGAATAGTCCGGCCCACGAGATCCTTGATCTGCGGCGCACCGCCTGAGTTGGAGAGCCAAACCTTCACGCCATCAGATTCTTCATCAATCCATCTGCATAATGCGATCAGCCTCTGCTGACAGTGTTCCTGATCGCCGTCTGCCTCGAATGTTTCCGTGCCGCGAATGAAATCTACCGAAGTTGCCGTTCCTTTCCTTGGAAGATCGTGAAGCGGGTCGCCTTTGACCTCCCACTCCAGATCGAATGCCAGAGACATCCGCTTTGCTACCAGCGGGCCGGCGGCGACCGGTTCTCGCGAATCACTGGTCCGCCTCGTGTTCAGCACTAGGACAGTTTCTGGAGGATCCTCGACGAAGTTGGGAAACCCCAGTATCGGCTCCAGTTTGGGCAACGCAAGGGGGACCTTGTTTCCTTTGCCACTGGAAATCTCATCAGCGGCGGAGTCGAGCCGAGACGGGGTCTCGGAAGGTGGAACCGAGCTCTCATACCTTGCGGCGAAGCCACTCCCATCCTCATTCACTTCAAGCAAGAGCCTTGGCTCGTCTTTGCCCCTGCGGCTGCTAAGCGCCCCGGTTTTTCTGTCGGGCGCGATGAATTCGATTAGCCCGAATTTGGCCAGTTTCTCCAGACCCTCGTGAATCGTACGCGTCTCGCGCTCCGGAAGACGGACAAGATGCGTCAAGCGCCATTCATGATGGCCTTCCTCGTCAGCGACCCTTTCATACAAAGGCAACTGCAGATCGGTACTCCCGACACTTATGATCCAAACACTCACCGACTTTCCCCTTTCAGCCTATTAACAGGCCGTTGAATTTCCCCCTGGCGCCTTCGGCCATCGAACCCTGACGGTAGTGTGCCAACTTACGTGCAAAAAGTCACCGCCGCTGGAATTCACACGCCGCTGGAATTCAAGTGTGGTCATGGTAAGAAGTTGATTGCGAGATCGATTTCTTGATCCCTACAAAAAGGGCGAACCATGTGGGCACACCCGCTGGTATTTTTTGAACTTCGGCCAATACTTGGTCGAGGCTCGTCATGTCGGATACTCGCCGCTGCGCTCAGCAGATTGGGGTGCTGGAACGATGCAGAGGTCCAAGCGACTGAGTTTGCTTCCCTGCGTCTTAGCCAGGAGAAGCGCGACCAAGTTTGCTTTGTCGTTCTGGGCAAGGATGACACATGGCTGATTCTTCCGATAGGCTGAAAGCGTTCCCATTTCGGCGTACACCGTGGCGTTCGAGCGGCGAATCGTTTGCAACTTGAGGAAGATATATTCGAGAAAAGCCTGCTTGGACTCTAGGGCTTGGAATACCCCTTGCGATTCATATACGAAGTCGTCCGCAAGAAGCGGCTCAAGCGGCTCAAGCGGCTCTACCGAGAGGGTGTTCATCATCTTTGCATATGCACGTAAGGCTGAGGTTTCGGTCAATTCCACGGGTTGCCCTCCCTCTCTTGCCCGGCTTTGTTATCGGGAGCTGTAAAGCGAAGTATCGGTGATGGTGGTGCTTCACGCCGACGAAACTTATGCAAATTTGCAGAAGGTTAAACGTCGGCTCTTTCTCCTTGCCGAAAACGTGAAAGGCACCGCGAGAAAGTGGCTACATGGTGGCTACACGTAAGCCAGAAAGCAAAAAGCCCCAGCGGTTGATTGGGGCTAGGTGCTTGAATTTTAATGGTGGCCAATCGCGGAATCGAACCACGGACACGCGGATTTTCAATCCGCTGCTCTACCAACTGAGCTAATTGGCCGAAAAGAGGGCGAATTATAGCGAGGTGTCCAAGTGGCCGCAATACTGGGTGGCCAAAAATGTCGGCTCAGGTGCCGATCGGCGGCGACTGCCGATAGAGCTCCGAGAAGTCATCGGGAATCGGCATCGGTGGTGGCGGTGGCTGCCAGGTTCGAAAGACCACGCGGGCCACTGTACCCTGCCCGTCAAGATTGGGGCGCAACCGGGCACTGGCATCATGCTGCGTGGCAATTTCCTGAACGATGGCGAGCCCGAGGCCGCTGCCCTCAGACGATGATGCATCTTCGACCCGAAAAAACCGCTCGAACACCATCTCTGCATGCTCTTCGGTAATCCCGACGCCATTGTCTTCGACCTCAAGAACTGTTACAGCGCCCGTTGTCATTACGCGGCAGGTGACGTGACCACCTTCCGGGGTATATCTCAGCGCGTTGTCCAGCAAATTCTTGGCCAATTCCTGCAGCAGGAGCGAATTGCCGCTGACCATCGCCGTTCCCTCTGCCTCGAAGCCGAGGTCAATCCGCTTGTCAAGCGCAACCACAACCCAGTCCTCGACGACCCTGCGCACGAGTCGCACAAGATCCAGTGGCTCATGGCTCTGCTGGGCCGCTTCCCGGCCTTCCGTCCGGGCCAGGGTCAACAATTGATTGACCAGGCGCCCGGCGCGGTCGACGCCGATCGCAATCTGCCGCAGGGCATGTCGCAGTGCCGCAGGATCGACCTCGCGGATCGCCAACTGGGCCTGCGTCTTGAGCCCGGTGAGCGGCGTCCGCATCTGATGAGCGGCGTCGGCGACAAAGCGCTGCTGCACTTCGACGTTGCGCTTCATCCGATCGAGCATTTCGTTGAAGGCCTCAACCAGCGGCCCCAGTTCATCCGGAACCCGGTGCGTGGCAATGGGCGAGAGATCAGCCGGGTGGCGCGTCTGAATCGTGTTGCGCAAGCGGGTCAGCGGCCGAAGGCCGCGCGACAGGCCGAACCAGACCAGCATGACCGCCAATGGAACGATGATGAACTGCGGGAGGATCACGCTGGCGACGATCTTGTTAGCCAATTGCGTTCGCTTCCCGGTCGTCTCGGCAACCTCCACCAGCACCCAGCGCTCGCGAGGCGTCCAGCCGTCAGCGACGTATGAGTAGGCAACCCGGACATCCTGTCCCTTCAGTTCGATGTCGCGGAAATAGACTTCACCCGGCAAAACAGCCGCATCACTCTTGGCATCGGGCAACGGGAGTTCACGGTCGCCGGCCAGCAGCTTGCCGTCACGTGTGGCCACGTGAAAATACACATTGTCCGTCTCGTCCGCCCGCAACATTGCACTTGCCGAAGGGGGCAGGCTCAGCACCGGCAAGCCGTCGACCAGCCTGACCTGGCGCGCAACGGCATTCACATGCTCGCGCAATGCCTGGTCATAGGGGAAAGTTGCGACGTTGTTGGCAAAGTAGTGCGTGAACGCGATGCTGAGCGGCCAGACGAACAGCAAGGGCGCCAGCATCCAGTCGAGAATCTCGCCAAACAGCGAGCGTTCGCCTCCGGAAGGCGGCGGGCTAGTCCGCTTGGTGTCGCTCAAGGCAATAGCCCAATCCGCGCATCGTCGCTATCTTGACGCCGCCCGCCTCCAGTTTCTTGCGCAAGCGGTGAACATAGACCTCGATCGCGTTGTGACTGACTTCCCCACCCCAGCCACAAAGGTGATCAACCAGTTGGTCCTTGCTCACCAGGCGCCCCATGCGGCTCAGCAAGACCTCGAGCAGACCAAGTTCGCGCGCGGAGAGATCGAGCGTCTGGCCGTCGAGCTGCGCCATTCGCCCGACCTGATCGTAGACGAGTGCGCCGCACTGGATTGTCGGCGTCTTGCCTGCAGAGCGTCTGGTCAGGGCACGCACCCGAGCCTCGAGTTCAGCCAGGTCGAAGGGCTTGACCATATAGTCGTCTGCCCCCAGATCGAGGCCCTTGACGCGATCACCGGACCCGTCGAGCGCCGTCAGAATCAGCACCGCCAGTGAAGAGTTACGCGCACGCAAACGCTTCAGAACCTCGAGCCCCACCAACTTGGGCAGGCCCAGATCAAGGATCAGCAAGTCATAGTCGACAGTCAGCAACGCCGCCTCGGCATCAACCCCGTTCGCCGCCCAGTCGACCGCGTAGCCACCCTGGCGAAGAGAGCGGGAAAGGCCATCAGCGATAATGGCATCGTCTTCAGCAAGAAGGATTCGCATTTAACTCCAAACGTCCATACCAGCGTAAGAATTCTGTAAGGTCGGGATTCTATTCTACGCTTGCTGTTCTCCTTTATTGGTCTTTGGAGCTTGTGGCTTGCGCTGCGACTCAGGGGGTTAGCCCGATCCTGCACTGGGCGCCCCCTACCATTTTTTTCCCCCAAGCCCTGCTAGTCTAACAAATTCATGGCGTCGCGATAACCGCGTGCTCCCGCCTGTTTGGGCAATGCCTCCGGCCGGTTGCGGTCGACCGCCAAAAACACCCGAAAATGGACGAAAAAAAGCCCGGGTCGAAACCCGGGCCTTTTGCCGAAACTACGCGCGCTGTCGGCTCAGTGGCCGGAAGCGCCAGCGGCACCGAGACCGGTTTCCGAGCGCAGTTGCTGCGCCGGGAACAGGGCACGCTCCTTCTTGGCCTGAGCTGAGTTGTCCAGAATGGACACCAGCCAGATCGTGAAGAACGCCGCAGACATCGAGAAGATGGCAGCCGAGTTGTACGGGAACCAGGCGGAGCCCTTCGGGTTATGCATGACTGCTTCCCAGACGCTGGCCGAACCGATGGTCAGGACAGTAGCCAGGATCAGACCGGTGAAGCCACCGACCACGACGCCACGGGTCGTGCAGTTCCGCCACAGCACCGACATGAAGAGCACCGGGAAGTTGCCCGAGCAGGCGATGACGAAGGCCAGCATCACCATGTAGGCGACGTTCTGTTTCTCGAAAGCGATACCGAGAACCACCGCCAGCACGCCGAGGCAGATCGTCGTGATCTTCGAAACACGCAGTTCCTTGTCCGAAGTAGCTTGCCCCTTCATGATCACGGAAGCGTACAGGTCATGCGACACGGCGGACGCACCGGACAGGGTCAGACCGGCAACGACGGCGAGGATGGTGGCGAAGGCGACGGCCGAGATGAAACCAAGGAAGAGGTTGCCACCGACCGCCTGCGACAGATGCACGGCGGCCATGTTGCCACCGCCCCGCAGTCCGTCCCACAGCGGCTTGCCTTCGGCGCTCATGGCCTGGACGCCGTCGACCAGCTTCGGCGCATAGTAGGCCGCCGGATCCGGAATCAGGTTGGTGATGGCGCCGAAACCGATGATGAAGGTCAGGATGTAGAAGTAACCGATCCAAGTGGTCGCCCAGGCAACCGACTTGCGGGCTTCCTTGGCGTTCGGCACGGTGAAGAAGCGCATCAGGATGTGCGGCAGACCGGCGGTACCGAACATCAGGGCCATACCCACCGAGATGGCGGAGACCGGATCCTTGATCAGGGCGCCCGGCGCCATGATGGCGTCCTTCTTGGAGTGAAGTTCAGTTGCCTTGGTGAACATCGCTTCCGGCGAGAAACCGAACTGCATGAGAACGGCCAGTGCCATGAAGGTCGCGCCACCGAGCAGCATGCAGGCCTTGATGATCTGCACCCAGGTGGTCGCGGTCATGCCGCCGAACAGCACGTACATCATCATGATCGTGCCGACCATGATTTCTGCGTAGAGATACTCCATGCCGAACAGAATCTTGATCAACTGACCGGCGCCAACCATCTGCGCGATCATGTAGAACGCGACGACGACCAGCGTCGAGATCGCGGCAAAGATTCGCACGGGCGTTTGGGCAAAGCGGTAGGAGGCAACGTCGGCGAAGGTGAACTTGCCCAGATTGCGCAGCCGTTCGGCCATCAGGAAGGTAATGACGGGCCAGCCGACCAGCCAGCCGATCGAGAAGATCAGGCCGTCGAAGCCGTTGGCGAACACCAGCCCGGAAATACCGAGGAAGGACGCGGCGGACATGTAGTCACCGGCGATCGCCAGGCCGTTCTGGAAACCGGTGATGCCGCCGCCGGCGTTGTAGAAGTCGGCCGCCGTCTTGGTCTTGGAAGCCGCCCACTTGGTGATGTAGAGGGTACCGGCGACGAAGATCGCGAACATCGCGATCGCCGTCCAGTTGGTGGCCTGCTTCTGGGTATTGCCAAGGTCGGCGCCGGCGGCGATGGCGCCGCCGGCAACGGCCAACGCAGCGACAGCTGCGAGAAGATGTTTGATAGTCATGTTATTTCTGCGCCTCCGCAATGAGTCTCGCGTTTGTTTCGTCGAATTCGCCATTGGCGCGACGCACGTAGATCCAGGTCATGATGATGGTGAAGACGATCACGCCGACACCGATCGGCACACCGATGCTGGTGGTCATGCCCGGACCCATCTTGGTGCCCAGCCAGGGCCCCTGGAAGGCGACCAGCAGGATGAAGCCGTAGTACGCGGCCGCGCTGACGAGGGCCATCATGATCGAGTAGCGGTTGCGCACGGCAACGAACTCGAGAAATTTCGGGTTTGCTGTAACCCGGTCGAGAATGTCTTGCATTGATTTGCTCCTCACTTATATTGTTAATAGAGGCATTGCTGCGAAGACTAATTTAGGGTCGGCTGCTTACAGCCAACTTACAGACTGTTACAAAAGTCGTAGTCACACTTGGACTGTCGCAAAAAAGCCCCGCACTTTGGCGGGGCTTTTTTTACAAACAGCAAGCCGAGGCCGGGATTACATCCCCATGCCACCCATGCCGCCCATGCCACCCATCCCACCCATGTCCGGCATGCCGCCACCCGGCTTGTCTTCAGCCAGTTCAGCGACCATGCATTCGGTCGTCAGCATCAGGCCAGCCACTGAAGCGGCGTTCTGCAGCGCGGTGCGGGTGACCTTGGTCGGATCGAGCACACCCATCTCGACCATGTCGCCATACTCACCGGTGGAAGCGTTGTAACCGTAGTTGCCCTTGCCACGCTGCACCTTGTCGACCACGACCGAGGGCTCATCGCCCGCGTTGGCGACGATTTCACGCAGCGGCTGCTCGAGAGCGCGGAGAACGATCTTGATCCCGGCGTCCTGATCGTGGTTGTCACCCTTCAGCTTGCCAACGGCTGCACGGGCACGGATCAGGGCAACGCCGCCGCCGGCGACGACCCCTTCTTCCACGGCAGCGCGGGTCGCGTGCAGGGCGTCTTCAACGCGCGCCTTCTTTTCCTTCATTTCGACTTCGGTCGCGGCGCCGACCTTGATGACGGCAACGCCACCAGCCAGCTTGGCAACACGCTCCTGCAGCTTTTCCTTGTCGTAATCGGAGGTGGCTTCCTCGATCTGGATGCGCACCTGCTTGACGCGGGCTTCGATGGAAGCTGCTTCGCCGGCACCATCAATGATGATGGTGTTTTCCTTGGCCACTTCAATGCGCTTGGCCTGACCAAGATCCTTGAGTGTGGCCTTCTCCAGCGTCAGACCGACTTCCTCGGCGATCACGGTGCCGCCGGTCAGGATGGCGATGTCCTCGAGCATGGCCTTGCGCCGGTCACCGAAGCCAGGAGCCTTGACGGCAACGGTCTTCAGGATGCCACGGATGTTGTTGACGACCAGGGTAGCCAGCGCTTCGCCATCGACATCTTCAGCAATGATCAGCAACGGACGGCCGGCCTTGGCAACCTGCTCGAGAATCGGCAGAAGGTCGCGGATGTTGGAAATCTTCTTGTCGTAGAGCAGGACAAACGGATTTTCCATCAGGGCTTGCTGCTTGTCGCCGTTGTTGATGAAGTACGGGGACAGATAGCCGCGATCGAACTGCATGCCTTCGACGACATCCAGTTCGTTGGCCAGCGACTTGCCGTCTTCAACGGTGATGACGCCTTCCTTGCCAACCTTTTCCATGGCATTGGCGATGATTTCGCCGATGTCAGCGTCGGAGTTGGCGGAAATTGAACCCACCTGGGCGATTTCCTTGGACGTCGTACAGGGCTTGGAAAATGCCTGTAGCTCTGAAACGGTAGCAATGACCGCCCGGTCGATGCCGCGCTTCAGATCCATCGGGTTCATGCCGGCGGCGACGTACTTCATGCCTTCGCGGACAATCGCCTGGGCCAGCACGGTGGCGGTGGTGGTTCCGTCGCCGGCGATGTCGGAGGTCTTGGAAGCAACTTCCTTGACCATCTGCGCGCCCATGTTGGCGAACTTGTCCTTCAGTTCGATTTCCTTGGCGACCGAAACGCCGTCCTTGGTGATGGTCGGGGCGCCGTAGGAGCGCTCAATCACGACATTGCGGCCTTTCGGGCCGAGAGTGATCTTGACCGCGTCGGCCAGGATGTTGATGCCCTCGACCATGCGGGCGCGGGCGGAATCGCCAAATTTAACTTCTTTTGCAGCCATTGAATTCTCCTAATTTGAACAGTGGTTGGGGACGAACGGAGTTCAAGCGACCACAACGCCCATGATGTCGTCTTCACGCATGACCAGAACTTCGTCACCATCGACCTTGACCGCCTGGCCGGCGTACTTGCCGAACAGAACTCGGTCGCCGACCTTGACGTCGGGGGCATTCAACTTGCCGCTGTCGTCGCGCTTGCCCGGGCCGACCGCCAAGACCTCGCCCTGATCGGGCTTTTCGCCGGCAGAATCGGGAATGACGATACCGGAAGCGGTGGTGCGCTCGGCTTCGACGCGCTTGACGATCACACGGTCGTGCAAAGGACGGATATTCATGGAAATGACTCCTTGTAGTTCAGACAATGGGAATTGGCCGGGCCAGACCCGGAGGCGGGCAAGGCTATTATTAGCACTCGTCTCCGTTGAGTGCTAATAATAGGGGCAGATGATCGGGATTTCAAGTCTCCTGCTCAAAGATTGTTGTGGCCACATACCGGAACCGCGATTGCCGGTTCCGGAAAAGCCCGGCGCTTCCCATCCGACGCGCCCCGCGAGGCTTCGCGGATCGCCTGTCGCTGATGCCGCGCCCGATTGACGGCGGCCGCACCGACCGGCGACACTGAAGCCTTCGGTATCCAGCCCTGACCACCGTGACCGCCGCTTCCACTCACCTTGGCCTGATCGTTTTCGGGGCGACGGGTTTCGTCGGGCAGATTCTCGCCCGCCACCTCTTCGAGCAGTTTGGCGCTCATGGCGATCTCAAATGGGCGGCAGCCGGCCGCTCGGTCTCCAGGCTCGAGGAACTTCGCGCCTCGCTCGGGCCGAAGGCGGCGAAACTGCCGGTGCTCGTCGCCGACGCCGCCGACGAGACTGCGCTGCGCAGGATGTGCCTCGGCGCCAAGGCCGTGGTGTCGACCGTCGGACCGTACGCGCTATACGGCGAACCACTGGTCAAGGTTTGCGCCGAAACCGGCACCGACTACTGCGACCTGACCGGGGAAGCGCAATGGATCCGCCGCATGCTGAGCCGATATGAGGAGACGGCACGCAAGTCCGGGGCGCGGATCGTGCACGCCTGCGGCTTCGATTCGATCCCCTCCGATCTCGGCGTGCTTTTCCTGCAGCAGGAGGCGATCCGGCGCTTCGGCCAGCCATGCCCGAGCGTGAAGATGCGGGTCAAGGCAATGCGCGGCGGTTTGTCTGGCGGGACGGTCGCCAGCATATTGAACGTACTGAAGGAAGCCGCCGCCGATCCGCAACTACGCAGCGAATTCGCCAATCCCTACTCGCTTTGTCCGGGGGGCTACGCACCGCCGATCCGCCAGCCGGACATCAGATCCGCCGAGTACGACAGCGATTTCAAGGCCTGGGTGGCGCCTTTCATCATGAGCGCGATCAACACGCGGATCGTGCAGCGTACCAACGCCTTGACGAAACAAGCCTATGGTGCGGACTTTCGCTATGACGAGGCGATGCTGACCGGCCACGGCCTCAAGGGCCGGATGACGGCACTGGGCATAGCCGCCGGAATTTCCGGCTTCATGGTTGCCGGCGCCATCGGCCCGGCGCGCTGGGCCCTGGAGCGTTTCGTGCTGCCGGCGCCGGGGTCGGGGCCGAGTCCGCAAGCACAGCAGCAAGGCTTCTACGACCTGCGTTTCATTGGCCGCACCGACGACGGCCGCAGCCTCATGGTCAAGGTGACCGGCGATCGCGACGCCGGTTACGGGTCGACGTCGAAGATGCTCGCGCAGGCCGCAGCATTCCTCGCGCGCGACCTGCCCAAGGCGGAGAAACCCGGTGGCTTCTGGACGCCGGCGACCCTCTTCGGCGACCGCCTGATCGAACGTCTGGAAAAGCATTCCGGGATCGCCTTCACGGTGATCGACGGGGGAAACTGAATCCTCTCGCCGTTTCGTTAGGCGGGGCGAACACTCCACTCAGCACTTGCCGGGCGGATTGCAGATTTCCGGACGCCCGCCGCAACAGTCGTCGGTCAGGAAGGCGATCAGCGCGTTGATCCTGCTCATCTCGGCCTGACAACGCACGAAGCGGCCTTCCTGCGTGGTCGCGACGAGACCGGCGTGGCTCAATGTCTTCAGGTGGAACGATAGCGTCGGCGCCGGCAACGCAAGTTGCTCACCGATCAACCCTACGGTGAGGCCTGCAGGCGCATTCTGGATAAGCAACCGGACAATGGCGAGGCGGCTGTCCTGGGCCAGCGCGGCCAGCGCAGTGACGGCATCGGTGCTGTTCATGTTTCCAAAGATACCGAAATATCGTCGATTTCGCAAAACGTTTGGCCTCAGGCCCGGCAATCGCAATTTCCGGCGATTCGGGAGCCTCAAGAGCGCCGCCCTTTGCACGGCGACGCAATACAGAGGGCTTTACATACTTTCAGGATTCTAGCATTATGGAAACGTGCATCAGGTGAGGTCACCTGCGGCCCTCAAACGAGCCTGCTCGCTGACGGGTTTCCAGTCGAGCACCACACACCAATTGGAGGAATGAGAAATGACTGTCAGGGTCGGCATCAACGGTTTTGGTCGCATGGGCAGGCTGGCGCTGCGCGCCGGATGGGACTGCCCGGATATCGAGTTCGTGCATATCAACGAACCGGCCGGGCCGGTGGAGTCCGCCGCCCATCTCGTCGAATTCGACTCGGTACATGGCCGCTGGCGGCACGAGATCGGAACGAGCGGCGGGCGCCTGTCGGTCGACGGGAAGACAATCGGCTACAGTTCCTCCCGGGATGTCGCCGAAGGAACATGGCGTGATGCCGGAGTCGACATCGTTCTCGAAGCCAGTGGCAAGTGGAAGACGGTCGAGGAGCTTTCGCCCTTCCTGGCAGCGGGGGTGAAGAAGGTGATCGTCGCCGCACCGGTCAAGGGCGGCGATACGCTCAACATCGTCATGGGCGTCAACGACCATCTTTACGACCCGGCCCGGCATGACATCGTGACCGCAGCGTCGTGCACGACCAACTGCCTGGCGCCGGTGGTCAAGGTTGTCCATGAGGCAATCGGCATCGCTCACGGCCAGATCACGACCATCCACAGTTCGACCAACACCCAGAGCGTGCACGACCAGATGCACAAGGATCTGCGCCGCGCCCGCGCATCGGGCCTGTCTCTGGTGCCGACGACGACCGGTTCGGCGACCGCAATCGCGCTGATCTTCCCCGAACTGAAAGGCAAGCTCGACGGCCACGCCGTGCGCGTGCCCCTGCTCAATGCCTCGATTACCGATTGTGTCTTCGAGATGCAGCGCCCGACGACAGTCGACGAGGTCAATGGCCTGCTCAAGGCTGCCGCGGCAGGGCCGCTCAAGGGAATTCTCGGTTACGAGGAGCGGCCGCTGGTGTCGATCGACTACTGCGGTGATCCGCGCTCGGCTATCGTTGACGCTGCGCACACCTTGGTGACCAGTGGCACCATGGTCAAGATCTACGCCTGGTACGACAACGAGTGGGGCTACGTGAACCGTTACATCGAACTCGCGCGCAAGGTCGCGACCTCGCTCTAGGACGGCTTCCCGAAATGCTGCCCTGCAGGCCGTCGACCGCAACCCGCGAGCAACGGCCTCCAGGGCAGCGACACCCCAATGGAGGAACGGCATGAGTGAACCATCCACGGCCGGTAACAGTTCCACGCGGGCCGGCCTGCGCAACTACGTTCTGGTCACCGCAGCCTACTGGTCCGATACCGTCACCGACGGCGCCACCCGCATGCTGGTGCTGTTCTATTTCTACAACCTCGGCTACACGCCGCTGGCGGTCGCTTCGCTGTTCATCTTCTACGAAGTCTTCGGCATCATCACCAATCTCTTCGGCGGTTACATCGGCGCCCGCTTCGGGCTCAAGACCACGCTCTTCATCGGCCTCGGCACGCAACTCGTGGCGCTGTCGATGCTCGCCTTCGCACCGCAGGCCTGGCTGGTCGTCGCCTGGGTCATGGTTTCGCAGGCATTGAGCGGCATCGCCAAGGACATGACGAAGATGAGTTCGAAGAGCGCGGTCAAGCTGATCGTTCCCGAAGATGCCTCGGCGACGCTCTATCGCTGGGTGTCGATCCTCACCGGGTCGAAGAACGCACTCAAGGGCGTCGGCTTCTTCCTCGGCGGACTGCTGCTGACCGTGCTCGATTTCCAGACCGCGCTCAAGCTGCTCGTCGCGCTGGTCGGCGGCACGCTGATCCTCGCCGCGATCCTGATCCGCGGCGGGCTCGGCCAGGCCAACAAAAAGGCCAAGTTCGGTCAGATGTTCTCGCGCAACGGCGCGGTCAACAAGCTCGCGGCGGCGCGCATCTTCCTTTTCGGCGCCCGCGACGTCTGGTTCGTCGTCGGCCTGCCGGTCTTCCTGTCGAGCGTGCTCGGTTGGACCTTCTGGCAGTCCGGCGGCTTCCTCGCCGTCTGGGTCATCGGCTACGGCATCGTCCAGGCGGCAACGCCGGGCCTGCTGCGCAGTCGCGTCGAGGGACGACATGAACCCGACGGCCGGACGGCGACACTCCTCGCCTTCGTCCTCGCCGCCTTGCCGGCCGGCATCGCCGTGAGCCTGAGCGCCGGCGTTGCGCCGAACATCGTCGTGGTCGCCGGCCTGATCGTCTTTGGGGTAATCTTTGCACTGAATTCGGCAGTGCATTCCTACCTGATTTTGGCCTATACCGACAGCGACAAGGTGGCAATGAACGTCGGCTTCTACTACATGGCGAACGCCGCCGGCCGTCTTGCCGGCACCGTTCTCTCGGGCGCGCTCTATCAGTGGGGCGTGCAAAGCGGACCGAACAACGGTCTGATCGCCTGCCTCTGGGCCTCCACGGCTTTCGTTCTGGTCGCCGGCCTGCTGTCGCTACTCTTGCCGCGCAACCTTGGCCCGCGCACCAAGCCGATCAAGGTCGACGATATGGGCGACTAGCCTTGATCAGGCCGGCCGGCTTCCGGCAGGCCGGACAGATAGTCCTGGTGGATGTCAAGGCTCAGCGCATTCGGACGCAGCGCCTTGACGGCCGCCTTGGCCTCATCCTTCGCGCGGCCACGTTCGACCAGTATCTGCGCGGCCATCAGTCCAGTGCGGCCGGAACCACCCTTGCAATGGATCGCGATCTTCCCGCCGGAATCAAGCAAGCGGTGAACCGCCGCCCGCTGCGCCTGCCAGGCAGCCGCAAAATCGGCTTCGGGCGGATGATCGTCGGCGATCGGGAGATGAAACCATTGCAGACCGGCTGCCGCACAAAGGTCCGCCAGGTTCGTTACGTCGTTGCTCGCCATCTCGCTTTCCGGCATCAGGGTGATCACCGCGCTGGCGCCGGCCGCTTTCAACTGTTCCAGCGCAACATCCGGCGGCACGCCCTTGGTTCCCGGGCAGGGTGTCAGGATCAGCCCTGCCTCGGCCGCATCGAGAGGTAGCAGATCGGATGGATGTGTGGTCATGGTTTTGTCCGTCAAGGGTTATCGATGTTTCCCGGCGCTTGTACATCGGAACCGGAAGCAAGGTTCATCAACGCCATCGTGAAGCCCCTGCCCATTCTTCGCAGCCTCACCAGTTCGCCTCACGCTCCGGCGTCGAGGTGATCTTGTGGATACTCAGGTCGGCCCCCTGGTATTCCTCTTCCTGATCGAGGCGCAGGCCGAGAACGGCTTTCAAAGTTCCGTAGACGGTCAGACTGCCGATCACCGCAACAACAATGGCAAGGCAGGTCATGATCAGTTGCGGCATCAAGGCGACACCGCCGGCGCCGCCGAACGCCTTGCTGCCGAAAATGCCGGCGGCGATGCCGCCCCAGGCGCCGCAAAGCCCATGCAGCGGCCAGACGCCAAGGACGTCATCGATTTTCCAGCGGTTCTGGGTCAGGGTGAACATCGCCACAAACAGGCCGCCGGCAACACCACCGACCACCAGTGCACCGATCGGATGCATTAGATCGGAGCCGGCACAGACCGCCACCAGGCCGGCCAGCGGACCGTTATGCACAAAGCCCGGGTCGTTCTTGCCGACCAGCAATGCGACCAGGGTTCCGCCAACCATGGCCATCAGTGAATTCATCGCGACGAGACCGGATATCTTGTCGAGCGTCTGAGCGCTCATGACGTTGAAGCCGAACCAGCCGACCGTCAGAATCCAGGCGCCGAGGGCCAGGAAGGGAATCGATGATGGCGGGTGCGCGGAGATTCGCCCATCTTTGCTGTAGCGGCCGTAGCGGGCGCCGAGCAGGAGCACGGCGGGCAGTGCGATCCAGCCGCCCATGGCATGGACGACGACGGATCCGGCGAAGTCATGGAACTCCTCGCCGAAGGTCGCCTTGAGCCAGGCCTGGATGCCGAACGCCTGGTTCCAGGCAATGCCTTCAAAAAACGGATAGACGAAGCCGACGAGAACGAAAGTCGCGATCAATTGCGGGTTGAAACTGGCGCGCTCGGCGATACCGCCGGAGATGATGGCGGGAATGGCCGCGGCAAAAGTCAGGAGAAAGAAGAACTTGGTCAACTCGAAGCCATTCTTGTCCATCAACGTTTCGACCCCGGAAAAGAAATTCACGCCGTAGGCCAGGCTGTAGCCGATGAAGAAGTAAGCCACGGTCGACATCGCAAAATCGGCCAAGATCTTGACCAGCGCGTTGACCTGATTCTTCTTGCGCACCGTACCCACCTCGAGAAAGGCAAAGCCGGCATGCATGGCGAGCACCATGATTGCGCCCAGAAGGATGAAGAGGACGTTACCGCCCGATTGAACAGCTTCCATGGAACCCCCGCATCGCAAAATTCAAAACTAGAAGCAAGCACCATTCCAGTGCGTAAAAATTGTTACAAATCAGTGCATTGCTATTGGCGATGCGAAGACAGAAGCACCAGCACGGTGCAGAATTGCCAATCTGCGCCCTATGGCGGTGCAAGCCGCCCTATTTCGGGGCTGCCTCGGGCGGCAGCAGAACCCACATGCGCCCGGATTGCTTCATCCTCCCCGCCTGCTCCCCGGCTTCCTTGCCGAAACCCCAAAAGAAGTCGGCACGCACCGCACCCTTGATCGCGCTCCCGGTATCCTGTGCCAGCACCAGACGATTGAGCGCCCTGACCGAATTCGGCCGCGTCGTCGCCAGGAACACCGGCGCCCCCAGCGGTACCGAGCGCGGGTCGACGGCAATGCTGCGCTCGGCAGTCAGCGGAACGCCCAGAGCGCCAACCGGGCCACCATTGCTGTTCGGCGCTTCGCGGAAAAAAACGTAGCTCGGATTGGCGTTGAGCAGTTCGTCGAGACGCCCGGGATTGGCCCGCGCCCACGCCTGGATGCCCTGCATCGAGGCTTCCTCAAGTTTCAGTTCGCCGCGGTCGACCAGCACACGGCCGATCGACTGATACGGATAGCCGTTCTGGTCGGCGTAGTTGAGGCGGATCGTCGTGCCGTCCGGCAGGTTGACGCGCCCAGAGCCCTGCACCTGCAGAAAGAAAAGTTCGACGGCATCGTCCACGTAGAGCAGCGTGCGCGCCGGCACCTTGTCGCCACGCGCTGCGATCTCGGCGCGCGACCAGTAGGGCACGACCTTGTTGCCTTCGAGCCGGCCGCGCACCCGCTTGTCTTTCAGTTCCGGAAAGACGGTCCCAAGATCGATCGTCAGCAGATCGTCCGGGACACCGCGGACCGGCTGCTCAAAACCATTGGCGCGCGTCCGGCTACCGCGCAGCAGCGGTTCGTAGTAGCCGGTGACGAGGCCCGTCGCGTTGCCGTCGGCCGCCTGAATCGCATAGGGCTTGAGCTGATTCTCGAAGAAGCGCCGCGGATCATGGCCCGGCTTGCCATCGGCGGCCCACGCCAGATCGCAGACACGTTTCCAGCCCGGGCCATGCGGCTTGCCGGCGACGCCACGACAACTCGCCAGGAAGGCGGGCCAGGCGGCCGCCTGGTCATCGTCGTTCCAGCCGGGAAGATCGGCCCACTTCGCCGGCTGCAGCCTGCGTGAGAAGGGGCCCGCCGGGGGCGGGGTCGGAGTTGGCACCGGACGCGTGGTCGGGGCCGGGGGAGATGCCACAGGCGGGCAAGGCGGACACGTCGGACACGGTTTGCAGCCCGGAGGCGTTTCGCCGGGCGACATGCCCGTGCATGCAGCAAGAAACAGAGACGCAATAAGCGCTGAAGCTTGGATTTTTCCCATGGCTTTCGTTAGAGTTCGCAGATTCGCCGCGAAGTATAACTGCCACCATGCCCGACATCCCGCAACTCGAACGCCTCCTGACCCGTGCCGAAGCCGTCCTCGGCCAGCTCGCAGCCAGCCTGCCGCCGGCCGTGCCGCCGCCCGACTGGAAGACCGCGATCGCCTTGCGCTGGCGCACCCGCAACGGACGCGGCTGGCTGCAGGCGGTGCGCCATCCGCACCCGATCCGCCTCGCTGACCTCACCAACATCGACGACCAGAAGGCGCGCATCGTTGCCAACACGCGCCAGTTCGTCGCCGGCCAGCCGGCCAACAACGTGCTGCTGACCGGCACGCGCGGTTCGGGCAAGTCGTCGCTGGTCAAGGCTGTGCTCAACGAGTTCTCGGACAGAGGGCTGCGCCTGATCGAAGTCGACAAGGACGAACTGGTCGACCTGCCGGACATCGTCGATCTGCTCGAAGGGCGCCCCGAGCGCTTCATCATCTTCTGCGACGACCTTTCGTTCGAGGCCGGCGAATCGGCGTACAAGGCGCTGAAGTCGATACTCGACGGGTCGATCGCCGCGCCGCCCGACAACGTCCTGATCTACGCGACGTCGAACCGCCGTCACCTGATGCCCGAGTACTTCGCCGAAAACCTCGATACCAAACGCGTCGATGACGAAATTCATCCGGGCGAAGCGATCGAGGAGAAGATTTCGCTCTCCGAACGCTTCGGGCTGTGGATTTCGTTCTACCCGTTCAGCCAGGACGACTACCTCGATATCGTCAGGCACTGGCTGCGCCATTTCGGGGTCAGTGCCGCGAAGATCGCCAGGTGCGAGCGCGATGCGTTGAACTGGGCGCTCGGCCGCGGTTCGCGCAGCGGTCGCGTCGCCTGGCAGTTCGCCCGCGACCTCGCCGGCCACGAGAACCACCTGCGAAAGAAGGCGAGGTGAGCGAGGTCATCGAGGTCGCCGCTGCCGTCATACTGCGTGCGGATCGCGGCGAGTTCCTCCTCGCCCAGCGCCCGGAGGGCAAGGTCTATGCGGGCTACTGGGAGTTTCCCGGCGGCAAGGTCGAGCCCGGCGAAACCGTGCGCACGGCGCTGGTCCGCGAATTGCGCGAAGAACTCGGCATTTCAGTCAGCGCCTGCTCCCCCTGGCTGACCCCCGTTTTCACCTACCCGCACGCGACCGTGCGCCTCAACTTCTGGCGCGTCACCGCCTGGACCGGCGAGATCGGCATCAGCGCCCCGCTCGAGCATGCCGCGGTCGACTGGCAGAAATGCGGCAAAACCGCGAGCGTGACGCCCATCCTGCCGGCCAATGCGCCGATCCTCAAGGCGCTCGCGCTGCCGACGACAATGGCCATCACCATGGGCGAAAGCGAGGGCGTCGAGCGCCAGCTGGAGCGGCTGGAAGAGGCGCTGGACAAGGGCCTGCGCCTGATCCAGGTGCGCGACAAGGGTTGGCCTTTCGCCCAGCGGCTGTGGTTTGCCGAAGCAGTCAAGCGCATCGCCGGGCAACGGAGCGCGCTGGTGCTGATCAACGACGACGAAGACATCGCCCGGCGCATCGGCGCCGACGGGCTGCACCTGTCGGCGCCGAGACTCGCGGCATGCCCGCAGCGACCGGACTTCGACTGGGTCGGTGCCTCATGCCACGGCGCGGACGAACTTCGCCGCGCTGAGGAACTCGGCCTCGACTACGCGCTGCTCGGCCCGGTGCTGCCGACGCCTACTCATCCCGAGGCCCGGGGTCTCGGCTGGGCCGAGTTTGCGCGGTTGATCGCCGGCAGTCCGCTACCACTGTTCGCGCTCGGAGGAATGAGGAACGAGATGCTCGCCGTCGCTCAGGAGCAGGGTGCGCACGGGATCGCCCTCATGCGCGGCTGGTGATTCGCCTTCCGGAACAATCCTGGCCTTGGCGACGTCACCTTGCTCCCGAATGCGGCGCAGGGCAGGCTTCAGCATCTTGGGCGAGGAAGGAATGGCCCGGGGCAAATGGCAGCTGACCGCTTTGCCCACCGTTTGGAGTAATGTTCCACTGAAATGCCAACAAGGATCACAATTGACCATGAAGTCCATAGACCACGACCGCCTCGATCGACTCGTGCTGGATGCGCACAAGGCGCGCGACACTCGCGATGCGGGCTATCGGGAGCGCGCGCTCAAGATCTACCCGTGGATTTGCGGCCGTTGCGCCCGCGAGTTCAGCGTCGCCAATGTGCGCGAGCTGACCGTTCACCATCGCGATCACAACCACGGCAACAACCCGCCCGATGGCAGCAACTGGGAACTGCTCTGTGTCTATTGCCATGACAACGAACACCAGAAGCAGATCGAAGCCGACCGCGGTTACACCGATGCCGGCTCGACGAGGGGCGGCGGGGCCTCGCACTCGCCGTTCGCCGCCTTGAAGTCACTGCTCGAAAAAGGCGACAACAAGTGACTGATGGTTGCCGGGACGGCAGCCTGCCATCTGCAACAGGGAATATGACATGATCGAGCTGTTTACCGCTGCAACCCCGAACGGCCACAAGGTCTCCATCGCGCTGGAAGAGCTGGGATTGCCCTACACGCTGCGCGTTCTCGACCTTGGCACACTGGAACAGAAGCAGCCGTGGTTTCTGGCGATCAATCCGAATGGCCGGATTCCGGCGATCGTCGATCACGAGGCCGACGACTTCGCCGTGTTCGAATCGGGCGCCATCCTGATCTATCTTGCGGAAAAGACCGGCCAGCTGATGCCGGGCGACCCCAAGGGGCGGTCGCTTGTTCTGCAGTGGCTGATGTTCCAGATGGGCGGAATCGGGCCGATGATGGGACAGGCCAACGTTTTCTTCCGCTATTTCCCCGAGAAGATCCAGCCGGCGATCGACCGCTATCAGGGTGAATGCACCCGGCTGTTCGGCGTCCTTGACAAGCATCTGGCGAACCACGAATACCTGGCCGGCGACTACTCGATCGCCGACATCGCGAACTGGGCTTGGGTGCGGACGCACAAGTGGTCGGGGGTTCCGGTCGACGAATTTGCGCACCTCAAGCGCTGGCTGGCGCAGATCCGGGCGCGACCGGCGGTACAGCAGGGCATACTCAAACCACCTTCCAGTGTCGAATCGCGCGATGATGCCGAGACGGCGCGGAAATTTTCCGAGGAGGCGCGCAAGATGGTCGAGATGGGACAGTCACAGGCGCAACAGGGGGCCCAGCAATGAGACTTCACACATCAGCCAAGGCACCGAATCCGCGCCGGGTGGACATGTTCCTCGCGGAAAAGGGCATCCACGACATCGAGCGTCATCTGGTCGACCTGAACGCGGGACAACACAGGGAGGCGGCGTTTCTGGCACGCAATCCGCTCGCCCGGGTGCCGGTTCTCGAACTTGACGACGGGCGCTGCCTTGCGGAATCGCGGGCGATCTGCACCTATCTCGAGTTCCTCTACCCGGAACCCAATCTGATGGGTCGCGACGGCGAGGAGCGGGCATTCATCGAGATGGCTGATCGTCAGGTTGAATTCAACCTGTTCGCTATCGGCGCCAACTACATCCGCCACACCCACCCGGGGTTGGCGGTGCTCGAGCAGCCACAGTTTCCGGAATTCGGCAAGTCGCAGGGCGAAAAGATGCTGCACAGCGCGCGCTGGCTGGATGGCCTGCTGGCGATGCGGCCTTTCATCGCTGGCGAGCGCTTCACCATCGCCGACATCACCGCATTCTGCGCCATCGAATTCGTGCGTCTGGTCAGGTTCAAGCCAGCCGACGCCGGCTTGAACAATCTGGCAACCTGGCGTGACCGCATCTCCGAACGTCCGAGCGCGGCCGCCTGAGCGGGTGGAACCACGACGCACCGCCCCGTGATCGCTGCTGCCAAAGGGGCAACGAAGCTGGCGTGTCAGGAAGATCATCTTGCGGGCCAACTGACGCGAATACGCGTGGCCAGGCGGGGCCGGGTTACTCCATCGCCGGCAGTAGCCGGTCGATGCCATCCACATGCAGAATACCGCCACGGCCATGAACGAGCTTGCTGTGGTACATGGCCTGATCCACTGCCGCGACCACCGACGCCAGATCGGCGCCATGATCAGGGTAGTTGCCCATACCGATCGAGACGCTGAAGTTCATGCCGTTCTGGCGCGCGCAGTCTTCGACTGCGTGCCGCAGGCGCTCGGCGACGAGCTCGCCGCCCTCCCGGGTCGTCGCCGGCAGGACCAGCATGAACTCGTCGCCGCCATAGCGCGCCACCAGGTCCACATCGCGCACGATCTTCGCTATCCGGCCGGCCACGGCCGTCAGCACACGGTCACCGACATGATGGCCGTGAGTGTCGTTCACTCCCTTGAAGCCATCGAGGTCGGCGAACAGCACGACGATGCCACCGTTCCGATTTGTCGGCGACTGGAAAAGCTGCTCGGCGCACTCCATGAGAGCTCGCCGATTCAGCAGTCCGGTCAAGGCATCCACATTTCTTTCATGCGCGAGCTTTGCCCGGGCGCGCTCTATCTTGGCGGTCAGGGAATAGGAATAGAGAACGATGATGGCAAAGAACACCAGGAAGAAAACCGCGCTCACCGAGAAGATGTTGACGTAATCGAACAAGCGCAAAAAGACGATCAGCACGACCGCACCCAGGCTACCGATTACCGCCTCGCCAAATAGACGCAGGCCGTAGCGCATGCCGTTGCCGAGTATCACCATCAGGTAGACGAGGAAACCGGGCGAACTGACAGTGGCGTCTGCCAGCACGGCGAAGGAGGCCACGGCGATATCGACCCACATCGTCAGACGCTGCCGCAAGGGTGCGTGAGGCACGCGCGCCGCATGCCACATGAATGCCAGGATCTCTGCACCGTAGAGCGCGAACACGATGTTGACGGTGGCCAGGCTGACCCACGGACGGACCTGCGCCTGGCCACCGAAGTTGAAGTAGAGCAGCGCCAGTCCACAGAAGAGTAGCCGGGTCCAGTACTGGGTGCGCTGATCCTCCCAGGAAAAGCGGTGCGGCGCGCCGGTCCCGTTCAGAGGCCGCGGCCCGGTGCGACGATCCATGCTCCCGCGGCTGCGGCTCCTCTGCTCACTGCTGTCTTTTTCTTCCTGCATGTCTTGTGCTCCTTCCGCTACAGCCGAACGTCGCTTGCAGCAGTTCCCATTTGCGCGCCGCGCGTCCGCTCGTTGAACGCGGCGACGTGGCCAAGGATTCGGAATCAAATTCCGGTTGCATGGGCGCTGAGTATCGCCAATTCACCTCGCCGAGTCAAAGATTGATCGCTTCGCGGAGGAGCGAACTTGTTCTGGCGACCTGACTGGCGGTTCACGATGACAATGCCGGTGAGACTGCACCAACGACGAGCAATCATGAATTCCACCACGACCCCGACCCGACCTCCTGGCCGACGCCTTTGCCCGCGCCAGCTGCGCCCGGAATAGAGGTAGACTCGACGCGTCACGCGGGTAAGCTTTGCATGGTTGAGAGCGGCGGCAACCCTGCAGGTACCGCCGCGAAGATGTTGTCGTTCGTCGGTCCTGCGACCGGACATCAAGAACAGACGGGGGAGGAACAAAGTATGCGCAGCAAGATCGTTACAGCCGATGAAGCAATCGCCCTGATTCGGGACGGTGATACCGTAGCCAGTACCGGGTTCGTCCAGACCGGCTTCGCCGAGGCTTTGCTGTCGGCGCTGGAGCGCCGCTTCCTGGACACCGGCAGCCCAAAAAACCTGACCTTGTTCGCCGCCGCCGGCCAGGGTGACGGCAAGACCCTGGGCCTCAATCACCTGGGCCACGCCGGCTTGCTGCGCCGGGTGGTGGCGGGCCACTGGGGGCGCATGCCGCAGGTGGCAAAGCTGGCGCTGGACAACCGGATCCAGGCCTATAACCTGCCCCAGGGCATCATCTGTCAGTTGTTCCGCGATCTGGCCGCCGGCAAACCCGGCACGTTCTCCAAGGTCGGACTTCACACCTTCGTTGATCCGCGCCACGACGGCGGCCGGATCAACGCCGCCACCACCAGGGACATTGTCAGCCTGGTCGAAGTCGATGGCGAGGAGTGGCTGTTCTACAAGGTCGGCACAGTCAACGTCGCCTTCGTGCGCGGCACCACCGCCGATACTTTCGGCAATATATCGATGGAGCGGGAAGCACTGACCCTCAATAACCTCGCCATGGCGATGGCGGCCAAGAACAGTAACGGCATCGTGATCGCCCAGGTTGAACGCATTGCCGAGCGCAGCGGGCTGCCCCCGCGGCAGATCAAGATTCCGGGGATTCTTGTTGACTGCGTGGTCGTGGCCGAACCGGCCCAGCACATGCAAACCCTGGCGACACAGTACAACGCCGCCTACGCTGGCGAGTTCCGGGTTCCCCAGGCCAGCCTGGTGTCGACTCCGCTGACCGAGCGCAAGATCATCGCCCGTCGCGCTGCCTTCGAGTTGCCACCCAACGGCATAATCAATCTGGGCGTCGGGATGCCCGAAGGTGTGGCGACGGTCGCCAACGAGGAGCGGGTCTCGCATCTGCTGACTCTGACCGTGGAATCCGGGCTCATCGGCGGAATTCCCTCGACCGGCGGTGATTTCGGGACCGGGGTCAACATGGATGCGGTGATCGACGAGAATCAGCAGTTCGATTTCTACGACGGTGGCGGCCTTGACATGGCGTGTCTCGGGATGGCCGAGTGCGATGCCGCGGGCAACGTGAATGTCAGCCGCTTCGGTGGCCGCCTGACCGGAGCCGGCGGCTTCATCAACATCAGCCAGAGCGCCCGCCTCGTGGTGTTCGTCGGCACTTTCACCGGCAATGGTCTCAAGGTCGAGGTCACTGACGGCAAACTTCGGATTCTCCAGGAGGGCCGACAGCGGAAGTTTCTCAAGCAGGTCGGGCAAATCACCTTCAATGGCCAGTACGCCTATGATCGCGCCAAGCCGGTCTATTACGTCACGGAACGCTGCGTGTTCCGTCGGGTCAGGGGCGGACTGGCGCTGATCGAGGTGGCGCCCGGCATCGACGTTGACCGGGACATTCTGCCGAACATGGACTTCGAGCCGATCGTCGGTGAATACGGCGAGATGGATGCCCGCATCTTCAACGTCAACCCGATGGGCCTCGAGGCTGAACTGCTCAACCTGTCCCTGCCGGAACGGGTCATTTACGATCCGGCGCGCAACATCCTGTTCCTCAATTTCGAGGGCATGTATGTCCGGGTGGCCGAGGACGTGCAGGCGATCTGGGATGTTTGCGAGCTGCGCTGCCGGGCGGCCGGAAAACGGGTCGGTGTGATCATCAATTACGACCGTTTTCGGATCAACCAGGACATGTACGACGCCTACGCCGAAATGGACCGCTACTTTCTGGCAAATTATTTCAGCCAGATCACCCGCTACGCTACCAGCGCCTTCCTGCGCGCCAAGCTTGGCGAGGCTTTCTCCGCGCGCAGCATCGCGCCCCACATCTTCGAGCGCCGCGAGGAAGCCCAAGCCTTTCTGGCCGGGCGGGACGGAGACGCTGCTCCCTGATCTCGCGCGGAGTGCCGCATTGGCGCAGACGCTGCGGCCCGGCAGCAGGGGCACTTGCCGACAGCGGAAGCAGGCGCAACTCCCGGAAACGCAGCATCACCTGATTAGCGGATATCCTGACCATCAGGAAGTGCGCGCACAATTATTCTTTCCCACCTAACGTTATCGCAATTTAATTGCTTAACCGCTCACAAATTGGCTTAACAACGCAAGCACCTGCCGGCGCCTTTTCCTTAGAATTCCTTCCATCAAGACGAATTCAAGGAGCATCCCATGTTGCACGCCCCCGGCACCAAGTATCCCGCTTTTGCCCCCATCGGACTCGTCGACCGCAACTGGCCGAACCGCGTCATTGCCCAGCCGCCGGTCTGGATGAGCACCGATCTGCGCGACGGCAATCAGGCTCTGTTCGAACCGATGAACGGCGAGAAGAAGATGCGCATGTTCAGGACGCTCTGCGTCATCGGCTTCAAGGAGATCGAGGTCGCTTTCCCCTCGGCCTCGCAGACCGAATTCGACTTCGTGCGCGACCTCATCGAAGGCGGCCACATCCCGGCCGACGTCAGCATCGAGGTACTGACCCAGGCGCGCGAACATCTCATCCGGCGCACGATGGAATCGATCCGCGGCGCGCGGAAAGCCATCGTCCACGTCTATAACGCCACCTCGAAGACCTTCCGCGACAACGTTTTCGGCATGAGCAAGGCCGAGGTCGTGAACATGGCGGTCGACGCCGTCAGGCTCATCAGGGAGCTTGCCGCAGCGATGCCGGAAACCGAGATTACCCTCGAATACAGCCCGGAACTGTTCACCGCGACCGAACTCGATTTCGCCCTCGAGGTCTGCAACGCGGTCACCGCCGCCTGGGGAGCGACGCCGCAGCGCAAGGTCATCCTCAACCTCCCGACCACCGTCGAGATCGCCACACCGAACATCTACGCCGACCAGATCGAATGGATGCACCGCAATCTCGCCTGCCGCGAGAGCGTCATCATCAGCCTCCACCCGCACAACGACCGCGGCACCGCCGTCGCCGCTGCCGAACTCGGCCTCATGGCCGGTGCCCAACGCGTCGAGGGCTGTCTCTTCGGCAACGGCGAGCGCACTGGCAACGTCGATCTCGTCACCCTCGCCCTCAACATGTACACGCAGGGCGTCCATCCCGGCCTCGATTTCTCCGACATCAACGCCGTCGCCCGCACTTTCGAACACTGCACCCAGCTCCCGATCCATCCGCGCCACCCGTACGTCGGGGATCTCGTTTTCACGGCCTTCTCCGGCTCCCACCAGGATGCCATCAAGAAGGGGTTCTCCGCTCAAGAGGCGGAGGAGACATGGTCAGTGCCCTACCTCCCGATCGATCCGGCCGATGTCGGCCGCAGTTACGACTCGGTGATCCGCGTCAACAGCCAGTCAGGCAAGGGCGGCATCGCCTACCTCATGGAAACCGAGAACGGCATCGTCATGCCGCGGCGCCTGCAGGTCGAGTTCTCCGGCGTCGTCCAGCACCACGTCGAGCAGATTGGCGGCGAAGTGAGCGCTGACGACATCTGGGATCTGTTCGCGCAGACCTACCTCGAGCCCGCCGCCCCGATCCGCTACCGCGAGCACCGCCTCTACGAACACGGCAGCATCCAGGGCATCCGCCTCAGCGTCGAAATCGACGGGACGCCGCACATCCTGGTTGGCGAAGGCAACGGCCCGATCAACGCCGCGGTGCACGCCTTCCAGAGTGCCGGAATCAGGGTCCAGGTCCGCGGCTACGAAGAGCGCTCGATGGTGCCCGGCAGTGACGATGGCAATGCCCAGGCCTGCGCCTTCATGGAAATCGCCGGCAGCGGCAATGGCGATTTCTACGGCGTTGGCATCGACGGCAATATCGTCACCGCGTCGATCAGGGCGCTGGTCAGCGGCATCAACCGCATGGGCATCACCAGCCAGGTGCAACCCATCGAGCAGGCCGCATGAACCGCGCCGGGGCGACAAATGCGCCGTGATGCGGCATCGTTCACCGCGCCAGGGTGTCGTCGGCTTATTTGGGGAACATGAACTGCACCTGGAAACGGATCTGCCAGTTTGCCGCATCGTCCGGCTTGACGACGTTGTAGTAGGCGCCCAACTGAGTGTTAACTGGGAGCGGCCCGAGGTGGAAAACCTTGCCGATGCCGGCACCAAGCGGCACGGTCCACCGCTGGGCGTTGTCCGCCTTCCAGTTCACGGTAATGATCGGCGACGTGTTGATATAGAAACCGCCCGGGAAGTTGTAGTTCACGAAAGGCTGGATCAGACCATTGTTGTAGGAACCGCCGCTCCCACTGTCCGACAGCGACCAGACATTGTTGATCAGCACGCCGTATACCCACGGATCGCCCTTCTCAAGGTGGAGTACGACCGCCTGCGGACCAAGGCCCCAATTGTCATTGCCGAGATTGTTGGAATTGGTCGGCGCCTGCAGGATCGTACCCGCACCCCAGATCCAGGCGCCGGGTTTGGCCGGCGACAGCATCGCTGAGAACTGCAGGTCGCCGATGCCATTGGCGCGCTCATCGCCCGGGTAGAGCGCCGGTTGCGAAATCACCGGCAGGATCGTCCGGGTGATGATGTTCCAGTCGCCGTTCACCGAGATCGGGATAACCGGCTGGATGTTGAGGACGTTCTGCGTGCCCTTCTCCGGCCCGTAGTTGACGTTGGTGTTGTTCTGAAACGGCACGCTGATCAGCGCGCCGACCGGGTTCTGGGCAATCTTCGCGAGTTCCTCGGCACTCAACGCGGCCAGCGCCGGAGCGGCCAGCGTGGTGCCGAGAACGGTAGCGGCGATCCGCCCTGATAGACAATTGAGTGAACTCATGGCGACGACCTTTCTGATCGTGGAATGACAGCAAATCGTATTCTAGAATCTCCACTATCGCGGCTGCTCGACAAATCGCGACAGTGCTGCACGACGGCTGCGGTCAACCGCCTCCGGAACCCCGATTCCCCGCATGCATCCGGCGCCACTCGCTGGGCGCCGAATTCCGGCATACGTCCAAAGACATCTTCGTCCGGGCGACATGCATGCGGCCCGCCTGAACATCGCCGAATCCCGTGACAGCGGGCAAATCCGCGGAATCCATTTCGGACATGACCGCACTTGAAAAACGTTGATGTCTTGAAATATCAAGCAAGGCGAACGATTCCGGAAGACTATACAAGAGAGTGCACATTGCCGCGACCTGTCCATGATCTGCCAAGCCGGGTCGCCCGCGCTTTCTGGCACCACCGCGAGGTTTACGCGAGAATGCGGCAATTCATCGGTGAGGGGAAGATCCGTGGAGGCCATGAACGTCGCTGAACAGGCCATCGTGGCGCTGGATTTCAAGTACGGCAAGCAGATCGTTGCCGCACTGTTGCCGATGTGCCTGACCGTCATTTTTCACGGCGCCGGCATCGAGCTCGTGCATCGCTTTTTCAAGCGCTTCGGGCGACCCGTCATGAGCGGCCCGCACCGGCCTGCGCGCACGGCGGTCATCATCTGCGTGGTCGCGATTCTGCTCTTGACACATTTTGGCGGCGTGGTCGTCTGGGCCGCCTTCTATTACCTGAATGACCTGGTCAAGGACCCGTCGCATGCCATGAACTACTCGTTCAATTCCTACACCACCATGGGCGCCAGCGGCATCGTTCTGCCCAGGGGCTGGGTCGGGTTCGGGAATTTCGAGTCGATGACCGGCATGCTGATGTTCGGCTGGTCTACCGCGGTCCTTGCCGACATCATCAGAAAACTACACAATACCGATGACTAAATCCAGCGCTCCTGTCGGCAAGATTCTCAAGCGGGTCCGAGAGGGCTCCGGGCGGCAGGTTACTCTGGGGACCGGAGGCACACTCCCCCGGGAATAGCAGCGTTTTCGTTCCGTGAGGTGTAAAAACAATGTCAAAAAGCAGACCAACCATCGGCGATGACGGACAGCCGCTTCCGCTCCTGCCGCCCGAGCGTGATCCGCGGCTGTGGACGCGGCTCGTCCGGGTCATGTTCTTCACGCCGGGTTTCGTCGCCCTGCTCCTGATCAAGGCCGGCGAACCGGCGGCTTTCGGCGTCACGATCGAGCTGCTGATGCTGTCATGCGCGACCGCAGTCGTCGGCGGGTTGTTCATCGCCTCGCAATCATCGGGTGCCGGCGCCGATTCGGCCTCCGAGGTCAGCCTGTGGTCCGGCGGACTGATCCTCGAATTCCTGTCGGTCGTACCCTTCCTCTGCGCATTGCCGCCGCTGTTTCACCAACTGGCGAACAGCACACTGCTGCACACCAAGGCGCTGGATGCCGTCGACCTCAGTCTCGGCCCCTCCGAACTCATCCCGGCCGTCGCCATTCTGCCGTTCATGCTTTATCAGTTGTACGGATTCGGGACGCTCGGCTACATCGTGTCGAGAACGACCAACTGGGTTCTCAACATGGTCATATTTGCGACGATCATCGCCGGCTACATCGCCAACCGCAGCGCCAACTTTGCCGCCGAAAAGGCGCTCGACGGCTTCCTGGTGGCACTGATGACGGTTGTGGTCTTCTACGGCGTGCTCAAGCTCAAGAGCCTGCAGTCGATCCATGAAGCGCACGCGCCCGCCAAGCCACCCAAGGAAGCGAAGGCAGCGGAAACCCCGCAATCAATCTGAACGAACGACCATCAACGGAGGTTTCATGTCTTCACGCTCGCTGATCGTAATGCCCGATGACACGGGCAAGCCGCTTGTCGAGGCCATCGACGGCGCCAGCAAGTCGATTCGCATCAAGATGTTCCTGTTTTCCGAACCCTCACTGCTCGCCGCGGTGATCGCCGCCCATCAGCGCGGCGTCAAGGTTCGCGTCATGCTCAACCCCGCCCGTCGCGGCGGCGAGCCCGAGAACGAGGCGACGCGCAAGACGCTCGATGAAGCGGGCGTCGAAGTGGCCGACACCAATCCGGCAATCGACCTGACCCACGAAAAGTCCATGGTCATCGACGACGAGACTGCCTTCATCCAGTCACTCAACTGGGAGACCAAGAACCTCACCGTGACGCGCGACTACGCGGTGGTCACCTCGCACCGCCATGAGGTCGACGAAGTGAGCGCCTGCTTCGATGCCGACTGGGAGCGCAAGGAGTTCAGCCCGGGCCAGGACTGCCACCTGATCTGGTGCAACTTCAACGGGCGCAACCGGGTCGCCCATTTCATCGACCAGGCGACCGAATCGCTGTTCCTGCAGAACGAGCGCTACCAGGACGAGGTGATCATCGAGCGCCTGGTGCGCGCGGCGGTGCGCGGGGTCAAGATCCACATTCTGGCGCGACCTGCGCACAACCTGAAGAAGGGCAAGTTGGTCGAGGGCGTCGAGGGTCTGCGCATCCTCCAGGACCTCGGCGCCAAGGTGCACAAGCTCAAGGGGTTGAAACTGCACGCCAAGATGATGCTTGCCGACGGCGCGCGCGCCCTGATCGGGTCGATCAACCTGGCGCCCGGCAGTTTCGACAGCCGGCGCGAACTGGCGATCGTCGTCCATGACGAGGCGGTGGTGAAACGGCTCGAACAGGTCGTCCATCACGACTGGTCGCATTCGGTTTCTCTGGATCTGTCCGACGAAGGCCTGCTCGCCGACCTCGCCGAGATCGAGGAGGAAGCCACCGCCGAACTTGCCCTCGAGAATCATCACAAGAACCACCATCACTGAGCCGGATCGCCGCCAGCGGAGTATTCGTCCGGCGATTGTTGATATCATCGGGCACCGGCTCCCATTGCTTGTAGCCAGCCAAGACCATGGCTTTTCGTTTTAGCGCACCATTGAGGACTTGACCATGTTCCAGAAAATTTCATCCTATATTTCCGCCATGGCACTTGCCCTGACCCTTGCAGCCTGCGCGGCGCCGGGCGGCCAGCCGGGTGAAATGGAGATTCGCACCGGCGTCATCGAGCAGATCACACCGGTTCAAATCGGCACCAATCACCATTCCGGTGTCGGCGCTGTGGTTGGCGGACTTGCTGGCCTGGGTATCGGCAGTCTGATCGGCGCGGGGACCGGACGGGACGTCGCGATGGTCCTCGGCACGGTCGGCGGCGCATTTGCCGGAAATGAAGTGCAGAAGAAATACGACCGGCCGGTCATGGGCCAACAGATCATTGTCCGGACGACCAGCGGCGTTCTGGTTTCGGTGACGCAGCCAACCAACCCGAACCTGAATCAGGGGCAGAGGGTCTATATCGAAGGCAGCGGTGAAGACGCCCGCGTTGTCGTTCGCTAAGCCAATCGGCAAAGCGCGGTGCCTGGGGTTGTTTTTCCGCCCTGCACCGCATTCGACCGGGAGACCATCCATTGAACCATGAACTTCATATCCGCCGGACCTTGCTGGCGGCCGCGCTTTCTCTTCCCCTTGCCGCCTGCTCCCCGGATGCCTGGCGTCCGGACTCGCCCTACGAGGCATTCCTGAACCAGGTACAAAACAAGTGCTGGAACCTCGACCTTGGCGGGCGCGAAATCAACAGCCTGCTGAATCCTCCAGGCAATGCAGGGACGGGTCCCTATTTCCTCGATCTCACCTCGCGTTTCTTCAATGGCGCGATTTCGCAGGACAACTACGTCGATGCACTGAGCGCCTCCTACAACACGCCCCCGGACTCACCTGGCATCCGCTGCATCCTCCAGCAAATGCCGGCGCCAGGTTCGGCGCCCGCGCTGGCCGCTCCCCCGACAATCTCCCGATAGCCAATCCGGGGGGTGCATTTCGCCGCGCCCCCTGCCGCTTCCGCTTTTTTCCGCCGCAAGGCACCATCCAACCCCAGGAGTTCATTCATGAAGACTGCAATAAACGCCACCCTGCTTGCCCTGACCCTTGCCTTCGGTTCCGCCCATGCCGCGGACGCGAAGCCCACGACTGCTGAAGCCCGCACCCCGGGGATGGTTGCCGGTGACATCACCAAGGCCGAAGCCGAAGTTGTCGGGATCGACAAGAAGACGCGCACGGTGACGCTCAAGGGGGAGGATGGCAACGTGTTCGACGTGGTTGTCGGCAAGGAAGCCAAGAACTTCAAGCAGATCAGGGTGGGTGACCGCGTGATCGCCGAGCACATGGAAGTGCTCGCCATGGAATTGAAGAAAGGCGGCGGCCTGCGCGAAACGGTCGAGCGGGATATCAACGAGACCGCAAAGCTTGGACAGAAGCCCAGCATGGCCAAGGGCCGCGAGATCGACTTCGTCGCCGATGTGAAGGTGGTCGACGCCAAGGCCAGCACGATTACGGTTCTCGGTGCCAGCGGCCGGATGTACAAACTCAAGGTCAAGGATCCGGCAGTCATGGCCCAGATCCAGGAGGGCGACCAGGTCAAAGGCACCTATATGGTGGCCACCGGGATCGTCGTTGTAGCGCCAAAGGCCAAGGCCGCGAAGTAGTCGGCGACTTCACCGACCGGAGGGCTGCCCTGACCGGCAGCCTTTTTTATGTCACCGGCCGTGGCGGTGACGGTATCCCTCGTGGGTATGTCGCCCGCCATGTCGGTGAAGGCGGCGTGGCCTTGGGCCGCATCCCCTGTGGATTCGCGCATCAGCTGCGCTGTCGCCCGGGACGGAAATGCCAGGTGTCGTCGTAGTACGATGGTGCCTCATTGTCCGCTGTCACACCGGGAATGCCGAGCAGCGGCAAGGGCTGGAAATCACGGGGGTGGGCGAACAGCCCCCTGCCGAAATCTGCCGCCAGCCAGGTGTCGACCGCAGCAAGCTGCGCATCCATCGCCAGGCGCAGCCAGCTTTCATCGATGCCGTAAAGGATCGCCTTCGCCGTCAGCCCGCGGAAGGGATTCAGCAGGCTCTCGTAGGTCGCGTGGCCGAAAACGAAAAAACGCATGGCGCGCACTACCTCGGTCCGCCGCTCGACGAACAGCGCTTTCCACTGGAAAGCGCGCAACAGGTCGAGCAGTTCCGGCTGACTCGACAGCACGACAATTCCGCACTCGTCGAAGTGAGTCAGCGCATCGCGTTCGCTGCCACGCACCGCGCCTGCCCGCCTCATCGCCTGCACGTGGCGCGCGCTGATGGCCAGCTTGGTCCGCGGAAACGTCAGCCAGACCAGGACGTTGAAGAAATCGTGCCAGTTGCCGGGCCGCGTCTCGACCGCGCCCGTGGCCCGGATTCGGCATTCGTAGGCGAGGCCGTCCGCCCGTGGCGGAACAAAGCGAATCTGCCTGCCATCCTGCGCCTCAATCGGGAAACGCGCGGCCAGCGCGGCGGCCGCCATGGTATCCGGCCCCGACGGCAACTGTACGAGCCAATGGCGAACCGGCGCGAACAGCGGATCAGACCAGGACAGCGCGGCTTCACTCCCCGGTGGCAGAGCTCTCGCCTTCGGCCGTGAAGAAACCCAGTTTGCCCTTCATGACACGAAACGTCCCCTTCAGCTTGCCCATGCCGCCGGGCGGCTCGGCATCCAGCTTGGCAAAGTTTTCGCAGGTCCGGGACTCTGTGGCGAACATGTGCCTGTCGGCGCGAACGATGAAGACTCCGGACGGCAGCTGGTAGATCTCGACTTTCGTCTTTTCCGTCCCCTGGCCAATGCTGTGCCGACGCATGCAGTCCGGCAGCCGCGAAACGACCAGGTACAAGTTGACTTTGCTGTCCCAGAAATAGGGCTGTTCGCGAATCAGCGACAGCGCGTGCTCGCGGTTGTCGATCTCATACGTCCCACTGTCGTTGACGCAGGCTGCGAGCAACGGCGCGACCAACAGCAGAGGGAGCAGATTACGCAGACGCATATTGTTGTTCCTCAGAGCATTTTCCAGGACAGTGTTTCACCCGCCCGGAGCGGCACGATACAGTCGTTGCCGAGATATGGGTAGGCGGCGGGCACCGTCCACTCATCCTTGATCAGCGTCACCGTGCCGCCGTTGCGCGGCATGCCGTACCAGTCCGCGCCGTGGAAGCTGGCGAACGCTTCCAGCCGGTCGAGGGCACCGGCCTCCTCGAAGGCTTCGGCGTACAGTTCCAGCGCGGCGTAGGCAGTGTAGCAGCCGGCGCAGCCGCAGGCGGCTTCCTTGGTCATCTTTGCGTGCGGCGCCGAATCGGTGCCGAGGAAAAACTTCGGGTTGCCGGAGATGGCGGCGGCGACCAGCGCCTGGCGATGCGTCTCGCGCTTGAGGACCGGCAGACAATACCAGTGCGGCCGCACACCGCCCTGGAAGATGGCATTGCGGTTGTAGAGCAGGTGGTGGGCGGTGATGGTGGCTGCCACGGTCGACGGCGAATGGGTGACGAATTCCGCCGCGTCGCTGGTCGTGATGTGTTCCATGACCACCCTGAGCTTCGGGAAGCGCTGCGTCAGCGGTAGCAGGACGGTGTCGATAAAGGCCTTTTCGCGGTCGAAGAGGTCAATCTGCGGGTCGGTCGCCTCGCCATGCACCAGCAGCGGCAAGCCGACGTGCTCCATTTCGGCCAGCGTGCCGTAAGCTTTGGCAATGTCGGTCAGTCCGGCGTCGGAGTTGGTCGTCGCGCCCGCCGGATAAAGTTTCACCGCCTTGACGAAGCCCGAGGCGGCAGCCCGCGTTACCTCGCTGGCCGGCGTATTGTCGGTCAGGTAGAGCGTCAGCAGCGGCTCGAAGCTGGCCCCGGCCGGCAGCGCGGCAATGATGCGGTCGCGGTAGGCAGCCGCCTGGTCGACCGTGGTCACCGGCGGCTTCAGGTTGGGCATGACGATGGCGCGGGCGAACTGGCGGGCGCTGTGAGCCAGCACGGAAACCAGCGCGCCGCCGTCGCGCAGGTGCAGGTGCCAGTCGTCGGGGCGGGTCAGTGTGATCTGCATGGTCGTTCTCTGAATGTCTTCCCGGATTTTATCAGGGCGCGGAAAGACCTGGTCCGCTACGCCAAGGCCGCCGCAATCTCGCGAAAGCTGTTCAGCCCCGCCTCCAGGTTTTCGATAATTTCGCCGGCCAGTTCGTCCGGCTCGGGCAGGTTGTCGAGGTCGGCCAGGCTCTTGTCCTTGAGCCAGAAAATATCGAGGCTGGTCTTGTCGCGAGCGACGATCTGCTCGACACTGAACTTGCGCCAGCGGCCTTCCGGGTTTTCAATTTCGTGCCAATCTTCCTGTCGACCGTAGCGATTGAGCGGCTGGTAGCAGGCGACGAAATCCGCCAGATCCTCATAGCGCAGCGGCTTCTTTTTCAGCGTGTGGTGGATGTTGGTGCGGTAGTCGTAGACCCACACTCCCCGCGTCCACGCCTCCTTGCGCGCCGGCTGGTTATCGAAGAACAGCACGTTCGCCTTGACGCCGTTGGCGTAGAAAATACCCGTCGGCAGGCGCAGGATGGTGTGTAGATCAGTCGTTTCCAGCAGCTTGCGGCGCACCGTCTCGCCCGCTCCGCCCTCGAACAGCACGTTGTCCGGCACCACCACGGCGGCACGTCCCGTCGTCTTCAGCATGCTGCGGATGTGCTGCACGAAATTGAGCTGCTTGTTCGAGGTCGTCGCCCAGAAATCCTGGCGGTTGTAAGTCAGCGCATCGGTTTCCTGCTCACCCTCTTCGTTGGTGAAGCTCATGCTGCTCTTCTTGCCGAAGGGCGGATTGGCCAGCACGTAATCAAAAGTCTGGCTGGGCGCGGCGACCAGGGCATCGTTCGGCGAAATCGGGCTGTCGCCGTCGATCTCGCCGATGTTGTGCAGGAACATGTTCATCAGCGCCAACCGCCGCGTGCCGGCAACAATCTCGTTGCCGAAAAAGGTCTCGTGCTTGAGGAAAGCGCGCAATTCGCGATCCATGCCCGGATAAGTCGCCACCAGAAAATCGTAAGCCGCGAGAAAGAAGCCGCCCGTGCCGCAGGCCGGATCGGCGATGGTCTTGCCCGGCAGCGGCCGCACGCACTCGACCATGGCGCGGATCAGCGGACGCGGCGTGAAATACTGCCCGGCGCCCGACTTCGTATCCTCGGCATTACGCTCCAGCAGGCCTTCGTAAATGTCGCCCTTCACATCCGCACCCAGCGTCACCCACTGGGTTTCATCGACCATGTCGATCAGCCTTGAGAGCTTGGCCGGGTCCTGAATCTTGTTCTGCGCCTTGGTGAAAATCTGCCCGAGCAAGCCCGGCTTGCTGCCCAGTTCGCGCAGCACCGTCACGTAATGCACCTCCAGCGCCGCCCCGCGCACCGCCTTCAGGCTCGCCCAGCCGAGGTGGTCGGGAATGCCGATTTTGCGGCTGTACGGCGGTCGACCGTACTCGTCGGCCATTTTCAGGAAGATCAGGTAAGTCAGCTGTTCGAGGTAATCGCCATAGCCGACCCCGTCGTCGCGCAGCGTGGTACAGAAGCTCCAGACACGGGAGACGATGGATGCGGTTGCGTTCATGAGTAGCCTTGGGTCCTGCGTTGATTGTGCACACAGCGTGTGCCGGATTAAAGTGCTTACGCTGGCGAATGGCTCTTCAGCCAGTCGCGCAAGGCCTCGTTCATGCGCGTTTGCCAACCTTTGCCGGTTGCCTTGAAAGCCGCCACGATGTCGGCGTCGTAGCGCACGGTCAAAGCCAGCTTGGTCTGCTCCGCCTTGGGGCGGCCCCGGCGTATCAGTTTGTCGCCAATATACTCATCGGCCTGCTCGAAAAACTCGTCGGTCAGTTCGGGGGCGTCATCCGGGTCAATCCACTCGCTGTGCGTAGCGTGCTTGTTCGCGTTCATTGGCTTTCCTCATGCTGATAATGCGGCGTGCTTCACCGCGCGGCGTCCAGATCATCACGACCATCCGGCCATCCAGTTTGCCAACAGTGATGTGGCGAGTCTCGCTGTAGTCGTCGCGGGTATCTTCAAGGGTGAAATGCCTGCCCGCGAAAACCTCGGTCGCTCGCGCGAAATCAACTTGCCTTTCAGCAAGCGTCCGGTCGCGCTTTTCAGGGTCGAATTCGATCTGCACGATTATTGTAGTTACACCAATGGAGCGCGGCAAGAATTATTTGTAACTACGATATTTGTCGACACGCTTGGCATGACTCGCCTCGGCAAAGGCTGTATAAAACACCAGCATATTAGCCGATTTTGCTCCGCTTGCCTGACTTCATCCCGATTAGTCTCTCGGCGCGGATGCGTTCGAGCAGGGCGGTGGCGGGTTCTTCGTTTTTGGCCTGTTTTACCAGTTGACCGTGGAAAGCCTTTTTCAGGATGGACTGGCGCAGCGCGTCGGCCTGTTGCAGCGCGGTGGCGAGGGTTTGGTCGAGTTGGTCGGCTTCGGAGAGTTTTTCCTGAACCAAGGCAACCAATTCGCGCTGCTCATCGGTGGAACAAACCGGAATCACCACATTTTTCAGTTGTGTCGTGTTGATTCGTGGGCGTCCTACGCCATGAATTTCCTCTTCGAGACGCTTATAGACTGAACGTGTTGCCAAGAAACTCAGCGCAAAACTGTTCAAAAGCGTTTCGCCAAAAAGCCGAATGCAAAAGCAATCCGCCTTATTTACTGCCCTTTCAACGCTTGGCGGAACCATTGCAACACGAACATTCTCGGTAACAAACGACGAAAAAACCAGATCACCAGGGAAAACTGTGTGCTTATCCAAGGCCTGATACTTTTCGGGAGTAATAAACGAGAGTTTGTCCTCGATGAACTCCATGGCACCGATGTTTTCCAAGCGGATGACGCGCACGCCATCTGAAACGTAGTCGCTGCTTTTCAGGTTGGAACCAAACGGCCCGTCAAACACCTCTACGTTCGTGGCCCCCAAACGCACCCAGCACCATCCCGCCGGCAGTTCAGGCAACTCGGCGAGTTCTTCGGCGGTGAGGGGTGGCAGGGGCTTGGGGGGTTTGGGTTTGGGGCCTTGTTGGTTGGCGGTTTGCCAGTCGGCGAATTGTTGCTGGTAGCGGGTCTGGCGTTCGCGGGCGATGCGTTGTTGCAGGGTGGCGGCGGTTTCGAGCTGGTCGTGGTGGGCGGCGCGCCAGGCGGCGGTGAGCTTGCCCTCGAAGGCATTTTTGAGCAGCGACTGGCGATAGACCTTGAGCTGTTCGCGGGCGGTTTTCAGGCTGGCCACGCCCTGATCGAGTTCGGAAAACAGCTCCTCGATCTTGGCAACGATGCGGTGTTGTTCGGCGAGCGGGGGAAGCGGAATCTCTAAAGCGAGATAGTCGTTAAATTTCAAATTGCGAAGATTGTTGCTACCTGCCTGATAGTTCCGTATTTCGCCACTTCGATAAAAGAAGGTCAGATAACAGTTTAGGTAACTGGAAGCTATCTCTTTTGTTGGCCGCAGTAGACGAAGGAAATTCGTACAAATCTTCGGTATATGCGGCGCTCGCCCAAGAACGGTTCTATCAATCAATACCGTTCTACCGACTGGTTGCTCAGGCCCACCTCCTGAAATCTCAACCAAAATATCGCCATCTTGAAGCGTGCGATTGAGCAGGCTGGAGTTCTTGATCATGCGAGGCGAAGCCGTAGAGCCGTGATCTGCATCCCAGTTTCGGAACTCAGCACCTCGAATGCAATAAGCCAAACTGTATTCCGCTGATTCAAAATCCGCGTCTTTCCCCCAGTCTCCCCCGAGTGTAAGTACCGCAAGCTCCTCCAGCTTTGCCGTTTCCCAATGCGCAGGTCTTTCCAAATCCATCACGCCACCAACGCCTCATTCAACTCATCCAGCAACGGGTCCATGCCCTCGCCGAATAGTTGCCACATCTTGCCCAGCCCGCCCTGGCTGTCGAAGGGGCTGTAGTCGAGGTCGCCGCGGTCGACGTGGCAGGAGTGGGCAATATGGTCGCGGAGCATGCGTAGCCAGTTCATCTGTTCTTCGTTGAATTTGTCGGCGCCGCCGGCGTGGTGCTGCATGATCCAGGTCTGGAAGTTCTTGCGCACGGTGTCGGCAAAGGGCGTGATTGTCGCATCCAGACCGCAGACGCGGCGGATCAGGGCGACCAGCGCGGTCAGTTCCTGTTCCGGCGGGGCGCCATTGTAGCTGTCGAGTTGGCCGTAGGCTTGCCAGATGCGCAGCGGGGCGAGTTTGGGTTTGTCGGCCTTCAGCTTGTCGAGGACTTGCCGCACGAGCTTGAGCGTGACTTCGCGCCGCCGCCAGGGTTGGGCGAAGAAGATGGTGAGGGCTTCGATTTCGTCACGGTTGGCGGCCAGCCAATCGGCGAATTCGCCGGTCAATGCTTCGGCGTTGGCGGCGCTGTCCTTGCTCCAGCCGGCGTAGGTGACGCTGTCGAGGTTGTCGTGGTCGATGGTCTGTTCTTTTTCGCGGCGGATGGTGTCGATGAGTTCGATGAATTCGCCGTTCAGCAGCGCGGCGGCTTCGCCGACCAGTTGTTGCTGGGCCTGGTCGCGCAGGGTGTCGCCGGGGTCGTTGCCGATGGGCAGACCGGCGAGTTCGAGGGCGCGGGCTTCGATGAGGTCGCCGTCGATGGCGTTGAACAGTTTGCTGACGAGGTGGCTGAGTTCGACGCCGCCGGCCGCGTCGCGCAGGCGGCGCTGGTCGTCGGCATCGAGCTGCTTGTTGAGCCGGGCGAGCCGGCCGGCCAGCGAGGAGACGCTGTCGGTATCGGTGGCGCCCATCAGGATGCCCATGGCGAGGTCTTTGAGCGGCACGCCGGGTTTGGTGATCAGTGGCTGGCTGGCGGTTTTCAGCGACTTGGTGACGCCAATGGCGTCGACGATGACGTAGTGGGTCTTGGCGGTCTTGGCGCTGGGCGTGACTTTCTTGAGGTCGTCCATGTCCAGCGTGCGGGTGCCGCGACCTTTCATCTGCTCGAAGTAGTTGCGGCTTTTGACGTCGCGCATGAAGAGCAGGCATTCGAGCGGCTTGACGTCGGTGCCGGTGGCGATCATGTCGACGGTGACGGCGATGCGCGGGTGGTAGCCGTTGCGGAACTGGGCGAGGATGGATTTGGGGTCTTCGCCTAGCTGCATGCTGCCGTCGGCCAGTCTTTTTTGTCCTGCCCGGCGCGGTAGGTGACTTTCTTGCAGAAGGCGTTGCCTTCGCCGAATTCCTCGCGCACGGTGTTGATGATGTCGTCGGCGTGGCTGTCGGTCTTGGCGAAGATGAGGGTCTTGGGCACTTCTTCGCGGCCGGGGAAGATGGCCGGCAGGTTGTCGCGGAAGGCGCGGATGACGGTGCGGATCTGGTCCGGGTTGACGATGTCGCGGTCGAGTTGGGTTGCCGTGTAGGCGGCGTCTTCGTCCTGCTGTTCCCAGCGTTTCTTGCGGGTCAGGCGTTCGCGCTTTTCGACCTGCTGCTCTGCGGCGATGACGGCGCCCTGCTGGGTGATGCGGGTGTCGATCAGGTAGATTTCGTTGCCGACGTTGACCCCGTCGGCGACGGCTTTTTCATGGCTGTAGTCGCTGACGACATTCTTTTTGAAGAAGCCGTAGGTGCGGTTGTCGGGCGTGGCGGTGAGGCCGATCAGGCTGGCGTCGAAGTAGTCGAGCACCTGCTGCCAGAGGTTGTAGATGCTGCGGTGGCATTCGTCGATGAAGATGAAATCGAAGAATTCGGGCGGGATCTTAGCGTTGTAGGCGACCGGGGCCGGGGCCTTGGGCTGGACCAACTCGGCCGGGTTGATTTCCTCGGCGGCTTCGTCGAGTTCCTTGTCTTGCAGCAGCGAGTAGAGGCGCTGGATGGTCGAGATGCAGACGTCGGCGCCCTTGTCGACGAAGCTCGATTTCAGGCGCTGCACCGTGTAAAGCTCGGTGAATTTGCGGTTATCGTCGATGGGCACGTAGGCCATCATTTCCTGCTCGGCCTGTTCGCCGAGGTTCTTGGTATCGACCAGGAAAAGCACGCGCCTGGCGTCGGCGTGCTTGAGCAGGCGGTAAATGCTGGTGATGGCGGTGTAGGTCTTGCCGGCGCCGGTGGCCATTTGAATGAGGGCGCGCGGCCGGGCTTCGCGGAAGGATTGTTCGAGGTTGGTGATCGCCGTTTCCTGGCAATCGCGCAGGCGGAGTTCTTTGGCGGGCTGGTGTTCGGGGTTGAGCGGCGGCAGTTCGGCAAGGCGGGCACGCAGGCTTTCACCCTCGGCCAGCCAGTCGCGCAGGGTTTCCGGGCGGTGGAAGCTGAAGATTTCACGCGAGCGCGGCTTGGGGTCGCGGGCGTCGGTAAAACGGGTGACGATGCCGGTGGCTTCGTAGAGGAAGGACAGCGGCTCCCTGTTGTTCAGCCACTTGAGCTTGGCGGCGGCGTAGCCTTCGGTTTGCGTTTCGTGGGCGGTCAGATGCTGGCCCTCTTCCTCGCGCTTGGCTTCGATGACGCCGATGGCCTTGCGGTCGACGAAAAGCACGTAGTCGGCGGGGCCGACATCGGTGTGGTATTCGCGCACCGCCTGGCCGGGGCCGCTGCCGAAGTCGATTTTGCTGGCCGACTGCACGACCCAGCCCGACTGCCTGAGCAGCGCGTCGATGTGGTCGCGGGCTTTTTGTTCGGGGTTCTGGTTGTCGCTCATGAGCCACCCTTGAGCGCCAATGCCCGGTCGTAGAGCGCATTCCTGGCCGCGCCGGTGATCGCCGAGGTCAGCCTTGCCGCCTGCTTGACCGGCAGGCCTTCAGCCAGCAGGAGCTTGAGGACGCGCTCGCTTTCATGGTCGTCAACATCGGCGGGCGCCCCGGAAACGATCAGCACGAATTCGCCGCGCTGGCGGTTGGGGTCTTCCTTCAGCCATTCGAGTGCCGCGGTCAACGGGCCGGAATGGATGGATTCGAACAGCTTGGTCAACTCGCGGGCGATGACCAGCGTGCGCTCACCGAGCACTGCGGCGAGATCGGCGACGGTTTCAAGGACGCGATGCGGGGCCTCGTAGAAAACCAGGGCGCAGGCATTTCCGCGCAGATCCTCGATGGCCTTGCGGCGCTGGCTGCCCTTGTTCGGCAGGAAGCCGTAGAACAGGAAATGCTCGTCGGTCAGGCCGGAAGCCGACAACGCGGTGGTCGCGGCGCACGGCCCGGGCAGCGGGATCACCTTGCAGCCGGCGGCGCGCACGGCCGCCACGATGCGGGCGCCGGGGTCGGAGATGCCCGGCGTTCCGGCGTCGGAGATCAGCGCCACCGCCTCGCCGGCCTTGAGTCGCTCGACGATGCGGGCGGCGGCCGCATGTTCGTTGTGCTGGTGGGCCGGCAGGGTGCGCGCCGGCGAGCCGAGTAGTTTGAGCAGCGGGGCGCTGTGGCGGGTGTCCTCGGCGGCGACCCAGGGCACGCTGCAGAGGACTTCCCCGGCGCGGCGGGTCAGGTCGGCGAGGTTCCCGAGCGGCGTCGGGACGACATACAATGCGGCGAATTCTTCCGTCATCTCTACGTGAATGCAGGCAAGGGCCAACGATACCACCACGACACGCGGCCGCGAAGCCGAGGAGCGGGCGGCGCGTCATCTCGAACGTTGCGGTCAACGCGTCGTCGAGCGCAATTTCCGGGTGCGCGGCGGCGAGATCGACCTGATCTGCCGCGATGGCAGAACCCTGGTCTTCGTCGAGGTGCGCCAGCGCAGTCGCGGCGATTTCGGTGGCGCCGCGGCAAGCATCACGGCGAGCAAGCGCCAGCGCATCGTTCTCGCCGCGCGCCACTATCTGGCGGGCAAGGCGGAATGTGATTGCCGTTTCGACTGCGTTCTGATCGACGGCGATCAACTGGAATGGATCCGCGATGCGTTTGCTGCTGACGATTAGCCTGGCTCTTTGGCTGACGGCGGCGCAGGCCGAGAGCGTCCGCGTCCTCGTGCAGAGTTCGCCGCTGGCCGGCAGCCAGTATTACGCGGTCGGCGCACAGTGGCAGCAGATGAAGGTTGGCGACCCTCTCGACCTGATCCGCGAACCCGACAACCGCCATGACAAGCACGCGATCCGCGTCGAGTGGCGTGGCCACAAGCTCGGCTACGTGCCGCGCGCCGAGAACAGGGTCGTCGCGGCGGCGATGGATCAGGGGGACAAGATGGCGGCACGCATCGCGAAGTTGCGCGAAAACGCCAATCCCTGGCGGCGGGTCGAGTTCGAAGTCTTCGTCGAACTGTGATGTAGAATGGATCATCTGCCCGCTTCAAGCCACTGCAAAACATGGATCTGATTGCCCGCGTTGCCAAACATTTCGAGGACAGCGCCCAAACCAAACTCGACGCCGTGGAAGTGTTGGCCGCCCCGATCGCCTGTGCCATCGAGATGATGACCGACTGCCTGCTCGGCGGGGGCAAAATTCTCGCCTGCGGCAACGGTGGCTCGGCTGGCGACTCGCAGCATTTCGCCGCCGAACTGATCGGCCGCTTCGAGGCCGAACGCCAGGAACTGGCAGCCATCGCGCTGACCACCGACACGTCGATCCTGACCGCTGTCGGCAACGACTACTCGTTCAACCAGATCTTTTCCCGTCAGGTACGCGGACTGGGGCATGCCGGCGACGTGCTGCTGGCCATTTCCACCTCCGGCAACTCCGGGAACGTGATCGAGGCAATCAGCGCGGCGCACGACGCCGACATGCGCGTCGTCGCATTAACCGGCAAGGGCGGCGGGCAGATCGGCGCAATGCTGAACGACGAAGACATTCATCTCTGTGTGCCGGCCGACCGGACGGCGCGAATTCAGGAAACACACCTGGTCGTCATCCATTGTCTGTGCGATGGCATCGACGCCCTTCTTCTCGGAGTCGAAGAATGAAAAATCTCAAGCTCACCCTGGCCGGTGCCGCCGTTTTCGCAACGCTCGCCCTGCTCCAGGGGTGCGTCCCGGCGGTCATCGCCACCGGGGCCACGGTCGGCGCGATGTCCGCGCATGACCGCCGTTCGACGGGCGTCCAGACCGATGACGAGACCAATGAATGGAAGGCGGCGCAAGCCGTTCCCGAGAAGTATGCCGCGGCTTCTCATCTCAATTTCACCTCATTCAACCGGCGCCTGGTGATCACCGGCGAAGTGCCGAACGAGGAAGCCAGGAGTGCCATCGGCGAGCAGGCGGCCAGGGTGGCCGGTGTCAAGGAAGTATTCAACGAGGCCACCGTCGGCCCCGCTTCCTCGTTCTCGATGCGCAGCAACGACAGCTACATCACCTCGAAGGTGAAAGCCCGGCTGGTCGATGAGAAGGACCTGTCGGCCAACCATATCAAGGTCGTCACCGAATCCGGCGTCACTTATCTGATGGGCATCGTCAGCGACCGTGAAGCCAAGGTTGCCGTCACCATCGCCCGCACCACCGACGGCGTCCGCAAGGTCGTCAGTCTCATGGAGGTGAAGAGTGATGCCGAAATAAGTCGCCTGAACGTTTTGCCCGGCACCGGCAGTTCCCCCCCGGCACAGCCGCCGCAGCCGGCACAACCGGCGCCGGTCGAGAATCGTTAAGCGCTGAAGCCAGCGGGTCTTGGGGGATCTGCCATGAATCTGGAAAAGGTAGTCTTCGGCTTCTTCATCGTGCTGGCGGCCACGCTCAATTTCGGCTTCTTCATCGGCGATATCGACCGTCCTGAGTTGCACCACGTCTACGAACTGGCGGCCGCGCTGGTCGTCAGTCTGATCGCGACGGCGCTCAAGTTCGGCGACCGCACCCAGATCGGCGCCATCCACCTGTCCACCAGCCTGGTCGCCGACCTCCAGTTGATCGCCGCCGCCATCACCTGGGCGGTCGCGGTCCATGTCACCGGCGAGGGAATGACCGCCTCGGTGACCTCGAGCGTGGTTTCACTGTCCGGCGGTGCGCTGTTCGCCAACATCGTCTCGGTCATCATTCTCATCATCGAAACCGTGATGCTGCGCCGCTAGCACCATGAACCCAGGGGCCGGCACCCGGAGGCGCGTGTGAACAGCGCCTTCTTCCTCGTCCTGCGGCGCATGCGGGCGCCGATCATCGTTCTCATCGTCATTTACGCGATATCCGTCTTCGGGTTGACGCTGGTGCCGGGGATCGATGGCGAAGGCAAGGTGGCGCCGCCGCTCAGCTTCTTCCACGCTTTCTATTTCATCAGCTATACGGCGACGACCATCGGCTTCGGTGAAATTCCGAACGCCTTTTCCGATGCGCAACGGCTGTGGGTCACCGTCTGCATCTACCTGACGGTGATCGGCTGGTCGTACTCAATCGTCACGCTGATCGCGCTGCTGCAGGACAAGGGCTTCCAGAACACGCTGACCGTCAACCGCTTCAGGCGCCGCGTCCGCCAGATCAAGGAGCCCTTCTATCTGGTCTGTGGCTGCGGCGAAACCGGCAACCTGATTTGCCGGACCCTCGACCGCATCGGGCATGCCTTCGTCGTCATTGAGAACGACGAGCTGCGCGTGCAGGAACTGGACCTGCAGGATTTCAAGACCGACACCCCGGCGCTGGCGGGCGACGCGCGCAAGCCGGACAACCTCCTGCTGGCCGGACTCCGGCACCCAAAGTGTCGCGCCGTGCTGGCGGTGACCAACGACGAGGACGCAAACCTCGCCATCGCCATCGCGGTCCGACTGCTCAATCCCACGATCATGGTGATTGCATGTGGGAGAACGCATGCGGTGACGGCCAACATGGCGTCGTTCGGCACCGACCACATCATCAATCCGTACGCGCATTTTGCCGAAGATCTGGCGCTCGCCGTTGCTGCGCCGGAACGTTTTCGCCTGATCGAACTGCTGACCGCACTGCCGGAATCCCCCGTACCGGAACCTCACCGTCCGCCACGCGGACACTGGATACTGTGTGGCTACGGTCGCTTCGGACACCTCCTCGCCGATCATCTCAGGCCCGCCGGACTTGAATTGACGATCATTGACCCGGAGTGCAATCCGGAAGAAATGCCAAACTCGATCAAGGGCTACGGCACTGACGCCCATACCTTGCGCCAGGCCGGGATCGACCGCGCTGCCGGAATCATCGCCGGCAGCGACAACGACGTGAACAACCTGTCCATCGCTATGACCGCAGCAGAACTGAAACCGGACCTGTTCGTCGTCGCGCGCCAGAACCACAACGTCAATGGCCCGCTGTTCGCCGCCTACGATGCCGATTTCACGATGGTCCCCAGCCACATCGTCGCCCAGGAATGCATCGCGATTCTGACCACGCCGCTGCTCGCCGCCTTCCTCAACCTGCTGCGCGAGCGCGACGAGGACTGGAGCAGCGCCGTGGGCGGTCGCCTGCAAGGGCTGTGCGATGGCCTGACGCCGGCGATCTGGGGCATGAAGCTGAACATTACGGAGGCCCAGGCGGCTTATCGTCTGCTGATGCAGGGCCGGCACATTGCGCTCGGCGAAATCCTGCGTGACGGAACCGACCGCAGCCAGCCCCTGCCCGCCGTCACGCTGCTGATTCGCCGCGAAGACGAGATGATCCCGCTTCCCCCAGACGGCTTTCCGCTTGCCCCCGGCGACGAACTGCTCATCGCGGGCTCGCTGGCCGCCCGCCGCAATCTCGAACTGACGCTATACCGGCCAAGTGAACTCGATTACGTACTGACCGGTCACGAGATCACCGGAAGCTGGGTCTGGAACTGGCTGGCGGCCCGCCGCAAGAACGGCGGATATCTTTCCTGAGACTCGGTTCGTTGCGCTTCCCCCTGGCACCAAAAAGAAAGGATCATCGATGAGCAACCTCAACTTCCTCGGCATCTCCGGCAGCCTGCGTCGCACCTCGGCCAACAGCGGCCTGCTGCGCGCCGCAGCAACCCGCCTTCCCGCCGGCGTCACGCTGGAAATCGCCAGCCTCGCCGACATTCCCTTCTACAACGCCGACATCGCCGCAAGGCCTGCCGCCGTGAGCCGCGTCCTGGGGCAGATGGCCGCCGCCGACGCCTTTGTCTTCGCCTGCCCGGAATACAACTATTCGCTGGCGCCGGCGCTCAAGAATATCCTCGACTGGGCTTCGCGCGAACCCGACAACGCGCTGCTTTCCGGCAAGCCGGCGGCCATCATGGGCGCCGGCGGCGGCATGGGCACCTCGCGCGCCCAGTATCACCTGCGCCAAGTCTGTGTCTTCCTCAATCTACACCTGTTGAGCAAACCGGAAGTGTTCTCCAACGCTTTTGCCGGCGGCTTTGACGCCGATGGCAACCTGACCGACGAAAAGATCGCCGCCCTGATCGCTAACCAGATGCAGGCGCTGGCCGAGTGGACACGCCGGATCAGGGGCTGACGCCGGCAACCGGCGCCGCCAGTGCCCGGCGCAGGCCGCGCATCAGCATGCCGAGAACGGGAAGCTTCATGTAGAGTTCCTCGGCCGCGTCCCAGTAATCGCGGTGGTAATTGACCTTGCCGGAGGCGTCGAACTTGAGGTGGGAAACGCCGCGAATGACCTGCATTTCCCCCTTGCCCCACCGCGTTACCCGGAAGGTGAAGGTCCAGATCAACATGGCGCCGCCGTCATCGACCACTTTTTCGCCGACGACGAAGCGCGGCTCGCCGACCTGCTCGAACATGTGGGTGAAAATTTGCTGGACGGCGGCGACGCCACGCACCTCGTTGAACGGATCCTTGAAGTACGCATCGGCGCTGTAGAACTCGGGGAAGCGGGCGACGCTTTGCGGCGACAGTCCGTGGAAGAAATCGATCAGTGCTTCGATGGTCATCTCAATTTCCGGTCAGGCGGCGGACAAGGGGAAAATACAGGCCATAGGGCAGCAGCGCGAGCAACTTCATGACGCGGGTGAAACGCTTCGGATAGTGGATCTCGAATTTGCCCGTTTCCAGGCCGTCGACCGTGGCAAGCGCCGCCTGCTCGGGGGTCAGCAGGGCGGGCATGGCGAAATCGTTCTTCGCGGTGAGCGGGGTCGCAACGAAGCCGGGGTTGATGACCCAGACGCCGATCCCCTGCGGTGCGAGGTCGAGATGCAGACATTCGGCGAAGTGGATCAGCGCCGCCTTGCCCGGCCCGTAAGCCAGCGCCTTGGGCAGGCCGCGGTAGCCGGCGACACTGGCGACGAAGACGATACCGCCGCCGGCCTGCAGGTCGGGCAGTACCGTCGCGGCGAGGCGCATGGCGCCGTTGAAATTGACGGTGACGACCTTCTCGGCGACCGCCAGGTCGAAGTCCCCGGCGCGCATCGGCACGTAATCGCCGGCCAGATAGATCACCAGATCGACGCCGCGCCAGGCCGCGAACAGGCTCTTGCGCGCGCCCGCGAGGCTGGCCGTGTCGGTGGCATCGCAAGGCAGCAGCACAGCCCCCTCGATGCCCAGCGCACGCAGCTTGTCGACGCTGCGCGCGGAAAGCGCGACGCGCGCGCCGCGCCGCGCCAGTTCGCCGGCCAGCGCAGCGCCGATCCCGCTGGACGCGCCGACCAGCCAGACGCGCTTGCCGGACCAGTCGACGATTTTCGGGTTCATCGCTTGACGAAGGTCAGGGTGACTTCGCCGAGATTGAAGCCCCACTTGCTCATGTAGGAGCGGTTCAGCATCACCTTGTCATCCATCAGGAACATCCAGTCGTCGAAATCGACGTTGTAGACCTTGTCGTCGACCAGCAGCGCCAGCACGTAGCGCCAGCGCAGCGCATTGCCGGCAACCTCGCCGATCGCCTCACCGACGACGTCGTCGGCGGTGCCGCGGAAGGTCCCGTCCGCCTGCTTCGTCAAGGTCCACACCCGGCGCGAGGTGGTGCCGTCCGACCACTTGAAATGCTCGTCGAGGACGCCGGTATCGCCGGTCCACCTGGCGTCGATGACAACATGGAAACGCTTCTGCACTTCGCCGGAACGTCCCTGGAACATACCCCAGGCGTCGAGGGTCCCGTTCAGGTAGGTCTTGAGGTCGAGGGCCGGCTGTTCGGCACGGTATTGGTCGACTCCCTTCGAAGCGCAGGCTGTCAGGCCAAGGGTGAAGACAGCGGCAAGCAGGAATTTCATGTCAGATCTCCAGGGAATGGCGCCAGCGCCAGAGCAACAGTCCGGCCAGCACCTTGAAAGCAAGCGGCAACAAGGCGTAGGCGAACGTGAGGGAAGCCAGTCCGTCGCCACCGCCCGGTACGTAGCCGAGCAAGGCCAGGAGTGGCAGCGCCACCCCGGCTGCCAGCGCCAGGTTGAGCTTGGCAACGAAATTCCAGACACCAAAACAGGCGCCGGGCTGCCCCTGGCGCTCGCCGAGATCGGCAGCGATGGCAGCGGGCAAGGCCAGATCGGCACCGAGCGCCAGCCCGGAAGCGACACAAATGGTGGCGAAAGGCCAGAGGTCACCGCTGCCGAGAAGGCTGGCCCCGGCGAAGGCGATGATCGACAGGAACATCGCCCCCAGCCAGGCATGAACACGGCCGAAACGCGCCGACAAGGTGACCCAGAGCGGCAGCGACGCCGCGCCGGCGACAAAGTACAGGGCCAGCAAGGGGCCGCTCGCCCTTTCCAGTTGCAGCACGTCGGCAACGAAAAAGAGGAACAGCGTCGCCGGCAGCGCGGCGGCGATGCCGTTGGCGACGAAGACCCCGAGCAGGCGGCGGAAGGCGCCGTCGTTCATGACCAGGCGCAGGCTGGGCAGCAGGGGTTGACTCGGCGCCTGCACCGGCTGCCCGGCGCCGACCCGGGTGAGCGTCGTGACAGCCGCGATCAGCAGCAGCGGCGGCAGGACCCAGGAAAGGCGCCGGATGCCTTCGCTGAGATCGCTGGCCAGCAATGCGGGCAGGGCCGCGGCGAGAACGATGCCAACCAGTCCGAAGCCCTCGCGTGCCGCGGTAAACTGGGTGCGCTGGGCGGATGTGCTGCCGACATCGGCGCCCCAGGCCTGATAGGCGACCGAAGCGGCCGAGAATCCGACGTAGGTCAGCGCGAGCGAGCCAACCAGCCACAACGCCGCATGGTCGACCGGCGGGTTGAGCAGGGCGACGAAGCCGGCGCCGAAGGGTAGCAGGGCCAGCGCCACCATGGTCGGGCGTGGCACGCGATCGGCGAGCCAGCCCAGCCACGGGTCAATGCCGGCATCGAGCAGCCGCGTGCCCAGCAGGATGGCGCCGAGCAGCGCGAGTTCCATGCCGGCCACCTCGGCATAGAAGCGTGGCACATGAACATAGATGGGCAGCGCCGCGAAGGCCAGCGGCAGACCGAGCAATCCGTATGAGAAGGTGCGTACGGCGGTCGTCACCTCAGGATGCCTGGCGCCTGAGCAGCGCAGCGCGCAGATCGGGCGCGCTGGTTTTGGCGTCGAGCCAGATGGCGAAGAAGGCCCGGGCGAAGGCCGGGTCGACGATCGTCCCGATGCTGCGGTCGTTGAAGAAGAAACGCGCCTCGTCCGGAAGCTGGACGCCGAGGATGTGGTCGCCGGGACGGACATCGGGAAAGATCCCGGCCATCTGTTCGCCCCAGCCCCTGAGTCGCGCCTCGTCGGCAACGCCGAGATTGCGTATCTCCTTGACGCTGGCGTCGGCGATGTCGCGACCGCTGATGTTCCGCTTGTAGGTCAGCTTGAGCGCCAGCGGCGGGCGCAGCGGATCGTCGCTACCGGCCCACAGCGTTGCCTCGTAAACCAGGAAGCCGAAGCGGCGGAACTCTCCGCTACCCCAGCGACGGAAACCGGCGGTCGGCGTCTCCGGCCCGGTCGCCGCGAGACTCGCCAGCGGCCACGCGGCGAGGCTGAACAACAGGCGGCGCCTAGTGATGACTGATTTCAAAATGGACGACATCGATGTTCCCGGCGAGGAAACCTGCCTCGCAGTAGCAGAGATAAAGGCGCCAGAGGCGGCGGAAGTGCTCGTCGAAACCGAGCGCGGCGATCTGCGGCCAGTTGGCCTCGAAGGCATGACGCCATTCGCCCAGCGTCCGCGCGTAATCGGCCCCGAACGCATATTCGCTGCGCACCGCCAACCCCTGCCGGGCCGCCGCGGCACGGAAGGCCGGGCGCGACGGCAGCATGCCGCCGGGGAAGACGTATTGCTGGATGAAATCGGTGCCCTTGCGGTAGTCGCCGAACAGGTCGTCGCGAATGGTGATGCTCTGGACCACCGCCCGGCCACCGGGCTTGAGCGCCCGGGCAATCGTCTGGAAGTATTTTGGCCACCAGCTCTCGCCGACCGCCTCGAACATTTCGATCGACACGATGTGGTCGAACTGTTCGCTGATGTCGCGGTAATCCTGTAGCCTAAGATCGGCCTCGGGCACCCGCTTCTGCGCCCATTCGAGCTGCGCCGGCGACAGGGTCAGGCCGGTGACCTGCAGCCCATCCCCGACCGCGATCTCGGCGAAGCCGCCCCAGCCGCAACCGATTTCCAGGACGCTTTGTCCGGGATCGGCCTGAAGGCGGCGCAGGATGCGGCGGTACTTGGCACGCTGCGCGGTTTCCAGATCGCCGCCATCGACGGCGCGGTAGAGCGCACTCGAATAGCTCATGCCCGGGTCGAGCCACAGCCGGTAGAAGTCGTTGCCGAGATCGTAGTGAGCCATGATGTTCCGTTTGCTGCCGGCCCGGCTGTTGCGATTGAGCCAGTGGCGCATGCGCGCTGCCAGCAGGTTGCGCCACGAACCGTAAACCGCCTTCTTCAGCACCTGCCGGTTGCGGGTCAGCAGCGTCAGCAATCCGGTGACGTCGGGCGAATCCCATTGGCCGTCGAGATAGGCCTCGGAAAGCCCGATATCGCCACGGGCCAGTACCTGGCCGAACATCGCTTCATCATGCACCTGCAGGGTGACGCCGTGCTCGCCCGACCCGAACAGGCGGCTCGATCCGTCGGGCAGGCGAACTTCGAGCATGCCGCCGGTGATCCGTTCGAGGAGCGTGAGAACCAGGCGCGTATCGCGAGCCGGACTGTCGCCGCCGCGCAGAATCATCGTGTTGTTCATTTTGGTGATTCCTGAAGGGGTTGCCGTTTAAGTGACGGGTGCGCACCGACGAAGGGCACGCCCTTGATCCAGAGCTTGAAGGCCTGCCAGTGGATGCGGAAGACGATGCCGGCGGTCAGCAGCGGCATGCGCAGGAACGCGCCGAGCAGGGCGCGGGTGGACCAGGCCGTGGACTTGCCCGAAACCGAGGTCAGCAGCAGCTCGCCCTCGGCGTCGTCGTAGTCGATACGGACGACCGGGCACTTGCGCTCGACAAAGAATCGGAAGCGGTAGCTGCCCTCTACCTCGCAGAACGGCGAAACGTGGAAGGCCTTGTCCGCCGTAATTGTCTGTCCCTCGCGCAACGGTGCGCCATCGGGGTTGTGCAGCAGATAACTGTGGCGACCACCGAAGGTATTGCTGACCTCGGCTAAAACTGCGATCAACTGGCCGTCGCGGTTGCGGCAGAACCAGAAACTGACCGGGTTGAAGACGAAGCCGAACACCCGCGGGAAGCACTGCAGGATGACCTCGCCGTCATCGGGCAAGCCGTGGCGGCGCAGCAGCGACCGGATCCACGGCAGCAGCGGCGAGCCGTCGCGCGGCCCGTGGTCCTTCTGGTGAAAACTGAGCAAGTTGTTGCGGTCGACCGAGAAGAAAGGGCCATTCCCGGCCGCCAGATCGGCCACCGGCAACTGGATAAAAAAGACCGGGTAGGTAAAGGAATGGGGCACCGGGCGCAAGCGCCGGTGCACGACTTGGCCGATAAGAAGGCGGGGACGGGTAGCCATCACGATCTCAGGCGCTCACCAGTTCGCGGTCGGCGGGCGCGACCGCCCCCTGCCACGGGGCGTGGATGCCCATGGCGTTGGCGACACGCAGGGCCGATCTGAGGCCATCTTCGTGGAACCCGTAGCTGCCCCAGGCGCCGGCCAGCCAGATGCCGCCGTCACCCTGCACCTCGGAAAGCTGTTGCTGGGCGGCGATGGCCGGGCCGTCGAAGATCGGGTGGGCGTACTCGAATTCGGCGATGACCCTGGACGGATCGGGCTCGCGCGCCGGATTGAGGGTAACGACGACCGGCGTCGCAAAAGGCAGCCGCTGCAGACGGTTGATCAGATAGGAAACGGCGACCGGTTGCGTGCCCGGCATGCCGCTGCCGGCAGCGTAGTTCCATGCCGACCACAGTTTTTCGTCACGCGGCAGCAGGGCGCGGTCGGTGTGCAGGACAGCGCGGTTGGGCTGATAGCGGATCGCCGCCAGCACTTCGCGCTGGGCGTCACTGGCCGTGAGCCCGAGAATGGCGAGGGCCTGGTCGCTGTGGCAGGCCATCACCACTTGGTCGAAATGCTCGCCGCCGCTGGCGTGGGTCACGCGCAGTCCGGCACCCTCACGGGTGACGGCGACCACCGGACAGGCGAGGCGAATGTCGTCGAGCTGGGCGGCAAGCCGGCGCACGTATTCGCGGCCGCCGCCCTTGACGGTACGCCACAGCGGGCGGTCGAAAACCTGCAGCAGACCGTGGTTCTGGCAGAAGCGGACAAAGGTGGCGAGCGGCGTATCGAGCATCTGCCCGGTCGGGCACGACCAGATCGCGGCGGCCATGGGCAGCAGATACCACTCGGAAAACGCCGCGGAATAGCGGCCGGCTCTCAGGAAATCACGAAGGCTGCGCTGGTTGTCGGGGTGCGAGAGCAGCCAGGCGACACTTTCGCGGTTGAAACGCAGGATGTCGGAAAGCATGCTCCAGAACTGCGGGCGCACCAGGTTGCGCTTCTGTCCAAAGACGGTAGCCAGATTGCTGCCCGACCATTCGATGTCGGGGCTCTCCAGACTGACCGCGAACGACATTTCTGTCTCGACGCTGTCGACGCCGAGCAGGGCGAACAGCGCGATCAGGTTCGGATAGGTCTTCTCGTTGAAGACGAGGAAGCCGGTGTCGACCGGGTGGGTCTTGCCTTCGAGCGTGACGTCGACGGTGTTGGTGTGACCGCCGAGATAACTGCCGGCCTCGAACAGTGTCACCTCGTGCCGGCGGCCGAGCAACCAGGCGGTGGCGAGACCCGAAATGCCGGCGCCGACGACGGCGATGCGCTGCTTGTCTTTCATGGTGGCCTCTTATTCGTTGGTGCCGAACATCTCGGCATAGGCAGAGTGGTTGTGGATCGACTCGAAGTTCTCCGAGGCGACCTTCCATTGGGCGATGCGCGGCTCGCTCATCAGGCGCAGCGCGATGTCGCGCACCAGATCCTCGACGAACTTCGGGTTGTCGTAGGCGCGTTCGGTCACCCACTTTTCGTCTGGGCGCTTGAGCAGGCCGAAGACTTCACAAGATGCCTCTTCCTCGGCCAGACGGACGAGTTCCTCGATCGCCATCGGCGAGCGCAGTTTCGCTTCCACCGTGATGTGCGAGCGCTGATTGTGGGCGCCGTAGTCGGAGATCTTCTTCGAGCAGGGGCAGAGGCTCGTCACCGCCGCCGTCACGCGCAGGGTCAGCGCGGAATGCTGCCCTTCAGGACTGTCGATGATCAAAGTCGCGTCGTAGTCGAGCAGGCTTTCAACACCCGACACCGGTGCTGTCTTGCGAATGAAGTAGGGAAAGGCGAGTTCGATGCGGCCGCTCGCAGCGTCCAGGCGCAGCAGCATTTCCCCGAGCATTGCGAACAGGCCATCCTGCGTCAGCGCGCCGCGCCTGCCTTCGAGAAGCTCGATGAAGCGCGACATGTGGGTGCCCTTGGCCTCGGGCGGCAGACCAACTGTCATGGTCAGATTGGCGACGGTGTTCATTATCTCGCCACTGGCGGTTTCCAGTTGCAGCGGGTAGCGCAGTCCCTTGACGCCGACGTTCTGGATGGCCAGACGGCGGGTGTCGGCGGCCGACTGGACGTCAGGCAGGAAAAAGCGATCAGGTGCATTCATGGCAGTGACTCCTTGGATTCGGGGCAGTCGTTCTATTTGAGGAATTCGTCAATCTTTTTCAGCAGATCCGTGTCATCCGGCTTGGTGAAGCTGGAGTAGGCGACGACCTGCGAGGCATCGCGATTGATCAGGTACTTGTGGAAATTCCACTTCGGCCTGCTACCGGTAACCTCGGCCAGCTTCAGGTAGAAGGGGTTGGCATCCCTGCCCTTGACTGTCGTCTTGGCCACCATCGGGAAGTCCACGCCATACGTCAGGCGGCAGAATTCGGCAATTTCCGTGTCGCTGCCGGGTTCCTGCTCGCCAAAGTCGTTGGAGGGGAAGCCGAGCACCACCAGCCCCTTGTCCTTGAGCCGGGCATAGAGTTTTTCCAGGCCCCCGTACTGAGAAGTGAATCCACAGTAACTCGCTGTATTGACCACCAGGATGACTTTGCCCTGATATTGGCAAAGCGACTGGGGCTTGCCATCCTGCAACCCGGGGAAAGTGTGGTTGAGCAAGGGCGGGCATTCGGCAGCGGATGACATCGACACCAGACCCAGCGTCAGGAGTCCGGCAACCAGCATGGCATGTTTCAGTTCTTTGACCATGTCCAACCTTTCGTAATTTTGTCGTGGACAAACTATTCGTTTTTCTGTACTGTAGAGATGAAAATCCGAAATGTCAACTGTTTGTCTAGTTTTTGTTCAGGACAATTATGAATAATCCAGGCTTCAACATTGCCGCCGTCGAACGAGAGACCGGTCTGTCCAAGGACGTCTTGCGCGTATGGGAGCGCCGCTACGGCTTTCCCGCTCCCTCCCGCGACGATCACGGCGAACGCATCTACCCGGCGGAGCAGGTCGAACGCCTGCGGCTGCTCAAGCGCCTGATGGATGCCGGACACCGGCCCGGAAAACTGCTTGCCACACCCACCGAGGAGCTTAACGCGCTGGCCCCGCGGCGTCCGATGGCGCCGGCGGTAGTCTCCGAACCCGATGCAGCCACGGAACTCAGAGAGTTGATCTCCCTGATCAAGCAGCATGACGGCGCGGCTTACCAGCAGGCGATGCAGCAGCGGTTGGCCCGCCAGGGGCTGGGGCAGTTTGTCCAGCATACTGTCGCCCCGCTCACCCGCAACGTCGGCGCAGCCTGGGAGGAAGGCAGCGTCGAGGTCTTCGAGGAACATCTGTTCACCGAATTGACCAAGCGCGTCCTGCGCCAGGCGATCGCCAGCCTGCCCGGTGGCAAGCGCAGCCCGCGCATCATCCTCACCAGCGTGCCGGACGAAACGCACGTCCTTGGCCTGCTGATGGCCGAAGCACTCTTCGCACTGGAAGGCGCCGAGTGCATCCCGCTCGGCACGCAGATGCCGCTCCTGGAAATCGCTCGCGCCGCCAGCGCTCACCGCGCCGACATCGTCGCCCTGTCGTTTTCGGACGCCTTCCCGCAACGCCAGATTCCCGGCCTGCTGCAGCAGTTACGCATAGTCCTGCCAGCCGAAGCGGCACTGTGGGCCGGCGGCGGCGGCGTCAGGCGCCTGCCCGAAGTTGCGGGGGTGAAACTGCTCGCTTCACTCGAATATTCCCTGGTAGCTCTCGAAGGGTGGCGTCGAAAGCAGGTCTAACCTTGCTGCAAGACAAAAACCCGAATCCGGCGAAGGACCCTATAGAATGTCAATTGTTCCCTGGCATCCGGCGACCTGCTTGAAGTGGCCTACCCCGCACCCGACTTCGAATCGAAAATCTGCCCTCCGGAGCAGTTGACCGCGCGCGTCGCCGACCTGGCGCGCCCGTCGGTATTCACCAACGGCTGTTTCGACATCGTGCATCGCGGTCACGTGACCTATCTGGCGCAAGCCGCTGCACTCGGGGCGAGCCTGGTCGTGGCGCTCAACAGCGACGCCTCGGTCAGGCGCCAGGGCAAGGGCAACGAGCGGCCGGTCAACACGCTCGATGACCGCCTGGCGGTAATCGCCGCGCTCGGCTGCGTCTCCCTGGTCACCTGGTTCGACGAGGACACACCCCTGCGGCGCATCGTCGAATGCCGCCCGGATATTCTCGTCAAGGGCGGTGACTGGCCGGTGGACAGGATCGTCGGCGCTCGCGAAGTCATCGGCTGGGGCGGAACGGTGCTTTCGATCCCCTTCATTCATCAGAAATCGACGACCGCACTGCTGGAAAGAATCCGCAGCCTCTAGTGGAAAGGGTGATCTCTGGATGACGACACCCGGCACGAAGCCAATCGACAGACAACTGCAGGCGCATGAACGCGCCAAGCTCTTCTGCATGGTCGGCATTCCGACCCTGTTGGCTTTCAGTGTCCTCGCCCTGCGCACTGGCAACTGGGTCCAGGTGGGACTGGTCATGGCCACCGCCGCGATCCTTTCCGGCTGCTATCTGGCGCTGGTGCGTGGACAGACGCACTTCTGGGCGATCAGGATCGCCGTGGCAGCGTTTGCCGTGTTGGTAACCTACCTGGTTGCATTGTCCGGGGAGGAGCACAGCTTCGCCCTGTGGTTTTTCGCCTATCCGGTGGTTGCGGTCATGCTCCTGCCGCCACGGGAAGGCTTGGTCTGGTCTTGCCTCGGCCTGGCGATCGTGACCGGCATCATGATTCGGGACGGCCCCGAGACAGGCACCAGCACCTACTCGATGGCCTTCGGCATTCGCTTCGTGGTCGTCAACATCCTGCTCACGACCTGCATTTACTGGTTTGAAACCACGCTGCGGCGCTACCAGGAGGAGACAAGCGCGCAAAAGCGCCTCATTGAGATTGAAAGCGCCCGCCTCAAAATGGAGATTGCGCGGCGCACCTCGCTCGAGGGCGAATTGCGGGTGCTGGCCTCGATCGACTCCCTGACAAGCCTTCTCAACCGGCGCGCCTTTCTGGAGCGTTTCTCTCACGAACTGGCGCGCAGCCAACGCCACGGGCCGGAGCTGACACTGCTCATGCTCGACCTCGATCACTTCAAGAAGATCAACGACCGGCATGGCCACCCGGCGGGTGACCTCGTCCTGGTGCATCTTGCGCAATCACTGAGGCGCTGCCTGCGCAACGTCGATATTATCGGCCGCATCGGCGGCGAGGAATTCGCCGTGGTGTTGGTCGATACCAGCCCGGAAATGGCACAACCGGTTATCGACCGTCTGCTCGAGCAGACTCGCGGAACTCCGGCCATTCTGGCTGACGGCACGGCGGCGCATTACACAGTCAGCATCGGCAGCACCGAAATTCTCAGGGGTGACACCATGGAGACGGCAATCCAGCGTGCCGATGACGGACTTTATGCAGCCAAGAACACGGGCCGCGATCGTCACTGCCAGCGTTAGGGCATTCGCCTAAAGCGTAACCTGGGCGCCCAGTTCGACAACCCGGTTGCTGGGAATCCGGAAAAAAGCAGTGGGCGAGCCGGCGTTTCGGTACATGGCGACGAATATCCGTTCCCGCCAGAAGGCCATCTCCGAATGGAACCTGGGATACAGCGTCTCGCGTCCGATGAAGTAAGTAGTCTCGAGCGCGTCGAACTCGAGCCCGGAACTCGCGCACAGCGACAGCGCCCGGGGAATGTCCGGGTCATCCTTGAAACCAAAGAGAATGCTGACACTCCAGAAGTTGTCGCGCAGTTTCCTGACCTTGACACGACTAGCATCCGGCACAGAGGGCACATCGGAAAACTGCGCGGCAACGACGACCACCCGCTCGTGCAGCACCTTGTTGTGCATCAGGTTGTGCAACAGCGCATGCGGCACGGCCCGGACATCGGCATTCAGGAACACCGATGTTCCGCCAACCCGGGCCGGCATCGACGCCGCGAGCGATTCGAGAAACATTGAAAGCTCGAGGCGTTCACTCCTGATTCGCGCGGTGTGCAGCACGCGACCCTGTTTCCAGGTCGCCATCGCAATGAAGATTGCGCCAGCCGTGAGCAACAGCAGCCAGCCGCCTTGGGAAAGATTGAGAAGGTTCGCCACCAAAAAAACCAATTCAATCGCCAGGAAGCCGCCAAACAGCACGCCGGCCTTGATCCATCCCCAGCCGCGAGCGACGATCGCGGCGCTGAGCAGCGACGTGATCATCATTTGGCCACTCACCACAATTCCGAAAGGATCAACGAGATTGTCCGAACTCCTGATGCCGAGCACGAGAAGCATCACCGCCAGCAACATTCCCCAGTTCACCACCGGCAGATAGAACTGCCCCATGTCGGCAGTGCGTTGCACTTCCATGCGCGGCACGAAGCCGAGCATGATCGCCTGGCGAGTCACCGACGAGGCAGCGGAAATGGCCGCCTGCGAGACAATCGCAGCAACCGAGGTGGCCAGAGCGACCAGCGGCAAGAGCACCCAGCCGGGCGCCAAGAGGAAGAAGGGATTCCTGGCCGCCGCAGCGTCGTCCAGCAGCAGCGCGCCCTGGCCAAGATAATTGAGAACCAATGCCGGCAGCACGACAGCGAACCACGCGCCGCGGACAGGATTGCGGCCGAATTGACCCATCCCGGCATGGAGCGCTTCGGCACCAGCCACCGTGAGCGCCGCGCAGCCCAGCGCAACCAGGGCCAGCAACCGGTGATCGACTACGAACCCGACCGCGCTCGCCGGGTTCAATGCCATCAGGACGCCCGGGTGGGCGACGATAGCGTTCACGCCGAGCAGCGCCAGGCTGGCAAACCAGAGCAGCATCACTGGCCCGACGAACCTGTCGACCAGAGCCGTCCCATGGCGCTGAACGTAGAACAGGATGAACAACACCGCCAGCGTAATCGGGATCACGACGGGTTCAAGGGCCGGAGTTGCCACCTTCAGCCCTTCGACGGCAGAGAGTACGGATATCGCGGGCGTGACCATCCCGCAGACGAAGAACAACGCGGCACCGACGATGCCGATGACCACGACCGTCCGCACCTGCTTCGGCTTGCCATGGACGGCACGAAGCGCCAGCGAGATCAGCGCCATGATGCCGCCCTCGCCGGAGTTGTCGGCGCGCATGATGAAAATCGTGTATTTGACCGAGACAACGATGATCAGCGCCCAGACAAACAGGGACAGGCTACCGAGGATGTTTGCTTCGCTTACCGGAATCGGGTGCGTTCCGGCAAAGATGGCCTTTAGTGCAAAGAGCGGGGCGGTGCCGACGCTGCCAAAGACAACGCCCAAGGCGGCCAGCGCCAGCGCGGGCAAACGCCTGCCTGGCGCACTCCCGGTATGCAAGTCAAGGTTGCTCATCGACTCTCCCTGAATCAGCGGTAACTTGATCACCGCACCGATGACTTGGCCGGCCACGCCGCCAACTTGCTGACGAAAGGCCGGGATTCGGACGCTGCCAGCCCCGTGCCACCTAGCCTTTAGAACGGAATGTCGTCGCCCAGATCGTCGAAGGCCGGCTTTGGCTTGTTTCTGGCGGGTGACGGCGCATAGTCGGTTGGCTCGCTGTCGAAGTCACCGGATGATGCCGGCGCGCCCATCCCCTGACGTG
>WBZP01000240.1_pt1 | contig 75434 bp, 58 predicted proteins | sample 5204301 | NCBI WGS metagenome assembly WBZP01 (sample SAMN12412401, study PRJNA552823) | activated sludge metagenome | isolation source: activated sludge from nitrification reactor of wastewater treatment plant... | place: USA: Pennsylvania | collected 2017 | reverse complement strand
CTGGAAATGGAAAAATTGATTGGGCAATGGGCCTCCGAGGGCGGGAGCCGTTTGGACTTTTGCCGTCGGGAGGGGATTTCCCCCTGGGTGTTCCAGTATTGGGTGGGCCGTTTGCGCCCCCGTGTTTGCCCGGCGGGGGTGGCGGGTTTCACGGAAATCCGTGTGGAAAGCCCCGGCGGCGGGGCGTGGTTGCGGATAAAGCACCCCGGTGGCATCGAGGTTGAAGTGGGCGGCGAGGCAGGTGCCGCCTACATACGCCAGTTGCTGGGATGGTGATCTTCGGCTCCACCCCTTTAATGTTGTACGATGTTATTCTGTCTTTGGAAATTTTGCTGCTGTAACTTTCGGAATAATAATTACATAGTCATATCCATCTATTGTTCTTGAAAGCGTAATATCTTTTACTTCAACTTTTCCTTTTTCTTTTGCGTCTCTGAGCTGACGCAAATCAAAGCAATGCCAATCTTCTGATGTAACTACACTGAATAGCGGCTTTAGAAATTTAAGAATATCACTATTTTCATCTACAGCATTTGCTGGAAAACCTTTAAATGGTGATCCTTGCATGCCTGATTTTCCCACAATCATGATGTGTAAAGAGTTTTTAAATTCACTGTCGGCTATATTGTTCACTAAATTTCCTATGTCGTAAATTTTAAAAAAACTCTCCCCTTTAGAAATATGGATGGCTCCATACTTGAATAGATTTTTCTTATTATGCCATTTAGGATATACTTTCATCAGATTATTTTTCATCAATTGAATTCTCAGGTGGTGGTTTTGTTCTTTGTAAATTTTTGCTGTTAGTTGTAAATCATTTATTATTTCGATTTCTTCCTGACTTAATCTAAGAGTCTTAAGTTCTTGTAGTTGTTTTTCGAACTCTTCAGTCATTAAATACATAGGCTTGCTTGGGTCTTTTAAGAAGTCTGCAAAGTGGACTTTTGATTTCGCTTCTATATCTTCATAGATTTTCTTGGCTTTCTTATTCTTAGTTTTGTTCTTCAAGTCATTGCAGATTAGTCTATCTGCATTCATTAATATTTGGTCGGTGCCGTAAATAACTGTATTTGATTTTACTAATTGTTTAAACAATTGAGATTCAGGCTCTAAGCCATAAAAAGAAAATACTTCTTCAAACTCATCTTGGTATTTTTTAAAATTTAAATCACCGAGTGTTTTGATTTTGGACTCGATAATTTTTGCGGAATATGGGTCTGTTTCAATAAAGAAGTTATCAAATTCAACTTTTGTGGCTATAGCGGAAGTAAATAATGGGATTTCATTGGTAAAATGATCTTCACCTATGAAGACAAAATCTGATTTTTGAATTTGGCTAACTAATGTATCCCAACCAATTCCCCTAAAAGTATTTGTTTTGAAACTAAAAGTTGATTGGCTTTGATTTACAATTTTGGCTATCAAAGAATCTTGGGCAAGTAAAGTTAAAGATGTAGCCTGTAGGGCTATTACTACGATGAATGAACAAAATAATTTCATATTTATTTTAAGTTAGATGAATTGTTTCGTAACTATCCAGCCGCCTTTGTCGGCGGAGGCATATCGACGACAGCCCTGACTGCATCGAAAGCAGAGCAACCGTTTTTGATAGCGGTATCAATGACGGATCGAATACCGGCGAATTCGGGATGGAGGGATTTAAACTGCGACCATCCCTTTCGCTATGGGTATTGCAGGTAGTCCAAGTCCTTTCGGGGGTGGTTTTGCCCGTGCAAAGGTAAGGTTTTTTGGATATGTGGCAAATTTTTTTGCATCATAGCGAATAAAAAAAGAGAAAAAAGTTGATTTCAGGTCTTTGTGTAGCATAAAACGGGCTGTTTGTACACGAGCGGCATACAAACAGAGCAAAAAGGGGGCGTTTTCAGGGGTTTTGTGTCAAGGGGCGGCAGGAGCAGGCGGGGTGCGGGGCCGGGGAGAAGGAGCGGTAGCACGGCGCGCAGGCAGGGTGGGTGCGATGCAGGCCACCACGACCATGGGCGGCGCTTCCACCCCGCAGCAGGGGCAGGAGCCGGGCGGGCGGCCCAGTACACGGGTGAGTTTTTCCTCCCAGGTGTCCGGTTGGGGCGGGGTGATGCCGAGGACCTTTTGCAGGACTGCCAACTTAGTATTTCGGTGTCGGGTGGAGAGGATACCGTAGTAACGGATTTTCCGGAAGCCCTCCGGCAGGACGTGCAGCAGGTAGTGTCGGATAAACTCTGCGGCTTCGATCCTGCTGCGCAGCATCTTTGGGGGTGCGTTGTTAGCATCATTTTATCATTCTAGATGTTTTATTTTTTTATATGTTGCTGAAATTTGATTTTTTTTGATTTCACACTTGATCCATTGCCAGTATCGAAGCGGATTCATTGAGGACGAATGCCCTATCTTTTTTACTGTCTAATCTTGAACTTTCACATTCATTAAGCCTTTTCGGAAGCCATTTTTTGTTCCCGATAATAACTTTCAAGTAACTTTTCAATCAGTTGATCTAGTTGCACATTATTTTCTTCAACCCATCGTTTGAGGTCGTCTTGCAATGTTATCCTGACTTCGGTCTTGGATTGGGTTGTTGTATCAACCCTAACCCAGTCTCCTTCAAAATCTTCGTCATAGGCAATATCGTCATCGGCGTAGTAGATCGCAGCTTCAGGTACTACTATCCCTCCTTTGGACAGTTTCATCACGTCCAAAGCTTCTACTTTTATCCGATCAAAGTCAATCGAATAATCGCTTACAGATTCCCCTGATTCCAATTTTCTTAGGGCTTCCGAAACTGATATTTTATGATTTGTCATTTTTTGCATATTTAAATTTATTAGACAAGTAGGCTCGTCTCTCATCGGTAATTGCTCGCCTTGCCGAAATGATTCGTTTTAGCAGGTCTCTTGTGGTGTATATAACGGTTATGATTGCCTGAAATGCTTTTCCTATGGTTAAAAATCTGGTTTCGCCGTCTTTGTCTGACGCATATTCGAGTCTATCCTTGTCATTAAAAACATCGGTCGCATTATAGGCCGCTTATCTCACAAAACTGTCATTTTTCCACCCGGGTAAAACAAAAAAAGGGTTCCGGCTTTATAGCAGTTTTAAAAACACCAGTCACCATACATGCGCATCGCTTATACCCTTTTATTAGCCATCCTGCTGCACCCCCTTGCTGCCCAAAACGACACCAAAGTCCCCGCGCCCGCTCCGGAGCGCCACCTCAAAAACATTCGCCAGATCACTTTTGGCGGCGATAATGCAGAGGCGTACTGGAGTCCCGACGGAAAGAAATTGGTTTTCCAGAGCAACAACAAACAATGGGGCCTGCAATGCGATCAGATTTTTGCGATGGACGTGAAAAAGGCAGCCAACAATCCTGCTTATCGTCCGCCCCTCATCAGCACGGGTCACGGACGCACCACCTGCTCTTATTTCATGCCCGACGGCAAAAAAATGCTCTTCGCCAGCACCCACGAGGGCAACCACGCCTGCCCGGCCACGCCCGACCTGCGACAGGGCGGAAAGTACCTCTGGCCCATTTACAGCACCTACGACATCTATATAGCCAATCGCAAGGGGAAAATCATCAAACAGCTGACCAATACCCCCGGCTACGACGCGGAAGCAGTGGTCAGTCCCAAAGGCGACAAAATTTTGTTCACCAGCGACCGCAGCGGCGACCTGGAACTTTGGACCATGAATCTGGACGGTTCCGATCAAAAACAAATCACCAATACCTTAGGCTACGACGGCGGTGCGTTTTTCAGTGCCGACGGGTCGCAAATTGTCTTTCGCGCCAGTCGCCCAAAAACTGAGGAGGCCATCAAAGAATACAAAGACCTGCTGAAACAGGGCTTGGTGGCCCCCACCGACATGGAGATTTTTGTATGCAACCCCGACGGCTCCAACATGCGCCAGATCACCAACTTAGGCAAGGCCAACTGGGCACCGTTTTTTGTGCCTTCCGGCAAAAAGATCATTTTTTCGAGCAACCACCACTCCAAGCGCGGCTACGACTTTCAGCTGTACGTCATCAACATAGATGGCACTGGTCTGGAAGCAGTCACAACCGAAAGCATCTTTAATTCCTTTCCCATGTTTTCGCCCAATGGTAAGCAGTTGGTGTTTTGTTCCAACCGCAACAATGGCGGCGGGCGCGATACCAACGTGTTTGTGGCCGACTGGGTGGATTGAGGTACCAGCCTGAAAATCTGCTTTTCAGCTGCGATTTTATGCCTGACTCTCGCTAAATGTGTTATTTTTGCAAGGATTTAGCGAGGGATAAATCAGATTTTTATGAAAAAAAATCCGATCTTCAATAATTTATGTTTTATGAAGACATCAAAAATTATTGGAAGGGAGACTCAAAAACGCATCCTGACAGAAGCGCTGGTATCTGAAAGTTCTGAGTTCGTAGTCGTGTATGGCCGAAGGCGGGTAGGCAAAACCTTTCTGATTAAAAACGTGCTGGCCAGGCAGATGGATTTTGATATGACCGGCATACAGGATGGCGACTTGCGCGATCAATTGCAAAACTTCGCCGATAAGCTCTCCGAGTATAGCGGGGAAGAAGTGGGTCAGCCTGATTCCTGGATGCAGGCATTTTCAGTGCTTCGCAAATACTTGTCAAAGCGCAAAAATAGTCGCAGAAAAGTAATTTTTCTGGACGAGCTGCCGTGGATGGACACCAACAAGTCGAAGTTTTTGGGAATGCTCGGTCATTTTTGGAACGACTGGGCAGCACATAACAACGTGCTGTTGGTGGTGTGTGGTTCTGCTGCCTCCTGGATGATTAAAAATGTACTGGATCACAAAGGGGGGGCTGCACCGTCGTCAAATCGCCAGGGCATTGGGAATAGCCATGATTTTTCACGAATTTTCCAGTTTTCAGTATGCCGGGGATGCAGCACAGGAAGGCGCACAGGTAGATTTGTTAATAGATCGCGCAGATGGAATCATCAACCTGTGCGAAGTAAAATTTTCCAGCGCAGATTACAAGTTGTCTGCGGCCTATAAAAAAAGCCTGCGGGAGCGCGCAGACACCTTCGAGGCAATCACGAAAACGCGCAAATCTGTACTTCATACCCTCATTACTACATACGGCTTGGCCAATGCTGCCGAACATACCGATGTGGTGCAGCACGTGGTCACCTTAGATGCTCTGTTCGAGCCATAAAGTGTTTTCGGTTCGGCCTCATCGCAGCGCTTCATCCACCTCAGCCGCTGCTTCCCTAGCATAGATCACCCGCGCCGGTCACGCGGGTTTGTTGCCTTTGCTCACCCTGCCCACCCTTCCCGGTCCAAGCTGCGGTAGTGAATGGCCTCTGAAAGATCGTTAATGCGGATGTCGGGGCTTCCGGACAGATCGGCAGCCGTGCGGGCCACTTTCAGGATGCGGTCGTAGGCGCGGGCAGATAGTTGCAGGCGCTCCATGGCCGTTTTTAGCAGGGCAAGTCCTTCTTTTGTGAGGGCGCACACTTCCCGCACCATACGGCTGGGCATCTGGGCATTGCAATACACGTCTTTCATGCCTTTAAAACGCTCGGCCTGTATGGCGCGGGCCACCAATACCCGTTCCCGAATGGCAGCGCTGTCCAATTTGGGCCTTTCCTGGCTGCTCAGTTCGTCGTAACTCACGGGGTTGACTTCCACATGGAGATCAATGCGGTCGAGCAGCGGCCCCGATATTTTGGACAGGTAGCGCTTGACCACCCCCGGCCCGCACACACATTCTTTGTCGGGATGGGTATAGTACCCACAGGGACAAGGGTTCATGCTGGCCACCAGCATGAAACTGGCCGGATAATCCACCGACACTTTGGCGCGGCTGATGGTCACTTTGCGTTCTTCCATGGGCTGGCGCATCACCTCCAACACGGTGCGTTTAAATTCCGGTAATTCGTCTAAAAACAACACCCCATTGTGGGCAATGCTGATTTCGCCGGGCATAGGATCGGAGCCGCCGCCCACCAATGCCACATCGCTGATGGTGTGGTGGGGCGAACGGAACGGGCGTGTAGTGACCAAAGAGCCGTTATCGGGCAAAATACCGGCCACTGAATGTATTTTGGTGGTTTCCAGAGCTTCGTGGAGGGTGAGGGGCGGCAAAATGCTGGGCAGGCGGCGGGCCAGCATGGTTTTGCCCGCACCGGGCGGCCCGATCAGAATTACATTGTGGCCCCCTGCAGCGGCCAGTTCCAGCGACCGCTTGATGTTTTCCTGCCCTTTCACGTCGCTGAAGTCCACGTCATAATTGTTGAGGTTGGCCGCAAACTCTTCGCGGGTATTGACATAGGTGGGCGCAATGGACGGGTTGCCTGACAGAATGTCTATCACTTCGTTCAGGTGTTCCACGCCGTATATGTCCACATCGCTGACAATGGCGGCTTCGCGGGCATTGGTTTTGGGCAGAATAAAACCTTTGTATTTTTCGCGGCGCGCTAAAATGGCTACCGGCAAAGCCCCTTTGATGGGTCGTATGCCCCCGTCCAAAGACAACTCTCCCATGATAAAGTATTCGGAAAGGCGGTCGGCAGCAATCACTTTTTGCCCGGCCAGCATGCCGATGGCAATGGGCAGATCGAAAGCAGAACCCTCCTTGCGCAAGTCAGCGGGAGCCAGATTAATGATGGTTTTCAGGCGTTCCAGTTTGTGTCCGGAGTTTTTGACGGCGGCTTCAATGCGCGGCAGGCTTTCCCGCACCGCGCTGTCCGGCAGGCCCACAATGAAAATTCCCAATTTGTCGGTATTGCCCAAAGCGCCTCCTGTATTGGTTTCTACCGTGATGGTTTGGGCTTCCACCCCGTGTACTGCCCCTGCATAAGTTTTTATCAGCATAGCCGGTAATGTAAAAATATAAATTTCGGCAAAAATAAAATATATTTCCTTGCCTGTCCCCAGCCTTTACAAAATTTACTTCAGCGGCGTAAAAAACATAAAAGCCGAGGCGGACTTTTCCACCCCGGCTTTCTGTTTTACTAAACACGGGTATCTTTACAAATGTCCCTGCTCAAAGGGCATTCAATTGTTTGATCAAATCTGTTTCCGAAACCAGCTTCGGAATAAGGGTGACAGACTTTTGCTGCTGCGGATAGACATCTCTGCGGCCATAATGCCAGCCATCCTGCATTTTACTGACTGTTACAACCTGCGCCTCCAAGTCAAGGGGTGCGAAGTCATACCTGAAAAAGTGTCGTTCTTCCACATATTTTAAAGGTGCCACACCGGTTTGCCCTTTCAAAACCAGATACACTTGGGTGTTGGCATCCGAATATTCCACGGGTAAAGACACATAAAAGGGCGTTACCGGTCTATTCAGCGGACGGCATACCCCCAACCAGCCCGTCTGGCGCATTTCCGTCTGAAATCCAAGCATGGACGGATTGGAGGAAGATTGGATGATGGTAGCCTCCTGTCCGGTTCCGCTCCACCCGTTGAATGGCTGCCCCATTAGTCGTGAGGCAGCATTATACAAAAAGAACTTATCCGTCGGCAACACATGCGGACCGTTCACAATAATATATCTTTGCGGCTGTAGTTGGAGGGCTTGCCCCTGACAACGCGCCTGTAGCCCGATGGTACCCGCTGTGGTCAGCAGCTGCCCTGACCCGTCTAAGGTGTGCAAATTTTTTGCAATCAGTACACCGGGTGCGGCAGCCGTTTCTGTCTCTAAGGTCAATTCAGGGCAGGTGCTGCACGGCACAGGCCGACCGGCCGCGTCTGCAAAAAGAGAGTCCGCATGCAGTAAAGTCAGGTGATAACCGCCTTCCACTGCCAGCACGGTGTCCTTGTCAAGTCCCTTGAATGTAAAAGAAGACTTATTCTGAAACTCCCGAATGCTTCCCAAATCCGTAGTGAGCAAGGCAGCAGTAGCCGTATAAGCCTGAAAGACCACCTCATCCTTGTGGCAGCCAGTGGTGGCCAACAAAGTACCCAGAAAAATGGCTGTACCTGCTGTAAATGCGGACTTCACTCGAAACATACTCCTTAGATACACGTTGTATGCAATACGCTGCCTGTGTTTCCTTTTTTTTTAAAATTTTTCTTTACGCTGTCTTGAAGTATTTTTTACTCTTCGTTTTTACCTCCGCCATTGCTTTTTCCGCCAATGGCCAGACGCTAAAAGGGGTGGTGCGCGATGCCGACAATGGCCTTGTTCTGTACGGCGTAGAAGTGCAGGCGGAGCGTTCCACAGTGCGGCCCTCCGCAGCGGTGTCCTCGACACAAACGGATTCGTCGGGGCGTTTTCGTTTCGACCATCTGCCGCCCGGCGCTTATACCTGCGTTTTTTCGGCCAATGGTTACGAACGCTCAGTGTTGAGGGACATCGCCGTAGCGGCAGGGAAAGAGACCGCCACAGAGGTCAATTTGCGACGCATCCCTACTAACCTTCCCGAACTCACCATTGTGGCCGATGAGACGGGCGGGCGCAGAGCGCAGCCCCTCGGCGAAGTGTTGCTCACCCGCGAGCAAACCCTGCGCTATCCGGCTACCTTTTTCGATCCGGCGCGGCTGGCCTTAGCAGCACCCGGTGTGGCAGGGGCCGACGATCAGGCCAATGGCATGAGCGTGCGGGGTGCCACGCCAGCCGGGCTGCGCTGGCGTTTGGAAGGCGTGGACATTGTCAATCCCAACCATTTGGCAGGAGCAGGCACTTTCAGCGACCTGCCCGCCCCGGCCAGTGGGGGGGTGTTGATGTTTTCGGCCCAACTGATAGATCGCTCGGCCTTGTTGACAGGCAATTTTCCGGCAGGATATGGCGACGGCACCGCAGGCATGATGGATATGTATTTGCGCGAGGGCAATGTTGAGCGCCGCGAATACACTTTACAGGCGGGGTTATTGGGCATAGACCTGGCTGCGGAAGGCCCCTTGACACGCCGGCAAAACGCCTCCTGGTTAGTCAACTACCGCTATTCCACCGTGGGCTTGCTGGGCCAAATGGGCGTTTCCTTTGGCGACGAACAGATTGCCTTTCAGGACCTTTCTTTCAACCTGCATTTTTCAGGAAAAAGGGGGGGGGCGTGGACGGTGTTTGGCATGGGAGGCCAATCTTCCAATTTTTTTGTTCATACAGAAGACCGCACGCAAATTGAGCAGTATAAAGCGCTGTTCGATATAGATTATGCAGGAAAAACGGGTCTGGCGGGTTTTACGCATTGGATGAGCCTCGGTCAAAAGACTTGGATCAGAACGGTCTTTGTGGGATCAGCACAGGAAAACAGGCGCAGGGTGGTTCCTTTTTTCTCCGACTTTCCACAAAGTGCGGCAGAGGCCGGTACCGATCAGCGGGTGGCGGGACAAACCACCCTACAGCACCGCGTGAACAATCAAAATCGCCTGCGCGGCGGCATGAACTGGTCGGTGCGCCGCTTCAGCGGCGACAACCGCTGGGAGGAGTCCATTATTTATCGCAGCCGCGCCGAATGGCTGCCCTTTTTGCAGCCCTGGGCTGGCTGGGAGTGGAACACACCCCGACAACGGACATTAGTGAAAAGTGGCATCCACAGCCATATTGCTACTTTCAACGGACGTGTGTCGGTGGAGCCGCGCCTGTCGGTGGAGCAACGCGTGGGCAGGCAATGGCGCGTGGCAGGCGCGTGGGGACTGCACAGCGAAGCCCTGCCGGTTTGGCTTTACAGTGGCCTGCCCCTGCGTCCCCGTCCCGCAGCGCCTTCCTATCGCTCGTTGGATTTTATCCGTTCCACTCAGTCTTCTGTGCGGGCCGAGTACCGCCCTGCGGGACTTTGGCACTTTTCAGCGGAGGCTTTCCGGCGCAATCTGCGCAGGGTTCCGGTCTTGGGCGAAGTGGCCAATGCCTTTTCTTTGCTGAATGTGGCAGAGGGACAACTGTCGGATGTGGCACTTGTCAGCAACGGGGAGGCGCGGCAATACGGCGTGGAGCTGTTGGTGGACCGGCGCTTTGAAAACGGTATTTTTTGGAATGCCAATGCCACCTGGTTGCGTTCGGAATATACCGGCAGCGACCAGACATGGCGACCACAACGATGGGAGGCGCGTTACATTTTTAACACGACGGGCGGGAAAGAGTGGGAAATAGCCCCGAAAAACGGGCAGGCGCGGGTATTTGGATGCAGCGGACGCATGAATTGGCGGCAGGGTTTTCTGGATACTCCGGTGACCCCTGCCAAAAATCCCTTGGATACGCGCATACAGACCACCGGCGCGGTGGAATATACGCGCCGCCTGCCGGATTTTTACCGCTTAGACCTGCGCTTCTACTGGAAACGACATATCGGAGACCGACGCAACAGTACGCTGGCCTTCGACCTCCAAAATGCTACCAATGCCCGAAATACGGCCTATTATTATTACGATGCGTTCACAGGGCGGGAGACTACGCGCCTGCAATTGGGCCTGATCCCGAATATCAGCTGGAAAGTGGAGTTTTAATAAGTCACTCTGAGTAGAATATAGGCTCAAAACTACTGTCCGGGGACTGAGCCTCCCCCCAAAAACTGGACAAAAATTTGAGAGAAATAAGTTGGATAGTGTTTATCTGCGATTAAACGGAATAAAGCACTAAGATATTGAAAATATTTCATCACTCCCTACATCTGCCTTTTTACAAAAATTTGCTCTACCAGACGCTGCAAGAAATTTTTATCATTGGTAATGATGTCGGCTTTGCCTTGTAATTGCTGGGCAAACGGGATTTGTTTGTGGTAGCTGGTACGCAGCCCGTCGGGCAGCCCCAGCAGGATGGTATATTGATCGTCTTTGGGTACCAGCGATTTTTTAAGCACAAAGCCTTTGATGGTACCAAATTCGTAATACGGGTAATTGTCCAATTTGATGACCACGCGCTGGCGCTCCGTCACCTTGCCACTGCCTGCAATGGGCAGCGATAAGCGTCCCACCATGCCCTGTTCCTGGGGTGGCAACAGGGTGATCACCAATTCCCCCTGTCGGACGTACTGGCGTTCTTTGACAAAGTCGGCGTTGAGCGACACCTTGCCATCTATGGGGGCATAAATCAGGTAAGTTTGTTTCCATTTATCAATGGCAGTGCGCAAATTGTTGAGGCTGTTCAGCAGGCCCGTTGCTGTGCTGGAATAGGTTTCGGTGGCCCCCAGCGACACGTCTGCAATGCCCCGCCGCAGTTGGATGATGTTGTTTTGTTTTTGCAGCACATTGTCCTCCTGCTGTTCGTATTGCCGTTCCAGATCGGCGACTTTGTTTTTCTCTTTTTCCAATTCCACCCGCGAGATGATGCCCTGTTCGAACAGTGTTTGCTGTCCTTGAAGCAAATCCTCGGCACTTTGCAGCTGATTGCGGGTGCGCTTCAGGGCTTTCTGGTCAAACTCGATGCTTTGCTCCAACTGCCTGATCTGTTGGTTTATGGAACCAATATTGGAACGGGCGGAGGCATTGCGGGTGCTGCGCCCGAACTGAAAGCGCTCCAGCTGTTGTAAAAAGTCGGCATACGGCCCCTGAATGTCTCCCAAGTCCAATCCGGGCATGGAGTGTACAAATTTCATAGAGTCCACCGAAGAAGCGCGTTGCCAGACGCGGGAAGCCTGATCGAGTTGCAGTACATCTTTATAATTGGCTGTGCTTTGCAAGACAGCCAAGAGATCGCCGGTAGTGACCAAATCAGTATCCCGTACCAACAGATCGGCAATTTGGCCCTCCGTGCGGGCCACTAAGTCCACAGGCGGCACTGGAGTAGTGATCACTACTTTTGCCGTGATGATGTCGGGATAGCGCACAAACCAGGCGGCCACCAGCATCAGGGCGAAACTGGTAAAAGCAATGGCCGTACCGAACCGCACTAACCAATGGGGGGGGGTACCCAGAATTTCCTGCACATCGTCGGAGCGCAGTTCTACAAAATCTCGGTTACTCATGGATGAGGGATGAAGTGGTGTAAGAATAATCCATTTTAAACAAGATTACTATACAACGACAAAACAGTGCGTCAAGTGTTGTATCAAGCAACGAAGCCCCTTAAATCACAGAGGATTCAAGGGGCTTCGTGAAAAATGGATGTTTGTTTACCTGAAAAAGGCTATTCTTTTAGAAAAACCTGCTTCGGTTATCCTGTATGTCCGCCTTTTTGGTGAGCGACTGGATGAGGTTGTTGCGGATGTTGGAGAGGGCCATCGAACTGGCACCCCGACGGAACATAGTCATGTCGGCGGGCACCTGCAATTCCTGACGATCGGAGACGGGCGATACGAAATACACACCGTTGTTGCCGACAATCGGGGCACTGACAGCGCCTTTGGCAGTAGCGAAAACGGTACCCAGTACACGCGGCTCGCCAATGCTGCCAGTAATAGTGGCAGCGCGGGCAGTATCCACTTTAATCCCAAACTGAGCGGCGATGGTGTGCAGGTCGCCTGCGTTTTGGATTTGCTTTTTGATCATCTCCGCTTTTTTGATATTGCGTACGCGGGTCATGATTTCCGGCATTTCCTTCATGGCAGCCACCGAAGGATTGCCTGCGGGGATGATGTTTTTCAGACCTGCCACCACATACTTGCTGTCGAAGAAGCCACCGGATTGATCGCGAATGGCAAAAACGTCTTTGCTGATCGCTCCGGCATCTGTCTTTTCGTTGAAAGCCCACTGAATGATATTGCGCACATCGTCGCCCGTACCAAGCAGGCCGAGGGTATAGTCCGTGGCTTTGAGCGGGCTGCTGGGTTGCAACACAATGGTTTGCTCACCGGCAATTTTGGTCAGGTCTTCCAGATTTTTGGCTTTTTGCAAAAGCGCCTGGGCCTGGTCTTTCACTGCCTGCTGGGTCTCTTTACCGGGTACAACGCGCTCGCTCAGATAAACTGCTTTGACGCTACTTTCGTTTTTGATGAACTTTTTGCCCGTCACTTCAATCAGGTGCCAGCCAAATTGGGTGGCTACGGTGTAGAATTTGCCCTGTTCTGCTTTGTAGAAACACACGGCATTGAATTCCGGCACCATCATGCCCTGTGCAAACCAGCCGAGGTCGCCGCCTTTGGCACCAGAGCCGCCATCCTGACTGTTGCGAATGGCCAGTGAGTCGAAGCGCGCACGGCCCGAAGTCAGCAGGGCCTGCAAACTGTCAATGGTCTTTTTGGAGCCGGGCGTGGCACCGCGCACTAAGATGTGGCGTGCCCGCACAGAGTCGGGCAGCAGTTTGCGGTCTAAGATTTTGGCAATATTCCAAACACCACCATCTAAGTAAGGGCCAACCACCGATCCAACGGGACGGCTCATCAGCGAATCGGCAATGCCTGCCGGCAAAGCGCTCTTCGCTTTGTAGGTGTCTTCGTATGTGCCGTTGTTGGTAACCACATAAGCCGAGTCATTTTTGGCCGTCTGCAGACCGCCTACCAACTTAGCCACTGCATTGCGGGCATTGAGACTATCGCCTGCGGTGGGCTTCACGTCAAAAGAAGCATAGCTGAGTACCCGGTTTTCGGTTTTTTGCTCAAACATTTTCGGGTTGAGGCTCAGGTAGTTTTTGTAGTCGCTGTCGTCGGGTACCGCATCGGCATCGGCTACTTTGTCGTAGGGAATACGAACCGACACGTAATCCACTTTGTCGTTGGATTCGCGGAAGTTCATTTCTGCCTGCCAGGCCGGTACATACACCGACTTCATGGCCAGCGTGACAATTTTATTTTCTAAGCGATCTTTGATGATCTCTTTTTCCTGAACGGCCCAGTAGGAGCGATTGGTGGGATCGGTGAAAGTACCCCCTTCGATGGCGCTGCGGATATTTTGCAGCTGCGCGCGGTCAGGTGCGCCGCCATTGCCAAAGCGCTGCATGATGATGGGGCTGAGGTTTTCGCCAAACTGGAGGTCGAGGAGTTCGTCTTTGCTTACGCCCAAACCCATGTGTTCGGCTTCTTCTCTGACGAGTTCATTCTCCACAAAGTAATTCCATATTTGTTCGCGCACCTGATAAGCGTTGCTGCGGGCATTGGAATAGACCAATTTTTCGTAGCTGTCAAATTCGCTGCGCTTGATTTCTTTGCCGTTTACTTTACCGAGGGAGTTAATATCGCCGGATGCATAGCGGGTGCTGTTAGAGACAATGTCCATCAGGATGAAGCCTCCCAATGCCAAGGCCATGAACACAATAAGTATCCAGCCATTCTTCCGAATCGTTCCGATTAAGGCCATTTTTTACGTTAATTAATTGAAAATCAAAATGTTAGTGCAATTTCTGAATGTTTTTTCAAAAAACAGGACGCAAAGGTACGCCATATTTTGAAAAAAAGCTGTATTTTACCCTAATAAACATTTTTTTTGGTCGTGCAGGCGCTCTTCCAAATATTCGCCTTCGACGGCTCAAAAGAAAAGGCCGAGGCGCAGCGAGACGAGGCCAATGGTGGCTTTGGAGTCTTCTTTCTGCCACGTGTTGTTTCTGAAACGCCCTCCGTTGTTGGAAGTAATGTCTGTGAATTGCTGTTGATAAGCCAATCCTGCCATCAAAGTTGCATGGGTAGCCAGTTCGTATTCGATGCCTGCACCGAAGCCCCACGAAAGGGCGGCTCCGATCACGTCTTTCTTAATCACTTCGTCCTGGGTATTCTGGTTGTTGGTACCCCGAATGTCGCCCAAGGCCCGGCTGCGGAAACTCAGGGTAAACACGGGCGCTTCTGCATAAAAACGCAGGGCCTGATCTTCGTTGGAGCCGCCTCGCATCCGAATGCCAATGGGAATTTCGACGTAATTGAGGCGATAGTGCAATTTGGCATTTCTCCCGACGGTGTCCAAGCCGGGTAAACTCAACTCCGAATTGTTCCAGAACACTGCGCGTTCGTATCCATTTTGGATGGTTCCCCCCTGATTGAGACCGAAACCGATCCCGCTCATAAAGGCATAGTTATTGGAAAAGTAGTATTCCCCAATGGTACCCAATTTGATGCCCCAGTTGGAGCCAGTGCTTTCCAACAATTTATCGTCGGTGCGCATCCACGACCAGGTCGGGCTGGCATGCAAGCCAAAACGGAAACGGCTGCCGTCAATACCGGACTGTGCTGTGGCCTGCTGCATCAGCAGGAGGAAAAAGCCATAACAGACAATTTTTTTCATGGAATGTAGTTTTTTATGAATTGAATGACCGCAAAAGTCTGCTTTTTTTGTCGAATGTCCAAAATTAAACTTCTAAAACCTTTTTTATTTGTGCTGCTGGGCGCATGGTGCTACACAGGCTGTACGGGGAGCGACGAAGCGCCGCCTCCTGATGTGTCGCATATCCCCATGGATATTCATATAGAGCGTTTCGACCGGGCCATTTTTGCCTTGGATACGGCCCACATAAAGGACGGCATGGAGGCGCTGGCGCTGCAACATCCCGATATGATGACGCTTTTCTGCGTCAACATGATCCATGATATGTCCAATCCGCGCGAGACCCCCGACGAGGCCCTGCGCGGCTTTCTGAGTGCGCCGGGTGTGCGTTTTTTATTTGACACGGTCCAACAGGTGTACGGCAACTTAAACCAATTGGAAGGCGAGCTGAATCAGCTCTTTCGCTATTATAAATATTATTTCCCACAAAAACCTGTCCCGAAAGTGTACGCAGTGGTCTCCGAATACGTGACAGATGCCTTTACTGCCGGAGACAGCCTGTGTGGTATTGGTTTGGATATGTTTCTGGGGCCGGATTTTGCGGGCTACAACCGCGAGCTGTTTCCTTCCTATATCCGCCGCCAGTTCAGCCGGGAATATATTCCGATGCGTTTAGCAAAGGCGCTGGCACAAGGGGCCATGAACGACGCGCCGGGGCCGCAATTGCTGGAGCAAATGCTGCACAATGGCAAGGCCCTGTACATTGCGCATTCCTTAGTGCCGACTACACCCGACAGTATGCTGATGGGCTACACGCGGGCACAGATGGAAGGGTGCTATGCCAACGAGCAGGAAGTGTGGGCGCGGATGTTGGCCCAAAACCTGCTATATTCCACGGATTTTAACAAATTTAAAAAGTTGGTTACTCCCAGTCCCAACGCGCCCATTGTATTTCAGGAAGCACCGGGCGAAATTGGCAACTGGTTGGGGTGGCAAATTGTAAAAGCGTATAAAAACCGACACCCGGAAGCTACTTTAGCGCAAATTTTGGCCTTGAAAGATGCCCAGGCGTTTTTGGAGGCAGCCAAATATAAACCAAGAAGGAAAACCTGATAAAAAAATTTTGACCCTGTTTGTGATCGGAGGGGCGACGGCTACCGGCAAAACTGCCTTAGCCATTCGCTTAGCGCAGTACCTGCAAACGGAAATTGTTTCGGCAGACAGTCGGCAATTTTACCGGGAAATGTCCATTGGCACGGCCAAACCAACTGCTGCTGAATTGGCTGCCGTGCCGCACCACTTCGTCAACAGCCTGAGCGTGGCCGACGACTACAGTGTAGGCAACTTTGAAAAAGATGCTCTGGCCGTCCTGGATCGAATTTTCCGGCAACACCAATATGCTATTTTAACAGGTGGGTCGGGGCTGTTTTTGCGGGCGGTGTGCGAAGGGTTGGATGCTTTCCCGGAAGTGAGCGAAGCAGTGCGCCAACAGGTGGAATGCCTGTGGCAGGAACGGGGGTTGGCGGGCATGCAACAGCAATTGCAGGCATTGGATCCGGTACATTTTGCCCGCATTGACCCGCACAATCCGGCCCGGCTGCGCCGGGCCTTAGAGGTCTGCCTGCAAAGCGGGCAGCCCTATTCCTCTTTTTTGGGTGCTTCCCCTGCGGCGCGGCCGTTTGATATTCGTTACCTGCTGCTTGAATGCCCCCGCCTGCTTTTGTATCAGCGCATTGACGCTCGTGTGGATGCCATGATAGCAGCGGGCTTGGAAGCAGAAGCGCGGGCGCTGCTGCCGTGGCGACACCGCCCGGCCCTGAAAACCGTGGGCTACGAAGAATTTTTCGCCTGTTTTGACGGGCTGATTTCCCGGGAAACGGCCATTGAGAAGATCAAGCAACATTCACGCAATTATGCCAAGCGACAGGCCACATGGTTTCGCAAATACGGACATTGGGAAACGGTGGCACCGGATATAACGGCATTGGCTTTAGTGAATAACAGTATCTTTTGAATAGGATTTTATGCTAATCCGCGACATTTCAGCATTTTTTTCATACTCGTTTACCACAATTCCTGTATTTTGTAGCAGCATTTGGCCAAGTGCATTTACCATCAACGTTCCTCATCGGAGCATTTTTTCTCATTCAACTTTAAACACCTTTACGATGAAAAATTTAATTTTTTCAAAAGACAGAATCCGATTTTTTATTTTAAAAATGGGGGAGGCACAAAACTTTATCCTTATTAGTGTTTTCACTCTGCACAATTGATCAATATGTGATTTCAGTTGTGCAAACAGACGATCTCTCCAAGGCTGCCACCAAAGCCTTTACGGGACAGGTGGGCATAGTGAATTTAAGTACCGCCCTACAGCCCTTTAGTTTTACTTCGGGTAAAAAATACAGGGTTACTTTATACGTCAACAAGGTGCTGCCAAATGGCTGCGAGTCCTACCATTCCATAACCAAGACTTTCACTATGGGCTGTACTTCCTCCGATACGGGTGGCGATGATCAAATAAAAACGCTTTTAGTCTCACCCAATCCCACCACAGGATTGGTCAATATCCAAATTGACTTAGACGAGCAGAGGGATATGTCGCTCCAGGTATACGACCTGCACACAGGCAATTTAGTGGGGACGCTGAAAGCCATGGATACGACCCCTGCCGGAATCAGTACGTTGTCCTGGGATGCTTCTCCCTTTTCAGACGGCTGGTATTATGTGCGGGCTGTCACCTACAATCAGGCCAAAACGAGTTCCTTTCTTTTACAAAAATAACGCCTGCCGTCATGACAAAATACTTTTTTTTCAGGTTTTGTTGCGCTGCACTCTGCCTGTGTCCGAGCCTGCTTTGCGGCCAGGTGTTAGAACCGCTGTATAAATTTACCCTGCATTTTGAAGATGCTGTCGGCAACAAAGACAGTGTCATTATGGGATTTGACAGTTTGGCATTTCCGCTATTAGATCCGGAATTTGGAGAAGTTGACATTACAAACCAGCCTTTCGACTCTGTTTTTGAGGTAAGAGGAGCAGCCCTCAGTTCTGAAGATTTTCATTCAAAAATAGTGGTGGATGCTCATTTCCAGTGGATGTGTCAGGAATCTTTTGCTAATTATCAGATGATCTCTATGCGTGCCAAGCACTTCCCCGTCCTTATGACGTGGGATTCCACCTACTTTTATCAGGAATGTCTTCAGAGCAGCCTTATCACCCGCAGTTTTGGATTCACCCTGACTCCCGATTTTTTCGATCCTAAATTGACCTCCCTTAGCGAGACATCCTCCCTGCTCATCACCCGCACGTATCTGGAATATACGGACGAGCAGTGGTTTACCACCAATGTTTTTGACATAGAAAACGGGGAAAGGGATACGACTTATAACTTTTTTATAGGCATTTCCTCCCGCTATCCCTCCAGCAGCACGGGCGAAGTGTCTGATATTGCCGTCCGGCTGTTTCCCAATCCGACCTTGCAAACACTGACCGTAAAGGTGCCGGACACGAATGGAGAGGATTTATGGCTTTCCCTGTGCGATGTACACGGACGAGTGGTGCTTCGCCAAAAATTGTCTGCGCATCAGGAGACTTTATTAGACGTGGGAGGACTTCTGCCGGGCGTGTATGCCGCCTGCGCTTTTGATCAGGAAGGGCGAAGGCGCTTTACAGATAGAATTGTGAAACAGCCCTGAAGGGTTTCATAAGGGTATTTGGTGGTATATTTGTACCAACATTGCAACACCCGCCTTGTTGTTTGAAATTTCCTGTTGTACTACCTTGTCAGATGCAGCAGGGCTTTTACAGGGTGTAAAGGTCAATTGTATCACAAAATCTATCTTATCATTATGCGACTCCTTTATCTTTTCTTCGCTGTTTTTTTTATAGCTCCGCTTTGCCTTGTGCAGGCCCAGGCCCCTGTTTATTCTCTTCCCTTAGGCTTTCAGGCCGATTGCGGAAAACTGATCGCCCTGCCCGACAGCGGGTGGGTATCCATTGTATGGACGGATTCTATCGGCTGGGGCATTTCCACGCAATCTTTACATTATGTGCGTTTTAATAAAAATGGCCGCTTAGTGGCATATAAAAAATTGTCCCTCCCGAAAAGCGAAAAATACGAAGTGGCCAACCTCATTGGCCTGCCAGACGGCAGTGTGATGATTAGATATTTAGTTGGTCCCTGTGACGTGTTTTCGTTGCCGGGGGGATTTGCCCGCATAGATACAACGGGCAACTTCGTATGGTTGAAAGAATACATGACTGCGCCTATACCGGATGCTTTTTACAGGGGACCTGACGGGGCTATACTTGGCTATTCATCCGGCAACCTCTATGAGATAGACATAGCAACCGGAGAACAGGACAACGGGATTTTTTATGACCCTGTTAACGGACATTCCTACACATTTATACCGGGTACAGAAAACTTTATCCGCTATGCTAACGGGAAATTTCAACTTTGGCGCAAAACGGGTCTCTCATACGTGTTGGACGAAGAGGTGGCTTTTGCGCAATCTCCACGGCATCTCCACATGTTGAACGGCCAACAGGGAATTTTTTGGAACGACAATGCAAAGCGTTTTGAATTGCTGAATGTAGGTTTCAATCTGACTATTACGCCCTCCCTCATCGTTTTGAATCCGCTCAGTAAATTGTTAACATTTCAGATAGCAGACAATGGCAACAGGCTGATTTTCCTGACCCAAACCCAGGGTGTTTACGAAATACAACAATATGCCCCGACAGGCCAGCTGTTGGGCAAAGCTCCCCTCTCCACTAACTTGGTTTCCCCCACCTGCATGGTAGAAGCAAACGGGATCATCGCCATCGCCGGTAAAGATATAACCGGGCTTTCTCAAAAGCAAGGCTCCGGTTTTGGTTTCCGCCTCTATCAGCCGGACCCCGGCTCCCTGCCCGATGCCGGTCTGCTCCAAGTGCAACAACGCAGTCCCGTGGGCGTTGTTCCTTACACCCGGCCCCGCTTTCCCCCCAATTTGTACGATATGAAGGGGGGAAACTGGCAGGTGTTGGTCAAAAACTACGGATCATCCGTACTCAACAAAGTACAGGTAAATGTCTGGGCGGACCGCAACTACCATGTGGACGTGTGCTTGTTGCTGCCAGGGCAAAGACAATTGTACGACAGTCTCGCACTGGCTCCGGGAGACAGCATTTGGCTGGACTTTGGCGACATCGTAGCGGCGGGGCAGGAGGTGTTGCCTGAACGCCTTTGTTTCTGGACTTCTTCCCCGGATGAAACACCGGATGGGAACCGATCTAACGACCATTTGTGTGTACCCTACTATACCTCTTCCACCATCGAGGCCCGACAAAACGATCTCCTGCTCGACATTTTTCCCAATCCTGCAAACGACTATATCCAATTGCAATTGCCCGAAAACCCGGGATGCCACGTGGCATTCAGGCATCTGACCACAGGCCTCACTGAACGTACCCTGTGGTTGCCCGACGGCAATCTGCTCAAGGTACCCGTCAGCGAGCTGCCGTCGGGGGTCTATGTGCTGACAGCTTTGTACAGGCAGCAAGTGGTTGCCCGCCGAAAATTAGTCATTCGACACTGATATACGCCACGTAAACAGGATGTCGTTTTCCTACTCATCCAGTCGCATTTCCCGCAGCGCAGTCATGAGTTGGTGAAGGCGTGTTTTGATTTCCGGTGCGAGCAACTGGCCTTCGGCTTTCATGTCGCGGATATCAGCTCCCAATCCCGCAGCGTCGTCGGAAGCGCGGAGCAGGGCGGCTTTTTCGGCAGCGTTGGCGCGGTATTCCTCACTTTGACGCAGATAGACGCTCATACACAACAGGCGGTTGGCAATGGCTTCCGGGTGTACCCCATTCAGCAGGTTGATATGCTCGTAATAGCGTTGTGCCACGCTTTCGAGTGTTTGAGCGAAAAGGTTTTGCAAAACGGCCCGGTTACTGACCAAGCCTGCCTCTATTTGCAGGGACAAGGCGGTGAGTTCGCCCACGCGCTGTTCCACCAAAAAGTTTTTGATTTTGTGGTGTTGTTTCGGGGTTTCGCGCAACAAATCCTGTATGCCGATGCGGATATGCAGGGCTGCTTCTTCGTACTTTTTTGCTTCAAAAGCTTTGAGCGCTTCCTGAAAATAAACGTTGGCAATATAGTCCTGATTTTCGGTCAGCGGCGCATTCAGGAGGTTAAAAATGGGCGCGAGGGTGTCCTTGACGGCGACGGGGGCAGCAGTGGCCGGTTTTGCAGGTTTTTCCTCCTGACTATGGCCCTGAGCAGCAGCCACCATACAGGAAAGAAGAAAAAATAAAATGCGTTTTTGATTCATTGTCAAATTTTTAAGTAATTATTCGTATAAAAGATTACATCCGCGCATCTCGGCACTGTCCAATCGGCCCAGCACTTCAAAACGGCCGTCTTCCAACACCCTGCCCGCGTCTTCTGTGGCAATAAAACAACAGCTGTCGGCATTGGCCAGATCAATGAAATTGAGGGTGCCGGTTTTGCCAAAAGCACACACGCAAAACGGGTCGTTGATCTCCGTCACCACTGCATGGAGTGTAGAAGCAGGTTCGAAAAAGGTGCCCGAATGGCAATAAGCCTGCGAAAGCAGCTCGGTCATGCCATACTCGGAATGAATTTGGCTGACCTGAAAGGCATTGGTCAAAATGGCGTGCAGCGCTGTGCGGGTCAGCTCCTTGCGCCGACCTTTCATTCCGCCTGTTTCCATGACAACTACCCGATGCAAAGGCATGGGATAACGTTCTGCAAAGTCCAGCAGCGCAAAGCTCACACCCAACAGGAGGGTGGGTATTTTTTGTGCTACACAGGCGTGCAGGGTATAGGCAAGTTGTTCAAAATCGTTTAAAAAAAAGCCGCTTTGGGGATATTGTGAGCGCTGTATCCAATGGTCGGCCATCGCCACCAACGACGATCCGCTGCGTTCTAAATAGGAGGGCAACAGCGCAAGTACACACCAGTCCGCAGGGTCGCCATACCGGGTTTTGAAACCCGCTACTGTGTTGTGCAGGTAAGGGGCCACGCGGCGCACATAGTGTCTGGCGGGTTGCTGGCCGGTGGTGGCACTACTGGCAAAAATTGTCTCCTCCTGCCAGACTCCGGTTTTTACAACATGCGTTTTGAAGAAACGAACCGGAAGGAAAGGAATTTCCCGGATTGTGGACGGAGTCGGCCTGTTCAGCAACTCGGTGAAACGCCGATACAGGGGATTCTCCCGGCGCTGACGGGCATACATTTCCAGTGCCCGCTCCTCAAAAGAGGCCGGGTCGCCCCTGTAAAGCGACTCCCGCAGATCCGTATGCGTATTCATGGCCTTTCCAATGTCCTTTTTTTAGTCAGCGTCAAACAATACACCCTGTTTAGCCTTAAACGTCACCATGCGGATGCGCAGTAGGTTGCCCAAGGGATTTTCACGCAGCACCACGAAGCTGGCTTCGTAGCCCTCGGCCAGTTTACCGATTTTGCGGTTTGGAAAAATGGACTGCGGGGTATATTCACAAATGGAACGCAAAATGTCTGACGCGTGCTGGTCTCCAAACGAAAACCAATAGTTCAACTCCCGTCGGGTCGTGCGCTGCATATCGCTCGAGCCGATGCATACCTTAGCGCCGCTGCCAAAGGCACGCCGCAAAATGCTGCCGTGAAAGAGCTGGACGGGTTGCCCTTCTGCGCCGGGCAACTGGCCCAAAGACAGCAACAGGGTGACGGGTATTTGTTTTTTGGCCAATTTTTTCCAGTCCTCGTCGGTCAACTCGTAACGACTTTTGTCGTCCTTGCCATTCCAGGTGTTGCCAGGGATGTTGGCAAAAGCATCCACCCCGATTTTCAGGGCAAGACGCAGGTCTTCGGCGGTTTCCACGTGTGCCACCACGCGCAAATCGGACTTGTGTGCCTTTTTTACTACTGCTTTGGCAATGTCAGGGGTTAAGCCTTTGCCGGGTTTGCTGCCGCTTTTTTCCGCATCCAAGAGGTAAATGTGAATAAAATCAGGCTTTTGCGCTTTGATTTTGTCCCACTGACTGTTCAGGGCATCTTTGCTGTCTATGAACCAGTAACCGTCTCCCATCATTTTGCGTTGGGCCTTTAGTTCTTCCATTTTGCTTTCCCACAGCAGCGGATTGCGCACATTGTTTGCCGGGCCTTCGTACTCCAAAAATGGATACCCCAGTGTGCAGGTAATGCCGCCATTGCCGAATAGCACTTCCGGCGCATCCGGGCTGGCTAAGCGCGGGGTGAGCTCTTCGCGGTCTGTGCGCCGATTGCCGGGTACCTGCAAATAGAACACGCCTTCCTGCCAGTAATTCTGTAGCATCAGGTCCATCGAAGCACCACTGACCAGACACGCACTATAAGCATCGCCGCTGGGAGGGATAACAAAGCGGTTCTGCAGGTCTATCGTTGAATCTACGGCGGCAGGGGCTTTATGGGTCAGTATGCCTGCCTGACTGTACCATGTACCCGGCACAAATTCTTTGCCGTCGAACCAGTTGCCATTTTTAAAAGCGTAGCTTTTCGTTGGTTTTGCGGCGTTTTGTGCCGCCACAAAGGGTGCGAAACACAGAGTACACCACCATAATAACACAATTTTTTGCATGAATCAAACCTTTGTTGGTTTTGGAGGCCGCAAAGGTAAGAAAAAGATTAAAAATGGCCTGATTTTTCTAAATAAGCACAGGTGACAAACGACGAATGAGCAGTATGATAAAACATTGATCGTTATAAATTTGGGGTAAATGGCTTATTGCTGCCACCATTGCGGGCCAATTTCAGAAAAACCTCGTTCATGTCGGCAGCATTGAACTGCTCTTTCAGGCGGCGGGGAGTATCCAGGGCAGCAATGCGGCCGTCCACCATAATGGAGACACGGTTGCAGTATTCGGCTTCGTCCATGTAGTGGGTGGTTACAAACACAGTGGCTCCCCGCTCGGAAGTTTCGTAAATCATTTCCCAAAATTGTCGGCGGGTGATGGGGTCCACCCCGCCTGTGGGTTCGTCTAAAAAGACTAAACGGGGTTCGTGGAGCATGGCCACTGAAAAAGAAAGTTTTTGTTTCCAACCCAAAGGCAGTGCGCCCACCAACGTGTTGCGCTGTTCGGTGAATTGCAGGTGTTCCAGTAGTTGGACTGCTTTTTCGGAAAGCACCTTGCGCGACAGGCCGTAGATGCTCCCGAAGAGTTCGATGTTCTCCGACACGCTCAAGTCTTCGTACAGTGAAAACCGCTGCGACATATAGCCGATGTTGCGTTTGATGGCTTCGGACTGCCGATACACATCCAGACCTACGACGGTGGCTTTGCCGCTGGTGGGCAACAACAGGCCGCTGAGCATTTTCATGGCGGTGGTTTTGCCTGCCCCGTTGGCACCCAGAAAGCCAAAAATTTCGCCGGGAGTCACCGAGAAACTAATGTCATTCACGGCCTTGAAGCTGCCAAATTGTTTGGTCAGGTGTTCTACAGAGATGATATTTTCCATTGTTGTTGAATGCCTGATGAGTGGATTATTTCAGCAAGCCGATAAAAACATCCTCGATGTTGGGTTGAATCACTTCAATGTGTACGTCTTCAAATCCCTTGTCTTTTAAAAATTGTTTCAGATCGGCCATCTGTGCCTGCGGATGCGGGGTAATATGGTGGCTTTCCCCGAAGGCAAAACAGGAGTGGGTGCCGGGCCAGTGGCGGACAGCCTGTAGCAGCGGGAACATGTTGGAGCCGCGCAAACTCCACAGCGCGGTGGCGTGGTTTTGCACAATCCGTTCGGGGGTATCCATGTCCAATATGCGGCCTTTTTCGATCAGGGCGACGCGGTCGCACAGGCGGGCCTCGTCCATATAGGGCGTGGACACAAAGATGGTAAGGCCCTGTGTGCGCAGCAGTTGCAGCATTTCCCAAAATTCCTGACGCGACACCGGGTCCACTCCGGTAGTCGGCTCGTCCAACAGCAAAACGGTGGGTTTGTGTACCAATGCGCAGGAGAGCGCCAGTTTTTGTTTCATGCCTCCCGACAATTGCCCCGCCCGTCGGTGTTTGAAGGGTTCGATCTGGCTGTAAATCGGCCTGATTTGTTCGTAATTCTCGGCAATGGTGGTGCCAAAAACGGAGGCGTAAAATTCCAGATTTTCCATCACGCTCAGGTCCTGATACAGCGAAAAGCGGCCGGGCATATAGCCAATGTTGTGCCGGATGGCTTTATAGTCGCGCACTACGTCGTATCCCGTCAGGGTGGCCGTACCCCGGTCGGGCAGCAACAGGGTGGCCATGATGCGGAACAGCGTGGTTTTGCCGGCTCCGTCAGGCCCGATGAGGCCGAACAGCTCGCCGTCGGCGACCTCTAAGCTGATTCCCTCCACCGCCGAAACGGCCCCGTACGATTTGGAGATGTCGTGTAGCTGGATCATAGAAAGGAAGGGTTATTAAAAGGTCACGTCGCCGTACATCCCGATTTTCAAATAGCCGTCGTTGGGGGTTTCTACTTTAACGGCATAGACCAAATTGGCCCGCTCGTTTTTTGTCTGTATGCTTTTAGGCGTAAATTCTGCCTGATCGGCAATCCAGGTAATGGTACCTGTGTAGTTTTTAGACGGCTCTGTACCCTGCGCAACCGCGATCTGCACCTGCTGCCCGATTTTCACCTGCGGCAACTGGTCGCCCGTGATATAGGCTCGCAGGGTCATTTTTTCGAGGTTGGCGATTTTGTAAAGGGCTTTGCCGGGCGCAGCCATTTCGTATTGCTCGGCGTATTTGGTCAGGACAGTGCCTTTCAGCGGGTTAACTACTTTGCAGCGCCGCAGCTGATCGTCCAATTGGGCTTTGCGTACCTCTAAAGGCTGTTTTTCGCCGAGAATGCCGCGATTGACCAAAGCAGCCGTTTGCTCCTGCGCCTGCATTTGCTGTTTCAATACTTTGATCTGGGTGGCGGCACTGGCTATTTGTTTTTCTAAAATGGCAATTTGCCCGTCCACGTCGTCCAATTGCTTGGCAGGGGCTGCCTGAGCAGCTACTAATTTTTGCAGGCGGCCCTGCTCTTTTTGCAGCACGCGCAACTGCTCCCGCTGAACGGCCACCTGGTTTTCCTGCAACCCTATCTGTTCGGCAATGACGCTGTTTTGAGGGCCGGCTTCTGTTTTGCGCAATTCCAATGCGCGTTCGCTGGCGCTGATCTGATCTTGTTGCAAGCCCAACTGGGTACAGTCTATCACCCCGACTTCCTGGCCCGCTGCGATCACTGCGCCTTCGCTGACAGCAAATTGTTTTAAAACCCCCGCTGCTTCGGCGGAGACAATGATTTCCTGTGCTTCAAAGGTGCCGGAGGCATCGGGAGCCGTGCCGTTGGAATGACAGGCAGTCAAAAAAATGACCAATATAAAAAGGAAAAAACGCATTTTTTCGAGTGATGAATAGGTGAATGATCAGTGGAGAAGGAAAGGAGATGTGAAGAACAGAAGCAGGCAATAAGAACCCGTCAGAGTTGGCCGGTGACGTAGCGAAGCAGCATTCTGGCCTGTAAGAGTTGTATTTCGTGCAAGGCCGTCTGTAGGCGGGCCTGCGCAGTCTGAGTGGTTTCGGTCAGGTACTCGGTCGGAGTCAGCACGCCGTTTTCCAATTGCACAGCAGCGGTGGAGGCCATTTTTTCGCGCAATTCCACGATGGCCGCGTCTGTTTGCAGCACTTTTTCGAGGCGTTTTATTTCCTGCTGTTGTTGTTGTTCGCGCACAGAAGTCTGCAACAGGAACTGGTCGCGCTGGGCTGCAATGCGCTCACTTTGGAGGCGATATTGTTGCCTTTCTTTTTGTACGCTGCCATTGTACAGAGTATTAAGATTCCAGCGGAAATTGGCCCCCACAATGGCGTAGTGGGAAAAATCATTGGATAAAAAATTGAGACCGGGCCGGGCATAGCCCAAAGTGGCAATGGCATTGACCCGGGGCATCATTTTGGTGCGGGCCAGCTGTTCCTGCTCGAGCGTGCCATTTTGCTGCAAGGCGAAAAGCCGGATTTCCGGGCGCGCCGAAGCGGTGGCATTCTTATTATCGCCAGGGTTCTCTAAAGAAAAACGGTCGTTGGCAGAAAGGGGAAGACCGGTGAGCAGCCGCAGTCCTTCCAAGGCAGCCGTCTTTCTTGACTCCAATTCGTCCGCCTGCTGTTCCATTTCCAGCAGGCGCACCGAAAATGCCTGTACGGCCATCGGAATGGCCACGCCATTGCTCACCTGCTCTTCGGCGCGGGTTTTTCTGGAACGCACATCTTTTTGCAGAGTGGTCAGCACTTCTTTTTGTTGCTGTGCCAGCAGGGCAGCGCAGTAGAGTTGAATCACCTGCTCTTTGACGGCGTATTGTTCGGTCTGCAAACGCTGCTGTTCGATAAGGGTCTGCGCTTTTTGCAGATTGCTCTGATGCTGTACCTGACCACCGTCCCACAGCGGCTGCAACAAATCCAAAGTGAGCCGGTATTGATCCTGACTGATGGACGGCACTTCAAAATTAGGCAGTCGAATGGGCAGGGCCGTGACATCGCTTTGCCAGGTGGCCTGCCCGTTGAGGGTGGCCTGGGGCCACCAGCCGGTGCGCAACTGTTCGAGGGCTGCCTGCCCGGCCGCCTCGATTAATGGTTGCTGCCGCGCCAAAGGCTGATGTTGTTGCGCCGCTTCTATGCAGTTTTGGAGCGACACCTCCTGCTGACTATAGCCCCTCAAAATCGCAGTCAGTATCCACAGGATGGTCAAAAACAAATGTTTCATGGTCAACGAATCAGATAAACTGTAGGATGAATTTGGAGGCAAAGAAAAAACATTTTACCCATATACAGGAGATAGTTTTCAAGAAGCGGTGCCTTTCCGTCTTTTGCCCTGCTCTAAGGCTTCTATTTTTTCGATGAGCCACTTTTTGGGCGTGGCGGAGGTAGCAGCCGTTACTTTTTGCCGAAGGCGCGCCAATTGCGCTTTGTCGTAGGTGTCTAAGCGGGTGAGTTGGCGCACAAAATTAACAAATTTGATGTATTCGGCTTTTAAGTTGTTGGAAATGAGGCGGTTGCGGCGTATATAAATCCGAAAACTTTCGAGCAGCGATTCTAAACTAAGGTACTCGCCCAAATCGTAGTAGGTGCGAATGAGAATTACCTTGGAGCTGAGGGCATACATCACATCGCTGTATTCCACATTTTGAAGCAGTTCTATCACTTTGCGGTGTTGTTTCTGGTGGGAGTACAGATTGGCCAGATTGAAGGTGCGGGCGTTTTCGCGCAGGGGTACGGGCAGCAGGGCAGAATACTCGTTGATAAACTGTTCGACCCACGCAAAAGCCCCCGTCCGCAATCCGCAGGTGATGATATTTTTGTAGTACCCTTCCGGCAAGAGACCGTTTTCTAAAAGCAGGTTTGTTTCAAGCATTTTTTGATATACCCGAAACATCTGCTCGTAATAAGTCGTTTTCCCGCTGTTGATCTTAAAAGCACAATAGTTTTGTGCAGTTTGGTAGCCTTCGCGCCGATCCTGATCGGTCAATTGGGTACCCAACTGTTCGAGGAGGTTTAAAAGATCAAAAAAATGGCCTTCCTCCTCCATATTTTCCAAACATTGAATGATGGTGAGATAGAGCGAAACCAAGGGAACATCCCGAAATTTTTGTGCCTGCTGCCAAAAGCCCTCCGGCTCCGAAAACCCTTTTTCCGTGTGCCGGGTCGCTTTCAGGGTCAGCCATTCCTCGTATAATTTCAGTTTTTGAATAACGTAAAAAACGTCTAAGTGATACTCGGAAGCAGCAAGGTGTGTACTACTGTCGCTTTTGCGTCCGGACTGGGTGGCTTGCCCGTACCAAGTGCGGTGTATGCGAAAACCACTGAGGTAATGGTGACTGCCCAAATGCTGCTTTGAGTCGAGCAATTCTTCCAATTGGCGGTCTATGCTGTCGCTGTGTTTTTTCAGTGCCGGGTCTTGCAGCTGCACCTGTAAATCCGGCAAATCCTCCCAGGGGCGCATTTCGCGTTCTTTTAACACCAGAAAACGAAGTGCCAGACGGGTGAGATCGGAGGCTAAGTGCCGCAGGCGGCTGTCGTTGAAAGGCATATCGGGCCATACGGCTTTGGCTACCTCCTCTTTGGTCAGGGATTCAAGGGCAGCAGGCCCCTCTTTGAGCAGGGGGTGCAGGCTGCGGTACAAAATACTTATTTCCTCCTGCTCGTTAAAGTAGGGGGAATGTACCAATTTATAGAAACGATTCAGGTCGTGTTTGGAAAATTTTGTTAAAAGAGCGACCAATTTATAACTAAAATACATGGGTTTTACGCTTTTTATTGGTTCTGTCAAGATTATAATTTCCTGATTTTCAAAAATTTAATACCTTTGGGAAACTTTTTTTGCGGCGACAAGTTATGTATTTTGTATAAAACAGACAAAAAAAGTTGGGAGACTTTTGTATCGTGGAAAATTCAGTCCGCCTGAGTACCTATTCATTTTGTCTTAAATAGCACTTTTAGATATGTCTGTTTTTTATCAGCGGTTTTGCTCTTTTGGTGTCTTTCTGGCGTTTTTCACAGCTGTTTTATGGCCCTTTGCGGCAGTACAGGCGCAGTGTGATCACACTGGAAGGATATTGCACGTGGACAGTTGCGGCGCAGCCATTCTGGATTTGAAAAGCGGGCTTATCGTCACAGCGATACCGGGTATTTTCAAACCACAATCGTCCTCATTCGTGCGTTTTAGCACAGTACCCGCAGACTCCACAGCCGCATGCAAGGGTCTTCCCTATCCCTTAGTTTCCCTCACCTGCCTGTCCGATACCATTGCCTGTGTACACCGGTTTCGCTACAAAGCCGATGGCACCAATCCGCTGAAAGTCGCTTTTGAAGCAGAATTGCCGACTGGCCACCAGTCACAGGTCGTCTGGGATTTTGGTGACGGTACCAAAGGAGAAGGGCGACGCGTAAGTCACACTTTTTCGAAAGAAGCCCTCTATTCGGTTTGTCTTGAAGTCTATGATGAAATGGGATGTGAAGGCAAATGGTGCAATGCCATTCCCGCAGCTGCGGCACAATCTACCTATTGCGATTATGAAATAGAACTGACTGCAGTAAATACGCAGGTGATCGGTTTTTTGAAAAATAAAACCGTCAACGACTGGCCGGTCAGAACTGTCCGGTGGTTTATGCAAGGCGATTCTCAAAATCTGGCTACTTCCGCCCTGATGCAATACGAAGCGGGTCATTACGGCTCGTACCAGTTCTGTGTGTACTATCAGACCCAGAACCCCTTTACCGGGGCCATCTGCTCTGCTACTGCCTGCAAGGAGGTAACGATTACTGAACCCTCCTGCTATATTCCGGAGATGGAAAACCCCGAGGGCAAATGCGACCCTGTGGAAGCGCCGGTTTGCGGGTGCGATGCCATCACTTACAACAACGAATGCGATGCCATGCAGTTTGGGATCACCGGGTGGTGGGCAGGCAAATGTGAAAAAATGGGTTCCGGCGATTGCAGGGCCGATTACGAGGCGCGCATCACCGAAGGTTCTCCCCTGACCGGCTATCGGGCGGTCTTTTTTAACCATTCCGCAGGTTCTTTCAATTATGCCCAGCTGGATTTTGGCGACGGCACCCCCGCCTGGCAGGGTTTTATATGGGACAGCATTGTGCATTACTACGCCGAAGGCGATTTGTACCGCACCAATTTATCGGTCTGGAACAATACCGGGTGTATTTCCAGTTTTACGCAGTTACTGTCCACGGATGCGGAAAATCTGTCCAAAGAAAATCTGCCTTTTGGCACCGATTATGTGCTGCCCGGCGATGCCAACAGTGACCGAAAAGCCAATGTCGGCGATTTGTTGGCGCTGGGAGTCGGATATAACACAGCAGGTATCCCCCGACCAAATGCCAATATCCAGTGGATTCCCCAGTTCTCGCCCAACTGGACGCACACATTGGCTCAAAAGGTCAATTACAAACACTTGGACTGCGATGGAAGCGGCTTGACAGACGTTTTCGATGTGGATGCCATTTTGAAAAATTACACGCCCGAAACTTTCAAAGCCGCTGTAGCTGCCCCGGGCAAAATGCCGCGCATCCGCCTGCATTTCCCCAAAGATACCATTCGCATCGAACCTGCAAGCGGTCGCAGCATACAAATAGATGCAGAAGTGTTGGTAGGCAACCCGTCGGAGGCGGTGCAGAACTTATACGGACTTGCTTTTTCAGTCAAATATCCCTCCTATATTGGTCCCGGCCCGCAGTGCGATTATCAGGACAATTCTTTTTGGGGGCTGACCAACCACATATTATGGCTGCCTAAAGACAATGCCGCCCAGCGCCAGTTGGACATGGGCTTCGTGCGCATCAATAAGAATCCGGTCAGTGGTTTTGGGCAGGTAGCCACCATTTCATTCCGTACAGATATTATTATTATCGTGGATGTGATTGATAAAAGTGGCCAGAACAATACAGTTTTCCGCCCGGTAATCGGGAACATCATCGCTGTAGATCAATACGGAAATCCCTTAGACTATTCTGTGCCGATTGCTGTGGATTCAGTGGTATTGGTCTATGAAAAAGTTACCTCTGTCGGCGGGTCGTTGGCAGATAAAAACATCCGCCTGACCCCCAACCCGGCCAATGGCCCGGTTACCCTCACGGTCACAGATGCAGAGATAGAACAACTGACCGTGGTGGACGCTCTGGGCAGAATGCAGTGGCGCACCCTGCGCCCTGCTGCCAAAACGGTATTTGACACCCGCACCTGGCCTTCCGGCGTATATACGGTGCGCATTCAAACCAACCGGGGTGTGACAGAAAAGAAATTGCTGGTGCCATAAGCCCTTTCGCCGTATCTTTGCCCCCATGACAACTGCGCAAACTGCTTCTTACCAGTATATCACGTACGGAGCCAACGTACAGGCCGACGAAGTGCAAAGGCTTTTGGAACATGCCCTCGACACCATGATCCGTTACCCGGAGGAGCGCCCTACGCCGGTATGTATCTGGGGTACCCACGGCATCGGGAAAACGGAGTTGGTGCGCGATCTGGCTGCACAAAAGGGCTACCCTTTCGTCTATATTGCGCCGGCCCAGTTTGAGGAAATGGGCGACCTGATCGGGATGCCCAAAATTGCGGATACGCCCGACAAAGGAGAAGTAACCCGATTTGTCCTGCCGGAATGGGTGCCACAAACGCCCGGCCCCGGCATTTTGCTGCTGGACGATGTGAACCGCGCCGACGACCGCATCTTGCGCGGCATTATGCAGTTGCTGCAAAACTACGAAACCGTCGCCTGGCAACTGCCCCCCCAATGGCTCATTGTACTGACAGCGAACCCGGACGGCGGCGACTATTCGGTCACCACTTTGGATGATGCCATGCTGACACGCATGCAACACGTCACCATGCAATTTGATGTAAAAGCCTGGGCACGTTGGGCAGAGCGGGCCAAAATAGACGAGCGCGGCATCCACTTTGTGCTGACCTACCCGGAAATGGTGGCAGGCCGACGCACCACCCCGCGCTCCTTAGTGCAGTTTTTTAATGCCATTCGGCCCTTGCACGACCTGCGCGAACACCTGCCCCTGTTAAAACTGCTGGGTGATGCCTCGTTGGACGAAAACACCACCCAGACATTTCTTAGTTTTGTCAATTTGCACTTAGATCGCCTGCCCAATCCGGAAGAAATCTTAGAGACAGACGATTTCCAAAGTATTATCAACCGCATTGAACGGGTCGCCTTAGAAGGAGGCACCAAACGCATGGACGTGCTTTCGGTTATTACCATGCGAATAATCAACTATCTGACGACGCGTCCGACCGATCCCTCTGCCAAAGAGATGGAAAATCTGAAAAAGTTTGTCCTTCTGGACCTGTTGCCCAACGACTTGCGTCTGGCTATGGCCCGCGACCTGACACAATCCAAGCGCCCCGCCCTCATGGCACTCTATGCCGTACCGGAGATCGGGCAGTTACTCTTGAACAGGATGTAACCCTTTTCTTTCGTAACCGCTTTCGCGCTTACCAACGATAAACTTTTTTCCAGACTTTGGCAAAACGGGGCGCTAAGCGCACGACATCCAATTGAATGAATGCAAAAGGATAGTCGAAGCTGTGTGCCGGCCCGAAATACGTACTGCGGCGGAAGTTGCGGCCAATACCGAGCGTCACGGAAGGAACATCCACGTGGTTTTGTACAGTAACCGCAAAACCGGCTTCATGCTCTAAACGATCGGAGAAGTTGGCAGGGCGACCAAAATCACGGCCCTCAAATGCACCATTATACACGTAGGCCAGATTGTAGGCCGCTGAAACACCCACATATAAGTACCTGCCTATAACAGGTTGTATGTAGCGCAACTGTACGGGGGTGATTTGCAGGTATTCGGTGCTGTAGCGCCGACTGCCTCCGAGTTCAGTGCCCTGGCCCCATCCGGCTTCAAACTGCCAGAACAGACGGGGCGAGCGCGCCAGCAGACCTGTTGCTGTGGGATATTGGCGTGGCCTGAACAACGGAACACGCGCTGTCAGTGCCAAGCCCCGCGTCCCGACGGAATCCTTCCCTTCTAAAAAAGTATAAGCTTTCACCCCAAAGACGCTGCCATAACGCAGACGCGGCGGCTTAACCACATGAATGTAAACAGGATCTGATTTTTCCCAATCGTCCACCACATTACTGCCATTGATCATGCTGGCCACCATATAGGCAGGTATTTTGTCGCCCTCGTTCAGTACCGTACCGGCTTTCATTCGGATAGCAAACATAAAATTGGCCTTGTTGTCCTTGCTGCCGGAGGGCGTAACCCCTTGCAGGTTGACATTCTTGAAGTTCCACTTAATACTGTCTGAACCGCCCGTAAAGGCATCAACTTGCAAGGTGGGAGACCCTGGAGGAAAGTAAAAATTATTCGGCCAGACGTGATCAAAAGTAGAATAGTTGAGTGCGGGCTTCAGATAGGTTCCCACACCGAGGTCTGTGGCTGTCGCATTACCGAGGTTCTCCACGTGCGTTTCGTATCGAAAAGCGTGGGCCGGGGAGCTGGACGCAGGCGGAATGACCGCAGGAAATACCAGCATTCCGTTGGGGTCGCGGGCGCGATTGATGCGAATGGTTGTATAGGAATCTCCCCGGAAGTTAACGGTGGGCGATTCCGTGAGGTCATTTTTAAAAAATTTTGTTCCTTCATTGGGCGGCGGCGGAGAGGTCGGGAACAAATAGGGATAAGGGGTGTCGTTGGCAGTGTCTCCGTCCCATTGCATATCAATGGCAATGAGGTGCATGGCTGTTGTATCGGCAGTGGGTTTTACGACCAGGCAAACGAAGAAACTGCGCTCTTCTCCCCGGCCCATATCGGTCAAACGCCAGGTGTGTATGGCCCCGTCCAAATTGGGAAGTCCCAGCGGATACGACTGCTCGCCGCCGCTTTTAGACACGCCTGCGTGGGTGTAAACCTGTCCGCGATATTCGAAGTTGTTTTCGGGAAAATAGAGCAATACATTGCCGGAGCGCAATGTTTCATTTTTGTTGCGCACCACAATGGCAAAAAACAAAGAATCGCCGAGGCGCGCCGCCCGTATGTTGGGGTGTATGGAGTCCTCACGACCCGCTTTTTCGTCCAGTACAGAGGCCAATTTTGTGCCGCTGCCTCCTCCCGAAGTCACTACTGTGCGCAAAGGGGGTTCCTTGCCGTCGTGGTAGCGGCTTCGCAGGATGACAGTTACATTCTGATTGGCAGGAAACTCTCTTTCTAATGTATTAGTATTGTCTTTTGCAAAAGTGCCATCCTCGAACATCCAGAAGTAATTCCAACTGGCGTTGTCCGGATCAGAAGGATTGAGGATGGGAGGGATATTGAGGAGGGACAGAGTTTTCCCGCCTGTAGATGGGGTTTCATTGATGGTAAGATTGGAGGCTGGTGCTGCAACTGGAGGAGCCTGAGCAAAAATGCCGTTCTGAACTCCCCAAAAAAGGCACATAAGGGCCGCAAATTGTTTCATAGTGTATGTACGAAAAAGTGAGAATTTTGGTTATGGTCGAACAATTGGATAAAATATCAATTTTTTTTTCTTCTGCCAATGGATGGGCTGTACACAGAGTGCATTAAAAAACAGGCCGAAAAAATGCGGATATTTCCAATATTTATCCTAACGCAAAAGCCGTATTAAAAGTTTCAGACCTGTTTCTGTTACCGGATTTTAAACAGTTTTGTAAAGGGCAAAAAATTTAAATTGAACTGAAACGTTTACCGAAGCAACATCAGGCATCGAATATCATTTTATGGTCTTACCCAACGCTTTGGAAGCGCACCGTGCTGCGCTCGAACAAACCAGACTGCCCTTCATTCGCATACGCAGCCACCCCATACGCCCGCTGCCGCTGTGGGCCAGCAAAGTAGGCGGCACCCCCTACCTGCCTAAAACCACCCCCTGGCCTGCAAGCCCCGACGGGCAGCCGCTATTTTTTCTGGCACAGATCAATTTTGGAGAAATGCCACCTCTGCCGCCTTTTCCTCAAAAAGGTATCGTACAATTTTACATCCACGACGACGACCTGTACGGCATGGACTTTGACGAAGGCGAAAAACAGAACGGTTTTCGGGTACTCTATTTCGCGGAGGTGGTGGAGAATGAAAAAATGCTCCACGCGCCTGTTTCCCCCCTGCGCCCCTATGATATATTGCCCCACCATCCGGATGAGTGCTACCCGCTGGGTTTTGAACGCGCAGAGGAAATGGCTCCGGTGAGTGACTACCGTTTTTGGGAAAAAATGGGACAGGATTTTTTCCAGAAACAAGGCGCTGCCGAATGGGAGGTCATGGACGAATATCAAAAAGTCGTTTCGGCACAGGGCCACAAAATAGGGGGCTATGCCTATTTCACACAGGATGATCCGCGCACCACCGCCAACCCCATGGTGCTGCTTTTCCAATTGGACTCGGACGAGACCCTCGACCTGATGTGGGGCGATATGGGTGTGGGGCACTTTTTCATCCGGGAGCAGGATTTGGCAGCAGGAGATTTTTCCAAAGTGCTGTATGACTGGGACTGTATGTAGAAGCCCGTAAAAAAAATACCCTGTCCGTATTGCTACCGACAGGGACAAAACAAAAAACAAACACTATGAACAAAAAAAATCAAAAACAGGGCCGACCAAAGTCGGAAAAATTGTAGCACACCCGCTCAAAAACCACGTCTTCTAAAACTACAAAATGAGGGTTACTACAAAAAAGTGCAGCAAAGGTAGATATAGAATGCCAAATTGGCAATACCTTTGTAGGCGTTTTTTGATTTTTTTTTGATTTTTCGATAAACAATACGAAATGTGTCGCCTACGCGTCTTTTTAATTATTTTCATATTTGAAGCATGCCAACCCCCTTCTGACAATATTTCGCACGCTGAAAATACCGGTTACTGGAAAAACACTACCGGAACCTCAACGAAACCTGATGCCGTGTACCTTTTTCGGAAACACTGCACACTGTGTCACGGAGCAGACGGGAAGTTGGGCCTAAATGGGGCAAAAGACCTGACGGTTAGTCAAAGACCTCTGGCGGAGCGCATAGAACTCATAAAACAGGGGAAAAATCTGATGCCTTCTTTCGAAAAAACACTAACACCCGTAGAGATAGAGGCCGTAGCGCGTTATACATTGTCGCTGTCGCCCAACCCTGAGCAATAAACAGAACGTCTTTTATGAAACAAACCACCATTCGAGAGCAGGTTTCTGTAAAAGGCATTGGTTTACACACCGGTCGCCACGTTACCCTTACATTCAAACCTGCCCCTGCCAATCATGGATACCGTTTTCAACGCGTGGACCTGCCCGATCAACCTATTGTCCCTGCCGATGTACGCCATGTGGTATCTACCAATCGGGGTACTACCCTGAAAGTGGGAGAGGCGCAGGTTTCTACGGTAGAACATGTACTATCTGCCTTAGCGGGCCTGTCTATAGACAACGTACTTTTGGAAATAGACGGCCCCGAAATGCCCATCATGGACGGCACTTCCATGCCCTTTGTCAAAGCCATTCAGGAAGCAGGAATAGAAGCATTAGATGCTGCACGCGAATACCTCGACGTGTTAGAACCCATTGCTTACAAAGATGAAGTGACCGGTACAGAACTGATGGCGCTCCCCACCGACCACTTCGAAGTAACCGTGATGATAGACTTTAATTCCAAAGTACTGGTGCCGCAATTTGCCACTCTGCAGCGTTTAGAAAATTATGTGCAGGACATTGCGCCCTGTCGCACGTTTGTATTTGTACACGAATTGGAAAAACTGTTGGACATGGGACTCATAAAAGGCGGGGACTTAGAGAATGCCATCGTCATAGCCGATCGCCAGATGGAAGCCGGTGCGTTGGAAGCACTGGCCCGCAAAATGAACAAGCCCACTATAAAAATCGAAGAGGAAGGCGTACTGAATACCGTAAAGTTGCATTTTCAGAACGAACCTGCCCGCCACAAGCTCTTAGATGTAATCGGCGACCTGGCGTTAGTGGGGAAACCCATACGCGGCAAGATTGTAGCTATCAAACCTGGTCATACGGCCAATGTGGAATTTGCGCGTCTGCTCAAAAAACAACACACCGAGAAAAAACGTTTAACAGGCATCCCGAAAATAGACCCCGACAAAGAACCGGTGTTCGACACGGTACAAATTATGGAAATGCTGCCCCACCGCATCCCTTTTCTTTTGGTGGACAAAATTGTGGAAATTTCCGACACAATGGTAGTGGGTGTCAAAAACGTGACCATGAATGAACCGTTTTTTCACGGGCATTTCCCCGGCAATCCTGTTTTTCCGGGCGTACTCCAAATTGAAGCCATGGCCCAAACCGGCGGTATCCTTGCCCTTTATCTGCAACCCGACAAGGGCAACTGGGATACCTACTTTCTCAAAATAGACAATGCGCGGTTCAAGGCCAAGGTAGTGCCCGGCGATACCCTTGTGATTAAGATGGAATTGCTGGAACCTATTCGGCGTGGTATCGTTCATATGCAGGGTACAGGTTATGTGGGCAGCAAAGTGGTATCGGAGGCAGAACTAACCGCTCAGATTGTCAAAAGAAAAGAATAATCTCATCTCATGAATTTACGCGATATCCACCCTGAAGCAAAAATAGGCAATAACGTTACCATCGGGGCCTTTACGACTATCGAAGAAGATGTTATCATCGGGGATAATTGTTGGATTGGTCCGAATGTGACCATTTTTAAAGGAACCAGAATCGGCAATAACTGCCAGATATTTCCCGGTGCTGTGATCAGCGCTGTGCCGCAGGATTTGAAGTATGCAGGCGAATACACCACTGTCGAAATTGGGAACAATGTCATTATACGCGAGTGCTGCACCATCAACAAGGCCACCCGCGATGCCTGGAAAACCGTGATCGGCGACAACTGCCTGCTGATGGCATATGTCCATGTTGCCCACGACTGCACCATTGGCAAAGGCTGCATTCTCGCCAACAATACCACATTGGCCGGACATATAGAAATAGAAGACTACGCACGCCTCGGAGGCATGACCGCTGTACACCAGTTTGTGCGGATTGGCGGCAATGTGATGATTGGCGGCGGGTCGTTGGTGCGCAAGGATGTACCTCCTTTTGTAATGGCCGCCCGCGAACCCCTTTCCTATGCAGGTATCAACCGCGTCGGCTTGCATCGCGCCAAACTGAACACAGAAGAAATACACCACATCGAAGACATTTACCGCATCCTCTTCGTGCGCGGCTACAGCGTGGGGAAAGCCCTCCATCTCATCGAAACACAGATATACCCTTCTCCTTATAAAGACCGCATCATCACCTTTGTGAAAGATGCAAAGCGCGGTCTGATGAAGGGTTTTCGCTCCTGATTCGGCACACAGGTCTGTTCGGAACATGCCGCTTATCCCCTGGTGGAGACTGTGACAACCTCCTTTTACAGCATGTAAGGCTTCGTTTTGTGCCATTTCGCCTGCATACATCGAATTTTTGTACAAAATCTGAAAACATTCCGATCTTGCGCACTCATTCTGAATATGCACCATGAAGTTTTTAACATACTACCGGTGGCTCTTAGCCATGCTGTGCCTTCCAATTACGCTTAGCGGTCAGTCTGTATCCGCCGATTACCTGCGCAATTTGCCCATTCGCTCCATTGGCCCGGCGGCTATGTCCGGGCGTATTACTGCCATAGCGGCAGATCCCCATCAACCCCGTACCATCTATGCAGGCGCTGCATCGGGTGGGGTGTGGCGCAGCAAAGGGGGCGGCAACAGCTGGGAACCCATTTTCGACAATGCGCCCATTCAGAGCGTAGGTGCTATTGCCATCAATCCCCACAATACCGACGAAATCTGGGTAGGCACCGGCGAAGGCAATCCGCGCAATTCCCAAAATTTTGGCATCGGCATTTTTAAAAGCATAGACGGCGGGCGCAACTGGCAGGCTATGGGCCTGCAAAACAGCCGCACCATTCATCGCATCGTGGTACACCGCGACCGCCCGGAAGTTATTTTTGCCGCTTCCCCGGGTTCGGCCACCGGGCCCAACGAAGAACGCGGGGTCTTTAAAAGCACCGACGGCGGGAAATCCTGGCGCAAAGTCCTGTATGTGAACGACCTGACAGGTTGTGCCGATTTGGTGGCCGACCCTTCCAATCCCAACAAGATGTTCGCTGCCATGTGGGAATACCGCCGCTGGCCGTGGTTTTTTAAAAGCGGCGGCAAAGGGTCAGGTTTGTACGTCACACATGACGCAGGCGAGACCTGGAAAAAAATCACCGACAAAGACGGGTTGCCCGAAGGGGAACTGGGCCGCATGGGGCTGGCCATTGCGCCCGGAAAACCCGATGTGGTATATGCCTTAGTGGAAGCCAAAGAAAACGGCCTTTACCGGAGTGACAACGGTGGCCGCACCTGGAAAAAGCAGACCGGCAAAGGCATGGGCGACCGCCCCTTCTATTACTCCGAGATTTACGTGGATCCCAAAAACGAGAACCGCGTGTATAGTATTTTTACCACCATCGCCCGGAGCGAAGATGGCGGTAAAACCTTCAATACGTGGGCCGGCTTCGCCATCCACCCCGACCACCATGCGTTTTGGATCAGCCCGGAAGACCCCGACTACATCATCAATGGCAACGACGGCGGCCTGAACATCACCTACGACGGCGGAAGCACCTGGCGTTATGCCGACAATCTGCCCCTCGGCCAGTTCTACCACGTGAATGTGGACAATGAGATTCCGTACAATATATACGGAGGCTTGCAGGACAACGGCTCCTGGGTGGGTCCTTCGGCCATATGGCGCAGCGGGGGCATCCGCAACGGCGACTGGCAGGAGATCCTCTTTGGCGACGGCTTCGATGCCATGCCCCGTGCCGATGATTCGCGCTACTGTTTTGCACAGTCGCAGGGCGGATACCTGAGTTATATAGACCGCAAAACCGGGTTTTCGCAGGGCATACAACCCGTACACCCCGAAGGCGGCAAACTGCGCTTCAACTGGAACAGTGGTTTGGCGCAAGACCCGTTCAACCCCAAAGGTATCTATTTTGCCAGTCAATACCTGCACTACTCCAACGATCTGGGCCAGTCGTGGAGCCTGTTGTCGCCCGACCTGACCACCAACGACACTTCCAAAATGCACCAGGATCAGTCCGGCGGCCTTACCTTAGATGCCACCAATGCAGAAAACCACTGCACCATCATTGCAGTGGCCCCTTCGCCGGTACAGCGGGGGGTAGTATGGGTGGGTGCCGACGACGGGCAGGTGCAAATTACCCGCGACGGTGGCAAAACCTGGACCAATTGTGCGGCGCTTTTGCCCGGCTGCCCCAAAAATGCCTGGGTACCCCAAATAGAGGTCTCGGCCAAAAACGCCGGGGAAGCCTTTGTAGTGGTCAATAATTATCGCCAAAACGACTGGCAGCCCTATCTCTACCGCACCAAAGATTATGGTGCCACGTGGCAGCGGCTGGCGCAAAAAGTTGAGGGCTTTTGCCTGTCGGTGGTACAAGACCCCGAAGTTCCGTCCCTGTTGTTCCTCGGCACCGATCAGGGCCTGTATGTCAGCACCGACGACGGTGCCAACTGGACCCACTGGCCCAATGCTGCAGGGTCCGATGGCAAAGTTATCGCAGGAGCGTTTCCCAGTGTGCCGGTGTATGACATGAAAATTCATCCCCGCGACGGGGACTTAATCATCGCTACTTTTGGCCGCGCAATTTGGATTTTGGACAACATCCGCCCCCTGCGCGAAATTGCCCGGAAAGGTACGCAGCTGCTGGCCCAACCTTTTAAATTATTTCCCCCACAGGACGGCATTTTGGCAGAATACCGCGCCGTGGAAGGGGCGCGTTTTGCAGCCGATGAGACGTTTAAAGGGCAAAACAAAGGAACCGGCATCAAGATACCAGTCTGGTTGCTGCCCGAGAAAAAAAGCACAGAACCCGCCGAAACAGAGGCTTCCAAAGACAAAAAGGAAGAGAAAAAATCGGCGAAAGACAAAAAAGAAGAGAAGCCTGTGACCAAAACAGAGGCAGAAACAAAGGAAAAAGGCGATAAAAAAGAAAAGGACAAGGACAAAGATGAGAAAAAAGATAAAAAAGACGGCAAAGACGACAAGAAGAAAGCCTTAGTACTCATCATCGCTGACAATGGCGACACCATTCGCCGCTTCAAGAGCGAAATAGACACCTTCTTCAGCCATATTTATTGGAATTTCGATACCAAAGGGGTGCGTTTCCCTACCAATAACGAACCCGACAAGGACAACCTCGAACCGGGTAACGGCCCCCAGGCCCTTCCGGGTACTTATAAAGTAGTGGTACACTACGGCAAACACCGCGATTCCGTTCAGGTGCGGGTGTTGGAAGACCCGCGCCTGCCTGTACCCCTTTCCGAGCGCGTAGCCAAAGCAACCGCTGTGCGGGCTTTTCAAAAACAGGCAGAGACGGCAACCAAAGCATACAACCGCCTGAAAGAAGCCGAAAAAGTCATCAAATTGGTAGAAGACCAGCTGGTAAACGTCCCGGACAGTGTTAAAAAAGAAGTGCTGAAAATGGGAAAAACGTTGCAGGACAGCATTCAGGTATTGAAAGATGCTTTCTTCATGCAGAAAGAGCCCAAAGGTATAGAGCGCAATCCCAATGCCCTCAATGCCAAACTGTTCCGGGCTGTGGGCTACCTCAACGACGGCATGGGTACACCCAATGCAACCGCACGGCTGGCAGAAAAAGAGGCGCTTATGGCGTGGGAATCTTTGAAAACCCGTGTCAACATGCTTTTTGATCAGCCTTGGAGGGCCTATCAGGAGAAATCGGAATCAATTAAATATTCCCTTTTTAAACCCTTCGATCGGCTATAAACGCTATCTTTGCATTTTTTTACACGCTTAGATGCATATAGATGTTATCCTCGGTCTTCAATGGGGCGACGAAGGCAAAGGTAAAATAGTGGATTATCTGGCCCCCCAATATCAGATTGTTGCGCGTTTTCAGGGCGGCCCCAATGCGGGCCATACGCTCCTTTTTGGCGGCAAAAAATATGTATTGCACACAGTACCCTCCGGCATTTTTCAGGAGGGGCTGATTAACGTGGTAGGCAACGGCGTGGTCTTGGACCCTGTTGTTTTTCAAAAGGAGCTGTCCTTTTTGGAATCCTGTGCCGTAGAATACCGCACACGCCTGTTGCTGGCACGCAAGGCCCACCTCATTATGCCCACCCACCGCTGGCTCGATGCAGCCAACGAGGCCCAAAAAGGGAAAGAAAAAATTGGTTCTACCCTGAAAGGCATTGGGCCAACCTATATGGACAAAACGGGCAGAAATGGCATTCGCCTCGGCGATATTGTAATGACTGGTTTTGAGAGCTACTATAAACAATTGAAAGCCAAACATTTGTCTTTGTTGCGGATTTATCCGGAAGTGCCTTTCGACATAGAACAGGAGGAAAGTGTCTGGTTCGAAAGTTTAGAAAAATTGCGCAAGCTGCAATTTATAGATTGTGAATATTACATCAATGAAGCAGTTTCAGAGGGGCAAAAAGTCTTGGCGGAAGGGGCACAAGGCTCCATGCTCGACGTGGATTTTGGCACCTATCCTTTCGTCACCTCGTCCAATACAGTCACTGCGGGCGTATGTACAGGTCTTGGGGTGGCACCGGCGCGCATTGGCAAAGTGATAGGCATCACCAAAGCCTATTGTACCCGCGTAGGCGGCGGCCCTTTTCCAACTGAACTGGAAGATGCCACAGGAGAAGAGCTGCGCAAACAGGGACACGAGTTTGGCTCTACCACCGGACGGCCCCGCCGCTGCGGATGGATTGACCTGCCCCAGTTGCGTTACACCATCATGCTGAACGGCGTAACCTCCCTGTGCATGACCAAAATAGACGTACTCGATCATTTTGAGACCCTACAGGCAGCCACTGCCTATCGGTACGAGGGCCGGGAAACGACTCAGTTGCCGTTCGATCTCTGTAAAACTGATGTACAGCCTGTATATACCACTTTTGAGGGCTGGCAACAGTCCCTTGCCGACTGTACCACCTACGAAGCCCTGCCGCACAATGCGAAGCAATATATTTCCTCTTTGGAAAATGTGCTGGAAGTACCCTTTGACATGATTTCGACAGGGCCGGAAAGGGAGAAGCTGTTGTTGAAGGCACAGTAAAAAATCATTCACGTTTTTCTGTCTTTTTGCGATGTTTTTGGATTCTATTTTACAGGCATTTACTTCTTCTGTCAGCCCGACCCTTCCCTCGGACTTAGGTAACTTAGATGACCACATAGATTTCCTGCTGCCCAAAATACGCCCCCATAGTGAAGATTTATCGGAGGTCAAATTCTGGCACAGTCGGCGCTGGAGCGAAGTGCGCGACGACGAGGGCTTTCACGAAAACCTGTTGCATATTTTCATGCCGGGCGGCGAATACATGCTGGTGCTGGACGGCAATATCATCAAAGGCTCGTGGAAACAGTTGGGCAGCTACAACACCCTGATCCTCGAAGTGGGCGGAAAAAGCGAACTGTTCGACCTCAAATTTATGAATGTCGAGTACCTCATTCTTTCCAAACACGGCGACCAGGCCCGCAAAGGCAACAGAAAATATTTTCTGCTTGTACACGAACCCCTTATACAATTGGACTGGCGTAACCTCATGGAACGCTTAGCCAAAACCTGGCAGGAAAGCGATTCCAATATATGGATGTGGATTTTGTTCGTCCTGCTGATTCTGGCCATTATTTATATGTCATTTTGATCCTATGCTTCGACACTCCCTTTTCATCGTTTCACTTACTCTCTGCGCTGCTTCGCTTTTTGCACAAAAAGGCAGCAAAAAAGCCCCTGCACCTGCACTGGCTGTGTCCGCCGACACCGGCGTTTTTAAAACAGCCGATTATTTCAAACCGGTGCGCTGGCGCAACATCGGTCCTTTTCGCGGCGGACGTTCGGTGGCCGCATGTGGGGTCAGAAACAATCCCCTTTTATACTACATGGGTACAACAGGAGGCGGTTTATGGAAAACCGAAGACGCGGGCATGACCTGGCAAAATATTTCGGACGGCTTTTTTAAAACCGGCTCTGTGGGCGCAGTCGCCGTGTCCGAAAGCGAGCCTGCCGTGCTGTACGTGGGCATGGGCGAACATGCGCCGCGCGGAGTCATGACTTCCTATGGCGACGGTGTCTGGAAGAGTGCCGATGCCGGGAAAACGTGGACATACATGGGACTGGATAAAACGCGGCATATTTCCTGGATCAGGATACACCCCAAAAACGCCGACATCGTGTATGTGGGGGCGCAGGGGGCCTTACACGGGCCGGGCACCGAACGCGGTGTCTATAAAAGCAAAGACGGCGGACAGACGTGGGAGCGGATTCTATACGTCAACGAAGATACGGGTTGTGCCGATCTCGCTATGGATCCCGACAATCCCCGTATCCTGTATGCCGCCATGTGGGACCACCGCCGCCTTCCCTGGGAGGTGCGCAGCGGCGGTCAGGGATCAGGGATATATAAAAGCACCGACAGCGGCAATACCTGGACAAGACTCACAAAAGGGCTGCCCGATAAATTGGGCAAAATCAGCGTGTCCGTTTCCCCGGTCAATACCGACAAAGTGTGGGTATTGGCAGAAAGTGATACCGAAAAAGAATCAGGCGGCCTTTTCGTCAGCAACGACGGGGGCGAGAGTTTTTCCAAAGCCAGTGGCGACCACCGCCTGACGCAACGCGCCTGGTACTATATCGAAGTTTTTGCCGATACCAAAGAAGAAAATACGGTCTATGTGCTGAATTCCCCCGGCCTGAAATCCACAGACAACGGAAAAACCTGGACCAACATCCGGGGGACGCACGGCGACTATCATCAGTTGTGGATTCACCCCGACAACAATAAAAATATGGTGATTGCCAACGACGGAGGAGCGGCCATTACTTTCAACGGCGGCAAAACCTGGTCGGCGCAAAATACCCAGCCCACTGCCCAAATGTACCGCGTCAATGCCGATAATCTGTTCCCTTACAATGTTTATGGGGGCCAGCAGGACAACAGCTCCGTCCGCATTGCCAGCCGCAACGTAACGGGCGGCAGCATTACCGACCGCGATTTCACCTATAGTGCAGGCGGCGAAAGCGCTTTCCTGGCGTTCAACCCCGACAATCCCCGCTATGTGATGGGCGGTAGTTATCAGGGTACTGTTGAGTTGCTGGATTCTGACACCAAAGAAGGCCGTTTGGTCATGGTGGCCCCCATACAGTATCAGGCCCTGCAGCCGAAGGACATGAAATATCGCTTCAACTGGAACGCGCCCATTATGTGGAGCAAGCACGAACCGGACGCGTTCTACCACGCCGGAAACCATGTGTTTAAAACCACCGATCAGGGGAAAAACTGGCAAATCATTTCCCCCGATCTCACGCGCAACGACCGCACCAAACAAGGGGTAAGCGGCGTACCCTATACCAACGAAGGAGCAGGCGGCGAAAACTACGGCACCATTGCCTACCTGACCGACTCGCCCCACGAAAAAGGCACCCTGTATGCAGGCAGCGACGACGGGTTGGTACATCTGACCCGCGACGGCGGTGCCAACTGGAAGAATGTCACCCCTGCCGGGCTGGAAGAATGCCTTGTCAATTGCATTGAAGTCTCGCCGCATGATCCGGCCACTGTTTATATCGCCACCACCCGCTATAAAGTCAACGATTTTGCACCGGGGTTGTATAAGTCTTCCGACTATGGCCGCACCTGGATGAAGATCGTGAACGGCATTCCCGACGGTGCCTATACGCGCTGCATTCGGGAAGATCAGGGGCGCAAGGGTCTGCTGTTTGCAGGTACCGAAACAGGTTTGTATGTCTCTTTCAACGCAGGAAGCGACTGGGAACAGCTGCAATTGGGCCTGCCCGTCACGCCGATCACCGATTTGAAAGTCCACCGGGGCGATCTGCTTGCAGCCACCATGGGCCGTTCTTTCTGGATTTTGGACGACCTGCACCTGTTGCGCCAATATGATGCCGCTGCCGCCCCTGATCGCCTGCACCTGTTTCAGCCGGAAGATGCCTATCGCACAAGTGGCTACGGAGCAACCGGCGACGACACCGACACCAAACCCCGCAAAGGCGCTACTTCCGGGCAAAACGCACCGGGTGGCATTGTACTCTATTACCAATTGCCCAAAAACACAAAAACCGATACCTTAGTCACCCTCACCATCAAGAACAGTGAGGGGAAAACCGTGCGGCAGTTTTCGAGCAAAGCCGATCCCCATTTTGAAGACTATCCGGGTGGCCCCGATGCCGAACCCTTGCTGTCGGTCAAAGCAGGTCTGAACAAATTCATCTGGGATATGCGCTATGCCACCATACCCGGCGTACCTACCGTATTCATTGAGGGCAGTTATCAGGGACACCGCGCCATACCCGGCAGGTACAGCGCCGAATTGTCCATCGGCAACGAGAAGCGCAGTGTTGGTTTTTCCATTCTGCCCCATCCGCTGCTCACCGCCACCCCGGCCGAATACGCAGAGCAGGACGCATGGCAGACTAAGGTGGAAGAGGAATGCGCCGCTATACACCGCACCGTTGTAAATACCCGTAAAATACGCAAACAAATAGAAAGCCTGAATAAAGTGTGGGAAAAAGAGGCTTCTGCCGCCGACATGGTAAAGAGCGGCAAGGCATTGGCAGAGAAAATGCAGGCTTGGGAGGACAAATTGGTACAGAATAAAGCGCAGTCCAATGACGATATCATCAACTACGTCAACCGGTTAAGTGCCGACTACATCTTCCTGAAAGGAGAGATGGATACCAACATTCCGCATATTACGCAGGGGCATAAGCAACAGTATCAGGCGCTCCATACTATGTGGGAGGGTCTGCAAAAGGAATTGGATACCTTAAAGAAAGAAGATTTGGGGGCCTATATTGACCTGTGTAAAAAAAGCGGCATTCCTGCCGTAGGGTCAGGCAGCGAATAGCGCCTGTCGCGTATCTTGAAAATAATTATCCTGAGGGAGCGTTTTTTAGAGAGCATCCGGAGAGACTATTGTAGCAACATATCAAAGCAGCGTTAACCGTTTTCCATTGACCGAACAAGATCTCATACAAGGCAGTATGCGCGGTTCGGCGCAATGCCAACGGCAATTGTATGACCTACACGCCGGAAAGATGTACGCCGTATGTCTTCGATATGCGCGTACTCCAAGCGATGCAGCCGATATTTTACAGGAGGGTTTCTTAAAAGTCTTCTCTAAGTTAAGTCAGTTTCATTTTCAGGGTTCTTTTGAAGGTTGGATACGCCGCATTATGGTGCATACCGCCCTGCGTACGTATCAGCGCAGGCGGTACGATGCGGAGCAGGCCGGTACGGATGCCCTCATCGAAGCCTCTGTTGAACCGGATGTGATTTCTACCCTTTCGGAGGCCGAATTGCTCCGAATGATCGCCGACTTGCCGGAAGGCTATCGGTTTGTATTCAATTTGGTAGCCATCGAAGGGTATTCCCATGCAGAAGCGGCCGCCATGCTGGGCATTCAGGAAAGCACGTCGCGCTCGCAGCTGGCCAAAGCGCGCAAATTACTTATGGAACAGGTAGAAGCCCTGTACGCCAAATAAAAACAAGCAACCACAGACTTTTGAAGATACGAAGTTATGGATATAAATGACGCGTTTCGCAACAGATTAGAACACAGTTCGGTACCTCCTCCGCCCTTAGTATGGGAAAAAGTAGAGGCGGAATTGCGCATTCGTCGCCGCAGAAGGGGACTAATCTGGTTGTGGCTTGGCCTGTTACTTACTGCGGGTGCAGGCGGAGGTTGGACCTGGTATCGTCAAATGATCGCCGGCAGGAACCCTGCTAAGGCAACCCCTGTGGCGGCAGCGACAGACCGGAATTTTACAGAAAGTGCTGCTATCGCCGAAAACGCATCTGTTGAGAAAAGCATATCAAAAAACCTCCTTCCCGCTCGGCCTGTTGCGCCCAAGGTGGTTTCGGTCAGGCCCAAAGACAGAACAACAACGCGTCATTCTGCCACTGCTGCACCCCAAAAAACAGCTGCGCAACCACTTATTGAGGCCGCTTCGTTGCCCTTTGCACACACGCCTCAGACAAATTTGTCTCCTGCTGTCTCGCCCCCGCTGCCTGCGTCCCCTGTCGGCACTAACCTTGCTGTAGCAGGGGGTACGACTGCTACGCCCCATGCCGCTGCGATTGTTCCTTTTGCAGAAAGCGATCTCCCTGCGCCTCAATCCACTGCGCCCGCAACCTCAGTCGTCGGGGCTGCCATTTCTGCCGACCTTTTGCCTGCTCTGTCATTTTTAGAAAAAAGAAATTATCAGACTTTTACCCCTGCATTGCGGCTGCTTGCGCCCCCGCGCACCGTGCGGCCCAAGCGGTCTCCCCGCAAACGCAACAGGTGTTACAATTTTGAGCAAAATGCCAACGTCTGGTTTTTAGACCTCTACAGCGGGCCTTCCTACGATGCGAAATTGTTGCGTTCCCTGCCCGACAATCAGCCATATATGGCCCAACGGCTCAAAACAGAAGAACGCTTTTTTGCTTATAATGCAGGGGTACGCGCTTCCTTTGTGTTCAATCGTTTCTATTTGTTCCGCACAGGGCTGCATTATGACCAAAGCACAGAAGTATTCCGCTATTTCGACCCCGCTTACATTCAAATAACCACCGTTCAGCGGCCCGGCACCAATATCCTCGATACGGTCAATATCCAGTATGGTCGTCAGACCACAAAAGTATATAACCGTCAGGGCAAATTGGATATTCCCCTGCTCCTCGGTGCCGAACTACGCAAAGGCAACACTGGTTTCAGCTTCAATGGCGGGGCCACCTTCAATATTGCCTTTTGGAAACGCGGTCAGATGCTCCACACTGATACCCGCCGCCCGGATTGGTTCACGCCTTCCCGCGATCGGATGAACGTGTACCGCAATCGCGTGGGAGTCAGTGTTTTTGCCAGTACTCAGTGGTTCTGCCATTTACAGCCCCGCACCCGCCTTTATATAGAGCCTTATTTCAGGGAGGTGTTGCGCCCCGTCACGCGCACCGACCATCCCGTGGAAGAGCGACACCGCATTTTTGGCGTTCAGTGTGGCGTAACCCGAATTTTGGATAAAAAACACTAAGCAGGGCCTGTATCGCCTGTAAAAAACGCTGATCGAAAAATGGTTGGTAGTCCGCCGCTTTGTATGTATCTTTGCGGCTGCATTCAATGTACTTCTTTTGATTGACTACCACACCCGTTTATGTTTGTCACCACAGAATTGACCGATAATATTTCGCTTATCCAGGAAAGCGCACGCACGTTTGCCCAAACTCAGATTCTCCCGTACGTGATGGACTGGGATGAGCGCCAGCATTTTCCTCGCGACCTTTTCACACATCTCGGAGAACAGGGGTTCCTCGGCGTACTCGTACCTGAAAAATACCAGGGTTCCGGTTTGGGCTATCAGGAGTATGTGACCATTATCGGCGAAATTGCCAAAGTATGTGGCTCCATCGGATTGAGTGTTGCCGCCCATAACTCGCTGTGTACAGGCCATATTTTGCAGTTTGGCAACGAAGAGCAGAAAGAAAAATACCTGCCCCTGCTGGCCACCGGCCAGTGGATTGGTGCCTGGGGGTTGACAGAGCCAAACACCGGATCGGATGCAGGACGGATGCAATGCGTGGCCAAACGCGACGGCGATTATTATGTGTTGAATGGCACCAAATGCTGGATTACACACGGCATCAGCGGTGAAGTGGCGGTGGTGATTGCCCGCACAGGCGAATTGCTGGACAGTCGGGGCATGACCGCCTTTGTGGTGGAACGCGGCACACCCGGCTTCAAAGCGGGCAAAAAAGAGAATAAACTCGGTATGCGGGCAAGCGAAACCGCCGAAATGATCTTCGACAACTGCCGGGTACACAAAAGTCAGGTACTGGGTCAGGAAGGAGAAGGCTTTATCCAGTCTATGAAAGTGCTGGACGGCGGCCGTATTTCCATTGCTGCCCTGTCCCTCGGCATTGCCAAAGGGGCCTACGAGGCTTCCGTCAAATATGCCAAAGAACGCCAGCAGTTTGGCAAACCCATAGCAGAGTTTCAGGGCATCAGCTTCAATCTGGCCGATATGGCAGTGCGCATCGAAGCGGCAGAGCTGCTCACCCGACAGGCAGCCGACCTGAAAAATCGGAAATTGCCCTGTACCAAAGAAGCGGCTATGGCCAAATACTATGCCTCCGAAATTGCGGTTGCTGTCAGCACCGATGCTGTGCAAATACACGGAGGATATGGCTACACCAAAGATTTCCCTGTGGAGAAGTTCTACCGCGATTCCAAATTATGCACCATTGGAGAGGGTACTTCCGAAATACAAAAAATTGTTATCGCCCGCGAGGCACTCAAAGAAAGATAGACCTCATGCGGATGCTTCTTCGGTGCTGCCTGCTTTCTGCTCTTTGTATGCCGGTTTCCTGTGGAGACCCGCTTCAGCCGCCGCCAAGTCGGCTGGATACGATGGCTGGTCAATATTGTGCCTGCACCCTGCGCCTGGCCGAACTCAATCAGCATTTGAACGCCGAAGAGACGGGCGTTGATTCGATAGCGGCCCATGCCTTTCAGGAAAAATTACAGGTCATTCAGGAAGAATACGACAAAGTGCGCGACTGCACTACCCCGGTTATCAGCCGCTTGGGCGCTCTCAAACAGGAAGAGATACCGGAGTTGGAAAAGTACATTGCACAAAAATGTCCCGCCATGTCCGCACACCGCACCCTCTTGTTGGAAATGCTCGCCGAGTAAGTCACCCATCCATTCATCACCCATTATTCCTCTGTTATTTTGGCCTGGATTGCTCTTGAAGGAATGCGTTTTCACGCCTATCACGGCTTTTACGAAGCCGAGCAGGTGCTTGGCACTACTTTTACAGTAGATATTTATGTACAGACCAAGACATCGAACAACGATGCCCTGGAGGGTACCATCAACTACGAAACCGTTTATCAGGTTTGCCGTTTGGAAATGGAAAAACCGCGCAAGCTCCTCGAAACGGTCGCACATGGCATTGTCCGGCGGATGCAATTCCAATTTGCCGCCATGCAGGGGTTGCGCATTCGCGTGCGCAAACACCATCCTCCGGTGGGCGGGCGCGTGGAATCGGCCTTTGTGGAAATGGAAGAAAGCTACCTGAATGACTGCCCCCGCTGCAAGAAAAAATTTATCAGCTACAACAACAAAGAGGGGTGGATGCGTTTCACCAATTTGCATGCCGCCACCAAAGAAACCTTAGAGCGGCAATTTGGCGGTAAAGTGCTGTGCGACGACTGTCTGAAGTTTTACGCCGGGTAATGTATTGGTCTGTAACCATTCCTTTTTTGCTGCGTGCTTCTGCGCATTATCACCTTTTAACTAATCAGCCGGAATATGGAATATCCCTATGACAATGAAAATCCCCGCGTCCGACACCTGTTGGGGGTGCTTCTTCTGGCCACCATTGGCGGAAGCCTGCTTGGGGTGTTGCTTTACGGCTGGATGGCCTATATGGCCGGTTGGAACGAGTCGCTGCTGGAAACCGCCGTCTTGCCCGACATGGAAACCGAAACAGGGCGCTATCAAACACGGCTGCTCTTGGGGCTGAACCATTTTTGTATGTTTCTGCTGCCGGGCCTTTTTACCCTTTTCCTATTTTATGGCCAGTCCCGACGAAGCATTTTGCGCTACCTGAAGGCCGACCTGCCACCTGCCACCCAACTCGTTTTCTGGGGATTGCTGGCCATGCTGGTGTCGCTGCCCTTCGTTTTATTTTCCTATCAGATCAACAAGATGATTCCGCTGCCCGAAATGCTGCGCAGCATGGAAAGCGATACCACAGAGACCTTAAAGAAACTGTTGGTCATGGAAAATGGCTGGGAACTGGCCGCCAATTTAGTAGTGATCGCCCTGCTGCCGGGTCTTGGCGAAGAACTCCTTTTCCGGGGCATTGTGCAACAACAACTGCAACGAAGGTTGTCCCAACCCTGGATGGCCATTTTGGCCACCGCTTTGCTTTTCAGTGCCATACACATGCAATTTGAGGGGTTCCTCCCCCGCGCTTTGCTGGGTGTTTTATTGGGCTGGCTGTACTGGCGCACCCAAAATTTTTGGGTACCCGCCATTGCGCATTTTTTTAATAACGCCATACAGGTGATCGGACAATACCTGTACGGAAAACAGGTCTCCGCCCTCGATTTAGAAAAAGACGTGGCCGTACCGTGGTTTCTGGTCGTGGTTTCTGTATTGCTTACCTTTGCAGTAGTCCGCCAACTGGAAGCGCACGCGATTTCCGCATTGCGAAATCCGCCGACATCTTCCTGATTGACAAGCACTTGATATAACGGAAGCGGGCGTGCCCACTGATGATTGGCCGCTTTTGCAAACCAATTTTTTGGCTGCGCTTAAAAGGTGCCTGCACTCAGCTTTAATGGCCTTAGCAGCGAAGTAGTTAAATCTTCGTATATTTGTGCCTGCAATGAACAGCCCTTCGGAATTACAACAGCGCAATGCGGCCTTTCGGGCCTTCTTGGACACCCTCCATCCGGCACAGCGCCGGGCAGTGGATCAGACGGAAGGGCCGGTGCTGGTCATTGCCGGGCCGGGTACAGGCAAAACCCATATCCTGACTGCCCGGATCGGAAAAATTCTCTTAGACACCGATGCCCGCCCCCAAAATATCCTTTGCCTCACCTTCACCGATGCAGCAGTACTGGCCATGCGCCGCCGCCTGTTGGAGCGCATCGGCCCCGACGCTTACCGGGTTCCTATTTATACTTTTCACGCCTTTTGCAACCGCATCATTCAGGAAAATGCAGAGGTCTTTGGACGCACCCGCTTAGAACCCCTGAGTGATCTGGAGCGCATCGAAATGGTACGCCACCTGCTTTTGGCCCTTCCGCCCGATCACCTGCTCAAACAGGGCCAACGCGATGTTTTCCATTATGAAGAACAATTGCGCGATCTGTTTATTACCATGAAAAAGGAGGGATGGACACCCGGCTATGTGATTAAAAAAACAAACGACTACGAAAACGATCTGCCCCAAAACAAAGCATTTATTTATCAGCGCAAAACTAAAACCGCCCAAAAAGGAGACTTAAAAACAGAAAAATTGACTGTAGAGCGGGAGAAAATGGCACGAGTGCGCGCAGCTGCCGACCTTTATCCCAAATACCTGAGCGCCTTAGAACGGGCAGGTCGCTACGAATACGAGGACATGCTGCTGTGGGTGGTGCGGGCCTTCCAAAAAAACAAAAACCTGTTACGCAATTATCAGGAGCGCTATCTGTACGTCCTGGTGGACGAATACCAGGACACCAATGGTGCGCAAAACCAGCTGCTTCAGCAGTTGCTGGACTATTGGGAAGTACCCAATGTATTTATTGTGGGCGACGACGACCAGAGTATTTATGAATTTCAGGGCGCACGCCTCAAAAATCTTTTGGATTTTTACCGCCTCTACAAAGACGGCTTGGAAACTGTGGTACTGGAGCGCAACTACCGCTCTGTGCAGGGCATCCTGGATGCTGCCACCCGCGTGATTGAGCAAAACACCTTGCGGGCGGTCAGTGCTTTCGACCTTCCTTTGGAGAAAAAGTTGTACGCCGCAGGAGAGGGCAATGCGGCTCCCCTGCTGTTTGAATACGAAAACCGCTTTCAGGAAGTGACCCACATTGTGCAGCGCATTGAAGAGGCCATTGCTTCGGGAGTACCCCCCTCGGAAATTGCCGTCCTTTATGCCCGTCACCGACAAAGCGAACGCCTCATCCGGCTGCTGGAGAGGAAAGGCATTGCCTACCAGACAAAACGCCCGGTTAACGTGCTGGACCTGCCCCACCTACAGCAATTTCGGGACCTTTTGCGCTATTTGCAGGAAGAATACACCCAGCCGTTTTCGGGGCATCACCGCCTTTTTCGGCTTTTACACGCGCCTTTTTGGGGCCTCGATCCCCTGCAATTGGCCAACGCTGCCGCTACCCGCACCTTAGACCGCACTTTTGCAGAGAACCTGTTGCGTACCGCCCACAGTACCCCGATGCTCCCTTCTAACACCAAACCATCGAAATTTTCTGAAACAGAGCAAGTCGGCGGGTTGGGTGTAGAGTGGGTAGGCAATGTGCCTCTCCCCCAACTTATCGAACAACTGTATGCACAGTGTGGCCTTCTGCAATATGCGCTGCGCCAGCCGGATCGCCTGTGGTGGCTCCAAACCCTCGATACCTTTTTGGAATTTGTCCGGTCAGAAGCCCTGCGCCAGCCACGCATCACGCTGGGTCGTCTGCTTGCCCTTTTGGACAGTATGGACGACAATCGCCTGCCTTTGCCCCTGCGCCAGTTGCTTCAAAGCGTACAAGGCGTACAGATTCTGACCGCCCACGCTGCCAAAGGGCTGGAGTTCGATCAGGTATTCATGCCCGACTGCACGGAAGACTTTTGGGAAAAAGCGGGCAGTGGATATATGCGCCGCTTCGCCCTGCCCGACACCCTCACCCTGTCGGGCGAAGAAGATCTGCTGGAGGCGCGTCGCCGCCTGTTCTATGTTGCCATGACCCGTGCCAAAAAACACGTTTTTATTTCCTATGCAGCCACAGGCGATGACGGGAAATCGCTGGTACGCGCCCGATTTATTGAAGAAACCGGCCTCGTGGCACAGCCCATTCACCTTCCACAGGAGGACTTGGGCAAAGTGCTGGCCATGATGTTGAAACCCGCCACCCGTCCGGTGATACTACTGCCCGAAACTGCCGTGTTGGACGGGCTGATGGAGCGATTTTCGCTCAGTGTCAGCAGCATGAACCGCTACCTGCGATGTCCCTTGTCGTTTTATTACACCGATATCCTCAAAGTTCCGGAAACAGAAAGTGAACACGGCATTTTCGGGCAGGCTATACACGCTGCTTTGCAGCAGTTTTTTTTGAAAAAAACCGTCAAAGGGCAACTTTTCCCTACTGAAATTACTTTGCAGCGCATGTTTGCAGAAGAAATGGAACACCGCCGCAGCTATTTCAGCGAGCAAAATTACAACCAGCGCCTGCAAGTGGGCAAAGAATACATGCGACGCTACCACGGCGAGCAAATATTGCCTTTTTGGCGGCGGCGCGGCGTTGTAGAACGCCGCATAGACCGCGTAGAGATCAGCGGCGTACCGATGGCCGGCGTACTCGACAAAATCGAATGGCTCGACAACGGTACCCTGCGGATTGTAGATTACAAGACTGGCAAACCCAACCCCGCAAAAATCGCACCCCCTTCCCAGACTGTACCCAACGGCGGCGATTACTGGCGACAATTGGCTTTTTATCGCCTGCTGTTGGAAGCCGCCAACATCTATCCCGAACCAGTCGGACATCTGTGTATTTCGTGGTTAGAACCCGACAAGCGCAACACGTTTTTGGTGAGCGAGATACATTATGCTGTGGAAGAAATGCAATTTGTCAGAGACCTGATCCAAAAAACATGGCAGAACATCGTAGAACGCCGCTTCACAGAAGGATGTGGACTGCCAGAATGCCCGTGGTGCTACATGCATCAGCATCCCCAAGCCTCCGCTTATTATGACAAAGTGGAAGAAGATTTAGACGACCAATAGAATTAATAAAAGTAAGCACCCGGGTGACATCCCCAAGCACGGCGCATTGAAACGAAATTTTCAGTTTTATGGCTTTTCCTCTTGCCCGAAAGTGTTTCTTACCAAAAGTCAATGAATACCGGGGAAGTAAAAGCGTACCTTTGCCCCAAAATTTTTAAATTGTATTCTACCATGCGTGTAACAATGAAAGCGGCCACCTATGAAAATTATGGTGGGCCGGAAGTACTCCGAGTGACAAACATTGAAAAGCCGATGCCTAGGAATCGGGAAATTTTGATAAAAATTCACGCAACAGCGGCGACCTCCGGCGATTGCCGCCTGCGCAAAGCCGACCCTTTTGCAGTGCGGTTTTTCTTCGGGCTGTTTAGGCCACGCCTCGCTGTACTGGGGGGCGTATTTTCGGGACAAGTCGAAGCGACAGGAGCAGAGGAAACCCGCTTCAAAGTCGGCGATCTGGTTTTTGGCTCCACCACCATGCGATTTGGGGCCTATGCCGAATACCTGTGCCTGCCGGAAGATGGAGCTATTGCGCCCAAGCCGCCCGCCTTCAGTCACCCGCAGGCAGCGGCCCTGCCATTTGGCGGCGTGACTGCCCTGCATTTTCTGCAAAAAGCGCACATCCAACCGGGACAACAGGTGTTGGTGTACGGTGCCTCCGGGGCAGTCGGTTCGGCAGCAGTACAAATAGCCAAATACTTTGGTGCCGAAGTGACAGCAGTTTGCGGCCCTTCCAATTTGGAAATGGTGCGTACACTCGGGGCCGATCAGGTACTCGATTATACGAAAACCGATTTCTCAAAAAGCGAACGCCGCTATGATGTGGTGTATGAAGCCGTCAACAAAGCTCCGGTGGCTGCCTGCGCTGCGGTTGTTAAAAAAGGCGGCATCCTGATTCTGGGGGCGGCAATGGCCACCGAAATGATACAGGGCAAATGGGCAGCCGCCACTCATGGCTTCCAATTGGTGGCAGGCCCGGTAACACCCGATGCGGCAGCGGTTCAATTTTTGGAAAACATGGCACTCGACGGCCGTCTTCAGCCGGTGATTGACCGCCAATACCGCTTAGAAGACATCGTCGAAGCCCATCGCTATGTGGAGCAGGGACATAAGAAAGGAAATGTTCTGGTCGTAGTAGCTTAACTGTATTTGGGCTGGCAGGGCAACAGAAAGAGGGGGAAACGCAGAATCTAATCGGGTAATTTGTTAAACGGCTTTTTTCATTTCACAACAGCCAACTTCTCAACCCGCCAGCCTTCCCCGGTGCGTATCCAAACCAGATAGGTGCCTGCTGCAAGGCTTTTTGTATCTAAACGCACCGCCTGATTCTGAATATTTTCCTCCACCACTGTGTACAATATACGACCTGTAATGTGGGCGATCGTTATTTCTACCTTGTTGGGGCGTTCCGGCAGGAATTGTACTTCTGTATAATCATCTGCCGGATTGGGCAGGACTTTTACCTTAAAGGCATCTAAGGCCGGGGGAGTTTGCTCATTACTCGCAGGTCGGGCTATTTCTAAGCGTTGTACCAAAGTCGCACCTGCCCATCCTTCAAGAAGCATACCCCCATCCAGAGCGCTCCAGATCGGGGTGGAAGGCATACCCCTTATCTGCGTCTCCCACTGCTGCCTGCTGCTACTGAAACGAATGCAATTTGCAGCACAAGGCGATGACGAGGTATAGGCGGAGACGATGTAATAGGGATGATTGGGTTTCAAGGGGATTCCTGCTGCTCCGCTTAGCACTTCTGTCAGTGGAACGTGTATGAGGCGGTTGGCAACTTCTTTTCCGTTTATTTCATATACACCCTGGCCGATCAAATTTGGGTACATTTCGTCGAGATGCACTTTTAAATCACTCAGGCCGTCTTCATTTTTGTCCCCATCCAGCAATAAAAACATAATCAGGTTGGCATCCGGCGCAGTCGCTGCAAAAAGAGAGTCTGCATTAAGCAATCCAAAAGTCACGTACATGGCCCGGCTGGCTGTTAAACCGGATGGCCCCGTCCAGTAGAGACAGCCTTGGCCGCGAAGGGGGTCTGTCTCAAAATCACTTTCAACAAATCCCACACCGATGGTATCCAGCACAAGGTTATCCAGTGCAAAGGTGTACTCTGTATGCTCAAAATACCGGCGCAGGGTGTCTTGCGGTTCTGTATATAGGTTGCTGGAAAAGACCACTTCAAATTTACCTGTATTCTTCAGAGGGGCATATCCCGGAAACACCACCATAGTATCTGCACCCGGTTCTAAGCGATCCACGCGGAAAAATTTACTTTCTATGGGGCCGTATGGCGGCTTGATGTCCGCTTTAAGTACCACATTGGTGATTGTGGTGGCCTCCCGGTTGGTCAAGTGTACCGTAAGGGTTTTCATAGTGTCCACCACATGTAAGACAGGGGTGGCATACTGCAAGGCCGCAGTAGCCCGCGTCAGGCGGGGCATCCGAAAGCAGACAGCCACTTTCTGGCCCGCTTTCAATGCCTCCGCAATCTGAGTGCCGGTAGCGCGCTGCAAAAAAATGGACGGAATACGCACGTCATTGCCATGTTCTCCTGTCGGCATACCGCTAAAAATGGCATAATCTAATCCGTACGTTATACAGGGTTGATCTCTGATATTGGTAAAGTGATTGAGAATGATGACGGCAATAGCTCCTGCCCGCTGGGCCATATAGACTTTCCGACTATAGGTGCATCCTCCTCTTCGAATCAGGGCAATTTTCCCGGTCAGATCGCCCGGAATGGAGTCGCAGGCCAATGAATCGGGGGTTTGATCGAAGGCCCATACCACTTCGCCGCACAGATCGGCCGTCAGGCTGGGGCCATAAGTGGAGCCTGTCCAATAGCATTTGCCTGCATCTGCAACGGACTGGTGTTCGAGGGTTTGGGCAATGGAAGCCGGGGCGGTGATGCGCACCACAAAGCCGTCGTCGTTGGTACCCGGCTCGTCCTGCCGGGCAATGCCGGACAGGGGTAACAGCATAAGTACCAACATCCAAAACGAGGGCGACGACAGAGTCGAATATTTTTTCATGGAAGAAAGTATTTTTGTTAGTTACAAAGGAGCAGGACACAAGAGAGGTGCTCTGTGTCAGGCCAAGCAGTTTCTTGCCGTAAAAGTATACTTGCTTATCCTTAAAACAAGAGAAAAGTGATAAATTGTCAAAATTGTGCAAATTGTTTTTTCTGTACAAGGCCCCTTTTTTTATTCTGTGGGTCCTTCCCACAAAAAACACCCCACAGCCATCCGGTTTATTGAAAAAAAGGACAACATTTTTTAAAAAAAACTACCTTTGCCCCATGCAGCGCTTTTTTCGCTGTTCTTCTACCTGTCACCCAACCATCTCTTTTCCCATGTTCATGTATATTATTTTCGTCCTTGTCCTTCTGATTGGGTCTGCCCTTGTGACCGTACAGCAGGGAACAGTGGCCATTACCACCATTTTTGGCAAATACAACCGCACCCTGTACCCGGGTCTGAGTTTTCGGATCCCCCTCATTGAGCAGATTTTCAAACGCATTTCCATTCAAAATCGCGCTGTTGAAATCACATTTCAGGCCGTCACCATTGACCAGGCCAATGTACATTTTACTTCCCTCTTGCTCTTTGCTGTATTGGACAATTCGGAGGACAATGTCAAAAAAGTGGCTTTCCGCTTCATCAGCGACCGCGATTTTATGGCGACTCTTTCGCGCACGGTGGAAGGCAGCATTCGCGCCTTTGTGGCCACCAAACGCCAGCAGGAAATTTTGAGCCTGCGACGCGAGATCACCGAAGCCGTTAAAACCAACGTGGACCACATGCTGGAGGACTGGGGTTTCCACCTGCTCGATCTGCAAATCAACGACATTACCTTCGATGACGAGGTCATTCGCTCCATGGCCAAAGTGGTGGCTTCCAATAACCTGAAAGCGGCTGCCGAGAACGAAGGACAGGCGCTGCTCATCACCAAAACAAAGTCGGCGGAAGCCGACGGCAACGCCATCAAAATTGCTGCCGAAGCCGAACGCGAGGCTGCCAGGATGCGCGGTCAGGCGGTGGCCCTGTTCCGCGAAGAGGTGGCCAAAGGGATGAGTCAGGCAGCCAAAGAAATGCGGGATGCCAATTTGGATACTTCGGTTATCCTGTTTTCAATGTGGACAGAAGCAGTGAAAAATTTCACCGAACACGGCAAAGGCAATATCATTTTCTTAGACGGCTCCGTGGACGGGATGCAGAAAACCCTGAAAGAGCTGATGGCCCTCAATCGCATTGATTTTATAGAAAAGAAATGATTCGTTTTCACGATGTCAACGGAAGCATTACCCCGGTAGAAAACGCCGTGTTGCACGTCTCCGATCTCAGCATCCTGCGGGGGTACGGCGTTTTCGATTTTTTCGTGGCCCTGCGCGGCATCCCCCTGTTTTGGGAAGATTATGCGGCGCGGTTTTACAATTCCGCTGCCCTGTCGGGCTTAGAAGTACCCTGTACGCCCGATGTTCTGTACAATCGGGTGACAGGGTTGCTGCGCGCCAACGAAATAAGCGACGCAGGGGTGCGGCTCGTGCTGACGGGCGGTTATTCCGATAACGCCTACACGCCGTCCGGGCCAGGCAATTTGCTCATTTTGCTCCATCCCCTGCCCCAAAACATCTGGGAAACGGCCTCGGCGGGCATCCGGGTGTTGCTGTTCGATTATCAGCGCGAACTGCCGGAGGCCAAAACCATTCAGTACGCCACCGGCATCCGCCTGTGGCCCCGCGTGCTGGCGGCAGGCGCAAACGATCTGGTGTATCACCACAACGGCTGGATAAGGGAGTCAGCGCGTTCCAATTTCCTTTTAATAGACCGAAAAGGCACCATCCTGTCCCCCGGTCAGGACATTTTGCACGGCGTTACCCGCAAGCACGTGGTGGAAGCAGCCCGTGCTTGCGGTATTCCGGTGGAAATACGCGAAGTGCATGTAGGCGAAATCGCCGACGCTGCCGAGGCGTTTTTCACCAGTTCTACCAAAGGCGTGATGCCGGTCAGTCATATAGACGGCAAACCGGTGGGATCAGGAGACTTCCCGATCTGCCACCGATTGCAGACTTTATTTTTGGAGCGCGTACACAACTACGTCAGCCAGCACTAAGCGCATTGCTATGCCGAACACGCTTCGCAGGTCGGATCATCCAGACTGCATACTTTCCCGGTCGCTAATACCTGTGGTTCCACGGGCTTCATGGCAGTGGGTGCGGCGACAGGAGAAGCTGCGTTGTGCATGCCCGTATGGTCGTAACCGTTGTCTTTGTGGTCATTTTGCTGGCCGGTAGGCGTGGCAACGAATTTCTGCTGGTGCTTCTGGCTGAGGGTGAATTTGATGGGATCGGTAGCGGCTTTGGAACGCAGGTAGTACATGCCGGTTTTCAGCCCTTTTTGCCAGGCGTAGAAGTGCATAGAGGAAAGTTTTGCAAAAGTGGGCGCTTCCATAAACACATTGAGCGACTGACTTTGGCAAATAAACGCTCCCCGGTCGGCACTCATGTCAATAATTACTTTTTGGCTGATCTCGTAAGCAGTCTTGTAGATGGCGCGGATCGGCTCCGGAATGTCCTCAATGCCCTGAATGGAACCATTGGCAGCCATGATGGCCTCGCGCATTTCTTCATTCCACATGCCGAGGCGCACCAGGTCGCGCATCAGGTGTTTATTCACCACAATATGTTCTCCGGCTAAGGTGCGGCGGGTGTAGAGGTTGGAGGTGTAGGGTTCGAAGCACTCGTTGTTGCCCAATATCTGGCTGGTGCTGGCTGTGGGCATGGGGGCCACAAGCAGCGAATTGCGCAGCCCCGTTTTCTGTACCCGTTTGCGCAGGGAGTCCCAGTCCCAGCGCGTGGAAGCTTGTACGTTCCAGAGGTCAAACTGGAACATGCCCTGACTCATGGGCGAGCCGGCAAAGGTTTCGTAAGCGCCGTGTTTTTCTGCCAGATGGCAACTTTCAGTCACTGCTGCAAAATAAATGGTCTCAAAAATGTCGCGGTTCAGTTGTTTGGCTTCTTCGCTGTCGAAAGGCATACCGAGCAGAATGAACGCATCGGCTAAGCCCTGTACCCCCAGGCCAATGGGGCGATGGCGCATATTGGAGCGCTGTGCTTCCGGAATGGGGTAGTAATTGATGTCTATGACCTTGTTCAGATTTCGGGTCACCACTGCCGTGATATCGAACAGTTTTTGGAAGTCGAAGCGCCCGTTTTGCACAAACTTGGGCAGGGCCAAAGAAGCCAGATTACATACTGCCACCTCGTCGGCAGCGGTGTATTCAATAATTTCTGTACACAGGTTGGAACTGCGGATGGTGCCGAGGTTTTGCTGGTTACTCTTGGCGTTGGCTGCATCTTTATAGAGCAAATAGGGCGTACCGGTTTCAATCTGGCTTTCCAAAATGGCGTTCCACAATTCGCGGGCCTTGATGGTCCTGCGCTGGCGGCCTTCCTGCTCATAGCGGGTATAAAGGGCCTCAAATTTTGCGCCATATACGTCGTACAGGCCGGGCGCTTCGTTGGGGTCGAACAGCGACCAGTCGCTGTCGCTCTTCACGCGCTCCATAAAGAGGTCGCATATCCAGAGGGCATAAAAAAGGTCGCGGGCACGCATTTCCTCCTTGCCGTGGTTCTTTTTCAGTTCCAAAAACTCGAAGATATCGGAGTGCCAGGGTTCTAAGTAAATGGCAAATGCACCCTTGCGTTTGCCGCCGCCCTGATCTACATAGCGCGCTGTGTCATTAAACACGCGCAGCATCGGGATGATGCCGTTGGAAGTACCCCCGGTGCCTTTGATATAGGAGCCGGTTGCGCGGATGTTGTGGATGCTCAGGCCGATGCCACCCGCGCTCTGGCTGATCAGGGCACAACGCTGAAGGGTCTCGAAAATGCCCTGTATGGAGTCGTCGGTCATGGACAACAGGAAACAGGAGGACAACTGGGGCTTGGGCGACCCGGCGTTGAACAGCGTCGGCGTGGCATGGATGAACCAACGCTCGCTCATCAGGTTGTAGGTCTCTATGGCGGCCTGAATGTCTTCGCCGTGGATGCCCACTGCTACCCGCATAAAGAGGTGTTGCGGGCGCTCCACCACTTTATTGTTCATGCGCATCAAATAGGAGCGCTCTAAGGTTTTGAAACCAAAGTAATCGAATTCGAAATCGCGGTCGTAAATAATGGCCGAGTCGAGCCGCGTCTTGTGCTTCATCACCGTGTGGTAGGTATCGTCCCCGATCAGACCGGCGCGTTCGCCCGTCTTGGGATCCACATAGTTATAGAGGCCCTCAATCACCCGCGAAAAAGATTTGTCGGTCTCTTTGTGCAGGTTGCTGACGGCAATGCGGGCAGCCAGCAGGGCATAATCGGGGTGAATGGTGGCCATAGTGGCAGCGGTCTCCGCAGCCAGGTTGTCCAGCTCGACGGTGGTTACTCCGTCGTACAGACCCATGATGACTTTTTTCGACACTTCAATCAGGTTGACGTAATTGGTGTCTAAGTTGTAGGTCAATTTTCTCAGTCGGGCCGTGATTTTGTCGAAAGATACGTCTTCGCGGTGGCCGGATCGTTTGATTACTTGCATGGTAAAATTATGAGTGATTTGCTTATAGTGCCGTCTATATGCTTTTTTGTTGTTTGAGTAAATAAAGACTTTTTGTTCAGAAGCCAGTCATTGTCTTTGAAATGATCAATAAGGGCTTTTTTATCCGTACACACGACGCAGAAACCCCTGTTTCCTGTTGCACACACAGAAACTTCCTGCTACTGACTTTACTTTGAAATTATATCAGCACTGCCATAAAAAAGCAGGGCCGGGTCGGGCGGGATTACATTTGTTTTATGAAATTCGGAAGCGAAAATACAGCATCTTGGGCATCTGTAAAAAAAATAGTTATCCACACATTGTGGATAACTATTGTAACTAATTGATTTTCAATTATAAATTTTTTGAAAAAATTCCTAACAATGTGAATAACTCAATGTGGAAAATTTTTGCTGTTTTTTATGCAATTTTATAAGTGTTTCAAAACGAGCAAATTAGCGCGATCCTGCTCCCGTTGCTGCATATATAGGTTTCCTTTCCCTATTTGGGTTAAACGCGAGCCTGAGCCGGCAATTCTCGCTTTGGAAAGAGCTGCCATCTGTTTCTAACCCGAGTGTCGAGTGCAGCATCTGATCAAGCATTAAAAACGAATGTTTGAGCATGGCCGAATTCTTCCTTCTGCGTGGTCAGAATGACATTTTTTAGAATATTAACTATAATAACCCAAAGCGAGAATCGCTGGTACTCAGCCCGGTATATTCGGCGGGAAACATATTTAGAGGCATAGAAAAACAAATTGAAAAAGACCGTTCAGGGGCGGGCTGCCACGCTGAATTTCCGCACACAACGCCGCCCCTCTTCCGTCTCCATCACCACAAAATAAAGGCCGTTGGGCAAGGCCCCCGTGTCAATCGAAAAGCCGCCCGCCGCTGCCTGCTCGTTTTTGCCTGACAGCAGGACGCGCCCGTTGAGGTCGGTTATGCGCCAACACATGCCCTCCGACACAGCAGTTCCCTGTAGTCGCAATTCGCCCTGCGCCGGATTGGGCCACAGCCGCACCTGCAGGGGCGCAGCGGAAGCAGCAGATACCCCGGATACCCGGGGCGGTACCAGCTGCCCGTGTTTGTTCACTTTCACGTAGTACATACTCATCTGGACAGGAAGGGGCACAATGCCGTTATCATATACAGGTTTTGCAAGCAGCATCAGGACGCTGCTGTCCGGCAGCCATACATAGCGGAATGCCACCAAAGCAATGGGGGATTTGTATAACCTCGACCACAGTAAGGTGCCATTTGAATCCACGGAATGTAACGACACAATGGTTTTAACCGCAGGGGCCGCCAAGTAAGACTGATAGAACCCGCCAAAATAAAATCGGCTCATCTCCGGATTGGCTGCAATAGTCGGGAGTGCGTAGTAGATATTGGCGAAATTATCTATATGCACTACAACAGCCCCGAGGCGTTTCACCCGATTATTGCGGTAGTGCATCAATTCATCTGAATTCGTTCGTATGATCTTACCCAATACGGGATCATAATTTAAATCCTGGCATGTATAATGAAAAACGCTTTGGCGGAGATCTGCAGACTGAGGTACCCCATTTTTAGCCTGACAGCCAGTCCCTAATTCTGCGGGTACAACGATTGTTTTTTTGACCTTAAAATCCGGATCCAAGATCGTGATGGTTGTATTATAGTTCATACAATAATCACCCGAAATATCCTGTACCAGTCCACCCAGAAGAAAAGGATTTATGTTAAGTACTGCACTGCGCAACACCTGCCCTTCTGTATTGATCTCCATAAAAATGGCCTGTAGCTTCGTGGCATCCGTGGGATCCACTATCATATTGGCAGTCACAAAGTGGCCCGCATTGTTAACACAATAGGTATAGGTATCAATGATCTTATCAACGTACGGGAATATTCTCCGTTCCCTTATCTCCAGATCCTCGGTCAGGCCCAGAATAAAATATTCTTGCAGGTATTGGTTGTTGTCGGTGCGAATCCCCCCAAAAATATAATAAAAATCTCCTTTCCGTGCAATTTTAAACCCGTTGCAGCGCCTTGTATCTAACCAGTCCGAAAGCACTAAGGAGTCTGTGGGCCTCAGATCCCTGTCTGTTTTTCTCAGCACACAGCGCGTCTCTCCCGTACCGTACTCGGAGTTGATATAGAGCCACAAAAAGCCGGAGTCTGTGGGCAGGAAATCACTCACATACACTCTGGCATCCAGGTCTTCGACGGTTCTTCCCGGAATAAACAACTGCATATACGCTTCCAGAGAATCCGTCTGGGCGTGTGTAGGGGAGGTCAGGAGACAGCCCAAAAGGCAAAAGATAATGTTTTTCATGATTTTATATATTTTAAAATATTATACAAAATTACACATACTCCCGCCCCTTTTTCTTCAATTGCAGCCCTTTTCCCCTTTAAACATCAGCCTTTGTGACAGGCTGCAAGGCCCATTCGATCACTTCCTGCATGTTTTCCACATACCGGAAGGTGAGGCCCTCAATAAATTCGGGTTCAATTTCCTCGACGTGCTTGCCGTTTTCACTGCACAGAATAATTTCCCGAATACCAGCGCGGCGGGCGGCCAGCATTTTCTCTTTGATGCCGCCTACGGGCAGTACTTTGCCGCGCAGGGTAATTTCGCCGGTCATGGCCACAAAGGGGCGCATGGCGCGGCGCGTAAAGGCGGAAGTCAGGGCCGACAACATGGTGATGCCCGCAGACGGGCCGTCTTTGGGGATGGCCCCTTCGGGAATATGTACGTGGATGTCGGTTTTTTCAAAAATTTCGGGATCAACACCGAGGGTTTCAGCGTGGGCCTTGATATAGCTGAGGGCGGTGGAGGCGCTCTCTTTCATGACATCGCCCAAATTGCCCGTCAGTTGCAGGCGGCCATTGCCTTTACTGAGGCTTACCTCTATAAACAGGATTTCGCCGCCGACCGAAGTCCACGCCAGCCCGATGGCTACGCCGGGTATTTGCTGCTCCTGATAGACTTCAGCATTGAACTTGGTAGGTCCGAGAATTTCGTGCAGGTGTTCCGCTTGGATCAGGATGTCGTAGCTTTCTTCCATGGCCACCTTTTTGGCCACATAGCGCATCACGGAGCCTATTTCGCGGTGGAGATTGCGCACGCCACTTTCGGCGGTGTAATAGCGAATGAGGTGCAGCAGCGCTTCGTCCGAAATATTCACCTGTTCCATGGTCAGACCGTGTTCTTTGAGTTGTTCCGGCACTAAGTGTCGGCGGGCGATTTCCATTTTTTCCTCTACCGAATAACCGGCGATGGGAATGACCTCCATGCGGTCGAGCAGGGCCGGCTGAATGGTGGAAAGGGTATTGGCAGTGGCGATGAAGAGTACTTTGGACAGGTCGTACTCCAAATCTAAGTAGTTGTCGTGAAAAGTGGTATTCTGTTCCGGGTCCAACACTTCCAGAAGGGCAGACGAAGGGTCGCCCCGGTGGTCGCGCCCCACTTTGTCTATTTCATCGAGGATAAAAACCGGATTGCCGGTTTTTATTTTTTTGAGCGATTGTATGATGCGCCCCGGCAAAGCGCCAATGTAGGTTTTGCGGTGTCCGCGTATTTCTGCCTCGTCGTGGAGGCCGCCGAGGCTCATGCGCACATATTTGCGGTTGAGCGCGCGGGCAATGCTGCTGCCGAGAGAGGTCTTGCCCACTCCCGGCGGGCCGACCAGACAAAGAATCGGCGCTTTCATATCGCCCTTCAGCTTCAAAACTGCGAGATGCTCCAAAATGCGCTCCTTGACTTTGCGCAAACCGTAGTGATCGGTGTCGAGTATTTCTTTGACGTGGCGCAAATCGAAGTTGTCTTCCGTGAAATCCTCCCAGGGCAAGTCCAGCAGGGTTTCTAAATAGTTCATGCCAATGGCATATTCGGTAATCTGCGGGTTGACGCGGCGCAGCTTGGAGATTTCGCGGTGGAAAGTATCGTTGACGTTTTTGGGCCACTTTTTTTGGGCAGCCCGTTCGATCATGGCGTTTACTTCTTCTTCCTGCGGATTGTTGCCGAGTTCTTCCTGAATGGTTTTGAGCTGCTGATTGAGATAAAAGTCGCGCTGCTGTTTGTCTAAGTCGGTGCGTACCTTGTTCTCTATCTGGTCTTTCAATTCGAGCATTTTCAATTCTGCGTCCATATGTTGCAGAATGGCACTCGCTTTATCGTATAGGTTGTCAATTTCCAAAAGGTTTTGCTTTTGTTCGAGCGGAACACCGAGGTTGGAGGCAATGAAATTGAGCAAAAAGCCATCGCTGTTGATGTTGCGCAACATGATGATGGCTTCGGAAGGAATGTGCGGGGAGAGTTCGATGATGTTGCGGGCGGCATCGCGTACACTGCTGACAATGGCCCGAAATTCTAAATTATTTTCAGAGTTATCGTATTCCAAAACTTGGATTTCACCCTGCATATATGGTTCCTCGTGTACCATATTGACCAAACGAAAGCGTTTTCTCCCCTGCAAAACTGCTGTTGTGGAGCCGTCCGGCATGCGCAGCAGCTTTAAAATCCGGGCTACTGTGCCGATTTCATATAAGTCGTCGGTGCCGGGCGCTTCTATTGTAATATCTTTTTGCGATAGTACACCGATGTAGCGATTGGATTCGTAGGACTTCTGTATGGCCCGGATGCTTTTGTCGCGGCCAACCGTAATGGGAGTCATAACCCCCGGAAAAAGAACTGTGTTTTTTAAGGGTAAAATGGGTACGACCTCCGGTACAATCTCTCCGGGCTTAATATCCTCGTCTTCACTGAGCGAAAAAAGGGGTACAAAGTCCGGTTCTTCGTCAGTGGGGGGGTGGGTCATCAAATTATCAAAATTCATATTTGACATGGGTTTAGGGTCGGGGGGCAAACCGACCCAGGTAGAAACGGTATTAAAAAGCCACAAATTACCGGATTTGTGCTGATATTTACCGCAATAATTAGATAAAAAATAGATTTATGTCGTTTTTATAGCAAAACCAAGGGCATTTTTTACCTTTGCACAGCCATTTTGCTATGCTGATTCATCCTTTTTTTGCTACCCTTCCACTCTCGCATTTTCTTTCTGCGCCTGATGCTTTTTGTAAAGAAGCCAAAGAGGCTTACCCCCGAAACCGCGACAACGGAGTCTATCAGACATTTGACCGGCCTGCTTTCTGTATCTATCGCATCGAAGACCTGCCTTCCGGACGGGTCAGTACCGGACTCGTGGCCCTGACCAATATGCAGGACTATGCCAACGGCCGTATTAAAGAACACGAGCGCACCATTCCGCTTCGGGAGGAGCAGCAAAAGGCGCTGATAGAGATGTGGCAGGGCCTCATTAAACCCGTTCTGCTCACTTACCCGGCAGTACCCGTCCTGTCCGCGTACATACAGGAAGCTACCGAGCGCTATCCGGTTGCGCTGTCTGTCACTTTGCCGGAGCAAAAACAAACCCACCGCTTTTGGATCGTAGATCAGGAAGCAGACATCCGCTATGTACAGGCGCTGTTTCAAACGCATTTGCAGCAGGTCTATATCGCAGACGGCCACCACCGGGCCACTGCCCTGTACCACCTGTACGAACGCACCGGCGAACAGGAATTTGGCGGGATGTTCTCTGCCTTGTTCGGCACAGACCAATTGCAGATCGGGGCTTTCCACCGCGTGGCCATTCTTTCTGAAAAATTCGCTGCTGCCGATCATTTAGAGCATTTACTGCTTCTCTACTTCGACCTGCAGCCGCTTCCCGACGCGGCTTTGCCGTCTGAAAAACACCGGATGATTCTTTTTTTTCAGGGTCGGTGGCACTTGTTAAGTTGGAAAGAAGCGGTGTTAGAAGGTGTGCGCGCGCTGCATTCCCCGGAAACAGTGCTGTTGGATACCTGGCTCCTCGATTTGCTGCTCAAAGGAGAACTCGAAGGCATGGAAAGCCCCCTGACTACCGAACCCCTGCGCTATATAGAGGGCAAGGAAGGACCCGAAAAAGTGGCAGCTGCCTGCAAGTCGCCCCTGCACGCCGGGTTTCTGCTTTATCCTGTAGCATTTGAAGATTTCCAGCAGGTATCGGATACCAATGGTATTATGCCGCCCAAAAGTACTTTTTTTGAGCCGCGCCTGAAAAGCGGACTGATCGTTTTGAAAAAACGGAAGAAGGAAGTCTGAATTAAACGGCCCTTGCTGTCGCTCTGTTTATACTACTTAGTCGGCCACAGGCCCTGGTTGGCCACAAAACTCATTGCCCATGGCCCTTTACCGCCGGGTCAATTGTCGGATCGCTGCCAACTCTCTGTACTTGCCGCGAGCCTCTTCAGCAGGGATGCCAAAGTAGGCTTTTCCTCCTTCCAAGGATTTGGACACGCCCGATTTGGCGGAAACGACTGCTCCCCGGCCAATGCGGAGGTTTTGGGCCACGCCCACCTGTCCGTAGAGTACTACCTGGTCTTCCACAATGGTCTTTCCGCCGATGCCCACCTGAGCCATCAACAGGCAGTTGCGCCCGATCACCACGCCATGCCCCAAATGTACCTGACAATCAATTTTGGTACCTTCTCCAATCACGGTATCGCCACTCACGCCTTTATTAATGGTGCATCCTGCGCCAATGTCCACGTGGTCGTGGATGATAACGCGCCCACCGGAACGCCATTTCTGCAGACTGCCATCGGCCCACTTCTTAAAATAAAAAGCGTCGGTACCAATCAAAGTACCGGCCCCGATCTGCACATGTTCGCCGATATGGGTGTATTCCCCGATGTAGGCATTGGCCTGAATGTAGGAATGTGCTCCGATGTGTACATGGTTGGCGATGATGACCCCGGGTTCCACAATGGCCGTGGGGTGAATGACGGCCCGGTGGTCTGTCGGTGCGGTCAGGGGGGCAAAAGGCCGATGCGCCCGTATCAGCCCGTCGTAGGCTGCAAAAGGGTCGGACACCACCAAAATAACTTTGCCCGGCGGACATTCGGCTGCTTCGTTCAACAAAATGACGGTGGCCGCACTTTCCAGAGTGGCCTTAAAATATTTTTTTACGTCCGAAAAAGCAATGTCTCCGGCTTCTACTTTGTGTATTTCGTTGATGCCGGTGGCCACTAAATCGGCATCGCCAATGATCTCGGTGGCCTGCAACTGCCCGGCCAAAGTACGCACGGGGATGGGGATGGGGAAACGCATGAGTGACGAGAGTGATGAATGATGATTTGTGGCCTGGGATAGATGAGGTACTCCCCATTAGCTGGACAGTATTATTCTATTTTAAGATTCCTTATGTCAATTTTGCAAATTTTTATCTGCTGTCAACAAAAACTCAAAACGTCGTTGGGTGCAAGGTGACAAGCGTTTAATGTGGGGTTGGTGAACCTGTTGTGTGGCAAACCGTGCAAAAGTACTAAATTTTCCAATTCGTACCTGCCCCCCAAATGTTTTTTTTCTATAACGTAACGGACGGGGCATCTGTCAAAGGTTCACATCTGTTGCGCATAGCGTCCGTTCCCATCCCAGTACCGCCCGGCTGTGGCAGTCTTCGTCCTGCCCTCACGGGCCGGATTTTACAACCTTCGGCCTTCCTTGCGGAAAACTTTCGGTTACCCACTTCCTTACCTCCCGCTTTGTACCCCGTCGTTACCAACGACGCACGCTGACGCGGGAAACTGATTGCAGCAAATCAGGTAAAATCACTCCACCATCTTATTGCAAGTTGTTGATAGTGAGCGTTTTACAGTATATTGAGCGACTTTCGCGTCGCACCAGCAAGCCTTTGTTCTGCCCTTTTTCATTTAATCAAACATGGAAAGTTGTCCATTTTGGATTGGGGTCATTTCGTTTAAGAAATCAGACCATAAGTTTAAGGTCAAATTGAATTTATATAATTCATTTAGTCGAGCCAACTCGTTTTTTAGGATTAGCGTATCAATATTCTTAGATAACCATAGAAGGTCAATTCGCATCAACACATCTTTGGTGAAAGTTCTTTTCGCATCCGAAAAAGTCACTGATTGCAAAAATTGCATAACTTTATCAGAGTTAAGAAGTATTAAAGTATATACTGCAAACTCAATTTTATCAAATCCTATTAGATAACAAGTGTCATCAAGCATTACAGGCTTATTATTCTGGGGTAAAATTAAGGTAAAATGAAAAGTTTTATATAAACCTGATATTGCGACTTTGTATGGCTTGAAAGAATAGTCGCCAATCCCAAAAATTGAAAACAAGGGCTTATTGTTGTATATACTTGATTTTCTTGCATCAAATATTGCTTGATGCTCACTTAAATATTTATAGGTTTTGGGATATTCAGATTTAATAAACCATGTTTCTTGTCCAACTTTCTTTTGAGTAACAATTGTATATTTTCTTGTCTGTTCAATCACTGTATTTTTCAGGTCAGAACTTTTAAGAATACCATAAACTAAATCATCTTCCAACTTCACTTCTTCATTTAAGCCATTTATATAATGTCCATTTACTTTGTCCAACTCCATAACTGTTGAACAGTCATGTTTTAAGCCTTGTCTCCATACGAAGGGGCATTCGCCATCAATTTCTTTTGTATGAAAATAAGTGTCAATATTGGAAACAAATTTATCTTTTAACCAGCCAAACTTCTGACGAGGCTTATTATTCTCATAAAAATTAAACTCTTCGCAGAAAAATTCAGGAATTGAATTCAATTTGCAATAGAATAATGAAGCCTCAACTGAAACATTGAACTCCTTTTTGCTATCTATACATTGCTTTTCAATCGAAGCAATTTTGTAATGATTTGTATTTTGTTCAAAAATAATGTTTTTTATAACAGAATTTTTAACCAACAATAACAGGTTTCCTTTCATCCTTTGAAAGGTTTCAATCATTTTTAAGGTAATATACTCAGCAATATCAAAGTTGCCTTTTCCTGTCATCGCATCTAAACCACTGTGCTTTTTGAAATTAGTTTTCTCGGGAAGGTTTGAGGAATTAAGGCTTCCAAGTTTTGAGTTTGTTACCCAAGGCGGATTACCAATTACCAAAATATTATCAGAGGGGTATTGCTCTGCAATCTTTTTAAAATCGAAATCGAAAACATTGCAGTGATTAATTGAAATTTCGGGTTTATTGCTTAGAGGGTTTTCAAGGAAGAAATTTATTATGCTAAATTTGGCTTCCCAAACATATGGTTTGTAAATTTCAACACCTATCACTCGTTTTACATTTTTAAAATTCTGCAATGAAGCGATTATGAAATTGCCTTTACCACAAGTCGGTTCGATTATTATTTCTGGCAAAATATTTTTTGATGATAAAAATAAAGTTATCTTCTTCGTTAGTTCAGGGGTTGTTTGAAAGTCACCGTATTCTGCTCTGTTGGGTTCTTCAACAATATCTTGAATATCTGAAATTGCATTTTTAAGGTTTTCCAGTTCAACATTATTCTCAAAAAAATGTACAATACCAAAAGCGTTGTACATTCTTTGATTTGCTATTTCAAAAGTTGATACTTTTTTCAGATTGTCATTCAAGAAACCTGAAACTATATAAGAAATATTTGCTTCAAATACTTTCATTATTTCGGTTTGTTATAACTAACGATTTTTGAAATTCCAGATACTTCTTCTGTCAAAGTTACAATTCTCTGGTACTGCAATCTCCACTGTAAAGCATTAGAAATGGTCAAATATCCTTGCGCTGGTGGTGTTTTTAGGATTTGTTGGGCTAATTTTGATAATGTTATCTCATCCGCAGGAATGTTCTTGTCTTGTAAATATGCAATAATATCCGCTTCATTTGCTTTATCTTTAACCATTTCCCTTAACCGATAGGTTGTTGTGTAATCAGCCGTTCTTTCTTTTGAAACAAATGAACAACTTACAAAATTGAGGACTGCTGTTTGGGTTTTGGAATCATCTGTTTTATCATAAACAAAAACAAGAAGGTTGTAACCAAGTCCAAAAACTTTCTGTTTAGCGTCTTTGAATGGGCAAGATGATTGAGGCTGTTTTATAGAGGTTACTTTAATATCAGTTAAAATGTCTGCGGAGGGTAAATCTACGCCACTTGCAGAAGAACCAATTGTAACATCATATTTATCATTCAAGTGTTTTTGAAATTTTTGTTCGATAAGTGTGCCGACGGCTTTGCCGTCAGTAACTCCAAAAAGTTCTTTGTGTTGAAATTTAGACTGCTCAACACAGAAGTGTTGGCTTCTTCAATAAGTTTCGGAATTGTTAATTTACTTTTAGTATTCATGCAAACAAATTTACGAACAAAATTTAACCACCACATAGGGGAGTGTATTTTTTATATTTTTTTCTTTTTTATTGGGCAAAAAAAAACAATAAGTTTTCCGGTGTTCCCCGCATAGGGGGGAATATTCGGAAAACGAACGTGAGCATGACTGCACACCGCAACGCTTAGGAAGCGGTTGTCAGCCATGCAGAGTTCGAGGCATTTTATTATCTGAACTAAGCATTGAGGCTGCTTTTGCGTTTTTGTAAAAGTCCCTCATTAAATTGGTCAGCAGTTGGTTCACATTGACATTCCCCTCCGATACCCAGTCGGCAATCTCGCTGTCAACTGCAATCTCCGCACGAAGTACCCTAACCAATTTTTCATTTTCAAAATCTTCGGTCGTGACAGCCTTCTCTTTTGCACTCTTTTCCTTGTATTCTTTAGCCCTCATAGCCTTTTCTTCCCAAGAAAGATTGATCACTCCACTAGTTATAACCAGTTCGTCTATATCTTCATCATATTCGATATCATCATCGTTGTAGTAGGTGTTTTGCTCGGGTATGACGATCCCACCTCTGGCCAAAACCATAGCGTCTCGCACATTTACTTGCTGGATGGTGCTTTCATCCAAAACAACCCCTTCTAAGTTGTTGCCATTGTTCACCATTTCGACCGCTTCTTTAATTGTTAGGACTTTCATTGTCGTGATTTTTAAATTTGTGCTCAAAGTAAAGGTTTCTCTCGTCCTTGTTTGCTTGTCGGGCAGATATAAGCCGAACGATCAGTCCTCTAAACGTATAAACAACGAGAAGTATGAATTTAGTTGCAATTTTCCCTATCCGGATGATTCGATACTCGCCATCACGATTCGCTTCTATTTCAATCGCAGAGGAGTCCTCAAATATGGTCTTTGCTTGGTCAAAATCGACATGGTGCTTTTCCATATTTTTCCGATTTTTGTTTTCGTCCCATTCAAATTCCATTTTCAATCAAGTTGTTAAGTTTATTTTTTCACAAATATACGGAGATTTTCAGAATATTCCAAGAGCAACACCCGTGTACGCTTAGATCTCCTTCATAACAACTGATCAGTAAAATCACCGCTCTACGTGGGAAATCAGTCAGATCACTTTGTCGCGCATCAGGAAAATAACATCTGATCAGTTCGATCATCGTTGTCGCGTATCAGTTTGAATCATTTTAATCACGTCGTTACGTTGGGTTTTTTATTTCGACATCGCGTTCGGTTTTTCGTTGTCGCGTTGGGTTTTTTATTTCGACATCACGCTCGGTTATTTTTTCGTCGTCACGGCTTCGCCATTCAAAAGTCTCAAAAATGGTCAAAAATGACTTGTTTTCGTGGCTTTTGTTCTGTTTTTTGTCCCAGGTCTATGCTCCCGAATCTCATTTTTTATTTATCTCTTTTTGCCTAAACTTGAAAAACTTGTAACGTTGCATCCGCCGTCCGGCCCCACACTCCCCCCAGCCTCACCGGAATGTTGAAGGCCGGATGGCGGATGCAGCGCGTTGAACGAAGCCGCCGCTTAGACGACCAGCCCTTTCGCTAT
>WBZP01000238.1_pt1 | contig 75732 bp, 66 predicted proteins | sample 5204301 | NCBI WGS metagenome assembly WBZP01 (sample SAMN12412401, study PRJNA552823) | activated sludge metagenome | isolation source: activated sludge from nitrification reactor of wastewater treatment plant... | place: USA: Pennsylvania | collected 2017 | reverse complement strand
CCGGGCACGCGGTCGAGGTGCGCCTGTACGCCGAGGACCCCGCCGCGGGCTACCGTCCGCAGTCCGGCCGACTCCGACGGTTCGAGATCGACGGGGTTCGCTCCCGGTTCGAGGGCCCCGACGTCGCGGGCATCCGACTCGATTCGGGCGTCGGTGCCGGCGACGAGATCGGCACCTTCTACGACGCGATGATCGCCAAGGTCGTCGCGTGGGCACCGACCCGTGGCGAGGCGTTGCGCCGCCTCGCCGCCGCTCTGGCCGACGCCGAGATCCACGGCCTGCGCACCAACCGCGACCTGCTGGTGAACCTGCTGCGCGACCCGGTGGTGCGTGACGGCCGCATGGACACGACCTGGCTGGACGGAGCTGACCTGCCCACACTCGGCCGCTGCGTCACGTCCCCCGACGCGGTGGACCTCAGCGCGTTCGCGGCGACGATCGCGGTGGCCGAGCAGGCCCGCACGCGACGTCCGGTGCAGCAGCGCATCGCGTCCGGCTACCGCAACGTCGTCGCCGAGCCCCTGCTCGCAGCGTTCGAGGACACCGACGGCGAGCCGGTGGACGTCCGCTGGCACGGCGGAGCGACGCCACGTCCCGCTGACCGCGACGACGTCCGGGTGATCGGCGTCGAGCTGCCCGTCGGGTCCGGACACGGCGATCCTGTCGTCGTCCGCCTCGACGTCGCCGGGGTCACCCACACCTTCCGCGTCCACGTCGACGGCCCCCACGTCGACGTCGAGTCCGCGCTCGGACACGTCGCGCTCACCCGCCGACCGCGGTTGGTCGACCCCGCGGAGCTGGTGGCCGAAGGGTCGCTGCTCGCCCCCATGCCCGGCTCGGTCATCGACGTGCGCGTCGGTGTCGGCGACCACGTGAGCGAGGGCGACACGCTCGTGGTCATGGAAGCCATGAAGATGCAGCACGCCATCGCCGCCCCAGCGGCCGGCGTCGTCGTCGAGCTGGGTGCCGAGGTCGGCAGCCAGGTCGACGCCGGCACCGTGCTCGCCGTCGTCGATGCCGACGCCGCCGGGTCGCTCGAGCCGGCCGACGAAGGAGAGACCCCGTGACCACGATGTTCGCCGAACCCGAGGAGCGCGTCGCCCTGCGCGACGCGGTCGCCAAGCTCGCTGGCACCTACGGCCGCGAGTACGTCGAACGCCAGGCCGCGGCGGGCGACAAGATGACCGACATGTGGCTCGAGATGGGCCGCAACGGCTTCCTGGGCGTGAACCTGCCCGAGGAGTACGGCGGGGGCGGCGGCGGCATGTCCGATCTGGCCGCCGTGCTCGAGGAGTGCGCCACCGCGGGCGCCCCGCTGCTGATGATGGTCGTGTCTCCGGCGATCTGCGGGTCGATCATCGTGCGCTGCGGCACCGAGGAGCAGAAGCGCCGCTGGGTACCGGGCCTGGCCGACGGCACGCTGCTGATGGCGTTCGGCATCACCGAGGCCGACGCCGGATCGAACTCGCACCAGATCACCACGACCGCCCGCCGCGACGGCGACGAGTGGACCCTCAACGGCCAGAAGACCTTCATCTCCGGTGTCGACGAGGCGCAGTCGGTGCTGATCGTGGCGCGCACCGAGGACGAGAAGACCGGCAAGCTGCGTCCGGCGCTGTTCGTTGTGCCCACCGACGCCCCCGGGTTCAGCCGCTCCCCCATCGAGATGGGCTGGGCTGCCCCCGAGAAGCAGTTCACGCTGTTCCTCGACGACGTGCGCCTTCCTCACGACGCGCTGATCGGCGAGCAGGACGGCGACCTGTGGCAGCTGTTCGCCGGGTTGAACCCCGAGCGCATCATGGGCGCCGCCATGTCGTGCGGCATCGCCCGCTACGCGCTCGGCCGCGCCGTCGAGTACGCCAAGGAGCGCAAGGTCTGGAAGGACCAGCCGATCGGCGCGCACCAGGGAATCGCCCACCCGCTCGCCCGCATCAAGATCGAGCTGGAGCAGGCCCGGCTGCTGTGGCAGAAGGCGGCCGCGCTCTACGACGCGGGCGACGACTTCGGTGCCGGCGAGTACGCCAACATGGCCAAGTACGCGGGCGGCGAGATCGCCTGCAACGCCACCGACGTGGCCGTGCACACCCACGGCGGCAACGGGCTCACCGTCGAGTACGGCCTGGCCAACATGCTCGTCGCTGCCCGGCTCGGGCGCATCGCGCCGGTGTCGCGCGAGATGATCCTGAACTTCGTGGCCATGCACTCGCTCGGCCTGCCCAAGTCGTACTGACCCAAGTCGTACTGACCCACGTCGTACTGACCCGATTCGAACCGCGGAGATCCCGATGACCGAGCTCGTGCACCACGACGTCGCCGACGGCGTCGGCACCATCACCCTCGACAGCCCGCACAACCGCAACGCGCTGAGCCGTCAGCTCGTCACCGAGCTGTTCGCCGCGCTCGAGGCCGCCCGGAGCGACGACTCGGCCGTGGTCGTGCTGCGCAGCGCGGATCGGGTCTTCTGCTCGGGAGCGGACCTGAGCGAGGCGACCGAGGGCGCCATGGAGCAGGGCACCCGGGCGCTGGTCGATCTCCAGCGCCTGATCGTCACGCACCCCAAGCCGGTGGTGGTGCGCCTGGCCGGACCGGTGCGGGCCGGGGGCCTCGGCCTGGTCGCCAGCGCCGACATCGCGATCTGCTCCGACGACGTCACGTTCGCGTTCACCGAGGCGCGCCTGGGTGTCGCCCCGGCGGTGATCAGCCTGACCGTGTTGGCCCGCATGACCAGCCGCGCCGCGTTCGACACGTTCCTGACCGGTCGCACCTTCGACGCGGCCGAGGCCGCGGCGATGGGCGTGGTCACACGCAGCGTGCCCGCCGACGAGCTCGACGACGAGCTCGCCCGGGTCTGCGACGACCTCCGACAGGCCCACCCTCAGGGGCTCGCCGAGACCAAGGCGCTGCTGGCCCGCGAGGTGGTGGCGCGCATCGACGCCGGAGCCGACGACATGGCCGCTCTCAGCGCCCGGCTGTTCGCCAGCGACGGCGCCCGCGAGGCGATCACCGCTTTCCTCCAACGCCGCTGACCCCCACCACCCCGCTTTGTCCCGCAGGGACGCGGTGATCACCGCTTCTGTGCGTGACAGAGCAAGATGAGCCGATGACGTTGCCGACTGCCACGCCGTCGTCGCAGGCGATCGATCCCGTCGCACTGGCCGACTTCGTCGACGCGGTCGACACCGATCCCCGCATCGAGGCGCACGGGCTGATCGTCCAGCGCCGCGGCCGCCGGGTGCTGGAGGCCTACTGGAGTCCCCACCGAGCCGGAGAGGCCCGGCTGGTGTACTCGCTGAGCAAGTCGTTCACCGGGGCTGCTCTGGGCCTGGCCGTCGGTGACGGGCTGGTGTCGCTCGACGACCGCGTCGCTGACCACCTCGGCGACCTGATGGTCGACCCCGGACCGCGGACCGAGCGCACACTGATCCGTCACATCGCCTCGATGGCCAGCGGTCACCGCGACGAGACCCTGCTCGACGCCTTCATGGCCGAACCCGACGATCCGCTGCGCGGCTACTTCACGCTCGAGCCCGATCACGAGCCCGGGACCTGGTTCGCCTACAACCAGCCACCCGTGCTCGCCCTGTCGGCGCTCCTGCACCGCGTCACCGGCCGGCGGCTCGTCGACCAGCTCCGGGCTCGGGTGCTCGAACCGATCGGGATCGGCGACCTGCGCTGGTACCAGTACCGGCCCGGGGTCGACCTGGGCTTCTCGGGCGTGTTCACCGACCTCGACGCCATCGCCCGGTTCGGTCAGCTGCACCTCGACGACGGCGTGTGGGGCGGCAGGCGGCTGCTCCCCGAGGGGTGGGTGGGCCTGGCGTCAAGCATCCAGGTGACGAACGAGCAACGGATCGAACCGGACTGGAGCCGCGGCTACGGGTTCCAGCTCTGGATGTGTCGACACGGGTTCCGCGGCGATGGCGCGTTCGGCCAGTACATGGTGGTGCTGCCGGAGCAGGACGCGGTGGTGGCGTTCTTCTCCCACACAGAGGACATGCAGTCGTTCATGGACCTGATCTGGGATCGGCTGCTCCCCGCCTTCGATCCGCCCCGACCCCCGGGCCCGAGTTCCGACGCGGCGGTCGCCGAGCGCACCGCGGCACTGCAGCACCCCACCGCCTCGGTCCGGTCGGGCTGGGCCGGGTCACCGTCGACGGCGCTCCGGGGCTCGTTCACCCGTGCCGACGGGGTGGTGAGCCACTCGAGCATCACCGCCGTCGAGATCGACGGCACCCACATGCTGTTGCACGAGGGCGACCTGGTGACCCGCATCCCGCTGAGCTCGAGCTGGGTCGACGTCGCCGGAGTCCCGATGTCGGCCAGCGCGGCCGTGGACGGAGACGGCCGGCTCACCGTCGATCTGGTGTTGCGGGCCACCCCGCACCGGTTGGAGCTGACCACCGACCCGACGACATCGACCTTCACGGCCACCTGGCCGCTGTTCCCTTTGTTCGGGATGGGTCTGGACACGGCGCTGGCCCGGATCGGCCCCCCACCGGACTGACCGCCGACCCTCCCGATTCCGCTTCTGTAGTGCGAGATCCAGGCGAACGCCTGGATCTCGCACTACAGAACGGGCCGTCTGCGTCAGCTGATGACGGTCGTGGCCAGGATCGGGTTGGTCGCTGCGTAGCAGTTCGACGTCGAGGTGACCGATCCCAGTAGCGGGACGTTGTTCACCCGGGTCTGGAACGTGAGGGCCGGATCGCCGTAGGAGGTGCCGGCGTAGGCGAACCCGAGTGACGTGCCCGCGGCGCCGGTGGCCTGGAACGTGACGGTCACCTTCGGGAAGTTCGCCGACACACCCGCGGCGAGGGTGCCGGGGACGGTCAGGACCACCTTGCCACCGCTCAGGGCTACGCTCGGCGTCCCCGAACCCAGGTTGGAGCCGCCGCTGTACGTGGCTCCGACGAACGTCGCTCCCGTCGGCACGTTGAACCGGTACTGGACGTTGGCCACGTAGCCGATGGGGTAGCCGCCTCCCGAGGTGGGCACCGCCATCGGGTCCGGGGTCAGCTCGACGTCGAAGTCGGAGCCCGCCGCGACCGTCGTCGGCGCGAGCACGGTCGCGCCGACGTTGTTGGCGTCGTAGCTCGTCTGGCCCGCAGCGGTCGTGTAGCAGCTCATCGCCACCGCGGTGTGCACGGGCTGGGCCGCCGGAGCGGTCGAGCTGGTCGTCGTCGACGACGTCGTGGTGCCCGAGTGCGACGGGTCCGTCGTCGTCCCGTTGTCCCAGATCCCGTAGCGAAGCCCGGCAGCGCCGGAGCGACCAGCGGTCCCGGCGTTGCCGGACCCCGAGGAAGCTCCACCGCTCGGGCCGCAGCCGCCGATGTTGGCGCAGTTGCCCGGGGCTCCGCCGACTCCGGCCGCTCCGGAAGCACCGGCCGCACCGCCGTTGCCGCCCGCGGACGCGGTCGGAGCCGCTCCGATCGGTGAGCCGCTGGTCGTCACAGAGCCCGACCCGCTGTGCAGCAGGCCGATCGACGGACCGCCGGCGCCGCCCCCGGCGCCGCCGCCACCACCACCCGGGCCGCCGGCTCCACCGCCGCCACCGCCACCGCCTTCGCAGCAGGACTTGTTGCCGCCGGCACCGCCCGAACCGCCCGAACCGCCTGCTCCGCCGGACTGCCCGGCCCCACCGTCTCCGGCGGTCCCCGCGGTGACCGTCACTCCGGACAGGTCGATCGATGAGTTGTGGACGTACACGCCGAACGAACCGCCGCCGGCCGAGCCTCCCGCGGTCGCCGCGGCACCGGCAACGCCGCCGCCACCACCGGCTCCGCCGCCGCCACCGCCGCCGGAGGCGGACTTGCCGCCGCCACCGCCGCCGCCACCGGCACCGGGCGCGCCCGCTGTGCCGGCCGATCCGGCCTGACCGCTGAACGTCACTCCGGCAGCGATGGTGCTCGAGCCTCCCTCGCCTCCGGATCCGGCCGACCCCGCCCAACCAGCGGAACCGCCGGTTGCATCGGTACCACAGCCGAACAGGCTGCCGCACCCACCGGAGCCACCGCTGGCGCCCCCACCGCTCGGGGCCCCGGACTCACCCGAGCTGCTGTAGCCACCGCCGTTGCCGCCGGCACCGGAGTTGGCCGGAGCCGACCCGGCGCAGGCGGCTCCGCCCGGGCCCCGGTTGGACCCGCTGCCGTTGCCACCGGCACCGCCGATGCAGCCGGGAGCTGGAGCGGACGGGGCGACGGGAGCCGCCGCCCCTGCGGCCCCCGCGCCCGACTCGATGGAACCGCCGTCGATGTCGAGGACGGCGCCGTGGATCGCCCGGACGCCGTAGGCGCTCTGGCCGGCTCCCGTCGCATCGCCGCTACGGATCACCGGCGCGGTCAGCGCGACCGTGGCACCGTCGACCAGCAGCGCGGTGGCCGAGGAACCGCTGACACCGCCGGTCAGGGTCACGCCGTCCAGGCTGAGTCCGGCGCCGGAGCCGTCGACGTAGGCCGCCAGCGAGGTGCGACCGGAGGTCGACTCGTCACCCCCGACGGCGGTGAGACCGGCGACGGTGGTCGGCGCGGTGACGTCGTGGGCGATGATCGCCGCCGACACCCCCGACGCCGGGTCGTAGGAACCGGACACCACCGTGGCCGCACCGGAACCCGTGAAGTCGGCCGAGTACCCGCCCCGCACGTCGACTCCGGATCGCACGGTGAACGCCGGGTAGCCCCCCTGGGCCGCCCAGACCTCGTCGCGGCCGGTCGCCACGGCCCGTTCCAGGCCGTGGCCGATCGTCGCGCACGGCTCGGCCGCGGATCCGCACGAGGCCGAGTCCACCCCGGCGGTGCTGACCAGGACGATTCCGCTGAGGTCGCGCACGACCTCGATCACCATCGTCTCGGTGTCGGTCGCACCGGTGTTGGCGGTCACGATCAGGCGGGCGGTGTATGTGCCCGGGTCGGCGTACACGTGGGTCGGTTCGGCAGCGTTCGAGCTGCCACCGTCGCCGAAGCTCCAGCTGTGGCCGGTGATGGTCCCGCCCGGCTGGGTGCTGCTCAGTCCGGAGAACGACACGGCGAGCGGCGCCGGCCCCGAGGTCGGATCAGCCACGATCACCGCCGTGGGCGACGTGTTCACAGTGGTGGTCGAACCCGGTCCCGACGGTGGGGCACACGCCCCGGCCAGCAGCACGACGGTGCCGACGATGACGACGACCGCGGTCGCTCGGATGCGCATTGGTTGCCCCGTTTCGCCCATGGAGCGGTCCGGGGGGTGCCACCCCGCCCATCCGCCCGCCCCTGCCACGTCCATCACCCCGGACGTGGGGCGACGTTGTAGCGGATGTCACATCCGGGGGGCAAGTCAGACCTGACGCATCGTCAGATCACGGCCGGGTCGGTAGAGCGGGGACGACGGGACCGCCGACACCGCCCGCGTCGCCTGGGGCAACCTGTCCGGCATGGACTCCTCACGCCCCCGGATTCCCCACGACCGCCGACCGCTGCTGGACCGTCGCCGGGTGCTCACCCTGGGCGGCGGGCTCATCGGCTCCTCGGTCGTGATCGCCGCGTGCGTCGACGGCGGCTCGTCGGCGTCATCGGCGTCATCCCCGTCGACGGCGTCCACGGCCTCGACGACCGCGGCCGGGGCTTCGTCCTCCACCGCCGTCGGAGCTCCGAGCGCCGCGGGAACCCCACCGACCACCGTGTTCACCGCGGCTGACTTCGAACCGCTCGGGGTGTGCCGGGTGCTGCCGGAGCTGATGGCCGGGCCGTTCCCCACCAAGGTCCAGATGGAACGGCGCGACATCACCGAGGGCCGGGCCGGCGAGCCACTCCGCGTCGGGATCCGCGTCGTCGACCGGACCTGCACCCCGATCCCGGGCGCCGCGGTGGAGATCTGGCACTGCGACGTCGACGGCGACTACTCCTCGTACCTCGACGGGGTCACCCCCGACGACGACGGCGAGACGACCACGTTCCTGCGCGGCACCCAGACCACCAACGCCGACGGGATCGTCGAGTTCGTGACGATCTGGCCCGGGTGGTATCCGGGACGCGCCATCCACATCCACTCCCGGGTCCACGTCGAGGACGACACGGTGCTCACCACGCAGTACCTCTTCGACGACGACCTCAACACCGAGGTGATGGCCACGGGCCCGTACGCCCCGCACGGTCCGCCCGACACCCCCAACGCCGACGACAGCGTCGCGGAGGACCCCGCCGTCCAGGGCCTGTTGTTCAACGTGGCCGACGACCCGGCGCTGAAGGGTCGGAGGGCCCTGATCGTCGTCGGGGTGGACCCCGCGGCAGCTTCCGCCTGAACAGCTGGCGGGAACGTCGGGGTCCGTCGCTACAGTCCGGGGTCGTGTCAGGTCCCGTCCCCCGCCTCGAGCTGAGCGACCCGGGGCTGTTCGCCGGCTACGACCCCCGCTCGGTCGAGCGTGGGATCCGCTACGCGGCGGACGGCCGGGTGGAGCTCATCGACGTCGGCGACGGATGGGCCACCGCGGACGTCGCCGGCACCCGCCCCACGCCCTACGAGGTCGACATCTCGTGGTCGGTCACCGCTCGGGGCGTGTCGGTCGCCGACGACTGCACCTGCCCGTTGGGCGGCTCCTGCAAGCACGCCGTGGCGGTCATCGTCGAGGTGGCGCGCCACACCAACGCCTCGGTCGGCATCGCCGGCGGCTCCCGCCGCAGCACCTCCGCGGCCGGACTGGCCGCATCCCGACCGGGGCCGACCTGGCGTTCGGCCTTCGACCGACTCCGAAGCGACGACGCGTCGGAGCGCTCGACGTTGGCGTTGCAGTTCACCGTCAGCCGACCCCGGGCCACAACCTACGACCCCGCGCCCGCCGCCCAGGTCCTTCTCCGCCCCATGCGCCCCGGCGCCAAGGGGAAGTGGGTCAAGAGCGGGGCCGGCTGGCGCGAGGTCACCTCCGGCTACGCGTGGGAGCTGCGCTCGGCCGATCCCGAACAGCTCGCCGCGATCCAGCGTCTCGCCGCTGGATACCGCGAGCTGTCCTACTCATCGGGATCGACCGCGGTGCCCCTGGAGCGCTTCGGTCCGGGCGCCTGGCCGGTGCTGCGAGCTGCAGTGGAGGCGGGGGTCACCCTGATCGACGGACGCGGCGAGGAGACGGTGACGCTGGCGTCGGACCCGGCGACCCTCGCGGTCGACATGGTCGCAACCGACGACGGCCTCGCCGTCAGCACCGGCTTCGTCCCGGGCGCCGGCACCGAGGTGCACGGCGAGGACCAGCTCTTCACCATCGGTCGGCCGCCCCACGGCCTCTACACCGTCCACGACACCCGTCTGGAGCTGATCCCGCTCGATCGACCCGTGCCGGCCGCGCTGGCCGAGCTGATCGGCGGACCTCCGGTCACGGTTCCCGGATCGGACCTCGACGAATTCCTCGACGACGTGCACCCTCGGCTGGCCCGGATCGCCACGGTGGGTTCGTCCGACGGGTCGGTCAGCGTCGATCCCATCGAGCTGGACGGACTGGTCGTCCGCGTCGATCACCACGCCGTCGACGCCGCCCGGCTCGAGTGGTGGGTGCGGTACCGCCGAGGCGAGCGGACCTCGAGCTTCCCGTTGCGTCACCCCGGCGGCGCCACCCGCGACCGGTCCGCTGAACGTGCGCTTGCCCAAGGGGTCGAGCTCCCGACCGACCTCCTCGACGGGCTCGTCGACGTCTCCGGCCGACCCGCCGACGTGTCGGTGCACGGCCCGGACGCCGTCACCCTGCTCACCCAGGTGGTGCCGTGGCTGCTCGATCGCGGCCAAGTCGACGTCGAGCTCCGCGGCGACGCCCCCGAACTGCGCGAAGCGTCCCAGGACCCGCTCATCGCGCTCAACGTGACCGACCCCGACGCATCGGACGGGTCCGGAACCGACTGGTTCGACCTGTCGGTCGACGTCTCGATCGACGGCGAACCGATCGAGTTCGCCAGCCTGTTCACCGCGCTCGCCACCGGAGCGTCGGTTCTCATCCTCCCCAGCGGGACGTGGCTGAACCTCGACCGGCCCGAGCTCGACCGGTTGCGCAACCTCATCGACGAGGCCCGGGGGCTGCTCGAGGTCGACGACTCCGGCTCCATCCGGCTCAACCCGTTCCAGACCGACTGGTGGGAGGAGCTGGCGTCGCTGGGAGTGGTCGAGTCCCAGTCCCGACGCTGGGCCGACAACGTCGCCCGGATGCAGGCGCTCAGCGCCCCCGAACCCGTCGATCCCCCTGCGGGCCTGGCCGCTGAGCTGCGCCACTACCAGCAGGACGGCCTGGACTGGTTGGCGTTCCTGCACCGCAACCGCCTGGGCGGGATCCTGGCCGACGACATGGGCCTGGGAAAGACCGTCCAGACACTCGGGCTGTTCCTCCACGTGCTCGATCAGGACCCCGACGCTCGGTTCCTGGTGGTCGCCCCCACCACGGTGGTCGCCAACTGGCACCGCGAGACCGACCGGTTCGCTCCGGGCGTGGAGGTGGTCACCATCCGGGAGACCGAGGCGCGACGCGGCACCTCGTTGACCGAGGCGGTGGGCGACGCCCGGATCGTCGTGACGTCCTACGCCCTGTTCCGTCTGGAGTTCGACCAGTACCGCAGCATCGACTGGGAGATGTTGGTGCTCGACGAGGCGCAGTTCGTCAAGAACCACACGTCGAAGACCTACCAGTGCGTGCGTCGGCTCGAGGCGACCACCAAGCTCGCCATCACCGGTACCCCGATCGAGAACAGCCTGATGGATCTGTGGTCGCTCCTGTCGATCGTGGCCCCCGGGCTCTACCCCGACCCCCGACGTTTCTCCGAGGTGTACCGCAAGCCGATCGAGAGCGGTCGGGCCCCGGACCGGCTCGACACGCTGCGACGACGGGTCACGCCCCTGATGCGCCGACGCACCAAGGACGAGGTGCTGACCGAGCTGCCCCCCAAGGTGGAGCAGACCGTCGACGTCGAGCTGAGCGCACGCCACATGCGCATCTACCAGACCCAGCTCCAGCAGCAGCGCAAGAAGGTCCTCGGCCTGGTCGGCGACGTGCAGCGCCACCGATTCGAGATCTTCAAGTCGCTCACCATCCTGCGCCAGCTCAGCCTGGACCCGGGGCTCATCGACGCCGAGCACGACGCGGTCGGCTCCGCCAAGTTGGACCGCCTGCTCGAGGACCTCACCCAGGTGGTGGCCGAAGGCCACCGGGCACTGGTGTTCAGCACGTTCACCCGCTTCCTCACCCGGGTGAAGGCCCGTCTGGACGACGCCGGGATCGGCTACGCCTACCTCGACGGCCGCACACGGAACCGGGAACGACCGATCGCGGCGTTCAAGGACGGCGACGTCCCGGTCTTCGTCATCAGCCTCAAAGCCGGCGGCTTCGGCCTCAACCTGACCGAGGCCGACTACTGCTTCGTGCTCGACCCGTGGTGGAACCCTGCCGCCGAGACGCAGGCCGTGGACCGGGCGCACCGCATCGGTCAGGACAACACCGTGGTGGTGTACCGCTACGTGTCGACCGGGACCATCGAGGAGAAGGTCATGGAGCTCAAGGCCCGCAAGGCCGCTCTGTTCTCCAGCGTGATGGACGCGGACGACGCCCTGACCGGCGCCCTCGACGCGAACGACATCCGGGCGCTGATCGACCTGCCGTCCTGAGCGGCCGGCAGGTCGATCGACAACCCGATTCTCATGACAACTGACTACCGCGGTTGTCGTGACTTGTCGTCAGAAACCTGGGTCACCAGGTGTAGACGGCGAGGGACTGGACCGGCTTGGTGAAGGCACCCGCCACGAACAGACGGCGGTTGGCCGCATCCGCGTACACGGCCTGCACGCCCTGGTTGCCGCCATCAGCGTTGCTCTGGTAGCCGGTCAGGCCCGGGTCCCAGGTGGTCAGACGACCGTTGGACGCCTCGACCTGGGCACCGAAGTAGGGCCACGGGTTGTTGTCGTGGCGGTGGTAGCCGAGCACGTAGGTCGATCCGACCACACCGACGCCCTGGCAGTCGCCCGGCAGCACCAGCCCCCAGTACAGCGACCCGGTGGTGGGGTTGAGGGTCTTGAACTCGTCCGAGCCGTAGCCGGCGACGCCGAGAAGCAGCCGGCTGCCATCCGCGTTGAAGTTGATCACGTTGCCGGCCTGACCGTCGTAGCTCCCGTGGGACCCCACACCGGAGTCGGCCCGGAGCTTGGCGTTGAACGCGGTGTCAGGTGCACCGTTGGCCGGGTTCGCCTTGATGAGGCCGTGACGGGTCAGCGAGGCGTAGGACTCGAACAGACCACCGATGTACAGCGTGCCGTTGGGCGCCGTGCCCAACGCACGGACCGACCCACCCGACACCGGCTGCGACCACACCGCGGCGCCCGTGGTGGGGTTCGTGGCTCGCACGACGCTGCTGTCACCGCCGTACACCACGTTGCCGTTGGCCACTGTCAGCGCCCGCACCCGGGATCCGGGCTGGGGGTTCCAACCGGTCACGGCGAAGCTCGCATTGAGCGCCGCGGCCCGGGACCGGGCCACCCCGCCGAAGCTGGTGAAGTCGCCGCCCACGTAGACGGTGCCGTTGAGGCTGGTGATCGCCCGCACGTAGTTGTTGGCGTTGCCGCCGTAGACGAGCTCACCGGTGAACTCGTCGACCACAGCGAAGTTCTTGGCGTCTCGGCTGACGCCGTCGGGGGTGATCACCTTGGAGAAGCTGCCACCGAAGGCGATCAGGTTCCGGGCCGCGCCGTTGATCTTGGTCACGACCAGGATGTCGCCGTTGGTGGTGGCGAACCTGACCCGGGCCCCGATCGTGGTCGACGGCGCAGATCCGATCGCCCCGGCCGTGCCGGATGAGACGAACGGTACGGCAACCGCCATGATGAGCAGCGCGACGGCCAGCCGAACAGAACTGCGACGAACCATGTGGATTCTCCTCCCCTCGGTGTCGGACATCCGCCACGCCCGACCGCTCCCCATCGTTCCCAAAGGACGCGCTCAGCACAAGCTCGACGGGACCATTTCTGCCCGGAGCGACGGTATTTCTCCCGACCCGCCGAGGATGTGCACGCTTCGCGCGAGCACCGTCATCGTCCGCGGCAATCGCAGGACCGCCAGAGGCGTCAGCTCAGCCGCCGTTGCCGGCGGGGATCCAGGGGCGACAGGGCTTGGCCGCCGCCGGGCACGGCAGACGCTCCGCGGGAGCCGGTCCCAGCGGCGCCACCGTGAACGTCACCGACGAGGGTGTCGCCCCGCCGAGGTGGACGGTGTCGACCGTGCTGCGGTCCGCGGGGTCCACCGAGTCGAACGTCCAGCGCTCCCGGTCGCCGTTGACCCCGGCGACCACGACCCGGATGCGGCTCCCGGCCCGGAACACGTGCGACATCGGCATGACCTGCACCGGGACGACGTCGACGGCGCCGGCGGCCCTCAGCGGCTCGACCCGGTCGAAGGTGAGAGCCGGACGGGTCGCAGTCGTTCGGTCGGCGTCGACGTGACGCATCGAGGCGCGCTGCACCCCGGTCCCCACCAGCATCTCCTGGCCGTCGGGACGGACCTCGGTGACGGTGACCGCCAGGTCGGTGTCCGCGGCCGAGGAGCTCAGGGCGATCCGCGCCCCGACGGGTCCGACGACGACCACGTCCTTGTCGAGGGGCGCGGTGACGAAGCCCAGCGAGGCGTCCGCGGCGACGGGTGTCCACACGAATCGCTCGGGATCGTCGACGACTGCGGGTCCGGGGTCATGGCGGCGACCGACCACGTCGGGGCGGTACGACGCCGCTGCGCCGACCGGCGGCGGGACCGACGTCAGGGCCCCCTGCGGTCCGAGGTACCAGGTCTGCTCGGTCGAGCCGGGAACCGGGTACGTCGGGACCCGCACGTCCCATCGTGCACCGGGGTTGTGGCCCTCGGCCGACCCGGCGGGCAGCTCGGTCAGCAGTCGGACCCGGGGCCGGGCCTCGACCCGGGCCCGCGCGGCCTCGAGCGGCATGAACACCGTGTCGGGGAACCTCGGCGCCGCGCTGCCGGCCCCGAAGATGATGTCGGACACCAGGTTGACCAGGAGCTTGGGCTCCGGGGGGCGTCGGGCGACGTAGATGTCGAGGAACTCGAAGTACTCGGTGATCGTGTCGGGGGTGACCGCGTCTCGGTGATGACCGCTGGAGAGGTTCAGGAACACCCGGTCGTTGGCCCCCAGCAGGCCGGAGACGGACTGGATCGCGTAGGAGCTGGTCTCCTCGTCATCGAACTGCAGGGATGCGAAGGTCGGCACCCGGATCTGGCGCATCCAGCCCGGGAAGTCCCGCCGGCGGTAGATGTCGGTGAACAGTCCGTTGCTGCGGATCAGGTCGTTGCCGTCGCGGGTCTGCAGCCGCAGCTTCTGGTTCTCCCGGCACTGGGCGTCGGTGGCCACCAGCCCGTTGGCGTACGGAAGCGCACCCGGGTCCGGAGCCGGTCGGGCGTTGGCCACCCGTTCGGCCATCCAGGTGGATCCGAACCCGTCGTTGAAGATGCCGCCCGGATGGGCGACCTCGTAGAGGTTGCCGGTGAACGACATGGGGGCGATCGCGGCCAGGTGCGGGGGGTGGGTGGCGGCGACGCCGATCTGGCTGAACCCCGAGAAGGAGATGCCGACCATGCCGACGACCCCGTTGCTGACCCACGGCTGGGTCGCGACGGTCTCGATCGCGTCGTAGCCGTCCAGGTTGGTCGGCAGGTCGAACAGGTCGGACTCTCCTCCGGAGCAGCCGCTGCCGCGGATCTGCACCGACACCGTGGCGAAGCCGGCCAGGCGGACGAGAAGGCTGCCGACGTCGGTCTCGCCGCCCGGCGCCATCGGGTCGCGGGGCAGCCCGAAGAGGCCACCCAGCTTGTTGAGCAGCGGATCGCCGGGTGCCGCGACCTGGTAGCCCGAGTACTCGATCACGGTCGGGAACGGGCCGTCGGCCAGGCTCAGGCCCAGGGGCGGGCGGACGGTCGCGGCCAGGGTGAAGCCGTCGCGCATCGGGATGTAGTTGAGGCCCTCGTGCATGACCGTCGAGTCGTAGAAGGACTGAGGCGGATGCTCCTCGGCGCGCAGGATGCGTGCCGGTCGGGAGTCGCCGGAGGTCACGTTGAGCACGGTGTAGGTCCGGCCCTGGTGCAGGCCACGGACGGCCAGGCTGCCGAGGCGGTCGACGGTTCCACCGCCGACGACGTCGGTGCCGTCACGGACCTCGATGGCGTCGCCGGTCAGCGCGCCGAGCACGTACAGCTGCTCGACGCCGGCCAGGACCCGGTACCCGCTGCGGTCCACCGGAGACTGGTTGCCGACGTCGGGCAGCGGTGGTCGCGCCGCGCACCCGGCCAGCACGGCCACGCACAACGTCGCGGCGACCACGACACCCGACCTGATCCGGTGACGCACCGGCCGACTCTCCCCCATGACCTCTCCCACGCTGTCCGCCATGGTCGAGCGGCTCGTGCCGCACCGACCGGGCCGTCCCGCGACGGCAGGGAAGAACGTAGACCTCCGCCCGCTCACCGGTCACCCTGACATGTGCCACACGGCGTCGGTCCCGCATGGACGCGGCACGGACCGGCGGCGACGTCAGGGGTGGGCGAGCCGGTAGGCCTCGACGACAGCTCCCGGTACCCGCCCCCGGTCCGAGATCTCGATCCCCTCCTCGCGGGCCCAGGCCCGGACCGCGGCGGCCGGCGGTGCCGCGGGCGCGACGGGAGCCGCGGTCGGGATGTCGGCGGTGCGGGCGGAGCCGACCTCGTCCTCATCTGCGTGGTCGAGCGCGGCGCCGAGGAACCGGTAGGTCCACTCCTGTGCCAGCTGTCGGGTCTCGCAGAACACGATGGGCACGGTCGGGAACCGGACCTGGGCCTCGGCCAGGCCCTCGGCGATGGTCGAGGGAGCGACGTGGCGCTGCTTGAACACCGACGAGTAGCGGTCCTCCACGACCAGCGCCGCGGAGGGGACGTCAGCCAGGGCCGCGAGCAGGTAGCGGAGCCGGCCACCGGACATGGTCCCGACCAGGTCGGCCATGCTCTTGCGCTCCACCGCGGCGAGCACCGACCCGCCCGACTCGACGGCGTAGTCGCCGGCGGCGAGGGCCTGGCGCCGCGTGGTCGCCTGCTGCTCGTTGAACTTCCAGGCGTAGCGCTCGTGGCTGTCGACCAGGATCTCGAGGGTCCGACCCGACGCCCGCCGGGTGGGCACCGACACCGCGGGCCGGGCCTGGCGGTTGGTGCGGGCGGTCTGCCAGAAGATGACCTCGCGGCCCCGGGCGCGGGCGAACACGAACTGCGAGCGGTTCTCGCGGCCCCGGTCCAGCACCAGGTCGACCGCCGCGCCCCGGCGCACGCAGGAGCGGACCGCCACCCGTTCGACGATCTCGAGCTCGTGCTCGTCGGGCCAGTCGTCGGAGGGATGGCAGTAGACCTTGGCGGTCCGGGGCCAGGTCTCCCGGGCCTTGAGCACCAACCCGGCCTCTCCGAGGGGCAGGCGGAGCAGGTACGGCAGGCGCGAGTCGCCGTCGGGGTTGCGGGCGATGACCAGCTCAGCCACCGGATCCCTCCGAGGTCGCGGCGGCTGCGGTGGGACCGGTCGTGGTCGTTCCGGTCCCGTCCCCGGCCCCGTCGGCCGGCACCTCGTCCCACACGTCGATGGTGCCGCTGTAGTTGGCCACCCACACCCGGCCGGTGAAGTCGTCGTAGGTGATGCCGATCGGGTGGTGTCCGGCGGGCTCCTTCATCAGCACCTTCATGTCGGACGTGCGGAACTTGGAGATGTTGCTGTCCTCGTAGTTGACGACGTACAGGGCGGTGCCGTCGGTCGAGATGTCCGCCGAACGCGGTTGGGTCCCGGTCGCCACCCGGGAGACCACCCGGCCGGTCGCGGTGTCGATCTTGGCGACCTGTCCGCCCTTGTTGAGCGTGGCGTAGAGGGACCGGTCGTCGGGGGAGATGACGATGTGGCGGGGGCCGAGTCCGACGTTGCGGATGTAGGACACCGCTCCGCTCGCCAGGTCGACCCGGGCCACGTCGCTGCCGCCCATCACCGCCACGTACGCGGTCGACGAATCGGAGGTGACGGCGATCCCCCGCGGGTAGCGGCCGTCGATCTTGACGGTCTTCAGCACCTTGCCTGTCTCGGTGTCCGCGATGGTCAGGTCCCACGTGCACCAGTTGGTGGCCAGCACCCGGGTGCCGTCGGGGGTGACCGCCACGTACTTGGGGACGGCTCCGGCGGGGATGACCTGATCGATCTTCCATGACTTCGTGCTGATCCGGTACAGGTAGCTGCTGGTGGTGCCGTCGCCCGGGGAGCACTTGTCCTTGCCCTCGCTGAACCCGGGTCCGTACATCGAGTAGTTCGACACGTAGACGTGCCCGCCGTCGGGGGTGAACGCCGCCTCGACCGGCGCGCCCTTGTAGACGCCGGGCTTGTCGATGCCGAAGTCGCTGAGCGTCACCGAGTCGGGGACGGTGGCGATGAGCTTCCCGTCGGAGTCGTAGGCCGTGACGGTGTGGGTGTACATCATGTTCTGGGCCGTCACGACCCCGTGACCCGATGCCACCACCGACTTGGGTGAGATGTCCCCGGAGATCTGGGTGAACTTCTTCATGGTGAGCGTGTCGGCGGGCGGGCGCGGTTCGGTCGTGGTGGTCGGGGCGTCGGTCTCCGATGTCGGGCCGTCGCCGTCCGGGGCCCGACCCGATCCATCGGATCTGCCCTCGGCGCGGACCTCCCGGCGGTCGTCGCGGCGACCGATGGCACCGCCGTCGGTGCCCACGCACCCCGACGCCGCCACCGCCATCACCAGGATGGCGGCGACGGAACGCCGGACGGTCCGCCCCCGGGTCACCGAGCGGCGGTCAGCCGACCGGCGGGGTGGCGGGGTGGCGGCGGGCATCTCGACAGCGTTCCACACGCTCAGGAGCCGGAGGCGCCGCCGCACCGAACCGACCCTCCGGCTTCCGGTCGCGGCGTGCCGCGTCACGCGACCAACCGCCCCGACACTCCGTGGTCGACCGTTCGCCGCGCTCAGCCGGGTGGATGAAGCGACATGAGGTCGGGATGTGCCCATGCCGGCCATTCCGAGTCACGAACGGGACCGCCGCCGTGGAACCTCGCGATGACACGTAGGGGGTTCGCGGCGCTGCTGTTGTCGTAGACGGTCAGGTCCCGGACGAGCGGCAGCGCCTCGACGACGTTGCTCCAAAGGCGGTCGTACCTCGACCGGATCCTGTCCTCGGCCACATCGTGACCACCGCGATCGACGAGCTGTGCAACTCGAGCGACGGCGAGGTCGGCAGGGATGGCGACGACGTGCAGGTGCACCAGATATCCCGCAACGCCAGCGTCGCGGAGGACCTGGAGCTTGGATGGGTGGGAGAACACGGTCTCGGTCACGAAGGACTCGCGACGGTCGATCCGTGCAGTTCGTTCCGCTGCCGCAGTCATCCCGGCCTCGTACTCATCGGCATAGCGATCTGGATGGTCCGCGTACATGACGTCGGCTTTGACGAACGGGAGGTGCGTCCCGGGTCCCAGAACCCGCGTGTACAGGGTCGACTTGCCAGCGCCGTTCGGGCCGACGACAACGTGGAGGATCGGCGCGGTCACGGTGGGTCAGCTGGAGGTTGGCGTGCGGACGACGACGTTGCCGTCATCGTCCAGCTCGGCATACGACTCACCTGCTGCCTCGAACTCGGCAGCGAGATCGAGCGCATGGATGCGGCTCGCAACGCGCTCTTCCCACTCGGCACGCACGATCGCCTGCTGACGGGCGTCGATGTCGTCGTAGGACCGGGCTCCGGCAAGGACCGCGGCGATCGCGCCGGCCGCCATGTCGGCTTCCTCGAGCTCGCGGCCGATCCGGGCCCAGTGCTGGACCTGCTGCGAGGCACTACGGCTCATCACGGGCCCGACGATGCTCGCCGACTTGTACAGCTCATCGTCGATGCGGATCGGTGAAGTCGTCGCCATCGGTCCTCCCGGCTCTGGAAGCAGTGTAGCAATCTGCAACAGTGGTGATATCCACCCAGTACGGCAGCCCGCCTCGGAGCACCGATGCGTCACCGGCCCGCCGGCGGTCACAGCACGGCGGTTGCCCCGCCGTCGACGACCAGGTGGGTGCCGGTGATGAAGCTCGCCCGCTCCGACAGCAGGAACGCAACCGCGTGACCGATCTCGTCGGGTCGGGCGAGTCGCCCCAGCGGCGCCTCGGCCTCCATCTCCTCGCGCAGACCCGGGACGTCGAGGGCGATCTGCAGCATCGGGGTCTCGACGAAGCCGGGACACACTGCGTTGACACGGATCCCCTCCGGCCCGAGCTGGTGCGCCAAGGCCCGGGTCACTCCGAGGAGCCCCGACTTCGACGCGCAGTAGGCGGGGATGGCGGCGTTGCCGACCAAGCCCTCGATCGAGCTGATACCGACCACCCCGGGGCCGGTCGATCCGCTCCCCTCGACCGCGGCAGCAGCCGCCGCGACCCGCAACGGTTCCAGCAGCGCCTGGACGACGAACGGGAACGCGGTGAGGTTGACGTCGACGACGCGGCGCCAGTTCTCGTCGGTGAGCGACCCGAGCGGGTCCGAGCTGACCGCGCCGGCGGCGTGGACGAACCCGTCGACGCCGCCGAGCGCCTCGACAGACCGCGACACCGCGGCGGCCACCGCGGTCGGGTCGGTCACGTCGACGGTCACTCCGACCGCGCAGGCGCCGTCGTCTGCGACGGAGCTCAGGGAGTGGGCGACGTCGACCACCTCGGAGCTGAGGTCCCACAGCGCCACCGAACGCCCATCGGCGCGGAGGACCTCGGCGGTGGCCCGCCCGATCCCCGACGCTCCACCGGTGATGACCACTCCGGACATGTCGGCCTCCTGGACATGGGACGGGACCTGACCTGACCAGACCTCTCTACCATGAGCCCGACCGGCCGACACGGCCACGATCCGGGGGGATCCCATGCGCAACCCGCACGCCGGCGTTCCGTTCGACACGCCCGACGACCAGATCGCCGCCGCGCTCCGCGACGTGAGCATCCCGACGCTGATGCTGTCGATGCTGCACATGACCGGCGACGCCGACCTCATCCGCGGCGAGCTGCGTCCCGCCGGGCTGTTCCTCAACGAGGTGCAGGGATTCATGTCCGAGGAGGACAAGGACGCGGTCCGCGCCCGGGCACTCGAGGTGATCAGGGACTACCGCGACCGGGGCTGCCCGGAACCCGACCCGCTGAGCGAGGAGCTCGTCCACGAGATGATGGAGTGGCTCGTCGTCGAGGACGTCGGCGTCGAGTACGTCCCGATGATGCTCGCCGACCTCGAGCTCGACGGACGCGACCACGACCGTCCCGCTCCGCCCGCCGGGCCGGCCGCGGACGCCCGGGCCGAGTTCCCGGTGGTGGTCGTCGGCTGCGGTCAGTCCGGACTGCTCGCCGGGATCCGGCTGCAGGAGGCGGGCATCCCGTTCACGATCGTCGAGAAGAACCCCGGTGTCGGCGGGACGTGGTGGGAGAACCGCTACCCCGGCGCCCGGGTCGACGTCGGCAACCACTTCTACTGCTTCAGCTTCGAGCCGAGCGACCGCTGGACCGAGTTCTTCGCCCAGCAACCCGAGCTCCAGGCCTACTTCCAGGGGGTCATGGAGAAGTACGGAATCGAGGCCCACGTCCGGTTCAGCACCGAGGTGGTGTCGGCGACCTGGGACGAGCCGAGCGCGACCTGGGCGGTGATCACCCAGCCGGTCGACGACGACGGGAACCCGGTCGGTGACCCCGAGACCCTGACCGCCCGGGCGGTGATCACCGCCGTCGGCCAGCTCAACCGGCCGAAGGTCCCCGACGTCGCCGGTCGCGACAGCTTCACCGGACCGCAGTTCCACACCGCCCGCTGGGACGACACCGTCGAGTTGACCGGCAAGCGGGTCGCCATGATCGGCGCCGGGGCGACGGGGTTCCAGGTCGCCCCCGCGATCTGCGAACGGGTCGGGCACCTGAGCGTGTTCCAACGCAGCGCCCAGTGGATGTTCCCCAACCCGAACTACCACGAGAAGGTCGGCCCCGGCGTGCAGTGGGCGCTGCGGCACCTGCCGTTCTACGGACGTTGGTACCGGTTCCTGCTGTTCTGGCCCGGCTGCGACAAGGGGCTGGAGCCGGCGCGGGTCGACCCCGACTTCCCCGACCAGCAGCGGGCGGTGAGCGAGATCAGCGACGGCGCCCGGGCGATCTTCACCGACTGGATCGTCAGCCAGATCGGCGACGACCCCGACCTGATCGCCAAGGTCGTACCCGACTACCCCGCCACCGGCAAGCGCACCCTGCAGGACAACGGCTCCTGGCTGCGCACCCTCACCCGCGACGACGTCGAGCTGATCCGCACCGGGATCGACCACATCGAGGCCGACGCCGTCGTCACCGTCGACGGCGAACGCCACCCCTGCGACGTGATCATCTGGGCGACCGGCTTCCACCACGCACGGACGCTGTGGCCGATGGAGGTCGTCGGCCGCGACGGAGTCGTGCTGTCCGAGCTGTGGGGGGAGCGCCCGGCCGCGTACCTCGGGATCACGGTCAGCGGGTTCCCGAACCTGTTCCTGACCTACGGACCGGGGACGCACCTGGCCCACGGCGCCAGCCTGATCTTCAACTCCGAGTGCCAGATGCACTACATCGACCGCTGTCTCGCGGCGTTGATCGACGGCGGGCACCGCAGCATGGAGGTGCGCCCGGAGCGGCTGGCGGACTGGCACCGCCGCCACCAGGAGGAGATGTCGAAGCTGGTGTGGTCCCAGCCCAGCATCGAGCACTCGTACTACAAGAACTCCGCCGGCGAGATCCACACCGTGATGCCGTTCCGGGTCGTGGACTACTGGACCTGGACCCGGGACCTGGACCCGGACGACTACACGTTCGACTGACCGGTCGCCCGACCGGCGTCGTCGTGGGAGGCGGACGGGTCCGCACGGACGACGACCGCCACCTTGCCGGTCACCTCGCCGGCCTCCAGCAGGGCGAACGCTTCGGCGGCCCGGTCGAGCGGGAGGGTCCGATCCAGCGGAGGACGCACGGTCCCGTCGGCGACCAGTTCACCGAGGCGCTCCAGATCGGTGGAGGTCTCCTTCGACACGACCATGGTCAGGCGCTGCCCGACGAGCGGTGACAGCGCGGCGGCGCGGAAGCCGCGGCCGAAGCCCCCGGTGATGCGACCCCCGCCTTCGCCACCGACGATGACGAGCCGGCCCCGAGGGGTCAGGATCCGTCGGAGGCGCCGGAGCGGGTGACGGCCGCCGGCGTCGACGATCACGTCGAACAGCTCCCGGTCACCGCGCTCGGTGATGTCGGCGCGGTCGTAGGCGACGACCTCGTCCGCGCCGAACGCCCGGACCGCTGAGGTCTTGTCGCTCCGGCACACTCCGGTCACCCGGGCGCCGAGCCCCGCGGACATCTGCACCGCGAACGATCCGACACCGCCCGAGGCTCCGAGGACCAGGACCCGATCCCCAGGTCGGACCTCCGCCCTGTCGTGGACGGCCTGCAGCGCGGTGAGGCCGGACTCCGCCAGGATGGACGCCTCCGCGAAGGAGCAGTTCGGGGGGATCGACGCCAGCTTCGAGGCGGGGACGGCGGCCAGTTCGGCGATGGTGCCGCGCCCGATCCCGAACACCCGGTCACCCGGTTCGAAGCGGTCGACCTTCGATCCTGTCGCCATGACCACCCCGGCGACATCGGTGCCCGCCACCGGTCGCCGGGGTCGGCGCAGCCCGATGCCCAATCGCGCCATCAGGGGCGTCCCGGTCAGCAGGTGCCACGCTCCCCGACCGGCGCCGGCGGCATGGACCTCGACCAGCACGTCGGTGTCGCCGATCTGCGGCACGCCGAGGGTCTCGATCCGGAGCTGATCGGGTGGCCCGTAGCTGGACTGGACCACCGCCCACATGGTGGAGCCGGGGTCGGGACGGGTCGGGGTGTGCAGTTCGCGGTCGATGCGCATGGGGTCGGCTCCGGCGGTCGGTCGGATGGAGTCTGACGGGTGGAGATCTGGCGGGTGGTCCGGAGCCGTACTTTGTACGGTTCCGGACCGTACTATGTACGAGGATGCGACTACGGTCAAGCACGTGACGACCGACCCACCGCGACGGCCCCGCCTCAGCCGGGAACGGGTGCTGGACGCGGCGGTCGCCATCGCGGACGAGCGCGGCTTGGCCGCCCTGACGATCCGGTCCCTCGCGGATCGCCTGGGGTCCAGGCCCATGGCCCTCTACCACCACGTCCGGAACAAGGAGGAGATCCTCGACGGGATCGTCGACGTCGTGTTCTCCGAGATCGACCTTCCCCGCATCGGCGGCGACTGGCGGGCCGAGATGCGTCGCCGGGCCGACTCTGCCCGCGCCGTGCTGCGCCGCCATCCGTGGAGCATCGGCCTGCTCGAGTCACGCGCGGCGCCCGGGCCCGCGATCCTGCGTCACCACGACGCCGTGATCGGGACCCTGCGGGTCGCCGGGTTCAGCATCGTCGACACCGCCCACGTGTATGCCGTGATCGATTCGTTCGTCTACGGGTTCGCCCTCCAGGAGGCGGGGCTCCCGTTCGACGGTCCTGACGACGTCGCCGGGTTCGCCGAGGGCGTGCTCAACCACATGCCCGTCGACGAGTACCCGTGGCTCGTCGAGATGACCACCGAGCACGTGATGCAGCCCGGCTACGACTTCGGCGACGAGTTCGCGGTCGGACTCGAGTTGATCCTCGCCTCGTTCGCCCCGGACGAATAGGGAGCGCCCGGCGCGGCGGCCGGTCGTCCCCGACCCTGCGTCGATGCCCGGGCGCGGCGGTGGGCGGACCCGGTCGGGTCCGCCCACCGCCGCGACGGGAACCGTCAGACCTCTTCGGATGCGTCCTCTGCGGTGACTGTCGGTTCGACGCTCTCGGACCCGACTTCGGTCGACGGGGCGTCGGTGGGCAGCGCCGCGGGCTCCGACGGATCGGCGACGGTCACCTCGACGGTCCGGGCGACCGGGCCCGGCCGGGTGGCGGCGGACACGGTCAGAACGCCGTCGGCGAGCGACGCCGTCACCGAGTCGGGGTCGACCTCGTCGAGGTGGGCCGACCAGCGGAACCGCTGCTCGCCGCCGTCGAGGTGGCGGACCGCGCTGAGCGACACGAGAGCGCCGCGGGCATCCGCGGTAGCGGACACCTCGACGTCCTCACGACGAACCCCGGGGAGATCGGCGTGGACGGCGACGCCGGCGTCGTTGCGCTCGACACGCACCGCCGGCTGCGACGGACGCGACGCAGGGGCGGACAACAGGCCGTCGAGCAGCCCCAGGAAGGGGTCCGGCCGGACCGCCGAGTAGGGGACCGGCTGGAAGCGGACGGGACGGTAACGGGTGATCGACATGGTGGGGGCCTCCTGCGGTCCGGATGGTCGACTCGTGGTTGCCAGGTCAGTGTACGGAAACATGAGCGCACATGACTCAGCTTTCCTGAAGATCCTGAGAGGGCTCTTCTGTTGCCGGGCCGGACCGCCCGTAGAGGGAGCAGAGCTCGGCACCGATGTCGCCGAGCAACTCGCGGAGCTCGCGGGGCTCTTCGATCCGGACCCACGAACCGAACCCGGCCAGGTCGTTGGCCAAGGCCCGCACGTTGGCGGCTCGGATGCGGATGCGGACCGAGCCGTCCGACGGGGTTGCCGACTCGGGTCCGGAACCGGCGAGGTCGGACCCGGCGGGGTCGGACCCGGCGGCCTCGTCGCCGATGACCTCGACCCGGCGTCCGAGGACCATGCGCAGGTAGGGCACGGCCTCGGGAACCGCGGTCCCGGACGCCTCGAGCGGGGTGCGGAGCTGATCGACGTCGGACACGATCCGCGCCCACGCCTCGGTCAGGTCGAACCCATCGGGCCGCACCGCCGGCGCCCCGGTGCGCTCTGCCCGTTCGACCCGGTCGGCGCGGAAGGTGCGCAGCCCCGTCGCGGTCCCGGCGACCAGGTACCAGTTGCGGCCCTTGGCTGCGAGCCCCAGAGGGTGGACCACCCGCTCGGTCACCTCGCCGGAGCGCGCCCGGTAGCCCAGGTGCAGGCACTCGCCGTCGATCACCGCGGCCTCCAGGTCGTCGAGCCGATCGGGCCGCCGTGGCTCGCCGCGAGGGCGGTCCCAACCGACGGGATCGACCACGACCGACCCGGCAGCCGCCTCGGCTCCCTCGCGCAACGGTTCCGGCAACGCCCTCAACAGCTTGCGCAGCGCAGAGCGCACCTCGGGGCCGACCTCCGGTCGGCCGCCGACGAGGACGAACAGCGACCGGGCCTCACCCGCGGTCAGACCGCTGAGGTCGAGTCGCCCGCCACCGAGCAGACGCCACCCGCCGCCGCGGCCCCGCTGCGGGTAGACCGGCACCCCGGCCATGGCCAGCGCCTCGAGGTCGCGACGGGCCGTGCGCACCGAGATCTCGAGCTCCTCGGCCACCTCGGCCGCGGTCACCACGTCACGACGCTGCAGCATCAACAGGATCGCCACGAGTCGGTCGGCACGCACGTCCCGATCTTCTCATCTGAAGTGGCCACATCCTGGCCACTTCACTCGTGGATGCTGCTCCTGAACCGGACGACCGGATCGTCCCGACCACCAGGAGACCCCCCCCCATGACCACGACTCCCGACACGACCACGACTTCCGACACGACCACCGCCCCCGGCAGCACCTCGACGGAGCCGCTCGCCCGCCTCAGCGCCGCGGTCGGCGTCGCCGCCACGACGATCGACGCCCTCGACCCCGCCCAGTACGACCGTCCCACCCCGTGCCCGCCCATGTCGGTCGGGGCGCTCGCCGAGCACCTGGTCATGGCCCTGCGGCGCGTGGCGCTCGCCGGCCGGGACGTCCCGCTCGCCGAGTGGCCGATCGACGCCGCGGACGTCGCCGCCGGCACCTGGGGTGACGCCCTGCGCGCCGCCGGGCGCGACGTCGAGCAGGTGTGGGCCGACCCGGCGCTGCTCGAGCGCCCGACGGCGCTTCCGTGGGGGACGTTCCCCGGCCGCGAGGTGCTCGACGTCTACACCAACGAGATGGTCATCCACACCTGGGACCTGGCGACCGCGACCGACCAGCACCCCGAGTGGGACCCGGCGGTGCTCGAGGCGTCGCTCGCCGTCATGCACGCCCAACTGCCCATCCCGGTCCGCGCCCCGATCTGGGAGGCGGTCTACGCGGGCATGCCCGCGGAGGTCCCGCGCGACATCCCGTTCGCCGACGCGGTCGACGTCGCCGAGGACGCCCCGCTGATCGACCGCCTGGTCGCCTGGAACGGCCGCACCCCCTGATCGACCCGTCGTGGCCGGTGGGCTGGGATGATCCAGGGTCGATGGCCATCCGATCTCAAGAGATCTCCCCCGCCCACCGGCGCGTGATCAAGCGCGGGATCCGCATCGGGGTCGCCGCCGGGCTGGCCACGCTGTGCTCACAGCTGCTGCACCTGCCCAACCCGTGGTTCGCGACCGTCGCCGCGATCGTCGCCATCCAGGGCACGCTGCAGGCGACGTTCCGCTCCGGGCGCAACTCGCTCGTGGGGGCGTTCATCGGAGCCGCGCTCGGTCTTGGCGTGGCCTACGTCGCCAAGGACCAGGCGTGGGCGGTCGCCCTGGTGGTCGCCGCGCCACTGGTGCTGTTCGGGTGGTTCCGGCTCCCGGCGATCGGTCAGCAGGCGGCGCTGGTGGCGTCGGTGGTGGTGCTGGTCCCCGAGAGCACCGACTTCTCCACCTTCGACTTCGCGCTGATCCGACTGGGCCAGGCGGTGATCGGCATCGTCGTCGCCATGGCGGTGCAGGCCGTACTGTTCCCGCCGCGGGCCCATCGGACCGCCCGTCGCGAGCTGGGCGGCGTGTACCGGGACATGGCTCACCTGCTCGGGTTGGCCACCGAGGTGCTCGACGGCCAACCCCGCCGGGCCGACGCGGTGCGCCAGGCGCGCATCGACGGGCGGGCCCGGCTGGCCAAGGTCGACGACCTGTGGGACGACGCCATGGCCGAGCACCCGTCGCACGGCCTGCTCGGGTCGCACTGGAGGGTGACCACCCGCCGGATCTGGGAGCAGTGCGCGGTGCTGAGCACCGAGGTGGCCGACGCGGGTGACTCCGCCCTGCTGCGAGCCTGCCGGGACGAGCTGACCACGCTCACGCTCGCGCTCCAACAGGCCATGCACGACATCAGCGGGTGGTTCCGCCACGCCCACCCCGACAGTCCGATCGAGCTGACCGACCTGGAGCCGGTGCGGCTGGCCGCGCTGAACCGGGTCCGGCGGGTCGAGCAGGGAGACCGGGCCGACCCCTATCCCCGGACGTTGCAGGCGCTGGCGGTGGCCAACGCCTGCAACGTCATCGCCGAACGGCTGACGGACCTCGACACCCAGCACCGCGACGCGGTGCGCGTCCACGGACCCGCCGAATAGCCGGCCTGACCGATGCTGCGGGTGGCGGGTTCCGGGACCTTCGCCGCCCTACGGGATGGCGGCGAGCAGGGCGTCGGTCAGCCGGCAGAGCTCGGCCAGCTCGTCGTCGTCGAGCACGGCCAGGTCCGCAGCGAAGGCCCGTTCGGTGAGGTCCTCGGCGCTCTGCCACAGGTCCTTGTCGATCTCCGCGGGAGGCTCGGACGGCTCCGGCCAGCCGAAGATCCCCGCCATGTACGGCGTGCGGATCATGAACGCCGTCGCAGGATCCAGCCCGACCTGACGGATGGCGGCGATGTGGCGCGCGGCGCGCAGCTCGCGCAGCGCGTTCATCCGGTGCACGACCAGGTCTGGTTCGCCGTCGGGTTCGGGCAGGTCGCGCCAGCCGGCGAACAGCGGGGCATCGGAGCCGTCCGCGGCCTGGATCACCTTGTCGCACAACTCGGCAAGTCGGTCCAGGCCCTCGGTTCCGTCGGCGACGTTGTTCGCGCCCCAGCGCGCCGCGTAGCCGGCGAAGCGACCAGCGGAGTCGGCCCGGCTCTCGACCGAGGCGGACGACTCCCAGCCCGCCTGCACGGTCTCGGCCGGGAAGAAGGTCATGGCCTCGAAGACCTCGACGTGCTCGACGTCGCCCAGCACGCCGCCGCGACCGGCGATGTAGAAGCCGAGGCCCTGGTAGCCGAGCCCGGCGACCTCGCCGTACATGTCCATGTCCAACATGAACTTGGCACCGACGTCCTGGACCGCCTGGGCGGTGTGCCGGGCGGCGTCAAGGGCGGCGGGACGCGGGTCGGTGGTGGTTGAGTCGCTCATGGTCCCGGACGCTACCGGGACCGGGTCACACCGTGGCGGGAGGACGACGACGAGCGATCTCGTAGCACGCGACCGCTCCGGCACTGGCGACATTCAACGACGACAGGTGGCCGTGCAACGGGATCGACGCCACCAGGTCGCAGCGCTGGGCGGCCAGTCGCGACAGGCCCTTGCCCTCGGCGCCGAGGACCAGGCAGACCGCGTCGGTGGCGACGGGCAGGTCGTGCACCGACACCTCGCCGCCCGCGTCGAGGCCCACGACCCACACCCCGGCGTCGCGCAGATCCGAGATGGCGGTCGGAAGACCGCCGACCAGCGCCATGCGCAGGTACTCGACCGCGCCGGCCGCCGCCTTGGTCACCGTCGGGGTGATGTGCACCGCCCGGTGACGCGGCAGCACCACCCCGGTCACCCCGGCGCACTCGGCGATGCGCAACAGCGCGCCCAGGTTCCCGGGGTCGGTCACGCCGTCGACCGCGAGCAGGAACGGCGGACGGCCGTCGACCGGCTCGCACAGGTCGTGCAGCGCGGTGTGGGGCAGCTCCGCGGCGCGGGCCACGACGCCCTGGGGTGCCTCGGTGTGGCTGATCGAGTCCAGCCGACCCCGGCTCACCTCGGTGATCGGGACCCTCAGCTCGTCGGCCAGGTCCACGATGTCGCCGACGATGTCGGCCCGGTCCATCTCGGCGTTGAGGAACACCTCGTAGACCTTGCGACGCCCGGCCAGCAGCAGCTCCCGCACGGCCTGCCGTCCTTCGACCTGGGTGCCGCCGAGCCCGCGCTCCTTGGGTGCGGTCGTGCGACCCGGGTCCTTGCGCGGCGCCCGGCGCGCCGCGGCGCCCTGTCGGGCCCGTTCGCTGCCCGGAGGGTTGGCGCGCCCGGACGGTGCGCCGCCCCGGGCGCCGCCACCGCGGCCGGGTCCGGCACCCTTGGGACCACCACCGCCCCGCGATCCCCCGGTGGCCCGGCCCGATGCCCCGGAGCCCTTCCCGCCACGTCCCGCGGACCCCGACCCGGACGAGCGCGACCGGTCCGACCCTCCTCGACGTGACCCTCCGGGGGACCTACCGGCCATCAGCTGCTCCTCTGGTCGACGAAGTGGACCCGCGTCTCGATCAGCGCGGTGGCCAGACACGCGATGCCCTCGGCGCGGCCGAGGCCCCCGATGCCCTCGGCCCGACGGCCCTTGACCGTGACGGGGGCTCCGACGAGGTCGCTGAGCACGACCTGCATGCGATCCCGGTGGGGGGCGAGCTTCGGCCGCTCGGCGATCACCGAGCAGTCGACGTTGACCGCCGACCAACCATCCTCGTGCAGCAGCCGCACGACTTCGGCCAACAGCTCCAGGCTGTCGGCGCCGCGCCACCGTTCGTCGGTGTCGGGGAAGTGGGATCCGAGGTCGCCGAGCCCGGCCGCGCCCAGTAGCGCCTCGGCCACCGCGTGGGCGACGACGTCGGCGTCGGAATGACCGTGCAGGCCGGCCTCGCCCGGGAAGCTCACGCCACCGAGCACCAGGGCGCGGTCGGGATCGTCGCTGAATCGGTGGATGTCGAAGCCGTTGCCGACCCGGATGCTCACGGTGTCGAGTCTCCCCCGGGCGGGCCGTCGGTGTCGCCTCCGGAGCGGGCCGAGCCGAGGAGGGCGGACGCCACGTCCAGGTCGGACGGCTCGGTGATCTTGAGGTTCGTCCGCTCGCCGTCGACCAGCTCCACCGATCCCCCCACCGCCTCGACCAGGGCGGCGTCGTCGGTGGCGTCGGCACCGGCCCGGTGCGCCGCTCGCAGGGTGCCGGCCCGGAACCCCTGGGGGGTCTGCACCGCCCGCAGCAGGTCGCGGTCCACCGTGCCCCCGTCGAGATGGCGGATGGTGTCGGTGACCGCCACGACCGGGACCACCGCATCGGCGCCCGATCGGACCGCCTCGATCACCCTCCGGTAGAGCTCGGGCGAGGCCAGCGGTCGGGCCGCGTCGTGCACCAGGACGACCGCGGCGTCGGCGGGCACGGCGTCCAGCCCGGACGCCACCGACGCGGACCGCGTCGCACCTCCGACCACCACCCGATCGGCACCGTCGACGCGGTCGGACCAGTCCGCCCGGACGACCACCACGACACCGTCGCAGGCCGCACCGGCCGTTGCGACCGAGCGCTCCAGGACGGTCCGGCCCGCCAGGATCGCCTGCTGCTTGGGACCACCGAAGCGCGATCCGCGACCCGCCGCGACCACCACGCACCACACCGGCCCCGTCGCCTCCTCGTTCACGCCCGCACCGTACCGGCCGCCACGACCGATCCCGGGATCGACAACCCATCGGATCGGGCCGGGAACGGCCCGCCCGCGGACTAGGTGTGACGAAGATCTCTGTCACTACGATGCCGGTCGTGAACGACATGGACCTGCTCCACAACGTCGAGCTGTTCGACCGCTTCGACGACGAGGACCACCGGCGGGTGGCCGACGCCGCGGAGCGGGTGGATCTCATCCGCAGCGATGTCGTGTTCACCGAGGGCGCCGAGGCCGACGCGTGCTACGTGGTCATCGACGGCCGGGTCGCCATCGCCAACAAGTCGATCGACGGCCGCGAGTCGATGGTGGCGCTCATGGAGCGCGGCGACCTGTTCGGCGAGATGGGGTTCTTCGACGGTATGGGTCGTTCTGCCGAAGCCCGGGCGCTGGAGCAGTCCAGCGTGATCCGCATCCCCTACGACGTGCTGCAGGCCCTGTGGGAGGACAAGCCCGAGCTCCTCTGGTCGGTGGTGCGCATGCTGAGCCAGCGCATCCGCGCCACCGACGAGGCGTTGGCCGACGCCTTCTTCCTCGATGTCACCGGCCGAACCGCCAAGCACCTGCTCGAGCTCGCCGGGGACCGCGACGACTTCGAGATCCCGATCACCCAGGAGGAGCTGGCCGGCCTGGTCGGCGCGTCACGTGAGCGGGTGAACAAGGCGATCGCGAGCTTCCTTCGGCTCGGCTGGATCGAGCAGAACGACCGCCAGTACCGGATCCTCAAGCGCCGCGAGCTGGAGATCCGCTCGACCTGAGCACACCCACCCGACCGACGCCGGGTTCAGCCCGCCAGGAAGGTGAGGACCCGGTCCCACGCGTCGGCCGCGTCGTCGGCCCGGTGACTGGGCCGGGTCGGGTCGTGCACGAAGCCGTGGTCGGCCCCCTCGTAGTGGACGACGTCGACCCCGCGGCCGCGCAGATCCTCGACGTGGTCGGTGGGGGTGTACGGGTCGACGGAGCCGACGATCGCCATGACCTCGGTCGACCCGCGGGCGTCGAGCGCGGCCAGTGGCTCGCCCTGGCCGGGTCCCTGCCACGCCTCGGGCACCCGGATCATCCCGTAGAAGGCGGCGATGCGGTCGAAGCGCCCGGTCGCCGCGGCCTTGAGGGCGTACATCCCACCCATGCAGAACCCGATGAGCCCGACGTCGTCGCACCCGGTGAGATCCGCCAGGTCGACCGCGTCGCCGAGCAGCCGGTCGTCGGACAGCTCGGGCAGGACCGCGAAGCGCGCCGGTCCGGCGTCGGCGTCGCCCTCGTTCGGCAGGTCGCGGCCGGGGAACGGCTCGAAGGTGCCGACGCTCCAACCCGTGCGGGCGGCGAGGTCGTCGCACATCTCGGTGAACAGCGGGCGCAGTCCCCACACGTCGGGGATGACGATCAGTCCCCGCGACGCCCCTTCGGAGCGGGCGAGGTGGGCGGGGGTTCCGGACGGCAGGGTCTCCACGGGCGCCGACGCTAGTGCCGGTGCTCCGCCTCGCGAGGTCCCGACCAGACGGCCGGACCGACGGTCCGCTCAGTTGTAGCGGTCGAGGATGGACGACTCGGCGATGCGTCCGAGCGCGTCCTTGATCGTCAACGCCCAGTGCTCGGTCACGCCGTCGACCGTGCACAGGTCCTCGACCGACGCGCGGCTCAGCTTGCCGAGCGACCCGTAGTGGTCGACGAGCCGATCGGCCAGGTCATCGGGCAGGCGGGGGATGCGCGCCAGCATCCGGTAGCCGCGGGGCTGCAGGTGGGCGTCCATGTCGTCCTCCTGACCGTGGCCCGACAGGTGCAGCGCGTGGGCGACCTTGTCGGGGTCGAGGAGGTCCTCCATGTCCAGGTCCGACAGGGTGTCGATGGCCTGCTCGAGGTCCCACGAGGCGTCGGTCTGCAGGTAGTCGAGGACGACGAGCCGGCGCTCGTCCTCCACCCCTGCCATCAGCTCCCGGAGCTGCAGGCGCACCAGCCGGCCGTCGGTGCCGAGCTCGACCAGGTGACGCTCGATCTCATCGGAGATGCGCGCCACCAGCTCCGCCCGCTGCAGGAGGGCGACGACGTCTCGGAGCGTGACCAGGTCCTCGACCTCGAGCGAGGTCAGGTTGGTGGACTCCTCGTTGAGACGCCCCTTGTATCGCTCCAGGGTCTGCAACGCCTGGTTGCAGCGGTTCAGGATCGCCGTGATCGGCTCCAGCTGGTACCGGGTCGACTTGGTGTAGACGGTCACCACCGCCATGTCCTCGGACACCGACAGCACCGGGACGCCGATCGAGCGCGCCACCCGCTCCGCGGTGCGGTGACGGGTCCCGGTCTCCTCGGTGGGGACGTTCGGGTTCGGGACCAGGTGCACGTTGGCGCGGGCGATGTAGCCGGCGTCGGGGGTGAGGACGATGGCACCGTCGGTCTTGGCCAGCTCCGACAGCCGCTGGGGCGAGAACGCCGCGTTCACCAGGAACCCGCCGGAGGAGATGTTGAGCACCTCCGGTCCGTCGCCGATCACGATCAGGGCCCCCATGCCGGCCTTGAGGATCCGGTCCAAGCCCTCTCGCAGCGGCTGCCCCGGCGCGACCGCGGCCAGCGCAGCCTGCAGTTCGGGGTTGCGGCGCAGCGCCATCGACGCAGCCTAGTGCCCGGGTCGCCAGATCGGTCGTTCAGTCCACCGCGGTCGGCGTTCGTTCGGCCACCCGGGCGTGGGCCCCGGCGTCGGGCGGGGGCACTCCATTCAGTGCTCCAGGAGGCCGACGGTGTCCAACGCCACGCGGAGGCTGGGCACGCGCAACACCTCCATCGGCACCGCGACGGTCGGTGTGGAGTGGGGGACCACGGCAGTGGTGAAGCCGAGCCGAGCCGCTTCGGCCAGTCGCCGTTCGATGCGACGCACCTGTCGGAGCTCACCGCCCAGGCCGACCTCTCCGCAGGCCACGACCCCGGGAGAGATGGGGGCGCCGGTCGCCGAGGACACGGCAGCGATGCACACGGCGAGGTCCGCGGCCGGTTCGGTGACCTTCACCCCTCCGACGGTCATGGCGTAGACGTCGGCCTGCGACAGGTCGACGCCGAGCCGCTGTTGGAGCACGGCGAGAAGCAGCGACAAGCGCCCCTGGTCCAGCCCCTGGGCCGACCGCCGCGGCTGGGCGAGCGACGACCCTGCGACGAGCGACTGGACCTCGACCAGCAGCGGCCGCTGACCCTCGAGCGCGGGCACGACCACCGACCCGGGCAACCCCGGGGTGCGATCCCCGAGCAGCAGCGAGGACGGGTCGGCCATGGACGCCAGGCCGTCGCCGTGGACGCTGAACATGCCGATCTCGTCGGTGGAGCCGAAGCGGTGCTTGACCGCCCGCAGGATGCGCAGGTCGTGGTGACGGTCGCCGTCGAGCGACAGGACGGTGTCCACCACGTGTTCGAGCACCCGGGGCCCCGAGAGCTGGCCGTCCTTGGTGACGTGGCCGACCAGCAGCACCGACGTGCCGCTGGCCTTGGCGATCTGCACCAACCGGTGCGCGCACTCGCGCACCTGTGTGACCGAGCCGGGGGCGCTCGAGAAGCGGGCGTCGAACAGGGTCTGCACCGAATCGACCACCACCAGTTCGGGCCGGACCGCTTCGAGGTGCACCGCCACGTTGCCCATGGCGGTCTCGGCGGCCAGGAGCAGGTTGTCGTCCAGGGCGTCGATCCGCTCCGCGCGCAGGCGCACCTGGTCCGCGGACTCCTCACCGGTGACGTAGAGGACCCGGGCGCCGGCACGCGCCCGCGCCGCGAGCGCCTGCAGGACCAGGGTCGACTTGCCGACGCCGGGCTCGCCGCCCAGGAGCGTGACGCTGCCGGGGACGAAGCCCCCGCCCAGAACCCGGTCGAGCTCGGCGATCCCTGTGGGCACCGGCGCGCCGTCGGCGGCGGTCAGCTGGGTGATCGGGGTGGGCGGACTGGACGCGGCGAGCGGTTCGAGACCGGCGTCGGGCGTCTCCAGCTCTTCGGACAGCGTGTTCCAGTCACCGCAGGACGAACACCGCCCCGACCACTTGGGTGCACCCGCACCGCAGCTCATGCACCGGAAGACGGTCCTGGTCCGCGCCATGGGCCCGACGGTAGGCGACGGGGGTGACAGCCGACGCGGATGGGTCGAACGGGTGTTCCCACCCGGAACGACGGGTCAGTCGCGTCGGGCTGCCCCGATCACCGCGACGACCGCAGCGCCGACGAGCAGCACCGCCCCCAGGACGACCAGCACCAGTGTCGAGGTTCGAAGCGTCGAAGCCGACGCCCGAAGGTCCGTGTCGGTGGCGGCACCACCGGCCAGCGGAGCCGACCACCTCGCCACCCCCTTGGTGATGCGACCGTTGGACTCGTCGACCCCGTCGGGCAGGGCGACCCGGACGGTCAGGGTTGCGGCATCGGCGGAGTCGAACCCCTCGGCTGCCAGCTCCTCAGGGGTGCGACCCAGCGGGAGGCCTCCGAGGACCTGGGCCAGCTGCTCGTCGGAGAACTGGGCCGGGTCCCCGGTCAGGTGGAGTCGGGTCCGGAACTCCGTCGAGTCCGAGAGGAGGCCGTTGCCGAGGAGGAGCGATGTGTCGGAGAACACCCCTCCTGCCCCGCCGACCTCGTCGAGGACCGCGGAGAGCTCCTCCGGTGACGAGAAGCGTCGCACCGCGACGACCCGGAGCCCGCCCCTCCGGGCTGTCGGCCCGTCGACGTCCCAGCCGGCGTCGGCCAGGTCGGTCAGGACCAGTCGCGAGGGGTCGCCCAGCTGTGCCGCGGCGTCGGCGTCGAGGTCCGCCGTGACGGTGACCTTGCCGGACCCCGCCGGATCGACCGCCACGAGCACATCGACGTCGGTCCGACACGCCGCGGCCGTCAGCGCGACCAGGATGCCCAGCACCAGCACCCACGGCGACCGGGTCCGGGCGCCGGGAGACAACGAGCGGGACAGGGCGGGCACGGCTTCGAACGCTACCCGGCCGACGCGCGGCCCATGACGGCCGGTCGATCGACGACCTGACCCCGATCGAACTCGGGCACCTGCGACCATCCGGTGGCCATCGGTGCCCGAGAACGGGCCGGATCAGACCTTGGTGGCCTTGATCGCCAGGTAGTTGTCGACGTGGCAGCAGTCGGGTCCGAACGTCAGCGTTCCGCACCCCGGCGACAGGACCGGCGTGGTCAAGGTGATGGCGCTGCCGGTGCCCACCGGGGCGTAGGTCGATCCGGTCCATTCGAGTCGGATGACGCCGACCGAGCCCTGACCACCATCACCGGTCTCGAGGCGCACCGCCGAGGTCCAGTCGAGGCACATGATCACCGACGCGACGGCACCCTGCTGGTAGCCCGGCGGCGGGTTCCACAGGTTGGCCACGTAGTTGCCCGGGACGTTCAGGACCGCCTGCGGTGTCCCCTGGGGCCGGAGGTCCCGAACGCGGTTCTGGCTGTCGTCCTGCCGGATTGACCGGCAGGACGACAGCCAGAACGAAACGAGTCGGTCCGGTCCGAGCTCAGTCGCCGGTGGCGGCGAGCTCCTCGATCGGGGGCGGGGTGAAGCCCTCCACCGCGCGGAACACAGCGTGGAGCTGCCCGTCGTCGTCAGGGTCGGGCTCGACGTCGACCACGATCGTCTGGCCGGCGCGGAACTCCTTCCACAGCAGTCGCTCCGACAGCGGGTCCTCGACCAGCCGCTGGATCGCCCGACGCAGCGGCCTGGCGCCGAGCGTCGGGTCGTAGCCCCGCTCGCCCAGGAAGACCTTGGCCGCAGGCGTCACCTCGAGGCCCATGCCCTGTGCGGCCATCTGGGTGGTCACCCGCTCGATCATCAGGTCGACGATCTGGATGACCTCGGCCTGGCTGAGCTCGTGGAAGACGATGACGTCGTCGATGCGGTTCAGGAACTCGGGCCGGAAGTGCGCCTTGAGGGCGTCGTTGACCTTCTCCTTCATGCGCTCGTAGGTGACGGCCTCGTCGCGCTTGGAGAAGCCGACGTTGGCCTTGCGCAGGTCCGCCGTTCCCAGGTTGGACGTCATGATGAGCACGGTGTTGCGGAAGTCGACCGACCGACCCTGCGAATCGGTCAGGCGACCCTCCTCGAGGATCTGCAGCAGCGTGTTGAACACGTCGGGGTGCGCCTTCTCGATCTCGTCGAAGAGGACGACCGAGAACGGCTTGCGGCGGACGGCTTCGGTGAGCTGACCGCCCTCCTCGTAGCCGACGTAGCCGGGAGGCGAGCCCACCAGGCGGCTGACGGTGTGCTTCTCCATGTACTCCGACATGTCGAGGCTGATCATCGCCTGGTCGTCGCCGAAGAGGAACTCGGCGAGGGTCTTCGCCAGCTCGGTCTTGCCGACGCCGGAGGGGCCCAGGAAGATGAACGAGCCCGACGGGCGCTTGGGGTCCTTGAGGCCGGCCCGGGTGCGGCGGATCGCCTGGCTGACCGCCTTGATGGCGTCCTCCTGGCCGATGACCCGCTTGTGCAGCTCGTCCTCCATGCGCAGCAGCTTGGCGGTCTCCTCCTCGGTCAGCTTGTAGACCGGGATGCCGGTCCACAGCGACAGGACCTCGGCGATCGCCTCTTCGTCGACCTCGTCGAACAGGTCGACACCGGCCGCCTTCATCTCGAGGTCCTTCTCCTCCTTCGTGGCCAGGAGCTCCTTCTCCCGGTCGCGGAGGCCACCGGCGGCCTCGAAGTCCTGGGACTCGACCGCCTCCTTCTTCTGGCGGACGACGTCGGCGAGCTCCGATTCGATCTCTCGGTAGTCCGGCGGCGTCTGCATGCGGCGGATGCGCAGACGTGAGCCCGCCTCGTCGATCAGGTCGATCGCCTTGTCAGGAAGGAAGCGGTCCGAGATGTAGCGGTCGGCCAGGTTGGCCGCAGCGACCAGCGCCTGATCGGTGATCGTCACCCGGTGGTGCTCCTCGTAGCGCTCACGCAGGCCCTTGAGGATCTCGATCGTGTGGGCGACCGACGGCTCGTCGACGACCACCTTCTGGAAGCGGCGTTCGAGCGCGGCGTCCTTCTCCAGGTGCTTGCGGTACTCGTCGAGGGTGGTGGCGCCGATCGTCTGCAGCTCGCCGCGGGCCAGCATGGGCTTGAGGATGCTGGCGGCGTCGATCGCACCCTCGGCGGCACCCGCACCGACGAGGGTGTGGATCTCGTCGATGAACAGGATGATGTCGCCGCGGGTCTTGATCTCCTTGAGGACCTTCTTGAGCCGCTCCTCGAAGTCACCCCGGTAGCGGGACCCGGCGACGAGCGCACCCAGGTCGAGCGTGTAGAGCTGCTTGTCCTTCAGCGTCTCGGGGACCTGGTCCGCGGCGATCGCCTGGGCGAGGCCCTCGACGATGGCGGTCTTGCCGACGCCGGGTTCGCCGACCAGCACCGGGTTGTTCTTGGTGCGGCGGCTGAGCACCTGCATCATCCGCTCGGTCTCGCGGTCACGTCCGATCACCGGGTCGAGCTTCTTGTCGCGCGCGAGCTGCGTGAAGTTCCGACCGAACTGGTCGAGCACCAGCGACCCCGACGGCGTCTCACCACCCGACCCACCGGAGGTGGCACCCGCCTTCTCTCCACCGCCCGGGGGCTGGGTGGACGATCCGGGGTAGCCCGACAGCAGCTGGATGACCTGCTGACGCACCCGGGACAGGTCCGCGCCGAGCTTGACCAGCACCTGGGCGGCCACGCCCTCGCCCTCGCGGATGAGGCCGAGGAGGATGTGCTCGGTCCCGATGTAGTTGTGACCGAGCTGCAGGGCCTCGCGAAGCGACAGCTCGAGGACCTTCTTGGCGCGGGGCGTGAACGGGATGTGACCCGACGGCGACGACCCGCCCTGGCCGATGATCTCCTCGACCTGCTGGCGCACCGCCTCGAGCGAGATGCCGAGCGACTCGAGCGCCTTGGCCGCGACTCCCTCACCCTCGTGGATGAGGCCGAGGAGGATGTGCTCGGTCCCGATGTAGTTGTGGTTGAGGAGGCGAGCCTCCTCCTGGGCCAACACGACCACCCGACGGGCCCGGTCGGTGAAACGTTCGAACACTTGGTGCCTCCCGAGAAGACGTTGGGTAAGTGTAACGCCCGACCCCCGTCACCCGTTCCCCGCCCTGTGGAGGCTCCGGGACTCCCCCGGTGGCCCGGTGCTCCTCCCGGATGAGCCGCCCGACGGGGAGCCACCTGTGACATCGGCGGGTGGGGTCCGCCCCGGCGGCGCCGGGTAGCGTGGCGCAGATGGCCGACCACAACCCGCTCGGGGTCATGCCCTCCATGGCCGATGACCTGGCCCGGGTCGAGGCCGAGCTCGGCGACGCGGTCCGATCCGGAGACGAGTACCTGACCGAGATCTCGTCGCACCTGATCGCGGCCGGCGGCAAGCGCGTGCGACCCGGGTTCTGCATCGCGGCGGCCGCAACGGCCCTGACCGTCGACGCGCCCGCGAGCGCGGCGGCGGTGACCGGGGGCGTCGCGGTGGAGCTGGTGCACCTGGGGTCGCTCTACCACGACGACGTCATGGATGAGGCCACCATGCGCCGCACCGTCGAGAGCGTCAACGCCCGGTGGGGCAACCTCAAGGCGATCCTGGCCGGCGACTTCCTGTTGGCCCGGGCCTCGGAGCTCGCGGCCGGACTCGGCGTGGAGGTGGCCGGCCTGCTCGCGGCGACGATCGGACGGCTGTGCGAAGGCCAGGTGCTGGAGCTGCGCCACGCCTACGACCGGGGGCGGACCGAGGAGTCCTACCTCCGGTCGATCGACGGCAAGACGGCGTCGCTGCTGGCCTCGTCGTGCCGCATCGGCGGGATCGTCGCCGACCTCCCCGGTGACCACACCGACGCCTTGACCGAGTTCGGCCGCAGCTACGGCATGGCGTTCCAGCTGGTCGACGACGTGCTCGACCTGGTGGCCACCGCCGCCACGCTCGGCAAGCCGGCAGGCCACGACATGGAGGAAGGCGTCTACACCCTCCCGGTGATCCACACGCTGGCCTCCGGTCGCGGCGACGAGTTGGCAACGCTGCTGGCCGGCTCGGCCGACGGCGTGGGACTCGACGCCGACGCCCGCGACAAGGCGATCGAGATCGTCCGCGACGGCGACGGCATCGACGTGACGATCGCCGCCGCACGCGCCTACGCGGACGTCGGCCGGGCCGCCCTCCGACGACTGCCCGACAGCCCCGGTGTGACCGGGTTGTCCGCCGCGGCGGACTACCTGCTCGACAACGTCGAGGCCGCGGCCGCCTGAGCGACCAGGAGGGTCACATCAGCCGGGTGGACTCGGCCACGCGGTGCTGCGTGATCTCGGTGCCGGTGATCGGGAGGCCACCCATCCCGGTCAGGAACGTCGCCATGTGCGGGGTGGCCATGTGCGTGGCCATCGCCTCGTCGGACTCCCACTCCTCGTAGACCCGGAAAACGCCGGGCTGCGACGGATCGGTCCAGAACCCGTAGGTGATGTTGCCGTCCTCCGCCAGGGTGGCCTCGACCAGAGGGCCGATCAACGCCACCGCGGCGTCGTGTCCCTCGGGCTCCATGGAGATGATTCCGCTCACGATCAGCATGTCCGGACTGTAGCCAGACGCCGCGGATCGAGGGGCGGTCAGGCCGACAGTCGACTGAGGATCTCTGCGAAGGCCGAACCGAGCACGGCGGGATCGACCGGTTCTGCGGAGGTCAACACGTTGCCGAACACCAGGACCTCGCCCTTCTGGACGATCGCGCTGGTCGCGGCGGCGAACCCGGGAGCCTCCCGCGGCGGAGGCCCGACGAAGCTGTTCCAGCGGACGTCGTCGCCCAGCGCAAGATCGACCTCCTGATGCGAGACCGAGATCTTGTCGTGATCGAACGGCTTGCCGTCGGACCGCACGCCTCGGCAGTCGTCGCCGCTCACTCCCTGTTCGATCGAGAAGACGTTGAACGCCTCGACGGCATCCCGCTCGGAACCGAAGGTCAGAACCCGGAAGGTCGACTGGTGCTCGGGCCAGGTCGCCACGAACTGCCACCAGCCGGTCGCGAGCAACGGCCAGGATGCGATCGCGAGGCATCGGGTGTCGCCGCTCGGGTTGAAGGCCTGCCATCGGAACCGAGCCGGGAGCTGGGCCGCGAACGGTGGCGCCTGGTCGGTGGCGACCGCGGCCGGGTCGAGTCGACTGAAGATGCCCGCTCCCCCGGCCAACCGCTCCACGAGCTCCGGGGTGCGGCCGACCGCTCCCGGAACGTTCATCTCGATTCCCGGAAGGAAGCCGGCGGACGCGCCCCGGACCTCCTCGGGCCAGGTCGTGGAGGTGGACCCGGACGTCGTCACCTCGGTCCCGTCGTCGCCGCCCCGCACGAGGGCGAACGCGACCACGCCGACGAGCACGGCGCCCACCGCCACGGCCAGGGCCAGGGCCACCGGGCGGCGGGAGCGACGTCGCTCCGGAGGGGGCAGGGTGTCTCCGGCCCCCCCGGCCTCGACCCCCGCCGTTCGGGACGGAGCGGTCCCTGCAACGGACGAGCGTGCCGACGGTTCGTGATCGGGGGCCGGCCGCGGATCCTGCACGGTCTCGTCGGAGTCGAGCGGTTCGATCACCACCAGCGGGGTGGGGTCCAGACCCAGGGTCCGCTGCGCGCTGCGAAGCTGCTCCCCCAACTCCAGCGCGGTGGCGGGCCGTTGGTCCGGATCGGTCGAGAGGCCTGCTTCGATGACGGTGGCGACCACATCGGGCACCCGGTCGCGGTCGAGGCGGCGACGGTCGCCCCGCGCCATGCGGCCGAGCACCAGCAGGGGGCTGTCGGTCGGCTCGCCCAACGACGCCTGACCGTCGAGGAGCTCGAACAGCGTCGAGCACAGCTCGTACACGTCGGTGCGGGGCGTGATCGCACCGCCCTCGAACAACTCGGGGGCGGCGTGCAGCGGTGTGAGCAGCGGCGCCCGGGTGGTGGCGGTCGACGACATCAGCCGGGCGATGCCGAAGTCGGCCAGAGCGACGTCACCGGTGCGGGTGCGCAGCACGTTGGCCGGCTTGATGTCGCCGTGGATGATCCCGTGCAGGTGGACCGAGTGCACGCCGCCGGCGAGTTGCACGCCGACCCGGAGCACCTCGGCGAACGGGATCGGACCGTCGGCGACCAGCTCGTCGGCCAGGGTGCCCCCGGGCAGGTACTCCATGACGAGGAACGGCCGCTCGTCGTCGATGAAACCGCCGTCGAAGACCGACACCACGTTGGGGTGAGGCGACAGGCGACCCAGGGTGCGGCACTCGTTGAGGAACAGCTTGCCGACCAGCTCGGTCTGACCGGGCAGGTGGAGGACCTTGACCGCCACGGGTCGGTCGAAGCGGGTCTGGGTGCCCAGGTACACCACGCTCGACGCGCCGCGACCGATCACGCGGTCGAGGACGACCCCCGGCACCTCGACGTCGTCCCCACCCACGGCCACGGCCGACAAGGGTACGGGACACGCCGTCATGGGATCGAGCCGTCAGGGGGGCGCTGGCAGCGCGTCCAGATCCGTCACCACGACCAGGCGGCGGTCGACCATGTGGCGGACCAGGCGGGCCCGACGGCTAGTGGCGAGCACGCCCGACTCGCCCTGCATGCCGTCGACGCCCTGCTCGGCCAGGCGACGACACAGGTAGTCGAGCTTGCGGTTGAACTTGGAGACGGTCCACCCCAACCGGCGGGCGATCTCCTTGTTGCCCGGGATCTCGGACTGCCAGTCGGTGCGACCCCGCAGCAACGGCTCGGCGAGCGCGGCGACCAGCATCCGCTGCTCGGCGTTGAGGCTGATGGTGGCGAACTCGACGGTGTCGGACGCGACCGACACCCCCAGCTCGAGCGGGGTCGGCTCGGCGAGCGCGCCACCGATCTCGTAGCTGGCGGGACCGGCGTCGAAGGCGACGACGAACTCCTCGAAGCCGATCGGGGCCTGGTCCGACGGGGCGAGCTCGGTCCTCGACGGACCGTCGCGGTCGATGACCCGTAAGGTGATGTGGCGCCCCAGGTTCTGCAGGAACCAGACGTCGCCCTGGGCGGCGAAGCAGCCGAGCACCCGGTGCAGGTACTGGTTGTCGGCGTCGACGATCAGATCCGCGGCGCGGCCGAAGGTCAGCGTCTCGCCCGGTTCGACCTGGATCTCCTCGCCCAGGAAGTCGAGGAAGAGGCTCCCCACCCCGTCAGCTCCCCGACTCGACCTGCTCGCCGGACGGGGAGTCGGGACGTTCACGCTCGGGCGGCTCCGGGCGCAGAGTGGGGAAGAGGACCACGTCACGGATCGACGAGGTGCCCGACAGCAGCATGACGAGTCGGTCCATCCCGATGCCGAGTCCGACCGTCGGCGGAAGGCCGTAGTCGAGGGCCCGGAGGTAGTCGGCGTCGACCGCCATCGCCTCGGCGTCGCCGGCGGCCTTGCGCTCGGCCTGATCCTCGAAGCGGGACCGCTGGTCGTCGGGGTCGGTCAGCTCCGAGAACCCGTTGCACAGCTCGCGACCCACGACGATGGCCTCGAAGCGCTCTGTCAGCTCCGGGTCGTCGCGGTGGCGGCGCGACAGCGGCGAGACCTCGGCGGGGTAGTCGACGACGAAGGTCGGGTCCCACAGGGTCGCCTCGGTCGTCTTCTCGTACAGCTCGAGCAGCAGCTTGCCGGGACCGTAGGTGCGGTCGTGGGGGACGCCGTGTCGATCGCACAGCTCACGGAGCCGGTCCGGCGACGTGTGCACCGACACGTCCTCGCCCACCCGCTCGGAGGTGAGCTCGGCCAGCGGAGCGCGACGCCACGGAGCCGACAGGTCGACCGGGCGGTCGTCGAAGATGACGGTGGTCGATCCGGTCAGCTCGAGCGCCAGGTGCGCGACCAGCTCCTCGGTGAGCGCCATGTGGGTGTGGTAGTCGCCGTAGGCCTCGTAGGCCTCGAGCATCGTGAACTCGGGGTTGTGACGGTTGGAGATGCCCTCGTTGCGGAACACCCGGGCGATCTCGAACACCTTCTCGAAGCCGCCGACCACCAGGCGCTTCAGGTACAGCTCGGGAGCGATGCGCAGGTACAGCTCCAGGTCGAGCGCGTTGTGGTGGGTGGTGAACGGCTCGGCCAGGGCTCCACCGGGGACCGGGTGGAACACCGGCGTCTCCACCTCCAGGTACCCGCGGGCCTCGAGGAAGCGGCGCGTCTCGGACAGGATCCGGGAGCGCATCTCGAAGGTGCGCCGGGACTCCTCGGTGACCCACAGGTCGACGTAGCGCTGCCGGTAGCGGGTGTCGGTGTCGCTGATGCCGTGCCACTTGTCGGGGAACGAGCGTCGGGCAGGAGCGAGCAGCACCCACTCGTCGACTCGGACCGACAGCTCGCCGCGACGAGTGGTCATGACCTCTCCGGTGACCCCGATCCAGTCGCCGAGGTGCAGCTCGCCGAAGCGCTCGAAGTCCGGGGTCGTCGCCGCGGGGGCGAACAGCTGGATCCGCCCGGTGCGGTCCGCCAACGTGCCGAAGGCCAACTTGCCCTGCACGCGGCGCAGCATGAGCCGTCCGGCGATGGTCACCCGCTCGCCGGTCTCGGTGCCCGGATCGAGGTCGGGGTGATCCGCCACGATCGACGCTGCGGTGGCGTCAGGAGCGAAGGTGTACGGCTGGTCCCAGTCGGCCAGACGGTGGTCGGTCACTGGTTCTTCTCCCAGATGAGGCGGAGGCCGTGCAGCGTGAGCCAGGGCTCCTCGTGCTCGATCGAGGTGGTGGCGGGAGCGATCAGGCCCGCCAGCCCGCCGGTGGCAACGATCGTGGAGTCGCCGATGACGTCCTCGATGCGCTCGCACATGCCGTCGACGAGCGACGAGTAGCCGAAGACCGCTCCGGACTGGATCGACTCGACGGTGGTCCGACCGATCACGCTGCGTGGTGCGACCAGCTCCACCCGGCGCAGGGCGGCGGCCCTCCCGAACAGGGCGTCCATGGAGATCTCGATCCCCGGCACGATGGCGCCCCCCATGTACTCGCCCTTGGCTGAGATGACGTCGAAGGTCGTCGCGGTGCCGAAGTCGACGACGATCGTCGGACCGCCGAACAGGTCGTAGGCCCCCACCGCGTTGGCGATCCGGTCCGCACCGACCTCGCGGGGGTTCTCGTACAGCACCGGCATCCCCGTCTTGATGCCGGTGCCGAGGACGACCGGCTCGATGTCGAGGTACCGCTCGCACATCCGACGCAGCTCGAAGGTGATGCTGGGCACCCCCGAGGAGACCGCCACACCCAGCACGTCGGTGCGCAGGTCGAGGTCGCGGGTCTCGAGGAGCTGGCGCAGCAGGAGCCACAGCTCGTCGCTGGTCCGCTCCGCGTTGGTGGCCAGACGCCAGTGGTCGAGCAGCTCGTGGCTGCGGTCACCGGAGTCGTAGAGGCCGACGACGGTCTGGGTGTTGCCGGCGTCGATGACGAGCAGCACGTTCGGGGTCCTGTCTGTCTTCGCGGAGGGTCTGGCTTCGGGAGTTGTCTGCCGTGGGGCCGTCGGGTTCCGAGCCGGGGCCCGGTGGACGGTGATCCGTCACAGGATGCCAGACGCACCGCCGTCCGCCGGCACCCGTTCCCCGCCCGGAGCCGCAGCCGAACTTGTAGCTGAGCGGTCACGCCAGCGACCGAGGGCTACAACAACGCCGGCGGCAGCCGAACTTGTAGCTGAGCGGTCACGCCAGCGACCGGGGACTACAACAACGCCGGCGGCAGCCGAACTTGTAGCTGAGCGGTCACGCCAGCGACCAAGGGCTACAACAACGCCGGCGGCAGCCGAACTTGTAGCAGAGCGGTCACGCCAGCGACCAAGGGCTACAACAACGCCGGCGGCCGCCGAACTTGTAGCTGAGCGGTCACGCCAGCGACCGGGGGCTACAAGTTCGAGGAGGGGCGGGGAGCGGTCAGGCCAGGTCGAGGCCCAGGTCGAGGGTCGGAGCCGACTTGGTGATCCGACCGATCGAGATCATGTCCACCCCGGTCGCGGCGTACTCGCCGATCGTGTCGAGGGTGACGTCGCCGGACACCTCGAGCAGGGTGCGACGCACCCCTCCGCCCTGGCCTGACCGCTACCCGCCAGACGCACCGCCGTCCGCCGGCACCCGTTCCCCGCCCGGAGCCGCAGCCGAACTTGTAGCTGAGCGGTCACGCCAGCGACCGAGGGCTACAACAACGCCGGCGGCCGCCGAACTTGTAGCTGAGCGGTCACGCCAGCGACCGAGGGCTACAACAACGCCGGCGGCCGCCGAACTTGTAGCTGAGCGGTCACGCCAGCGGCCGGGGGCTACAAGTTCGAGGAGGGGCGGGGAGCGGTCAGGCCAGGTCGAGGCCGAGGTCGAGGGTCGGAGCCGACTTGGTGATCCGACCGACCGAGATCATGTCCACCCCGGTCGCGGCGTACTCGCCGATCGTGTCGAGGGTGACGTCGCCCGACACCTCGAGCAGGGTGCGACGCACCGAGCCCCCCTGGCGGACCTGGGCCGCGGCGACACAGGCCCGGACCTCGGCCGGGCTCATGTTGTCCAGCAGGATCGAGTCCGCTCCGACATCGAGGGCCTCGACGCACTGATCCAGCGAGTCGCACTCGACGTGCACCGTGCGGCCCGGCCAGCGGTCCCGGGCCACGGCCACCGCCTCGGCGATGCCCACGCCACCCAGGTGGTTGTCCTTGATCAGCATCCAGTCCGACAGGTTCCCTCGGTGGTTGCGACCACCGCCGGCGCGCACCGCCGCCTTGGACAGCGACCGCAACCCCGGGATGGTCTTTCGGGTGTCCCAGACCCGGGCGTCGCCGCCGGCCGCGGCCGCGTCGACGTAGGCGGCGGTGAGCGTCGCGATCCCCGACAGGAAGCCCAGGAAGTTCAAGGCGGTGCGCTCGCCGGTGAGGATCGACCGGAACGGTCCTCGCACGACGCCGAACACCTCCCCGGCCGACAGCCGGGCCCCGTCGTCGCGCACCCAGTCGACCTCGACGGCGGGGTCGAGCTGGGCGAAGGTCTCCGTTGCGCACGCGGTCCCGGCAAGCACTCCGTCGGTGCGGGCGACGAATCGGGCCTCGCCCAACACCGGCGGCACCAGGGTCGCGGTCAGGTCGCCGAGTGGGGTGAGGTCCTCGGCCAGAGCACGCCGCACAGCATCGACGACGTCGAGGGCGGGAGGTTGCAGGTAGCCGGGATCGACCTGGGAGCTCATGGCGAGAGCCTGCCCCGACCGGGGGGTGCCCGTCACGGTGGGTTCAGGTCCCGCCGACGACCAGCCGATGGCGCTGGGCGGGATCGGGCTCGGGGTGGTCGACGCGGGCGTGGGTGCCCCGCGACTCGGTTCGTGCACGTGCCGCATCTACGAGCACCCGCCCGACCTCGACCAGGTTCAGCACTTCGGCGGTTGCCGTGTCGCCCGGCCGTTCCGGCAGCAGCATCGACGCGTGGTCCAGAAGGGACGCGCACCGCTCGAGCCCGTCATCACTCCGCACGACTCCCGCCCCGCTGGTCATGGCGTGCTGGATCGCGGCCCGCAACGCGGCGGCGGAGAGTCCCTCCTCGGCGCCGGCCCGAACGTCGCCGCGGTCCGATCCGCCCCGGCGATCGGGCGGGGCGGGGATCTCGAGCGGCAGACCGACGATGTCGAGCGAGTCCTCGTCGGGCTCCCCGTCGGGGAAGCCGAGGACGCAGCGCATGGCGCCCGTCGGGGTCGGTCCGTCCGCTCCCGCGGCGATGGCCTCGACGGCCCGCGGGCCGAACACCATGCCCTCGAGCAGCGAGTTCGACGCCAGGCGGTTGGCGCCGTGCACGCCGGTGCACGTCGTCTCTCCTGCCGCCCACAGCCCCGGCAGCGACGTGGCCCCCCTCAGGTCGGTGACGATCCCGCCGCACTGGTGGTGGGCGGCCGGCGCCACCGGCAGGAGGTCGACCGAGGCGTCGAGGCCGACCGCGGCCAGCGAGGCGGCGATGTTGGGGAAGCGGACGGCGAAGTGGTCGAGCCCGGTGGCGTCGAGCCACACGTGGTCGGTGCCCTGCTCGTGCATTCTGGCCAGGATCGCCCGGGACACGACGTCCCGCGGCAGGAGCTCGTCGACGAACCGCTCGCCGTCACGGTCGCGCAGGACGGCGCCGTGTCCTCGCAACGCCTCCGACAACAGCGCTCGGGGCATGGCCGGCAGAGCGAGGGCGGTGGGGTGGAACTGGAAGAACTCCAGGTCGGCCACCGCCACGCCGGACCGAAGGGCCATCGCCACCCCGTCGCCCGTCGCCACCGGTGGATTGGTGGTGACCTCGAACAGCTGGCCGGCGCCGCCGGTGGCGAGCAGGACGTGCCGGGCCCGGACCTCGGTCGGACCCGACGGCCCGACCGCGGTGACGCCGACGCACCGGCCGCCCTCGACGAGCAGGTCGTGGGCGAACGTGTGCTCGAGCAGGACCGCGGCGGTGCTCCGCACGGCATCGACGAGCGCTCGCTCGACTTCGGCGCCGGTGGCGGCACCGGCGTGGACGACCCGGGCGACGGAGTGGCCGCCTTCGCGGGCCAGGTCGAGGTCACCTCGTTCGTCGCGGTCGAACTCCGCTCCGAGGCCGATCAGCTCCTCGACCCGACGCGGCCCCTCGTCTACCAGCACGCGCACGGCGTCGAGGTCGCAGAGCCCGGCTCCGGCGGCCAGCGTGTCGGCCAGGTGCAGGTCGACCTCTTCGGCGTCTCCGCTCAACGCGGCGGCGACCCCGCCCTGGGCCCAGCGGGTCGTCGACTGCTCCAGCAGTCCCTTGGTCAGAACTCCGGTGCCCAGGCCGTGCTCGTTGCTCGCCCGGACGGCCGCCGACAGCCCGGCGACACCGCTGCCGAGGACGAGGAGGTCCAGCTCGCCGGTCGCGGGAGCGGTCACGGTCGCCGGGGTCCGGGATCGGTGTCGGCGGTCGAGGGGGCGACGCCGATGTTGTCGATCAGTCGCGCGCGGCCGAAGCGCACGGCGCCGAACAGTCGGGCGTCCTCGGTCGCGACGGTGAGCGGCTCGAGGGTGTCGCCGTGGGCGACCTCGACGTAGTCGAGTCGACCGAGGGGCGCGGCGTCGATCGCCTCGGCCATGAGCCGACGAACCGTCCCGGCGTCGGAGGTTCCCGCGAGGATCGCCTCGGCTCCGAGGCTCAGGGCCCGGTGCAGGACCGGAGCGACCGCACGCTCCTCGGCGCTCAGGTAGGCGTTGCGGCTCGACAGGGCCAGACCGTCGGGTTCCCGGACGGTCGGGCAGCCGACGACGTCGACCGGGAACGACAGGTCGGTGGCCATGCGCCGCAGGATCGCGAGCTGCTGGTAGTCCTTCTCGCCGAAGTAGGAGCGGCACGGGCCGACGAGGTTCCAGAGCTTGGCGACCACCGTGCATACGCCGGCGAAGTGGGTCGGACGCGACGCCCCCTCCATCACCGTGGCCAGGCTCGGTACGGCCACCGTGGTCAGCACGGCGTCCCGGCCGTGCGGATACATCTCGACCTCGGTGGGGGCGAACAGCACCGCGGCTCCCGCCGCCTCCGCCACGGCCCGGTCGCCGGCCAGGTCGCGGGGGTAGGCGTCCAGATCCTCACCCGCGCCGAACTGCAGCGGGTTGACGAAGACCGACACGACGACCACGTCGGTGTGCGCGGCCGCGGTCCGGATCAGCTCGGCATGACCTCGGTGCAACGAGCCCATGGTCGGGACGAAGCCGATCCGGTGACCCCGCGACCGCTCGGAGTCGAGTCGGTCCCGCAGCTCGACACCCCTCACGACGGTGGCGATCACGGGCGGCACGCTATCCCTCCCGGCAATAGTTGACTTATCCGCTCAACTATTGGTTGAATGCCCCGGCCCCGGTCGGGTCCTGCCGGGCCCACCTCGTCCCTTCGGAGCCGCATGCCCGCCGATGTCTCCCCGCTGGTCATCGCCCTGGCCGGCCTCGGTGTCGGCGTGGTCGTCGGGCTGACCGGGATGGGCGGCGGCGCACTGCTGACCCCGATCCTGGTCCTGGGCTTCGGAATCGACCCGACCCGGGCCGTCGGCAGCGACCTGCTGGTATCGCTGGTCATGAAGCCGGTGGGGGGCGGGGTCCACCTGCGTCGAGGGACGGTGAACCTGCCGATCGTGGGGTGGCTGTCGGCCGGCTCGGTCCCCTCGGCGTTCCTGGCGGTGTGGGTGGTGAGCAGCGTCTTCGGTGACGATCTGAACGACGTGATCCAGTACGCCGTGGGCGCCGCCCTGCTCCTGGCGTCGCTCGGTCTCGTCGCCAAGGGGGCGTTCGCCTCCCGAGTCGGTGGGTCCGAGGACGATCTGGCGCACACGGCGGTCCGTCCGCTGCCCACGCTCCTGGTGGGCGTCTTCGGTGGGATGGCCGTCGGCATCACGTCGGTCGGATCCGGCTCGCTCATGGTTCCGCTGCTGCTGATGCTCTACCCGCTGTTGACCTCCAAGCAGCTGGTGGGCACCGACCTGGTGCAGGCCGTACCGCTGGTCGCCGCGGCGACGCTCGGTCACGCAGTGTTCGGCGAGGTGCAACTCGACCTGACCGTGGCGCTCCTGGTGGGTGCGCTCCCGGGCGTCTGGATCGGGGCGCACATCAGCTCCCGAGCCCCCGACCACCTGATCCGACCTCTGCTGGCGGTCGTGCTGATCGTGTCGGGCCTGAAGATGCTCGGGGTCGGATCTCTCGTGGTGGGCGTGATCGGACTGGTGCTCCTGGCCGGCGCAGTGGCGGTGATACTCCGCTCGAGCGCCGCCGCCGCTCAGAGGTCGGGGAGCTCCCGCCCGCTCAAGCGGGCCGCGGACCGAGCCAGGGCCTCGTAGGCCGGGCGCTCCTCCGCAGGCAGGGCTGCCAGGTGCGCCGCCACCGTCGCCCAGTCTCCGCGGGCAACCGGACCGGTCAGCGCCGCAGCCGGACCCATGTCGGCGACGTTGGCCAGGCTGCCGCGCGCCAGGTCCAGGTACGCATCCAGCGGCACCCCGACCGAGGCCGCGGTCCGCTCGACCTGGCCGAGCAGCGCCACCAGGTGGTTCGACGCGATCGCCGCCGCGGCGTGGTAGGTCGAGCGATCCCGATCGGCGACCTCGACCGCCCGCCCGTCGAGCGCACCGACCAGCTCGTCGACCCGATCCCGGCCGGGCGGATCAGCGGCGACACCGAACCACGCCCCGGCCAGCCGCTGTGCCCCCACCGCCGGCGACGGCAACGACACGAGCGGGTGGACCGACGCCCGGACCGGGTGCGGGTCGAGGACGTCGAGGGTGAGCGACCCCGCGCAGTGCACGACCACGCAGCTCCGGTTCGGTCGGATCGACGCCGCCACCTCGGCGACGGCACCGTCGGGCACGCACAGCAGCACGACGTCGACTCCGTCGGCCGCGGCCTCCAGGGGGACGCCACGCAACATCACCTCGGGCACCCAGCCGACCCCACCCAGCGCCAGGGCGAAGGAACCTCCGGCCCGGCCCGCGCCGACGATCCGGATGGAGCCCACGGTCCGGCGTCCCGGCCTCAGAGGTCCTCGACCCGGGTGACGACCCCGTCGGAGAGCTGCAGCTCCCTCTCGGTGACCAGGTCCGGGGCCAGGTCCCGCAACGGTGCCAGCACGAAGCGGCGGTCCTTCCAGCGGGGGTGGGGCAGGGTGAGCGCCTCGTCGGCCATCGTGACGCCGTCCATCCACAGGATGTCGACGTCGAGGGTGCGCGGCCCCCAGCGTTCGCCCCGCACCCGCTGGGCATTGGCCTCGATGCGATGGCAGATCGACAGCAGCGCCCGGGGAGCGATCGGAGTGTGCAGCTCGACCACCAGGTTCAGGTAGGGCCCCTGCCCGCCCGGCCCGCCGACCGGTTCGGTCTCGTAGACCGGCGACACCGCGACGACGTCGGGGAGCGACTCGATCGCCTGGCTCAGGTGCTGGCGACGGTCGCCCAGGTTGGAGCCGAGGGAGAGGAAGGTGCGGACCGCAGGGGCGCTCACCGGGAGAACCCGATGGTCGAGGTCCTCGACCGACGCTGCCGGCGGATGCGCACTCCACTGGTGGACAGGTCGTGCGGCACCGGCGGACGCAGCTTGCGCACGCTCACCGTCACCGCGCCGATCCGGTCGTCACGACCGAGCACAGCCTCGGCGATCGATGCCGCCAGGCGCTCCAGCAGCTCCGGCCGTTCGGCTCCGGGACCCGCCACGGTCGCCACGACCACGTCGCACAGCTCGCCGTAGTCGACGCTGTCGGAGAGGTCGTCGGAGACCCCCGCCGCGGTCAGGTCGACATCGACGTCGAGGTCGATCTCGAGCGGCTGGGCCCGTTCACGCTCCTCGGCCAGCACGCCGACGACGCCCACGACCCGCAGGCCGCGCAGCTCGATCGTGTCGCTCACGGGGTTGTCGGCCACGACGACGCGTCCGGTCCGCTCAGTCGCCCGCGGCGGCCAACCGTGCGGCGTCGTTGACCACGGTGCGGCCGTCGGCGTCGAGCTGCCGACTGCAGAGGCGCTCGATGATGTTGATGGCCTGCGGCGGCTCGGGAACCATCCCCGACCACACCAGGTAGCCCGCCATCAGCCCGACCAGGCGGTCCGAGAGCTCGTCGGCGTGGACGATGACCTGCTTGCGGGAGCCGAGCAGCTGTCGCAGGCCGCCGTAGGTGCGCTCCAGGTAGCGGCTGGACTCCTCGGCGCTCGGCAGCGGCCAGTGCAACCAGGTGACGCCCATCTCGTCGTAGTTGTGCAGGTTGTGGGGAGCCGGCGACACCGACACGACCAGGTCGAAGCCCTGCTCGCGGATCCAGATGATCTCCTCCTGGCGCCGCACCTTGCGATGGTTGGCCCCGAACCCGCCGGGGCGCTCGCACACCGCCAGCTGGTCCTGGATGATCCAGTGGAAGTGACGGGGCTTGATCCCCTGCGCCCACTTGCCCTTGGCTGCCACCGGCACCTCCTCCGATCGATCGTCACCGTCCTGGGCGGGCTCACACCCCGGACTGCCGCTGTGCGGCACGGGCCGCAGCGACGACGCCGAGGACGCGCGCGGTCGCCCCGACATCATGGACCCGCACCATGCGGGCTCCGAGGATCATGGCCCACGTCGCCGTGCTCAGCGAACCGGCGAGGCGGTCCGACACGTCCACCGGGGGCGGCTCCGCCGTCCCTCCGCCGCCGTCACCGTCGCCCACGAACGGCGCCAACCCGGCATCGGAGCGGGCGGCGAGCACCCCGAGCATGCGCTTGCGGCTGGTCCCGACCACCACCGGTGTGCCATCGGCCACCAGGTCGTCGAGGTGGGCGAGCAGCGCCAGGTTGTGGGCGGTCGTCTTGGCGAAGCCGATCCCCGGATCGACCCACACCTCGCTCACACCCATCGCCGTCGCTGCCGCGGCCCGCTCGCGCAGGAAGCCGAACACCTCGGGGACCACGTCGTCGTATCGGGGCGAGTCCTGCATGGTTCTGGGGTCGCCCACCATGTGCATGGCGATCCAACCGGCGCCGGCCTGCGCTGCGACCCCCGCCAGCGACGCGCTGACGTCGTTGAGCAGCGTCGCGCCCGCGGCGAGAGCCGCCCGGGCGGTCGACTCGTGACGGGTGTCGATCGAGAGCCTCACGCCCGCGGCCCGGCAGGGTTCGAGGATCGCCTCGATGACCGGCAGGACGCGGGCCTGCTCCGCGCCCGGATCGGTCGGTGCCGCCCCGGGGCGGGTCGACTCGCCGCCGACGTCGACGACGTCGACGCCCTCGGCGATCATCTCGAGGGTTCGGGCCCGGGCCCGCTCGACGTCGTCGTGCACGCCGCCGTCGGAGAACGAGTCGGGCGTGACGTTGAGGATCCCCATCACCAGCGGACGGTCCACCGGATCGGGGCCACGACCACCGCTCAACGGCGGCGACCGGACTCGACGAACTGCATGGCCTCCATCCGGGCCGACACGTCGTCGCGGAACACCCCGCGGACCGCCGAGGTCACCGTCGACGCGCCCGGCTTGCGCACGCCGCGCATGGCCATGCACAGGTGCTCGGCCTCGACCACGACCAGCACGCCCCGCGGCTGGAGCGTCGCCTCGATCGCCTCGGCGACCTGGGTGGTCAGCCGCTCCTGGACCTGGGGGCGGCGGGCGAACCCGTCGACCAGGCGAGCCAGCTTGGACAGGCCGGTGACCCGACCGTCGGTGTTGGGGATGTAGCCGACGTGGGCGAAGCCGTAGAACGGGACCAGGTGGTGCTCGCACATGGAGTACAGCGGTATGTCGCGCACCATGACCATCTCGTCGTGGTCCGCGTCGAAGGTGACCTTCAGGTGCTGCGTGGCGTCCTCGTGCAGGCCCGAGCACGTCTCGGCGTACATGCGCGCCACCCGCGACGGCGTGTCGCGGAGGCCTTCACGGTCGGGGTCCTCGCCGATGGCCTCGAGGATCTCCCGCACGGCCCGGGCGATGCGATCGCGGTCGATCGCGGAGGCCAGCGGCGTCTCGGGTTCGGGGTCGAGCGCGTTCAGGTCGTCGAAGGTCACGGGTCTCCCACGGCGGCCAGGAGGTCCGCCAGCTCGGCATCGGCCACCGTCTCTCGTTCCAGCAGGGTGGAGGCCAGACGGTCCAGCCCGGGACGGTGGTCCTCGAGGATACGACGCGCCCGCTCGTGCGCTTCGTCGAGCAGCCGGGAGACCTCCTCGTCGACACGGGCGGCGACCTCGGCACCGTGGTCGGCCGGACGACCCTGGTCGAGGCCCAGGAACGGCTCGCCGTCGCCGGACACCAGGCGGCGGGGTCCGAGCTTGTCGCTCATGCCGTACTCGGTGACCATCGCCCGGGCCAGTCGGGTGGCGCGCTGGATGTCGTCGATCGCCCCGGTGGTCAGCTGGTCGAAGACCGCCTCTTCGGCTGCCCGGCCGGCCAGCGCCACCGCCAGCTGGTCCGAGAGCTGGGCCCGGCTGTGGAGGTGGCGGTCCTCCTCCGGCAGCAGCACCGTGTAGCCCAGGGCCGCCCCCCGCGACACGATCGACACCTTGTGGACCTCGTCCGCGTGGGGCAGGAGGTGGCTGACGATGGCGTGGCCCGACTCGTGCACCGCCACCACCCGGCGCTCGTCCTCGCTGAGGATCCGACTCCGCTCCGGACCGGCGAGCACCCGCTCGACCGCGGCCGCGAGGTCGACCGCGGTGATGCGGTCGCCGCCACGTCGGGCTGCGAGCAGCGCCCCCTCGTTGACCAGGTTGGCCAGGTCGGCCCCGGAGAAGCCCGGGGTGCGCCGGGCGAGGACGGAGACGTCCACGTCATCCGCGACCGGCTTTCCGCGGAGGTGGACCTCGAGCACCGCGGTCCTCCCGGCGATGTCGGGGGTGTCGACGACCACCTGGCGGTCGAACCGGCCGGGGCGCAGCAGGGCCGGGTCGAGGATGTCGGGCCGGTTGGTCGCCGCGATCAGAACCACCCCGTCGGTCTGGGCGAACCCGTCCATCTCGACGAGGAGCTGGTTGAGGGTCTGCTCCCGTTCGTCGTGACCGCCGCCGACACCGGCGCCGCGGTGGCGCCCGACGGCGTCGATCTCGTCGACGAAGACGATCGCGGGCGCCTTGTCGACCGCCTGGCGGAACAGGTCGCGCACCCGACTGGCGCCGACCCCGACGAACATCTCGACGAAGTCCGAGCCCGACAGGCTGAGGAACGGGACGCCCGCTTCGCCGGCCACGGCCCGGGCGAGCAACGTCTTGCCCGTGCCCGGTGGACCGACGAGCAGGACGCCCTTGGGGATGCGGGCGCCGAGGCGGACGAAGCGCTCCGGGTCCCGCAGGTACTCGACCACCTCACGCAGCTCGGTGACGGCCTCATCGGCCCCGGCGACGTCCGCGAACGTGACGTCGCCGGCCCGGTCGCCGGCCGCGGTGCGGGCCCGACCGAAGGTCAGCGCCTTGCCCCCGCGCTGCATGTTGAGGACGAACCACACGAACACGCCGACGATCAGGAACGTGGGCAGCAGCCCGAACACGATGTCGGACCAGAGACTCCCGTCGGAGTTGTCCGCCCGGGCCTCGACCCCACGGGCGAGCAGCTGGCGGGTCAGCGTCTCGCCGTAGGCCTCGGGGAACACGGTGCGGTACTCGGTCCCGTCGGTGAGCTCGCCCTCGACGCTCGACGACGAGTTCACGATCGTGGCGGTCCTCACCCGATCGTCACGCAGGCGGTCCTGGAACTGGTCGAGACGCAGCTCCTGGGGCGGGTCGGGCCGCAGCACCGTCGTCCAGATGACTACGACGGCGACGAACCCGACAGCGACGGCGACCGCGACGCGGACCCAGGGCGAGTCGAGGTGGAACCGCCCGCGCCGCGGCGAGCGGGGCGGGCGCGCCGGAGCGGGCGGAAGGGAGGAGTCGGGCTCGGTCACCGGCGCTCAGGCTACCGAGGGTCCCCTGACGCTCCCACCGGGTCCGGACGCCACGACCGGCCTGGAGCCCCATCCCCGGAGGGCCGGTCGCTACCATCCGGGTCGGCGCCGAGCCCGACCGAACGGCGCCACCGTCCCGCACGATGGCCGACGTGACCTCGCCCTCCTCCTCCGCGTCGACCGCGGCCGACGTCGCCGTCGACCACGGCGAACGCCGGATGGTGCGGTCGCCCACGTCGCTGCTGCGGCTCATCGTGGGCGTGGCCGTGACTGCGGTCGGGGTCGTGATCACCTGGCGGTTCGCCAACACCATGGCCGCCCTCAACCGCGACTGGGAGCAGCTGACCCACCTGCTCCCGGGGTGGATCCGGGCCATCCCGCCGCTGGTCGTGGGGCTGACCCTGATCCTCGTGCCGGTGGTGGTCAACGTCCAGCTGCTGCGGTACCGGCGGCTGCGGCTGTTCGGCGTGGTCAACCTGGCCGCCCTGGCCGCGTTCGCCATCAGCGAGGTGGCCGTCGACGCCCTGACCCGCCAGCCACCCGGCCTGTTCCCCAGCGCCTACTCCGCGGCCAAGGGATCGGTGAACGACCCGCTGCTGGCCGCCTTCGTCGCCGCGTTCGTCGTCGGGATCCCGTACCTGCCGGCCGCCACCCGACGCCTCGCGGGTTGGGTGATCGGCCTCAGCCTTATCGCCACGCTCGGCTTCGCCGAGGTGCCGGCCGTGGCCTGGGTGACCGACGTGGGAATCGGGATCACCTGCGGCGCCGCCGTCGCCCTGCTGTTCGGAACTCCCGGCACCGCCCCGGACCGCCGGGAGCTCATCGCCGGACTGGCTCGCTCCGGCATCGACATGGCCGACATCCGGCCCGCCGCGGTCGACGCCCGCGGCTCCACGCCCTGGCTGGGGACGACCAGATCGGGTCGCGGGGTGTTCGTCAAGGTCCTCAACCAGGACAACCGCTCGGCGGACCTCATGTTCCGCGGGTTCCGCGCGCTGTTCCTGCGCAACACCGGTGACGAGCGACCCATGTCGTCGCTGCGGCGAACCGTCGAGCACGAGGCCCTGCTCTCGCTTCGCGCCGCCGCTGCGGGAGTCCCGACCCCGGAGCTGCTCACCGTCTCGGAGATCGGCAACGATGCCATGTTGCTGGCGTTCGAGGCGATCGAGGGCGACTCGCTCGACCGCGTCGGGAGCGACGCCGTCACCGACGACCTGCTCGACTCGATCTGGGCGCAGGTCGTGACCCTGCAGGACCACGGCATCGCCCACCGGGACCTCCGTCTGGCCAACGTCTTCGTCGCCGCTGACGGCGAGTTGTACGTGATCGACTTCGGCTTCGCCGAGCTGGCGGCGTCACCGCTGCTGCTCGCCACCGACCTGGCCGAGCTCCTCGCGTCGACCGCACCGGTCGTCGGCGTCGAGCGGGCCGTCGACGCCGCCGAACGCGCCGTCGGCGTCGACGGCCTGGCCCATGCGTTCGGCCGGCTCCAGCCCTACGCACTCGGGGGTGCGACCCGGGCCGCGCTCAAGGAGGCCGACCTGCTCGACCCGCTGCGGGCCGAGGTCGAACGCCGCGCCCGGATCCCCGAACCCGACTACCACGGGACGGTTCCCGCGTCGGGACGGGCCGCGGTGCTCCCCATCCTGCTGGGCCTCGCCACGACCGCCGCCCTGATCGTCGGGGTGCCGGCGTCGTCCACCGGCCCGGCACCGATCGCGGCATGGGGTCAGGTCCCCTGGGTCGTGGTCGCCACCGTGATCGGGCTCACCGCCGCCACCACCGCCGGCATCGGGTCCCTGCGCGACGGGATCGCGGTTCGGCGCGTCGTGCTGTCGCGGTTGGCCGCCGGCTTCGCGGACACCCTGGCTCCTTGGCACACGGCGAACGTCGCCACCCGCGTCGGCGTCCTGCGATCGCACGGGATCGAGACGGCCGCGGCCCTGGGTTCGGTCGGACTCGCGGTGGTGACCCGCATTGTGACCCAGCTCGCCACCCTGTACCTGGCGGTCCGCATCTCGGGTCGCGACGGATCGATCGACGTCGTCGCCGACGCCGACGTGGGTTGGGTCGCGGCAGCCGGTGCCGGCGTCGTCGTCGGTGCGCTCACCGCGCTGCTGCCGGGTCCACGCCGCTCGATCAACCGGGCGGTGACACCGGCGCTGCGGGCGTGGATCGCCGGACTGCGCAGCCTGACCGGCCGCCCCGTCCGACTGGCTCAGCTCCTCGTCGGCTCGCTGTTCGTGCCGCTGGCCATGGTCGGGGCGATGGTGGCGGCGGACCGGGCGGTGGGCGGCACCCTGGACCCGCCGTCGCTCGCGCTCGTCACCCTCGGCGTGGCCTTCCTCGCGGCGTTCCTTCCGTTCCCGGGCGGTGCCGGCGTCACCGAAGCCGGTCTGGTCGGAGGTCTCGTCCTGCTCGGCGAACGGGCCGACCTCGCGGTCAGCGCCGTCGTGCTGTTCCGGGTGGCGACGTTCTGGCTGCCGGTCGCCGCCGGAGCGGCACCGATGCGCTGGCTGCGCCGGAACGCTCAGCTGGCGTCGGGGTCGTAGATCGCCAGGTACCGGAGGTTGCGGTAGCGCTCCGCCACGTCGAGCCCGTAGCCGATCACGAAGTCGTCGGGGATGGTGAAGCCGACGTAGCGGACGCCGAGGCCCTCCAGGTCGGCCGACTCGCGGGCCAGCAGGGCGCACACCTCGAGGCTGGAGGGTCCTCGGGCCTCGAGGCTCCGACGCAGGTAGCGCAGCGTGAGGCCGGTGTCGACGATGTCCTCGACCAGGATGACGTCCCGGTCGGTCAGGTCGACCTCGAGGTCCTTCACCAGTCGGACGACCCCCGATGTCCGGGTGGTCGCCCCGTAGGACGACACGGCGATGAAGTCGATCTCGACCGGTAGGTCGATGCAGCGGGCCAGGTCGGTGAGGAACACGTAGGCGCCGCGCAGCACGCACACCAGCAGAGGGGCGCTGCCGGCGTAGTCCCCGGTCAGCTGGGCTCCCAGCTCGGCGATGCGGGTGGCGATCTGCTCCTCGGTCAAGAGCACCCGGCCGATCGCCGGATCGTCGTCGAACGAGGTGGGCCCCGGCACGTCCATCGGCGCCGACCCTAGTGCCCCGGCACGGGAACACCACCCGTCGGGCGCCCCGAGCCGTCGGGCCGACGGTGCGCTCCTCCCGCCGGTGCGACCAGACGCAGACGGCCCGCCGAACGGGCCACCCGCCAACCTCCGACGACGTCGCAGCCGATCGCCCGCCCCGCGGCCACGTCGAGGATCCGCTGCAGTGCGGCCGCGTCGGGGCCCAGTCCCGATCCGGTGACGTCGCTCCACCACCGACGCACCGCGGAGGACGCCAGCGGCTCCGGAGCGGCGGTCAGCACCGCCGCGTCGGTGGGGTCGAGGTCCGCGGCGAGCGAGTCCACCAGCGCCGTCTGATCGGCGGCGAGCCCGGCCAGACGGCACAGCAGCGGTACGACGTCGCGTTCGGCGACCTCGTCGAGCAGCGGCAGGACGCGATGGCGGACGCGGTTGCGTCGGTGGTCCCAGGAGTCGTTGGTCGGATCGACCACCACGTCGATCCGCAGCTCACGGCACAGGTCGTGGGTCTCGGAGCGCCGCAGGGCCAGGATCGGGTGCTGGCGGGCGGTCATCGCCGCGAGTCCGGCCGGCCCGGTTCCCCGGAGCAGACGGAGCAGGACTGTCTCCGCCTGGTCGTCGGCCGTGTGGCCGAAAAGCGCGTCCGGCCCCACCGCGGCGTGACGGGCCGTCCGGGCCCGGGCCTCGAGGTCGGGGCCCGGGGCCACCGGTGACGTCTCGGCCCGGAACCGGGCCCCGAGACGGTGGGCCAGGTCCTCGACGACGAGCGCTTCCTCGGCCGAGCCCGGGCGCAGTCCGTGATCGACGTGCACCGCGATGACGTCGAGGCCGGCCGCGACGGCGAGCACGAGCAGAGCGGAGGAGTCCGCTCCGCCCGAGACGGCGCAGGTGACCGACGATCCGACCGGCGGGAACGAGCACCGCCTGAGGAGCGCCTCGATGGTCGCCCCGACCGGTGCCTCAGGCCGTCGCAACGGCTGCTCCGACCCGACGGATCCAGGTGTCGGGGTCGCGGATCTCGGCCAGCGACGGCAGGAGCTCCGAGCGCTCGAAGGCGCGGTTGAGCAGGGCGGGCCCCCCGACGTCCTCGACCGCGGCGATGAAGGCCTCTCCCTGCTGGTACTGGGCGAGCTTGGCCTCGAGCCCGATGACGCGCTGCAGGAGTCGGGTGGCCAGGTTCATCTCCGAGCGGCGGGCGCGCAGCACCCGGGCGAAGCGCGGCGCCGAGGGGACGAGGTCGGTCGCGGCGCGGTCCATGACCACGTCGCCGTGCCCTTCGAGCAGGCTCATCAACCCGCCGACCTTGTCCATGGTCAGCCGCTGCTCCGGAGTGGCGAACAGGGCCGCGATCCCTCCGTCGTCGAGCGGGTTGGTGCGGGTGCGGATGCCTTCGGCCACCCGACCCACCGCGGTGAACAACCGGGTCGGGTCGGGGTCCGCGGCGTCGACGAGCTGCTCGACGAGCCCCAGGAAGTACGGGCGGAGCCACGGGACCCCGGTGAACTGGGTGCGATGGGTGACCTCGTGCAGCGCCACCCACAGGCGGAACTCACCGGGCGGGAAGGACTGGCGCTTCTCCAGGCCGAGGATGTTGGGGCCCACGTAGTAGACGAGGTCCTGGTCGTCGGGGTCCTCCTCCTCGAGGACCAGCAGGTCGTACTGACCGAGCACCCGGGTCGACATCCACCCGAGGAGCGCCCCCAGCTCGGCGCCCGCCACCTTTCCCGAGACCGCGGCGGCCGGACCGTCGAGCTCCTCCAGACGACTGAGCACGGGCCGCAGCATGCGCCGGTAGCTCGCCAGGTTCGCGCGCACCCAGTCCAGCCGGCCCACGACACGGGCCCGGGCCGCACCGGCCTGCGAGGTGAAGCCGGTCTCGGACTCGACTCGGGGCTGGGCGACGGCGGTGAGCTCCTGGAGCTCGTCGGCCATCCGATCCGCGTGGTACGACGACGCGAAGGGCTCCTCTCCGGCGATGCGGGCCGCCACGCGTTCCGCCAGGGCCCAGTCGATCGACGAGCTCACGATTCACCGCCCGCGACGGTTCGACCCGATCCGACCCGCACGACGGAGTCGGAGCGCGACCCGACCGAGGTTCAGCCCTCGTCGCTGGGGTAGCGGGTGGACGTGACCTTGAAGAAGTAGCCGAGGACCACTGCGATCACGACGAAGATCGCGCCGAGCGCGATCGGGACCGCGAGCCAGTAGTGCCACACGGGCGAATTGGCAAGGAGCGCTGCAACCTGCATGGGGTCCACTCTAGGAGCCATCCGACGGAGCGGTCACACCCGACGCGCCGTCGGCACCGCCGCTGCTGAGCTCGTGCAGCAGTCCGCAGAAGCGGGCCCTGACCTCGGGCGTCACCTGTTCGGTGCACTTGGCGGCGATCACCCGGCGGAGGTCGGCTTCGAAGTCGAAGGCCTCGAGGCACGGCGAACACCGGCGGAGGTGCGTCTCGACCTGCAGCATCACCCGGTCGTCGAGCTCGCCGTCGAGGAAGGCGTAGAGCTCGGCGATGGCGTCGTCGCAGTCGGACGCGACGCTGTGGTCGTGACCCGCGTGGTCGGCCGGCCCGGACGGATCCGGACGGCCGGTCCGGTCACCGGGGGTGGGGGAGGTGGAAGGGGTCGGGGACATGGGAGCGGATGCGTCGGGCGGTGCTCGAATGCTACGGCTCGATCACGACCGGATCACGGTCGGCGAGCCCACGTTCGACGGCGAACTGGTGCAACGAGCGCTGGAGGGCCTTTCTTCCCCGGTGGAGCCGACTCATCACCGTGCCGATCGGGACGTCCATGATCTCGGCGATCTCCTTGTAGGAGAAGCCCTCGACATCAGCGAGCAGGACCGCCATCCGGAACGACTCCGGCAGGTCGTCGAGCGCCTGGCGGACGTCGCCCTCGGTGAACATGTCCATCAGCTCGTCCTCGGCGCTGCGGCCGAGCTGGGCAGCTTCGAGACCGCCGAGGCGGCGGTAGAGGTACAGGTCCTCGACCTCGTCGAGCTCGGTCTGCTCGGGGCGACGCTGCTTGGCGCGGTAGGAGTTGATGAACGTGTTGGTGAGGATCCGGTAGAGCCAGGCCCGGAGGTTGGTGCCGTCGGTGAAGTTGGGGAACCCCCGGAAGGCGCGCACGAACGTCTCCTGGAGGAGGTCCTCGGCGTCGGGCGGGTTCCGGGTCATCCGGAGCGCGGCGGCGTACAGCTGGTCGACGAAGGGTTCGACCTGATCCGCGAAGCTGGACTGGTCCGCCATGGGAGTTCCACCGTAGGCGACCCCTGTGACGGTGTCAGCCGACGGGTGCAGTCCTCGCGACCGACAGGCTCCGGTCCGGTCGAAGGGCGGGGAGGTCAGCCGGAGTGGCGACCCACCCCGCTGCGTTGCGGCGACCCGCCGGCGTCGTAGTCCTGGCTGCGGAGCCAGCGTCCGCAGTCGTGGCACCGGTCGGCCGTGCCTGCGCACAGTCCCCGGCAGTGGCGGCACCCCGTTGTGCTGCTCATGGCCGTACCTCTCGCTCGGTTCGGAGAAACTGCCCCCGTACACGACGGAAGCACCGTCCACGGTGACGTGGACGGTGCTTCCAGTCAACCGGGCCTTTCGACCCAATTCGGATCAGGTGGTCTCGGAGCTGAGGGGGCTCACTGCTCCCGGGAACGACGGCTCCAGGCGAACAGAGCGCCACCGGCCAGGAGGAGACCGGCGCCGATCAGGGCCAGGCGGGCCGAGGACGCCCCGGTCAGGGCGAGGGCCGCCGCGTTCTCGCCCTGGGTGGCGGTGGTGTCGGCCACGGTCGCCCCGGTCACCACGTTGGTGGCGGTCTGGGGGACGGTGGTCGCGGCCTGGACCGTGGCGGTGGTCGGCGGGGCGGGAACCGTGGTCGGGGCGGTGCCGCACTTCTCCATGGGCGGGAAGTACTGCTCGGAGGTCTTGGTGTCGCCGACGAACAGGAGCGGACCGTGCCACGGGCCGGTCGGAGAGATGGTCTGCGGGCTCTCGCCGGTGATCACGTCGAACTGGAGGGCGTCGCACTCCTTGGCGAAGGTGATCGTGGTCGTCGAGGCCTCGGCGATGGTGAAGTCCTTCCGCTCGACCAGGGTCTGCGGCCACTGGCCACCGGCGGGCGACGCACCCTTGGGCATGGCGTAGGCCACCGCGGCGGCCGCGATCGGGTTGCACGGCTTGGTGGCACTGGTGATCACCATGCGGAACACATCGGCGTCGGACGTGGTGGTGTAGGTGAGCTGAGCCTGCGCGAGTGGGTTGCACTGGCCGTCGAACGGCAGGGGCGCCTGGGTGATCGTGATGATCCCGTCGGCCTCCTCGGCAGGCTGCTCAGCCGGGGGTGCCTCGGCTCCCTGGCCATCGGGAACCTCGACGGCCGGCGTCGGGGTCGCTGCGGTGTCGGGTGCGTCGACGTCGTCACCGGCGGCTCCGGCGCTCGTCGTCCCGACGAGAACGGCCGCCATCACGGCGAGGAGGCACACGAGGAGCGAGAACGCGCTCCTCCGGTGGGCCCGATTGCGTCCCTGCATGTCGTCCACTTCGTACTCCCTCGCCTCGCCCAGCCGGTCGATCCGGCCCACAGGATCGCAGACCTGCCGGATTCGGACAAGGAGACGGGGAGGTCGACCCACCCCGACCCACCGGACCAGCACCGGCCGGGCTCCCTGGTCGATACTGACCGGCGATCGACGCTGACCCGTCGCCCACCGCATCGCCGGCGCCGGTCGGCCCCACGCCCGAGGAGACCCGATGACCCGAGACGAGCTGCTGAGCACCTTCGACCTGACCGACCGGGTCGCCGTGATCACCGGGGGCAGCCGGGGGATCGGCCGGGCGGTGGCCGAGGGGTTCGCCGCCGTCGGTGCCCGGGTCGTGGTGGCGAGCCGCAAGGCCGACGCGTGCGACGAGGCGGCCACCGCCATCCGCCGTGCCGGCGGCACCGCGCTGGCGGTGCCCACCCACATGGGGGACCTCGACGCCGTCGCACGGCTCGTCCGCACCACCGTCGAGGAGTTCGGCGGAATCGACGTGATCGTCAACAACGCCGCCAACCCCCTCGCCCTGCCGATCGGTTCGATCACCCCCGACGCGCTGGCCAAGTCCCACGACGTGAATCTGCGGGGACCGCTCTTCCTGGTCCAGGAGGCGCTCGAGCACCTCCGCGCCAGCGACCACGCGGCGATCGTCAACGTCCTGACCGCCGGGATCTTCACCCGCGGCGAGTACGTCTCGCTGTACGTCGCGGCGAAGTCCGCGCTCGCCGCCTTCACCCGGGCGATGGCCGCCGAGCTGGCCGGCGACGGCATCCGGGCCAACGGGCTGGCGCCCGGCACCGTCCGCACCGACATGGTGCTGAACACCCCCGAGGAGTTCCAGGCGCTGGCGGTCGACGCCCAGCTGATCAAGCGCATGGCCGATCCCGAGGAGATGGTGCCCGCCGCTCTCTTCCTGGCCAGCGACGCGTCGAGCTTCATGACCGGTCAGACCCTCGTCGTCGACGGTGGCATGACCACGCACTGACGCCTGGCGCCGGTGCACCAACACCGGATCGGACGACACCAGACGGCGGGTCAGCCGGTCGAGCCCTCCTCCTGTCGGGCCAGCTCGCGGCGGTGCGCCTCCACGATCTCCTCTTCGATCTCGGCCTCGACGCCCTCCTCCTGGCGCTCGGCCTGGACGTCGGTGTCGCCCGGTTCCTGCCCGCCATGGGGATGACGCTCCAAGCCGTGGTGCTCAGCGTCGTTCGTCATGGTGGACTCCTACCCGTTGGGAGCGTCCCGCAGAACCGGTCCGCCTCCGACCGCGACCGACGGCCGACGCCCGGTCCGGGGCTCGGTCCGGGGCTCGGCCCGGGGCTCGGCCCGGGGCTCGGTCCGGGGCTCGGGGTCGGTCAGCCGGGGGCGACGAAGTCGATCGTCGGCGGGTCCTTCCGGCATGCGTCCGCGGCGAGCTGCGCATCTGGTTCGCGCAGGAACCGGGCCCGCAGCTCGCGCAGGCACGGCGGTGGCGAGAACGCCAGGTCCTCGCTCATGGTGGGGACATCGACCACCGTGGCCCGCGGCAGCGACGCCGCCATCGCGTCGGCCCAGTCGTTCACCCCCGACACCGACAGGGCGCCGACCGCGATCAGGACGGGCACGTCGATGGTCAACGGCCTCGACAGCTCGTCGAACACGCTCGGCACGCCCCACGCTTCGCACAGCCGGCCGAAGGTCGGCTCGTTCGCCCCCGCGAACTGACGCATCGCCGAGTCCGAGATCTCGGCAGTCCGGTTCAGTCGCTCGTCGTAGCTGCAGGTCACCGACAGGAACGCGCCGCTCAGCGTGGGGCCGACGTAGAAGCTCACGTCCTCGTCGATGCCGGCGGCTGCGGTGAGCTCGTCGCCCGCTCCCCGGACGGCGCTGGGCACCAGGCCGAGTCGGGAGGACTCCCGCATGGCGGACTCGAGTCCCGCCGCGTACCGCCTGCCGTCGAGCAGCACGTGGAACGGGCCGAGGCCTCCGAGTGCCGTGGTCTCGACGAGCACCGGACCCGCGTCCAGCTGCCCGAAGCGCTGGAGGTAGGCCGTGGCCAGGTCGGGGTACGCGGTCCGGCACCTGTCGTCGGTGTCGCACAGGTGGCGGAGCCGGGCGAAGGAGGCCGCGAGCGATCGGGCCGGATCGGCCATCACCGACTCCCCTGGCGGAGTCGGGTTGGTCAGCAGCAGCGACCTGACCGAGCCCGGGTTGGCCCGCGCCCATGCCGCCGCGGCAGTGGCGGTGTACCCGCCGGCCGCGGCGCTGACCTGTCCAAGGTCGAGAGCACGGACCAGGTCACGGATGTCGTCGGCCGCCTCGCGCATCGAGTATCCCTCGAGCTGCACCCCGGCGGCACGGAGTCGCGCCGCGCAGCGACGGGCTGCGTCGGCCCGGGCGTCGATCGCCGCCGGGTCATCGGCCCGGGCCGCGAACGACGCCGTCCACGCCGACTCCAGCTCCGGACACGACAACGGTGGCTCGCCGGCACCGAACCCGCGCAACGACAGGACGTGCACGTCGGCCACCTTCGACAGCGAGGTGGCCACCGGTTCGTTGACGTCGAGCACGACCACCGGATCGACGTCGGATCCGGCCGGACCGGGGACCGACACGACCGGGATCCGGATCTGCCGACCACCGGGGTTCCGGCGCGACTCGGGAACCACGAGCACGCGACAGGTGGCGTCCGGGACCGCGGCAGCGGTGTCGGCTGGACAGTCCGCTCGTTCGACGGTCGGCGCGTAGCCGACCGGCGTGCTCACCAACTCCGAACGCGCCGATCCGACAGGGGTCGAGCCGGCATCGGAGTCCGGGTCCCGATCGGAGCCGACCAGAGCCGCGGCACCCGCGAGGACGGCCACCGCAGCGACCACTGCCCCGCTGGCGACCAGCCGCCGACGGAACCGGGGGCGCGATCGATCAACATCCGGAACCGGTGGCGGCTGCCCGACCGTCGGTGCGCCGCCGATCAGTTCCCGGTCCACCACCGTTGCGCCATGGACCGTTGTGCCATGGACCGCCGCGCCCCACGGCATCGACGACGTCGGGCCGGCACCGCCATCGGCGGACGGCTCCGGATCGGGTCCGTCGATCTCGACCAACGCCACCGGAGCGGCGAGGCCCTTGAGCTGGACGGACCCGATCGGCCGGAAGCGGTGGGCCCGACCCCGGGACCCGATGACCGACGCCAGCAGCGCCGGTGCGTACGTGCGGCCCGACGGCGCGAGGGCGCACAACCGAGCAGCCTCGACCACGGGGGTCCCGAACCAGTCGTCGTCCTCACAGGCGACCTCGCCGATGCTGATCCCGATCCGCAGCGCGACCGGATCGTCGGGGTCGAACTCCCCCGCGGTCCGGTGCATCGCCGCCGCGCAGTTCACCGCGTCGACCGCACTGTGCTCGAAGACCACCATGAGACCGTCGCCGAGGTGCTTGACCTCGGTCCCGCTGTGTTCGACGACGTCCCGGCGCAGCCCGGCGAAGAAGCGTCGACGGAACTCGTCTCCGGCCTCGTCCCCCATCCTCGTGAGCCGTTCGGTGGATCCGACGACGTCGCAGAACAGCACCGCCACGGTGGCAGTGGTTCCCATCTGCGGAAGGCTACGACGGCGCTCCCCTCGGGGACCGCGCGATATCGGGCCGGCGTCGGTGGGGCTCGGTAGGCTCACTGACATGGCTACCGGGTCGACCCTGGATCAGCACCGTGGACAGTGGGTGGCGATCGACGATGCGACCGGAGAGGTCCGGGTGGCAGCGGCGAGCGACGACGAGCTCTATGCGATCCTCGACCAGGGCCAGTTCGGCCGGGTGACGGTCATGCGGGTTCCGAAGCTCGACGACCCGATCTTCATCGGCTTGGGCTGACTCCATTCCGTGTCTTCAGCGTGGGTCTATCCGCACCGGAACCTCGCCGAGAGCCCGTTCACTGACGGGTCTCCCGTTCTCCGACCCACCGTCCCGATCCGGATTCCGATCAGAGCGAAGTGCACCTCGGCCTGGCGGCTCGGTTCGATCGACTCCCGGTCTTCGACATCGAGTCCTGCTGCAGTCGCCCGAGGGGCTCGACATCGCAGGACACGCCGCTTCGATGGCAACAGCGGTAAGCCACCTCGTCGATCACGATTGCGACCAGACCGAACACGGTTGCGCCGAGCCCGAGTCGGATCTGCTCAATCGCCGTCCTGCCATTGCTGTCGCGTGATGCGGTAGAGAAGTGCCTCGAGCTCGCCCCGCCGTTCGTTCGCGGGGATCGAGACCCCCTTGTCGAGGTGCATCCCGATTCGTTCGCAGACTCTCGCCGATGGCGGGTTGTCGGCTTGGGGGATCGAGGTGATCTCTTCGAGACCGAGAGAGGTGAACCCTTCAGCCAATGCGGCTCGCGCGCCTTCGGAGGCAAGGCCTTGCCCCCAGTAGGCAGGGTCGAATCGCCAGCCGACCTCGACTGCGGGGAGGGTCTCTGGCAGGAACATCGGAACGGACAGCCCGACGTATCCGACGATGCGCTGGTCCTCGCGGTGGGTTGCGACCCAGCATCCGAAGCCACATGTCTCCCATGCCTCGATCTGCATGTCGAGGAATGCACGGGTGTCGTCTCGTGTGAACGCTCGCCCGTAGGGGAACCGCCAGACCTCCGGCTTCTCGAACACCTCGGCGAGGCCGTCGAGGTCGTCGTCGTCGAACGCGCGGAGGTCGAGGCGCTCGGTAGCAGTCGATCCGAGCGGGGCAGCGATCGGCGGTGCCTTGAACGAGGCCATCGTGCAACCCGAATCACCGACGGAAACCGAACGACGCCTCCGATCACTCACCGTCACGGCCAATCCGCCGGCGCAGTGCTTCAGCACCGGGGTCGGGTTCGCTGCCGGTCCGAGCCCAGGAGGAGAACCGAACTCCTGACCTGGTCATCACGAGCGGCGGAAAGGGCGTCGTCGCTGTGTGGTCCCGTGCAACGTAACCCGAAGTTCCGGGGACCTCGGTCAACGAGGTCCGCCGAGAACCACCCGCATCACGTCGCGGATCGGCAGAGCGACCGCCCAGCGAACTCGTTCCCGATCGTCAACGACGCTTCGTCACAGGCCCTCGCGGTAGAGGTCGAGGTGCTCCAGATCCTTGGCCCGCCCCGAGGCCTGCTTGAGTCGCTCCCACGCCGCGACGGTGATCACGAGCGCCTCGGTCCCTGCAACCTGTTGGTCGTCCGCCGAAGCTACAAGGTCGTCGTAGCCGCGGGCAGCGCCGTCAGGAGCGAAGACGAGATCGAGCGGCCCGTACTTGCTCATCAGGTGGAGCGTGTCGTACTGCGCCCAGTTCTCGAGTGGATGGCGTGGAAACCACGTCCCGCCCTGATCCGCTGTCAACAGCCCCGCGTCGAGCTCGTCAAACACCGCAGCGAGTCGCTCCAGGTTGTCGGGATCGCGCGACGGGGTGATGTCGATGTCGACAGTCGCCGGCACGGGGAGGTCACGGACCATCGCAGCCATGCCACCGATCACCACGAACCGCACCCCGTGGCGGTTCAGGACCGCAACGATCGCTCCTGGGTCAAACACGTGCCGCCGCAGCGTCGGATGTGCGAGCGCGACGTCGGGCAACGCGCCGACCTTCGCGTTCGTTGAAGGCTGCGAGATCCTCGGAGGGCAGAAGGCTCTCGGCGACCGCGCGGGTGGCGTCGTGGCGATCCGGCTCGACCAGACGCATGCGGACCTCGAAACCGGCTGCGTCGAGGATCCGACACAGCGTCTCGACCGAAGGCGATCGTCGACCTGACTCGTACGCCGACACCGCCGCCTGGCTCGTCTTGGCAAGCCCGGCCAGCTCGACCTGGGTGAGACCGGCGTTGCGCCGAGCCATTCGGATCAGGTGTCGTGAATACGTTTCCGTCGGCACTGTCCCGAGTATACCGGTACCGGTGTGGTCGCAGGGTCTATCAAGACCGACCGTGTGAACGAGTTGCTCGGCCGCACGTCGCCGTCGGCCGACTGACGACCGACCCGACAGCTCCAGGTCGTCCCACGCTGCTGAACGTGTCCGCGGACTCGATCTGCTCCTCGCTGTCCCCAGCTCCCGTGAAGGAACCTGGTCCGTTGTACTCGGGACCACTGACAGCGAAGGCGCCTGAACCAGCCGCTCGGATCAGCAAGAGATCGGCAAGGGCCGGTTCCTGGGACTTCGGAGGGCCGGAAACCTTGTGAATTGGAGCCCAGGAGGAGAATCGAACTCCTGACCTGCTCATTACGAGTGAGCTGCTCTGCCGTCTGAGCTACCTGGGCGACCGCCTCGTCGGCCGGATCGACACGACGTGGACAGGCGAGCATACCGGACCGGCCCGAAAGCGGACACGGCACGATCCGAGCGATCCGACCTCCGGCTCGGTCGTCATCACGGTGCGGACAGCTGCCGGAGCAACCGGTCGCCGGCTCAGCGCAAGGGGGGCAGCGCGACGAACAGCGCCTGGAGCTGCAGCGTCACGTTCGGGTTGAACCGCACCGAATCGGTGAGCTCCTGCACCGCGTCGGCCGCAGCCAGGAACCGATCGGCAGGCACGCCGTCCTCGAGTGCGTCGCGGTAGCGGGAGACCAGGGTCGCCAGGCCGCTGAGCAGGTCCGCTGTGCGGACCCGACGCTGCTCCCGCTTGTGCCGGGCGATCATCGCGTTGCGCGGTCCGGCCATCCGGGCACCCAACTGATAGACCTGGGCGTCGAAAGCCGCGAGCTCCTCGTCGTGGCGCTCGGTCAACGGCGCCGCGACCTCGTCTGTCGCGGCCAGCACCTCGTCGACCAGGGCCATGGCAGTGGCGCCGGTGCCGTCGAGTCGGTCGGGAACCGAGTACCAGCGCTCCCGGCGGAGGGCGGCGTTGGGGTCGTTCGCCAGCAGTCGAGCCTGGGTCATCGACCCCCCGGCACCGGCCGCGGCGATCCGGGCCTGCTCGGCGTCGACGCCCTCGGACACGAGCCGCTCGGCGATCGCGCCCTGGGCGACCGAGTCGAACTCGACGACCACGCACCGCGACGCGACGGTGACCATCTCCGGCGGGATCTCCTCGGCCAGCACGACGAGGACCGTCGAGGGCGGCGGCTCCTCCAACGTCTTGAGGAGCTTGGGCGACTGCGCCGCCAGGTGCAGGTCGACCAGCACGATGACCTGGCGATCCCCGACGGGTGGCGCCATGTGGGCGCGCCTCACCACGTCGTCCATCTGGTCCCGGTCGATCGACGCCCCGACGCGCTCCACCACGGTGAGCGCCGGGTGTGCCTCGGCGCCGACCTGGCGACGTCCCGACGCGACCGTCGCCGGGTCTGCGCCGTCCACCAGCAGGTCGGCCGCAAAGGCCCGGGCGGCCTCCCGGGTCCCGGACCCCTCGGGCCCGACCAACAGGTACGCGTGGACCGGATCGGTCACCGAAGCGCGGAGCCGGGCCACGGCGACGTCCTGGCCGACGACCTCGCCCCACAGGTGGGGGCCGTCGGGATCAGTGCCGTCGGGATCAGTGCGGTCGAGATCAGTGCCGTCGGCCGGGCCGTCCGCGCTCATTCTCCCGCTCCCGGAACCGGACCGAGCTCCGGCCAGCGGTCGGTCACCGCCCACAGCACGCGTTCCTCGACGAGGTCCGCGTCGCCGTCCCCGTCGATGCGGACCCACAGCTCGGGAGCGGCCGCGGCCTGCTCCGCGAAGCTCGCTGCCACCCGCCGGTGGAAGTCTGCGCCCGCCGCCTCGATCCGGTCCCGCGCTCCCCCGGTGCGTTCGGCGGCCACGGGTTCCGGCACCTCGAGCAGAACCACCAGGTCGGGGGTCAGACCGTCGGTGGCCCAACGGTTCAGGCGCGACAGATCGCCCGCGTCCAGTCCACGACCAGCACCCTGGTAGGCGATCGTCGAGGGGATGTAGCGGTCCGACACCACGTGCCGCCCGGCCGCCAGCGCAGGACGAACCACCGTGGCCACGTGCTGGGCCCGGTCCGCGGCCATCAGCAACGCCTCGGACCGATCGGTGAGCGCCACGTCGTACTCGGCTACGGCCAGCAGCACCTCGCGGAGCTGCACACCCACGTCGGTCCCTCCCGGTTCGCGCGTGAGCACCGCCCCGAGGCGGCTCGCCAGTCGGCCGGCCTGGGTGGACTTGCCGCTCCCCTCGCCGCCCTCGAAGACGATGAACCGCGCGGTCATGTCGGTTCCTGGGTGTCGAGGGTCGGCTCCTGGGTGTCGAGGGTCGGGTCCGGTTCGGCGGACGGTCCGGATCCGGTCACCGGGGGGCTGGCCGGGGGCTCGGTCGGCGCCGCCTCGGGTTCCGAGGGGAGCGACGGGTCGGGGGCCGCGACGGGGATGGCGGTCGGGTGGTTGCCGCGGGCTCGCTCCTCGCCGTTCGGGCCGATCGCCTGACGGAGGCCGTCGCGCAGCTGGGACCGCAGGCCGATCTTCATCGACCGGCTGGCCAGCACTCCGGCCCCGCAGAGGATCAGCGCCGCGAGCCACAGCGTGAGGCGGACGCCGGGGATGGCCAGGTCGAAGCCGAAGACGCTGGCAGTGGGAACGCCTTTCTGGTCGCCGGTGGCGGCGCGGGCGAACCCGTTGAAGACCGTCGCCAGGGTCGGACCGACGACCAGCGCGAGCAGCACGCACGCCCGGACCAGGGTGAGCATGGTGGCGAAGATTCGGCCCCGGAGCTCGTCGTCGGTGTGCTCCTGCAGCAGCGTGAAGCCGAGCACGTACACCGCTCCTGCGCACGCGCCCAACCCGAAGATCCCGAGCGCGGCGAGCCAGAAGGTCGACATCGACACGCCGAAGAACATCGACACGCCGCCGGCGAAGACCAGCACGGGGAAGGCCTGCTCCTTGGGCAGCCGCTTCTGCAACGCGGTGAGCGACACGACCCCGGTGGCGACCCCCAGTCCGAGTGCGGTGATGAACAGCGGGAACGTGTTGGCGTTGCCGATGACGAAGCGGGCGAAGGTGGGGCCGAGGGGCACCAGCATCGCCCCGCCGATCAGACCGGTCGCCAGGCCGAGGATCACGCCGCGCACGATCGGGTTGGCGCCGATGAACTGCAGGCCCTCCCGGATGTCGTCGAAAGCCCCGCGCAGGCTCGAACGCTCGGCTTCCTCGGCCTCGGCGAAGGTGCTGGGAGACCCGTCGCCGGTCGCGGCCGCCGCCTCGACGGCGCGGGCTTCGCGCGCCGCGGCGGACGTCGACGGCAGGCCGCGATAGACGAAGCGCGAGATCAGCAGCGCCGACACCAGGAACGACGCCGCGTCGAAGTAGAACGCGAGGGTCTGGGTGTCGCCGAGCTCACGGTTCAGGCCCAGGAAGGCCAGCACGCTGATCTCGGCCAGGTGGTCGTTGAGGACCTTCAGGACGTACTGGATCGGACCGGCGATCGGCATGGTCGCGTACGCGGCGACCAGTCCGAGCGAGTTGGCCGTGGTCAGCCGGTCGGCGGGGACCACCGCGGGCACCGTCGCCTCCTTCGCCGGCGACCAGGCCAGGGTGAACATCTCCAGGATGAAGCTGGCCACGATCAGACCCGGCACGGTCTGCACCAACGGCAGCAACAGGAACACCCCGGCCCGGGCGACGTCGGAGACGACCATGATCCGCTTGCGGTCGAAGCGGTCGACGATCACACCGATGAACGGCGCCAGGAAGATTCCCGGCGCCACCCGCGCCGTGGTGACGAGCGCGATGGCGGCCTCGGGTTGGGTCGAGATCGACGCCGCCAGCGAGGTGATGGCGAAGAAGCCGACCCAGTCCCCCAGCGCCGAGATGACCTGGACGTTGAAGAGGGCGAAGAAGCGACGGGTGATGAAGACCCGTTCGATCCACCCCTGGGCCGGGGCTCCCCCGGCCGGGGGCGGTTCGGGGGTCGGTGCGCTCAGATCACTCACCGCCGTCCGGTGGCGGAGCCGGCTCGTCGCCCCCGTCGCCGGCCGAGCTCTTCGTCGCGGCGGCCTTCTTCTTGGCCGGGCGCTTCTTCGCCGCCGCCTTCTTCTTGGCAGCGCTCTTCTTGGCAGCACTCTTCTTGGCGGTGCTCTTCTTCTTGGTCGCCTTCTTCTTCTTGGACGGCCCCTTGGCCCGACGCTCGGCGAGCAGCTCGAGCGCCCGGTCCATGGTGAGCTCCTCGACCGAGTCGCCCTTTCGCAGGCTGGCGTTGGTCTCGCCGTCGGTCACGTACGGCCCGAACCGGCCGTCCTTGACCACGATCGGGCGTTCGGTGTCGGGATCGGGTCCCAGCTCCTTCAGCGGCGCCTTGGGCGCGGCCTGACCCCGTCGGCGCTTGGGCTGGGCCAGGATCGCCAGCGCCTCGTCCAGGGTGAGGGTGAGGATCTGGTCCTCGGACTCGAGCGAGCGGGAGTCCGTGCCCTTCTTGAGGTACGGGCCGTAGCGACCGTTCTGGGTGGTGATCACCACGCCGTCGGCCGGGTCCGCCCCGACATCGCGCGGCAGCTCCAACAGCGGGAGCACCTGTTCGAGGGTCACGGTGGTCGGATCCATCGAGGCGAACAGGGATGCCGTGCGGGGCTTGAGACCCGTCTCGTCGTCGTGCTCGCCCTCCTGGACGTAAGGTCCGAACCGGCCGGCCTTGAGGTGCACGACCAGGCCCGTGTCGGGGTGCTCCCCCAGGTCGCGGTCGCCCGACGGCGCCTCGAGCAGCTCGACGGCGCGCTCGGGGGTGAGCTCGTCGGGCGGCGTGTCGTCGGAGATGGACGCCCGTTGCACGTCGTCGCCCTCGCCGCGCTCCAGGTACGGCCCGTAGCGGCCGACCCGGGCCACGATCGGCACCCCGTCGCTGTCGGCCCCGAGCGGGATCGAGTTGATGGCCCGGGCGTCGATGTCGCCGAGATCGGCGACCAGGTGCTTGAGGGCCAGGCCGGCCGAGATGTCGGTGCCACCCGCCGGATCGCCGTCGGACGGCGCGCTGTCGGCACCGCCGAAGTAGAAGCGGCTCAGCCACGGCTCCATGTCCTCCGAACCCGACGCGATGCGATCGAGGTCCTCTTCCATCGCGGCGGTGAACGCGTAGTCGACCAGGGTCGGGAAGTGCTGCTCGAGCAGGGTCACCACCGCGAACGCGGTGAAGCTGGGGACCAGCGCCGTGCCCTTGCGCCACACGTAGCCGCGGTCCTGCACCGTCGAGATGGTCGACGCGTAGGTGGACGGGCGTCCGACCCCGAGCTCCTCCAGGCGCTTGACCAGCGACGCCTCGGTGTAGCGCGCCGGCGGCTGGGTCTCGTGACCGGCGACCTCGAGGTCCTCGGCGCGCACCGCCTCCCCCACCGCCAGGTCGGGAAGGATCCGCTCCTGATCGTCGAGAGCGGCGTCGGGGTCGTCGCGTCCCTCGACGTAGGCCCGCAGGAATCCGGGGAACAGGATCGTGCGACCCGACGCCGAGAACACCGCGACCTGCTCCACCGCGGCCGACTGCTCGGCGCCGCCCGTGGTCGGGACCGCGACCGCAGCGGTGGTCGTCTCGAGACGGACCTGGACCGACTCGCCCCGGGCATCGGTCATCTGAGACGCGATCGTCCGCTGCCAGATCAGCTCGTAGAGCCGGAACTCGGCGTTGCCGAGCTCGCTGCGCACCTGGTCGGGGGTCCGGAACGAGTCGCCGGCGGGCCGGATCGCCTCGTGGGCCTCCTGGGCGTTCTTCACCTTGTTGGCGTAGCGACGCGGCGCGTCGGGGACGTACGCGTCGCCGTACTTGTCGCGGATCTGGCGTCGGGCGGCGTTCAGGGCGGCGTCGGACAACGTCGTCGAGTCCGTCCGCATGTAGGTGATGTAGCCGTTCTCGTAGAGCCGCTGAGCGGTCGACATCGCCATCGACGACGACATCCGCAGCTTGCGCCCCGCCTCCTGCTGGAGCGTCGAGGTCATGAACGGCGGCGACGGTCGACGGGTGTACGGCTTGCGCTCGACCGATCGCACCTCGACCGGTCGGTCAGCCAGGGCGTCGCGCACCGCGGTCGCTGAGCTCTCGTCGAGCAGCACCACCTCGGCCGCCTGCGCCGACGCGGTCAGACGGCCGTCCTGTCCGAAGTCCTTGCCCGTCGCCAGGCGGCGACCGGCCAGCTCGACCAGGCCGGCGGGGAACGGAGTGGGGTCGCGATCGGCATCGACGTGCACGAACGTGGCCTGGAGGTCCCACCACGCACCGGCCCGGAACGCCATGCGCTCCCGTTCGCGTTCGACCACGATCCGGGTCGCCACCGACTGCACCCGACCGGCGGACAGGCCCCGGCCGACCTTCTTCCACAGGACCGGCGACACCTCGTAGCCGACCAGGCGGTCGAGGATCCGCCGAGTCTCCTGGGCGTCGACCAGGCGACGGTCGAGCTCGCGGGGGTTGTCGATGGCGTGGCGGATCGCCTCGGGGGTGATCTCGTGGAACACCATCCGGCGCACCGGGACCCGGGGG